>Ga0105247_10001383_pt1 | contig 17603 bp, 11 predicted proteins | sample KBSS24metaG_FD_81519 | JGI IMG/M metagenome (GOLD analysis project Ga0105247, IMG submission 81519) | Switchgrass rhizosphere microbial communities from Kellogg Biological Station, Michigan, USA - KBS S2-4 metaG | ecosystem: Host-associated > Plants > Roots > Rhizosphere > Soil | place...
CCCGACCCGAGAACACACAGGAAAAGCTGGGCAGACCAGCAACTCGCCCCTGCCCACCACCAGAAACGACCGCGACCACACTCACAGCCCCACACGCAAACCGCTAGTCCACGGATCGAGGCTTAGCTCCACCACATTTGACTGGTCAGATCAAAGTTGCGTCATTGATGACGCCGGTTGGGTCACTGCCTGACATGGTTGTCTATGCAGTCGAGCGCAACATGGACCATCTTGCGCGCCCTGGAACCTACCCCGGCTGAGTCAGCAATCCGCTGCGAGGAGAACGCAATGACGACCGATTTTGACCTGACGCGGTATAAGGCACTCAGCTTCGATTGCTACGGCACGCTCATCGACTGGGAGGCGGGCATCGCCGCGGTGTTGTCGCCGTGGGCCCGTGAACAAGGGCTCGACCTCACTGACGAAGAGCTGCTGCTTGCCTATGCCGACAACGAGCCGGCAGTCGAGCGTGAGACACCCTCCGCGCTCTACCCTGAGGTGCTCGCCACGGCTTTCCGCCGGACCGCAGACAAGCTCGGCCGCCCGGTCAGCGAGGAGTGGGCGCAACGGCTGGCAAACTCGGTGCCCGACTGGCCGGCGTTTCCGGACTCCGCCGATGCCCTGGCCCGACTGGCCAAGCACTACCAGCTGATCATCCTGTCCAATGTGCACCGCGCCGGGTTCGCCGGCAGCAACGAACGGCTCCGCGGTGGGTTCGCGGCGATCATCACCGCCGAGGACGTCGGCGCCTACAAGCCGGCTGAAAACCACTTCCGCGCCCTGGACACCACGCTTCCCAAGCTCGGCGTGGACCGCGCCGAGCTGCTCCACGTCGCCCAAAGCCTGTTCCACGACCACGTCCCGGCCAAGCGCGAGGGGCTGCCATCGGTGTGGATCAACCGGCGTCACGATCGGCCGGGCTGGGGCGCGACCCCCGAGCCGTCCGCGGATTTCACCTACAACCTCGAGTTCACCTCGATGGCCGATTTCGCCGATGCTGTCGACCGAGCCTTCGCCGCCACCGCGAGCTGACCAGGAAGAAATCCGGCACGGCCCGCACCTCCACCGTGCAGTCTGCCCCGCAGCGAAACCTGCCTGGGCACGTCGCGACGCTGTGGACCGCGTCTCGTGTGGGCTCTTCATCGCGGCGTAGTGGACAGCTTCCTCCGGCGACAAACTCGCCATCGTCAGTCCCGCGACGGAACGGTGATCGGCGAGGTCGCCGACGCCACGGTCCACGACGTGCGGAAAGCCGTGCGGGCGGCCACGGAAGCACAAGCATCGTGGACGTTGACTCCGGCGCGGGCCCGGTCGGAGATTTTGCACCGCTTACCAATTGATGGTCGAGCGGACCGAGGCGCGGGCACAGGTGATGACCCTTGAGATGGGCAAGCCGCTCGTCGGTGGACTCGAAGATTCTCCGGCATGACCCGTGCCCAACGATGCCGACTACGACCGGGTCATTCGGGAGGCCGCCGAGATCGCGCCATACGGGCTCACCGGAGCGGTCATCGCACAAGACCGCGCGGCGATTATCGAGGCCATGGAGGTGCTGCGGTTCTCCGCCGGCAACTTCTGCGTCAATGACGAGCCGACCGGCGCGGTGGTTGGGCAACAGTCCTTTGGCGGTGCCAGGGGGAGCGGCACAAACGACAAGGCGGGTTCGGTACTGAACCTGCTGCGGTGGGTATGACCACGGTCGGTGAAAGAGACCTTCGTGCCCGCCACCGACTACCGCTACCCACACATGGGATGACACCACATCGGTGCGGCCGAGCACTCAAGCGCTGCCACGCAACGGTTTCCAACGTCGCAAAGGTCCTTCCCAGGTTTGCTATTTCGTTGAGGTCAGTGACCGCACGAAGAACGCCAGGTTGGCCGGGCGTTCTGCGAGCCGACGCATGAAGTAGCCGTACCATTCCTGGCCGTAGGGGATATAGACCCGCAGGTGCTGGTTCTCGTTGATCAGGCGTAGCTGTTCGGCGTCGCGGATGCCGTAGAGCATCTGCAGTTCGAACCGGTCGGCGCCGCGGTCGCTGATGGTGGCCTGTTCGAGAGCGGCGTCGACGATGAGTGGGTCGTGGCTGGCCACCATGGGGTAGCCCTGGCCGTCCATCAGGATGCGCAAGCACCGTAGGTAGGCCTCGTCGACGTCGTGCTTGCCCTGGTAGGCCACCGACGCGGGTTCGCTGTAGGCGCCTTTGCAGAGCCGGATGCGTGAGCCGGGACCGGAGAGGTCGTGGCAGTCACCCTCGGTGCGTCGCAGGTAGGCCTGCAAGACGGTGCCCAGGCTGGGGAACTCTTGGCGCAGTTCGGCCACGATCGACAGGGTGGAGTCGGTTGTGGTGTGGTCTTCGGCGTCGATGGTGACCCAGGCGCCGGCTTGCTCGGCGGCCGAGCAGATCTTGTGGGCGTTGTCGGTGGCGATTTTGTGTCCGTCACGGGGCAGGAACTGCCCGAGCGCCGACAGCTTGAGTGAGACCTCGATGCTGCGCGGTGTGCCGGTGTCCTCGGCGGTCGGGGCCAGCTGGGCCAGTGCGGGCAGCAGCGTCAGATAGTGCTTGGCTGTGTCGTTGGCCTGTTCGATGTCGCTGGTGTCCTCGCCGAGATAGTCGATGGTGATGTAGCGGCGGGAGGCGAGAATAGACCGGGCTGCCTCCACCGCGTCGGGTTCGGTTGTGCCGGCGACGAATCGGTCCACCACGCTCTTGGTGATCGGCACTTTGGTGATCGTGCGCTCCATACGCGTAGAGCGGGCCGCGGCCAGCAGGGCGGGCCTGAGCAGAGTTGAGAATGCCATCAGTTGTCCTTGGGGGTGGTTTGGGCCGCCTGGTGGGGGTAGAGGTGGTCGGTTGGCGGGACGAAGGTTTCCTTGATCGTGCGTGCGGAGGTCCACCGCAGCAGGTTCTGCGGGGAACCGGCCTTGTCGTTGGTTCCCGAGGCGCGGGCCCCGCCAAACGGTTGCTGGCCGACGACGGCGCCGGACGGCTTGTCGTTGATGTAGAAGTTGCCCGCCGCGAAGCGCAGTCCGTTGGTGGCCTGGGTGATTGCGGTGCGGTCGTCGGCGATGATCGCTCCGGTCAATGCGTAGCTGGAGCCTGTGTCGACGAGGGTGAGCATGTCGTCGAACGCGCCGCGGCGTGAATCGTCGTAGATGTGCACGGCCAGGATCGGGCCGAAGTACTCGGTGCGAAACGCCTCGTCGGTGGGGTCATCGCCGAGCAGCAGTGTCGGGTCGACGAAGTAGCCGACACGGTCGTCGACGCGGCCGCCGGCGGCGATGGTGAGGCTCGGTGTGGACTTGGCCCGGGCGAGCGCGTCGGCGTTGCGGTCGAAGGAGCGCTTGTCGATGACCGCGCCGCCGAAGTTCGCGAAGTCGGTGACGTCGCCGTAGGTGAGCGCGGAGGTCTTGGCGATCAGGTCATCGCCCATCTTGGCCCAGACTGAGGACGGGATGAAGGCGCGCGAGGCGGCGGAGCACTTCTGGCCCTGGTAGTCGAACGCGCCCCGCACCAGGGCGGTGGTCAACACGTCGGGATTGGCGGAGCTGTGCGCCAAAACGAAGTCCTTGCCGCCGGTTTCGCCGACCAGCCGGGGGTAGGTGTGGTAACCGGAGATATTGTTGCCGACCTGCTGCCACAGATGCTGGAAGGTTCCGGTCGACCCGGTGAAGTGGATCCCGGCCAGGCGGGGGTCGGCCAGCACGACGTCGGAGACAGCGGGACCAAGCCCGGTGACTAGGTTGATCACCCCGGGCGGCAAACCGGCGGCTTCGAGAAGCTTCATCGTCCAGTACGCGGCGACGGCCTGGGTGTCGGACGGCTTCCACACCACCGTGTTGCCCATCAACGCCGGCGCGGTGGGCAGATTGCCCGCGATCGCGGTGAAGTTGAAGGGGGTGATGGCGTAGATGAATCCTTCCAGCGGACGGTACTCGACCTTGTTCCACACTCCGGGGGAGGAGACGGGCTGCTCGGTGAGGATCTGGCGGGCGAAGTGCACGTTGAACCGCCAGAAGTCGATCAACTCGCAAGGGGTGTCGATCTCGGCCTGGTAGGCGGTCTTGGACTGCCCGAGCATGGTGGCCGCGGCCAGTGTTTCCCGCCACGGCCCCGACAGCAGGTCAGCCGCCCGCAGGAATACCGCGGCCCGCTCCTCGAACGGCAGTGCCCGCCACTGCGGAGCAGCCTTATCGGCGGCGGTGACCGCGTCACGGATGTCGTCGGCGTCGGCGTTGGTGAAGGTGCCCAGCACCGCGGCATGACGGTGCGGCTGGACCACGTTGACGGGCCGGCCGCTGCTGCGGCGGTGCTGGCCGCCGATGACGTGATGGATCTCGGTGGGTGTCGAGCCGAGCTCGGTGAGTTTGGCCTGCAGCCGAGCTCGCTCGGGGCTTCCCGGCGCAAATGACCCCACCGGCTCGTTGACCGGGGTTGGAGTGATCGTGACCGCGTCCATAAGACCTCCTTGGCGATGTGGCGGCGACCAGTTGCGCCGTATACGGAATAGCCAGTAGTCAACACTTCAGAACCCTCCTGACCATCGGTCAATTGAACGAAGTACAGGCCAGAAAGTTGTACAGTTGGCTAAGTTGCGCCACGGTGTTGCGGAGGGGAGATGGTCGCTTGTCGAGTGTCTCTCACCGCCGACCGCAGCAGTCCGCGACCATCGGCGGTCCGGGCGAGCCGATCACGCTGCGTGAGTTGATCACCGCGCTGGATACCGCCGTCATCGGGCTCCTGGAAGCGCCGGCCGGCGACAGCGTTGTCATCTCCTCAGTCGTCCTGGTCGACAACGCCGACCTGGCGATCGAGAACGACGCGCCCTCGCCGGTGCCGGACCTGTACCTCCACGTCGGGGTCACCGGCAGCGATGCAGCCGGGTGGTTGGCGCAGGTGGCCCGCCGCAGCCCCGAACAACGGCCCATCGCCGTGATGTCGAAGTCCGCGGACTCGGCCGCCGTCCGCGTGGCCGCGCGCCACGCCGCGGTGGCGCTGGTGGCCGTGCACCCTCAGGCGCGGTGGGATCATCTGTTCCCGTTGGTGCAGCGCATGCTCGCCCGGGCACGGCACAGCCCGGTGGCGGCGGTCGATGACGCCGATCTGCTGGCCACCGATACCGACCTGTTCGACCTGGCCCAGATCACCGCGCAAAACGCCGGCGGCATGGTCTCGATCGAGGATGCGCAATCGAAGGTGCTGGCCTATTCGGCCTCTGACGAGTCCGCCGACGAACTGCGCACGCTGTCGATCCTGGGCCGCGAAGGACCCCGCGACTACCTGCGTGTTCTGCAGCAGTGGGGTGTATTCGACCGGCTGCGCGAGACCGATGAGGTCATCGACGTGCCCGCCCATCAGGAGCTGGGCACCAAACGACGGCTGGTGGTCGGCATCAGACAGTCGGGGGCGGATTCGTCGTCGGTGCCGAGGCTCCTCGGCTCGATCTGGGTGCAGCAGGGGGCCACGCCGTTCGCCCCCGATGCCGCTGAGGTGCTGCGCGGCGCCTCTGCGGTGGCCGCCCGCATCATCTCCCGCAACCTCAACGCCCCCACCACGGAGGGACTGCTCATCCAACGACTGTTCGGAGCGCGCGGCGGCGGTGTCGACGTCCCCACGCTGGCCAGCGCACTGAATCTGTCGGTCGCCGGGCCCGCCGCCGTGATCGGTTTCGCCGCACCACTCACCGAGGCCTCCGCGGCGCGCGAGTTCGCGGCCATCGGCACCCTGCTGCGATTGCACGCGAGCTCGTTTCGCCGCGACTCCGTGGTGACGATCATCGGCGACCGGGCCTACGTGCTGCTCCCGCGGTACACCTCCGCGCGCAGCGTCACCGCCTGGGCGCGCCAACTGGTCGACCAGTTCGAGACGAGACGCGCAATGCTGCTGCGCGCCGCGATCGCTATCCCCGTCCCGGATCTGTCTCAGGTCGCCGCGGCGCGCACCGAAGTCGACCGGGTTCTCGACGGCACCGCCGCGACCTTCCCGCAAGGGCGGGTCACCACGCTCGCCGAGTCACTGACCCCAGTGCTGCTTGGCGAGATCGTCGATCTCATCGCCGAGCACCCCGAACTGCACGACCCTCGCCTGGAGGCACTACGGGACTACGACCGCCGACACAACTCTTCTCTGCGTGCTAGCGTCCACGCCTACCTGGCCGAATACGGCGATGTCCGCGGCGCCGCCAAATCGTTGAACGTGCACCCGAACACGCTGCGCTACCGGCTGCGCAGGGTGGAGGAGATCCTGGGCATCGAACTGAGCAACACCGCGGACCGGATACTGCTCGAACTGCAGTTGGCGCTCGGTCAACGCGCCAACGCCGTCGGCGGCGGCTCTCAGAAGGCTAAGACACCGGACAAAAAACCGTCGAACGCTTCAACCACGTGACCAATCCGTCGCCGGGTGTTCGCCCGTCGCTGCACGCTCCGACCCGATGTTGTCGCCCGTGATACCAGTCGCCACGAAACCGCCACGCAAACCAGCGTCGTGGGCGTTAATCGGTCAGCGTGATGCTGGCCTGTGTTCCAGGCGGCGCATGGGCATCGGCTTTGCCGTGGGTGGCCGTGAGGCGGGCGATGGCCGCTTCGGTGAAGACCGATAGCCCCAAATCGGGGTTGTAGCCGTGGATTTCCTTGACGTCGAGCTGGGCCAGGAAGTAGAGGATTTCCTTGGAGATCATCTGACCGGGTACCAGCACCGGGAATCCCGGCGGGTAGGGCACCACGAAGGTGGTCGACACCAGGGTCTTGCCCTCGGCGATGCGTCGTGCTGCTTCGCCGAGCAGGACGTACTCGCGGTCGGAATCCTCATAACCGGCGTAGAACGCCGACCGCATGTCGCCGAACGGACTCGCGCCATCGGGGCGGAACGCGGCGTCGAACGCGCTGAAATCCGGTAATGGCGGCAGGTCGGTGGTGATTTCCTCGACCCGGCGCTTCTGAAGGGCGCGGCTGGCCTGGCTGGCGGTGCGCAGGTTTCGCTCGAAGTCGCCGGCGACGCGGCGCAGTGCGTCGAGCAGATAGTGGATGCTTGACCAGGTGACGCCGATCGTGATGATCAGCAGCACACTGTTGATCGAGGTCTTGTTGATCTGGATGCCGAACCGGTCCATGAGGATCTTTTCGCGGAAGTCGTATCCATTCATCCCGGTCTTGCCGATGAACAGCGTGATGCGCGTGGGGTCGAGCACGAACTCGTCGGATCTCCAGGCCTCGTTCCAGCCCTCCAGGGCGCCCTGACTGACCTGGCGGTAGCTGCGGACCCCGGACGCCCGGTACTGGTCGGGGACCAAGTCGGCTTCGTCGAGGATCCGGAACCACTTGCTGATTAGCGGGTCGATGCGGATCCGGTGCCGGAACACCAGCGCCATGTTGTAGGCGTAGCGGACCAGCTGGAAGCCCTCGATGTCGACCTGGCGGCGGGCCAGATCCAGCGACGCCAGTAGCTGCTGGTTCGGCGAGGTCGAGGTGTGGGTCAAGAATGCCTCGCCGAACGCGTCGCGGCTGCGGGTGTTGAAGTCCTGGTCGCGGATGTGAATCATTGACGCCTGCCGCAGCGCCGAGAGCGACTTATGCGTGGAGTGGGTCGAATAGACCCGCACCCGGGCCTGCTCGGGGTCGGGTAGCAGCCGGTGGTCGACCCACTGCGAGCGGTCCACGCCGCGCATCGACTCGCGCCAGCGGCGGTACTCCTGGGCGTATCCGGCGGAGGCCATCATGGTCTCGAGCCCGTCGGCGGCGATCATGGCGGTGCGCTGCCGCGACCAGGGCACCGCGGTGGCGAACGCGTACCACGCCTCGTCCCACAGGAAGCAGATGTCTGGCTTGATCGCCAGGACTTCTTCCATCACCCGGCGCGGGTTGTAGACAACCCCATCGAAGGTGCAGTTGGTCAACAGCAGCATGCGCACCCGGTCCAGATGCCCGGCCGCCTCGAGGTCGAGCAGCGCCTTCTTGATGGTGCGCAGCGACACCGCGCCGTAGATCGCGAACGGCTCCAGCGGGTAGGCGTCCAGGTACAGCGGGCTGGCTCCGGCCAGAACCAGGCCGTAGTGGTGCGACTTGTGGCAGTTGCGGTCGATCAGCACGATGTCACCCGGGCGCACCAGCGACTGCACAACAATCTTGTTGGCCGTTGAGGTGCCGTTGGTGACGAAATACGTCTGCTCGGCACACCAGGTCTTGGCCGCCTTGTCCATCGCGTGGCGCAGCGTGCCGTGCGGGTCGAGCAGCGAGTCCAGCCCACCCGAGGTCGACGAGGTCTCGGCCATGAAGATGTTGCGGCCGTAGAACTCGCCCATGTCCTGCAGTGATTTCGAGTTGAAGATGCTTGCACCGCGTGCCACGGGCAGGGCGTGGAACTGCCCGACCGGCGCCGCGGCATAGGCGCGCAACGCGTCGAAGAACGGGGTGGCGAACCGATTGCGGATACCGCCCAGCAACGTGCTGTACAGGTCGGTGGCGTCGTTGAGCCGGTAGAAGGTGCGGTCGTAGATGTCCGCGCCCTCCTCGATCGGCGCAGCGATCGATTCGTCGGTGAGCAGATACAGGTCGATGTGCGGGCGCAGCTCCCTGATCCACACGCCGCATTCGAGCCAGTCGTGTGTGAGGTCCGCCGTCGCGACCGGCATGCTCTTCGTGCCCAGCAGCGTCGTCATCAGCGGAAGACGATCGCGCGAACGCAGCGGTAGGTCGTGGTTGATGATGGCGGCCTGGATTTCGCCGTTGAGCGCGACCGCGGTGATCGCGTCCTCGACGCTGGAGACGACGAGGAGTTCAAACTGCACGTCATCGGACGGTGTGCGCAGCGCCCGCAGGCTCTCCGCCAGGCTTTCGGGAGCCGCGGCCGGGGAATCATCGGCCAGCAACACGCTGTAGAACTGCTGCTGCTTAGCCCGCGCCACAAGCTCCTGGTCGGCCAGCGGTAACGCCGTGTCGAAGAGTGCGGCGCGGTCGCCGTACTCGGAGAGCAGGCGCACCGCCAGCGCCACTTCGTCGGTGAGCCGCTCCGTTGCGAGATCGGCGAGGTAGCCGCGGAACGCCTCCAGATTCGCCGCGCCCGGATACAGCCAATACCGCTCGTAGGCGGCCAGACGATCCAGCAGCCGCTTCACCCGAGCGACTTTCGGTCCTGGGTCCAGCCCCGCGCGCTGCATCGTGGCGAGATGATGGCACGCGTCGTCGAGCAGGTTCCACGTATCGATCCGCGTGTACGACGGGTTGGCTACCGCTGCTAGCGAGGAGACGCGAAGCCTCCTCGGGTGCTCACTGTCTCTGTGCATAATGCTCATTCTGTCCTCTGATGGCTGTCCTCTGATGGCCGACGACCCGCGGGCCCGCCGTGCAGGGAGGACCCGAGGTGCGTGACGCTGATGGGACTGACGTACCAGTACCCCATCGACGAGATCGTCGAGGACGCGAAGCGCATCCTCGGTGCAATACGCACGTGCGACGTAGAAGGCGCCGTATCGGCATGGCGAATCAAGGTCGACAACGCGGCTCGCTACATGATGGCCCAGCTGACCGGACCCGCCAGCCGAAATGACACGGATTCGTGTCGTCGCTCAACGCCATACCACCACGCGATATCTGCACCGGCGCAAGGGTTTCCGTCAGGTGACCCGGCTACGCCGTTCGGCATCGTCCCTTGTCATGCGAATGCGACGCCCTGGGCAAGAGGCAGTTCGGTGGAGTAGTTGATGGTGTTGGTGGCTCGCCGCATGTAACCGCGCCAAGCATCCGAGCCGGACTCGCGGCCGCCGCCGGTGGATTTCTCGCCGCCGAACGCGCCGCCGATTTCCGCTCCGGAGGTGCCGATGTTGACGTTGACGATGCCGCAGCCGGAGCCTTCGGCGGCCAGGAATCGCTCTGCCTCGCGCTGGTCGGCGGTGAAGATGCTGGATGAGAGTCCCTGTGGCACGGAATTGTGGAGTGCGAGCGCCTCGTCGAATGTCGAGTAGGTGAGGACGTAGAGGATCGGGGCGAACGTCTCACGGCGCACCACCTCGCTCTGTGCCGGCATGCGGACCACCGCCGGGCGCACGTGATAGCCGTTGCCCGAGGATGTTTCGACTCGCTCGCCGCCCACGACCACGGTGCCACCGTCGGCGGCGGCTTGTGTCAGGGCGGACTGCATCGCGGAGAACGATTGCTCGTCGATCAGCGGCCCGACCAGGGCGGATTCCTCGAAGGGGTTTCCTACCGCCAGTCCGCGGTACACGGATGCCAACTGGTCGGCGATGGACTCATGCACGATGAGACGACGCATGGTTGTGCATCGTTGCCCGGCGGTCCCTGCGGCGGCGAAGACGATGCCGCGCACCGCCAAATCGAGGTCCGCTGACGGCGTAACCACCGCCGCGTTGTTCCCGCCGAGCTCCAAAATGCTGCGGCCAAAGCGCGCGGCGACCCGCGGTCCGATGGCTGCCCCCATCCGTTCGGAACCGGTCGCACTGATCAGCGGAACGAGCGGACTGTCGACTAGGGGTTGCGCGCCGGCGGCGTCGGTGAGCACGAGAACGTTGAGGTTCTCCGGTGCGCCGACATTACGGGCGGCACGAGCGGCGAGTGCAGTCGTCGCGACGGCGACGAGGGCTGTCTTCTCGGACGGCTTCCACACCACCGTGTCGCCGCAGACGAGCGCCAGGGCGGCGTTCCAGGACCACACCGCGGCCGGAAAGTTGAACGCGGAAATCACCCCGACGACGCCGAGCGGGTGCCACGTCTCCATGAGCCGGTGTCCTGGCCGTTCGGAGGGCATGGTGCGACCGTCGAGCTGGCGGGATAGGCCGACGGCAAAGTCGCAGATGTCGATCATCTCCTGGACCTCGCCCAGAGCTTCGGAGCGGATCTTGCCCACTTCCACAGTGATGAGGTCGGCACGATCTGCCTTGTGCTCGGTGAGAAGCTCACCGAGGCGCTTGATCAACCCGCCCCGCACGGGTGCCGGTACGCTGCGCCAGGTCAGGTAGGCCGTGTGCGCGGCCTGGATCGCGGCCTCCACGTCGGCGGCCCTGGATGCCGGCACATCGAACAGTGCCTCGCCCGTCAACGGGCTGCTGGCAGTGATGCTTTCAGCGTCGGCCTTCAGCGTGTGCGGGTCCACCCCGCAACGCTGAAGGGCTGCCCGCGCGCGGTCGACGAGTTCCTCGGTGGTGGGAGTCGTGGGGATACCGGCTTGAGCGGTCGTCATGGTGAGTCTTCCTCTCGGTAGTGCGTAGCCGGAGTGTTCGTCAGATGATGTTGAGTTCGGTGCGTCGGTATTTCCCGAGGAACCGTTTGACATCGAATCCGGATACGTCGACGGCGGGCTTGGTGCCCAGGTACAGGTCGCGGACCGCCTCTCCCACCGCGGGTCCTTGCAGGAACCCGTGCCCGGAAAATCCGGCCGCGTACAGGAAGCGGAATCCGCTGGTATCCGCTTCTCCGATGAGGGCGTTGCAGTCCGGCGTCATCTCGTACAGCCCGGCCCAGCCGGAGGCGAACTGCACGCCGGTCAACGACGGCGCGAACTGCGCCAACGCCGCGCGGAGCTGGTCATGCCAGTCGGTGGTCACCGCCGTGTCGAATCCAACCGCCTGCTCCTTGGCGGCGATCCCGATCAGGAGCCCAGAGCCGTCATCGTTGCAGTGGAAGTAGGCGGTGGTGCTGTAGTCGATGGTGAACGGTACGCGCGGTGGCCGCGGGTAAAGCGGTGTGGTGAAGGCAATCTGGCGACGGAGGGGTTCGATCGGCAGGTCCACGTCGACCATCGCACCGATCTGCTTCGACCAAGCGCCACACGTGCAGATGACGGTCGGCGTGGTGTAGACACGTCCGTCTCGGGTGCGCACGGCGACTCGGTCGCCCCCCGCCTGCTCGATTCCGACGACCGGGGATGCTGTGCAGATCTCGGCGCCGAGCGGGGCGGCGGCCGCGGCGTAGGTGTTGACCACCACGCTCGGCCGTGCGAAGCCGTCGGTCGGTGACCACGCCGCGGCGACAACTGTGCTGGCGTCGACGTAAGGCGACAGCTCGGCGGCTGCCGCGCTGCTGATCATGCGGCTGTCCACGCCGAAGGAGTTCTGCAGCTCGATGCTGGCCTGGTACCGGGCCACGTCGGCGTCGTCACGGATGAGGAACAGATAGCCGACCTGCTGATAGCCGATATCCACCCCGAAGTCGTCGTTGAAGCGGTGGAACGCGATCAGGCTGCGCGCACCGAGTTCGATGTTGGCCGGATCGGAGAATTGTGCCCGGACGCCACCGAGGGGCTTGCCCGATGAACCTGAAGCGAGCTCGTTGGCCTCCAGCAACACGATGTCGCGGATGCCGGCGCGGGCGAGGTGGTATGCGGTACTGGTGCCCATGACCCCGCCGCCGATGATGACAACCGTCGCTTCCTTGGCTGCGCCGATCGACCTGGTCGTGTCGTTACTCATGATGACCCCCTGATCTCGGGCGGGTCGGGTTGCACCAGGGTAGGGCCGGTGTTGGCGTGCCGGATGTAATCGGCCAGTCGGCGCAGCGTCCCCCGGATGTCGTCCTCGGTCGTCCGCGGGTTGAGCGTGCACAACCGCAGGACGGATCTGCCGCGAATTGAGGTGGTCGTCACGGACGCGTAGCCGCCGTTCGTCAGGGCTGCCGCGGCGGCGCGGTGTTGTTGGTCGGCTGCCCCGACGGCGGCCCAGGTCACAACTCCGAGCTGCGCTGGCGTCAGCACCTCCCACATCGCGTCTTCGCGCAGCAATTGTTCAGCGCGTTCGGCCAGCGCAATGCCGTGCTCGACAGCTTGACCCAAACGCTCCGCGCCGTAGGTGCGGAACGTCATCCAGAGCTTGAGGGCGCGCGATCGGCGGGTCAGTTCCAGGCTTCGATTCCGCAAGTCAACCTCGCCGGGCCGTGCCTTGACGTCCAAGAGATACTCCGGATTCATCGCGTAGGCCTGTTCGAGTATCCCGCTGCGACGGACCAGCAGGCATCCAACGTCATATGGTTGAAAGAGCCACTTGTGCGGGTCGAGGACGAGGGAATCGGCGTGCTCGATGCCCGAGAGGGTGTGGCGGCCAGGCTCAAACAGGGCCGCTGGGCCACCGTAGGCTGCGTCGATGTGAAGCCACAGGCCTTCCTGCCGGCATAACTCGGCGATCCGGGGAAGGTCGTCCACGGTACCGGTGTTGGTCGTTCCCGCCGTCGCTACAACCATCAGCGGGTGCCTGCCGCTGCGCCGATCGTCGACGATGGCTTGGCGCAAAGTGTCCACCGGCAGCCGCATGCTGTTGTCTGTCGCCAATATTCGCAGTTCGTCGTCGGCCTGGCCGATGGAACGCAGGCCACGCGCGATGGAGGAGTGCGTTTGGTCCGACAGGTAGACCACCCCGGCGTCGAACACGTTGCGCACCGCGACAAGCCCGGTGATGTTGGCCATCGACCCGCCGGAGAGCAGCACGCCCTCCGTCGTGTCGGGCAGACCGAGCAACGAGGCCAGCCATTGGCAGACCACCATTTCCACAGTGGCGGGCCCGGATCCGCCGGCCCACGACGCTGCGATGGTCTGGTGGCCGGTGCCGAGCCACTCCCCGAGGACGTCCGCATACGACGAGGGTCCAGGGACCCGCGCAAAGTAGCGAGGATGGTCCCCGTGCTGCTGGTGCTTCAGCGCGACGCCCACGAGCGTCCGCATGGCCCGCAACGGATCGCCAGGTGCGTCGGGCAGAGGACCCCCGAGCGCGGCAGCGAGATCCTCGGGGTCGCCCACCAGTACAGCCGGCCCGTCGCCGCCGTGTTCAAAATGCTCAATCACCTGATCCACCACCCAATAACCGAGGCGACGCATTTCATCGGGGGGATTGAAAGGACATCGGTGGGCAGCTCAGCGAGTGGTCGAGTGGTGTGCCGAAGGACGTAGCCCGATCGCGTCACGAGCCACACTCCTGTGCGGAATCGTTCGTGGAGAACTGTGCGTCGAACTGTCGTCGACCGTCTTCGGCCTGTGCCGAACGTCGTCCGGTGAAGTAGTCCGCAGGCACCACTGCTGAACCAAGGTCATCGGTCTGGCCCCCCGGGTCGGAAATGTAGAGGGATCGTCGTCTCACACGCCGTGGCCCATGCGGCGCAGGGGATCACCGGTGTGCGTCCATCGTCACCGCACGAAACAATTAGAACAAGCGAAAGAAAATGCGCTATTTGATTTAGAGTTGCTATATGAATCTGAGTCTCGGGCAGCTCGCTACCCTTCGCGAGCTGGCGCGCCGCGGCACGATGGTGGCGGTGGCCGACCAGTTGGGATACACCCCAGGCGCAGTGTCGCAGCAGATAGCCGCGCTGCAGAAGGCGGTGAACACCCCCTTGGTCGCGAAGGTGGGCCGCAAGGTGGTCCTCACCGACGCCGGGACGGTGCTGGCCGAACACGCTGAGGCGATCCTGGCCGCCGAGCAGGCCGCACTTGACGCGGTGCTTAACGTCCGCGACCACGTCGCGGCCCCCGTCTTGGTCGGCACGTTCGGCAGTACGGCCGCCGCGCTGCTGCCGGCGGTGGTGGCCCGCGCGCACGCCGACTATCCCCAAATGCGTCTGCGCAGTTGCGAACTCGACGTCGACGACGCGCTCGAAGCGGTCGCGCACGGCCGCGTCGACGCCGCGTTCGGGCTGGACTATCCGAGCAAGCCGCTGCCGCGGGTGCCCGGGATCGAAATCGTCACCCTGCGCGAGGAGCGGTTCGGACTTGCCGCTTCACCGGGTGCCTACGGCGTGCGCCCCGAGCGTCGCATGGATCTGCGCGACGCCGCCGACTGGAACTGGATTCTGCCGCCGGCCGCGACTCACTACGGCGCCGCGATGCGCACGGTATTCCGCCAGCATGGGTTCGAGCCAGCGGTTTCCCACGAGATCATCGACACCGCGGTCACCCTGTCGTTGGCCGCCCAGGGGCTCGGCGTCGCCCCGGTCACCGACATGATGATCGGTCTCAACAGTTCAGTACCGATCATCCGTATCGCGCTGCGCCAGGAGATTATGCGCACCGTGGTGTTGATACGGCCCGAGGGATCTGACGCCCGGCCCACGGTAAGGGCGGTGACCGAGACGGTACAGGAGGTCATCAGAGCCGACACATGACACCGGGCGCGGCAAGCAGGCCTGGCGCGAATCCGTAACCGCCATTTACTGGGGGTCAAGTGATTTCGGGTTTGATGCATCGTTCCGTCCCGTGGCCGTCAGCGGGGCTCCCAGCGAGTCGAACGGTCCTGCGCGCACCGACGAGGTGCCCAGCGGCGGTCCCTCGTCTTTCCTTGTGCGGCAGCCCGCGTCCGGGTTCAATCGCTCTATGGGCGACAAGACAATCATCAAGGTCGACAGCACGCACTCGCCCCAAGGCGCGCTGGGCCAGCTTTACCTGGCGACGGGGGTCGGGGTGGGGATGCGGTTGTGGCGTGACCAGCCTCCGGGGCCGCCGAAGCCGGAGGTCGCACGGGACTACGAGACGGTGGGCTACGTCATCTCCGGACGCGCCGAGCTGCACAGCGAGGGCCAGATGGTCCTGCTGGAACCGGGCGACGCGTGGGTCGTTCCCCGGCACGCCCGGCATACGTACAAAATCCTCGAGCCGTTCACGGCGGTTGAGGCGACCCACCCGCCGGGTGAGATCCACGACCGGGACCGGCCGGTCGGCCAGGGGAATCGCATTGATTCGGAACAAGATTCGGGGGCACCGGGGTTGGCGTAGGTCAGCGGAAGGCTCCAGCTTAGTTGCAAGTGGAATCGGGGGTTCACTCTTAGCTTTTGCACAAGGTTGAGGCCGCCCACCTCAGGATGATGCAGCGCTGCCGCAAGCTCGACCTAGGGTTTCACCGGCGCAACATCACAGGCGTCCGTCTGGCGCAGGTCCGATGACCGTCACCGGCAGCGCACGCATTGCGACCAATTCAACCGTTTTCCGGTCCGCCCCGGTGGGCCTGTTGGCGTGCATCGCAACCAACCGAGCGACGGCTCGGCGCCGCAGTCTCGCTCGGCGCGCGACAGTCTCCGCAACACCGGCAGCGTTGACAGGGACGTGCAATGCAGCGTCACATTCCGTACACGCAAGAACGCCGGAATCGGTTGTACAGGCCCAACATCCAGCCCTGATCGCGCAGCTGACCGCTGTCACGATCTCAGACCGATGTTGATCGACCACCCCTGCGTCGAGGTCGTGTCGATGACTCGCCGGAGCGCAAGTTCTCAAGCTCGATGTCCAATTCTCAACTGAAATGTCCAACGCATTTCCAATTGGACACGCGCGTGAGACAAACTCGGTGGCGAGATTGTCGAGACCTCAGGCAAGAGATGTCCACTGGACTGGCGCCGGGGCGTCGGAAACGACATCTGAACCTCGCGTGCCTCTGGGATAACTGGTACCTTGCGTATCGCACCCGCCCCGCTTGACGGCATTCGCAGCGAGGCGATACCGCCAGCAGGGCGTGACTCGCTTGTACTCCGCCGGTAGCGGGTCAGATCATTTTCCCGAGTGCCTCTTCGCGTCTCGTCGGTACCTACAGCTGAGCAAGCATCACCGCTTGTCTACCGCTCGAATGTAGTGCGGAGGGAGTATCCGGGAAAGCCCAACGAATCACCACCGTAGAACCAGGCGGAAGCCGTTGCGCAGCAGTGTAATTCGACTTGCTTCAACTTCATTCTGCGTGGATGTTTGACCTTTGTCGGAGCGGCACGTCGAGGTTCAAACCATATGAGCGAATGGGTTGCGTCGATCATGACGTCTGGCGTGGACTGGCTCTGGCCACAACGCACGCGAATTTCACTGTTAGCAACCGTGATACAGCGTGCATCACCGAGCGGCGGAGAGAAAGGCTCGACTAAGAAGGGGGGCTCGTGCATGATCACGGTGGATCCCGCGCCCGCGTAAGCCCGAGCCACCCGTGATCAGTACCTGCATGGTGTCCTTCTTCGTTGCCGTTGCGTTGTCGTCTTCGAGACTGCCGCCGACGAGTCGCAGCCGTCCAAGACCCATTACGCCGATGCCATACCCTTGAGGCTGACTTCCTGGGCAAGCCCCAGCCACGAGGGGTTCGGGGACTTCGCCGTCCCCGGCCCCGGGGCCAGCCGGCGACGTTGACTGAGCGCAGGGTGCGGTTTAGCTTCGCTGTGGGCCGATGCCCCGGCACGCGGGGCAACAGGAACTGAGCGCGAGGCGGTGCCGCCAGTGTTGCAGGACCGGCATAGCGAGTGCGGAAGGCTCGACCACTTGTTGGAGGGTCTCCGGGTAGGGCGTAGCGGGGCGCTGGTCCTGCGCGGGGAGCCGGGGATCGGCAAGTCAGCGCTGTTGGAGTACCTGACTGAACATGCATCAGGGTGCCGGGTGGCGCGGGCGGCGGGCGTGGAGTCGGAGATGGAGCTCGCGTTCGCCGGGCTGCATCAGCTGTGTGCGACTCCCGCAGCGTCTTATCCCAGCCGTCAGAGACGATGCGGCGCCCGTCCGGACTAAAACGCCCACTCTCGACCGCACCGGTGTGGCCGGTCAGCGATAGCGCTGTGCTGGCGGGCTCGGGCGGAACCGACGGTCTGCCGCTGCGACCAGCGCGATGAGCGGGAGAGTTATCTTGGACACCCGACTGTGTCGTGAACATCAGCCGGG
>Ga0105247_10001390_pt1 | contig 17557 bp, 11 predicted proteins | sample KBSS24metaG_FD_81519 | JGI IMG/M metagenome (GOLD analysis project Ga0105247, IMG submission 81519) | Switchgrass rhizosphere microbial communities from Kellogg Biological Station, Michigan, USA - KBS S2-4 metaG | ecosystem: Host-associated > Plants > Roots > Rhizosphere > Soil | place...
CCAAAAGACGATCTCGACAACTTTCGTCGTCGGGTTTTGCACTTTGATGTGATAGGCGTAACCGTCCAGCGGCTTCGATTTCGGCGCGCGTGATTCGGCGACACTCTTTTCCATTGCCGCACTCCGACCGTCGATCGTGTCGCCGTTCGGATCTCTGACTCCCTGCGGATCGTTGATTCTCGCATTGCGCGCGAAATTCCGGTTTTGTGGAATCATCGCCTGCGCCGGAGCGTTGCCATCGGCTGGCGGCACATCCACGTTACGTCGCGCGTGCGACCACTTGAAGTTTGCGACCGTCAATGGTGAAGCATCCGAAGACACCATAGGACCTTGAGAAAGAACAAGTAGACTTAGGAGAAGCGAAAGAAGCAAAAGGATCTTCATAGTGCCTCCGCCTTACGTGGTCCAAGTGTCAAGCTGGGAGTCGAAAATTGAGGAGAGGGGCTTCATCCCCGACGCAGTATGCGCCACTTACCGCAACGATTCAACTATTATTAGCCCCCAAAACGCACAAACTGATTTCTTCTCTGCGCAACCTCTGCGTTCTCTGCGCCTCTGCGGTTAACTAATTTAAAGCGATACCTCACCACAGAGACACAGAGAACACAGAGGTTGCACAGAGAAATCATTACGTAGTAGCAAGCAATTGATCTTAACTATTGACTTTTGAAAACTATGATCGTTTTATACCCCACGGTTCTGCGTTATTCACCTCGCTCGCCTAAGGTTCTCTCTGCGTTCCCTGTTAGAGAGCCCTTAATCCACCACTCTTGACACCGGCAACCTTGCCGGTAAGGAAGGCTGTTTCATGAAGACTATCAAGCATCTACCCTCCATGCTGACAATTGTTTTTGCTCTCGCCTGTTTCAATGTTTTAGTGTTGGGCCAGTCATCCGATGACAAGAACAACTTTGCCAACGTTACCAGCCTTGGTTCGAGCGTCAGATTTGACGTTTCCGCGGCGAACGCTGGCGTAACACTGACGGTAGTCGGTCCCGACGACTTCGCATATACCAAAGAATTCAAGTCCGGTGCTTCTCCGGAATTCAAGCTAATTTCATCAAGAGGCGACCGGCTTCCCGACGGCGCATACACATACGAACTACGCCTTACCCCGATCATTTCTTCCGAAACAAAAGACGCCTTAAAAGCTGCTCGTGAAAACGGGAATGGCCGCGAAGTGCAACTCGAGTTGCGCAAGAAAGGCGCGATTCCGGCAGCGCGCGTACAATCAGGCAGCTTCCTGATCTCAGGTGGCGCGGTGGTCCTTCCCGGCGCCATTGAAAGCCAGGAACGCGCGATGGTCCGACCACCGGCTGCTGCTCCGGTCGTCAACGCGCCCGTCTCTTCAGGTCGCGTCAATTACAAAGTGGTTCGACATCACCCGCGTTTCATGGTCTTCGATCAGGTGATAGCCGACGATCTCATCGTGCAGGGCAGCATCTGCGCCGGTCTCGACTGTGTTAACAACGAAGACTTTGGCTTCGATACGATCCGCGTCAAAGAAAACAACACGCGCATCCAGTTTGACGACACCAGCACCTCCGCCGGTTTCCCAAACAATAACTGGCAGATCAGGGCGAACGATTCCGGCAGCGGCGGCACAAACTTCCTTGGCTTCGTGGACCAGGGAGCAACTGGTAATTCCGAGACTGGCACGATTGTGTTCGCCGTTAATTCGGGCGCAAGCGCCAATTCGCTGCGCGTGGGCAGCAACAGCAAGGTCGGACTTAGAACCGCAACGCCCGTGCTCGATGTACATGCCAACACCACCGACACTCCCGCGATTCGTCTCGAACAAAACAACAGTGGCGGTTTCACTGCGCAAACGTGGGACATCGCCGGCAACGAAGCAAACTTCTTCGTGCGCGACGTGACGAGTGGCTCGCGTTTGCCTTTCCGTATTCGACCCGGCGCACCGACGAGCTCGATCGACATCTCGGCGAGCGGCAACGTAGGTATTTTGAACGCAAGCCCAGCCCAACCTCTCGACGTTTCGGGAAATACAATGCTCTTGGGTGCTGACGACGGCTTGACCACCAGGACCACAGGCGTCAACAAAACCAGCAGGGTTTCGGCGCCGCCATTCACCACCGGCAACTTGAACTTTGCTTATACGGGCTCGGTCTTAAACAGCACCGACAACGTTGCCGCGCTTGGTGGTGGTTTTAGCGGATTCTCAGCGGCGACTGTGGTTGCATTCTTCACAGCAGGAAACAACAACACCGCCACCGGTACGGAGCGGATGCGCATCACTTCAATCGGCCGCGTCGGTATCGGCACGACTGCTCCTGATCAGCTCTTGTCAGTGAACGGCGATGCGAGCAAGTCTGGTGGTGGATCGTGGCAAACATTCTCAGATGAGCGATTGAAGAACATCAAGGGCTCATACGACAGCGGTCTCAGGGCCATCATGCGGTTGCAACCGTTGCGTTATGAATACAAGCCCGACAATGCGATGGGTCTGAAACCGGTGGGCGAGCGTATCGGCGTCGGCGCACACGCCGTGCAGCAAGTGATCCCGGAAGCCGTTACGAAGAATGCTGAGGGTTACTTGATGGTCAACAACGATCCAATCATCTGGACCATGCTCAACGCCATTAAGGAGCAACAGAAAGAGATCGTGGAACTGAAACGGCAGATTCGCCAGTTGCGTGCTACTCGCAAACGCCGTTAATTATTTCGTACCTTGATTTGTAACTGTAGGGGTGGCCCTCCGTGGCCACCCTTTTTTTATTGCTCCGGTTTGTTTTTGATAGTGATCGTCACGTCGCTTACTGCGTTATCAGCCACTGTTACCTGCTGCTTGAATATGTTTTGTGAGTCCTGCCGGCCCGGCTCAAACACCGCGACGTTCACTTCATACATACCAGGCGCCAGTCCCCCAATGGTGAAACGTTTGCGCGAGTCCAGTTCCGGTGATGAATTCTGCATCGAGTACGGCTCTCCCTGGCGGTCGTCAAGATAAGTAATCCAAACTCTCAGTCTGGAAGCCGGCAACTCATCGCCTTCCACCTTAATCTGTCCATGAATCGCACCGGTAAGATATTTGACTACGAGTCGCACGCCAGTCACCTGCTCTCCATCCTTGATTATCAAGCCGCCTGATTGAACAACACCGTCGCGCTCGACGCGTATAAGTTGAATCTGCCTGGAGTCTCTATGCAACGGAGAAAAGAAGAAAAAACGTGCAACGCCTTTTTTTAAGCCGCCGATCGTGAAACTTCCATCAGCAGTGACTTGTTTGGAAGTGTGGCCGCCGAACGACTGTTCAGATCCTTCCACCCAGGCGCTGATGTATAACTCGTTCGGTTTAAAACCTGATTTCGATTCTGCTCCTCCTTCCAAAACCACTACCCCGGTTACGCTGGTACCCTTCCCGGTCTTGATCACGAGGTCGGTTACATCACGATCCACAACTTCAAAAGTGACATAGTCGTCGCGAACGCCGCTGTCTCCCGGAACGATGAACACGGAATATTTTCCGGCGAGAACATTTTCTAATCTGAACTCACCGTTAGCGTTCGTGGAATTCGAGCCTGTGCGGCTCGAGCCGCCACGTTCGGTACCCTGATAAACGCCATAGTTGATATTGCCCAGCGGCTTTCCTGTTTCGGCGTCAAGAATTCGGCCGCTGACTTTGAATGTCGTGATCGGGCGACCGGCGACGATATCGATGTTTTCTGTTTCGCTGCCTTCAGTTACTTCGATCACTGTCGCCTTCGCGGCGTCGGTCACGGAGGGATAAAAAGTCTGGCGGTAAGGAGTTCGTGAGTCTCCCCGCAGGGTTTCATTAACGCCTATATGCACTTTGTATTTCCCTGGCCGTAAGCCAAACGCCCGGTAGATGCCGCGGTCGTCTGTACGAATGGGACCTCCGAACCGTGCGCCCCTGAATAGCCCGAGTTCAACCGGCATGATATACACGAATTGTTCTATCAGTGGCTTGCCGTCAGCATCTGAGATCTTTCCAGTGATCACACCACCCGGGACCAGCGAGAAATTGATGTCTTCGACAGATTCGCCTTCACCAACCGCGACGGCATTGTTCATTACGTTGTCTTCGAGCGCGAAAGACGGAGCGAGGGGCATGATCGTGTAAGTGCCGGCAGGGACGTTTGTGATGCGATAGTTTCCGGTTTGATCTGTAGTGGCGTGGTATGGTGAGCCTGGCACGCGTCCGTAATCTTGCCGTTCGGCAAACACGAAGACCCCCGCAACACCCTTGTCTTTAATCTTGACCTTTCCGCTGATACTCGCGGTCGCACCTTTTTCGGGAGTTGTCTGCGACGAAGAAACGGCCGCACTAAAGATCAGAAAGACAGCAGCGACGACAAGGCGGGCTGAGGAAACCATACCACTTCACCTTTCGACTGAGGATTGGTCCGAATTACGGCGAGGATTATGCCATGTTATCAGCCACAAAGAACCACAAATTTATCTCAAGACAATAAGCTGAATTGCGACAAAGATCAGCGTCACGAGAGCGGGCACGATGAAGTTCATTCGGTCGGAAGAGTTGTCGTACCAGCCGCGCGTGCCGGGTGTTCGCGGTTTATCTTCGGATCGCTCTTGCTCGCTGGAACTTTCAACTATCGACTCGAGCTCTTCAATCGTGACTGGTGGAAGAAACGCTTCACGTACACTCCAAAACGCGCACATGGCCAGAACAAACACATCCAGGGCAACGAGCAGTCCCCAGTAACTTGAATTCCAGGATTCCACGAACGACCAGATGAGGGGTAGAACCAGCAGGCCCGCAATGACGTACGTGCGTCCGCGCGTCTCGAGGCTGGCGAGTTTGGCATGTTTAGTAAGCGCAGACATTGCTTCAGCGAGGCTCGATTGAGCTGACGCGACTCGCGTCCGCAAAGTCTCCATGGCCAGTTTGTCGAGGCGCACGATGCTTTCGGCTTCGCAGAAAATACAACGCACAAGAACGTCATCCGGCTGAACTGAGAGTGGCGCGCCACATTGGCGGCAATGCGGCGGCTCGCCCGGGGCCGAAGGTGGAGAGGCTGCGAAAGCTGCGCCAACGTGTGCCGCACCACTGACCAGAATATTTTTCATGGCGATGTGTGCGGCCATTAGTTGCGCCGGAATCAACGTTATCCAAACATACGGCAACAATCCCGGCAGTGCATCAGCATTCACCACTCGCAACAAGGCGCAGATGAGTAGGACAATGAGGCCCGCAGTCATCAGCACAAACGGCGTAATCGCGGCACAGATTAAGTGCCACCGTGGGACCTTGATCTGCGCCAGCCGCATCCACTGCTTAGCCGCTTCACGTGTGGCTGAATCCAAATCACGCGCGAGACGAAGTTCCTCGCGATAGACCTGGGGCATAACATTGCTCGCCCCACAAGAACTACAGACGAGCGACGGAGCATCAACCACTACGAGCGGCGCATTACAATTGACGCACAGGAGTGGCGCTAACTTTGGTCTACCTACTGAGGTGATCGCGCTCATCGGGCTAAACTAACTTTGGTACTGGTCGTTTGATTTTACGCCGAAGGCGTTGGCTAATTTGAGCCCAAGGTTGGAGCGCCAGCGACAACCTTGGGATCGCTAATTAAATTCGTACTAACCCTGAAAGGGTTCGCCTTTAAGACAAACCCTGGGCTCAAATTAGCCCAACGCCTTCGGCGTATCATCCAAATATCAAACTCAACCAGTACCTCGTTTGGTCTGACTGCGGCAGAATTCTACTTAAATGATATCGTTTCACGGAACATTTGTTCTGCAACGCGTGTCAAATGGTCAAATCAATGTCTCGAGTATTTCTCAAACTTGCCGTTGCGCTCGTCACCTTCACAATTGGCGTGTCTATCACGGCGATCTATCGGGTTTACGGCTTGCCGGACGCGATCCTCCCTGAGGTAGTAAAGTTCGATCAGAGGTTTTCGTGCTTTCCGGGTCTGTCAGTAAGAGTTCTCAAATCAACTGCTCAAATAGAATTCTTTCCGGCACCTGCGTTATCCGCGAGGATGCGTTTTGAAAAAGGTTGGTACTCCCGCCATCTAGTAGCAATGAACGAACTTCCCCTCCCGGCACTTGCCAACGAAGACGAAAGCTATCGTTTCCTTTGGCTCAGAAGTTTTCATCGCCCTGTTGCCATCCACGTATGGCGCGCAGGCGACCGGCACTTCCTGGTCCTGAAGCGACTGAATGGCCGCGGCGGTTACGCACCGGGCACGTCTGATCTCTACTGGGCACGTTCGCTTTCTGAAAACGACTGGGACGCATTCATGCTCCACCTCGAGCATTCAGCATATTGGCTAATGCCGGCAGAAGACGACCGGATGTTGGAAGACGGCGCGCAATGGATACTCGAAGGCTACCGCGACGGCCGTTATCACGTCGTTGATCGTCAATCGCCCGGCTCCGGTGCCTACCGCGATGCATGCATGTATTTACTCAGACAGTCAGGCTTGCTCGCAGAGATTCCCGCTAACGAAGTTTATTGATCGGGGCGCGTGAAAAATATGGAACAGATTCATGGTAAAGCGGTGCGAGAAAGTGAGGAATCGCCATGAAATATGTTCTCCGCCTGGCTGTCGCGATCTTGACCTTTGCGATCGGCGTGACCATCTCACCCGTCCACTTCCGCTGGCAATCAGTTGCGTGCGGATTGCGAGGCTCGACTACAAGTTACCGATCCTCATACTTCATACTCACCTCGAAAAGCTACATACATTTCGACTCTGAGGCTGAAGCAAGTGATGCTTTCAAAAAGAAACTGAGCGAGGCGATTACTATTTACGACATCTCACCGCAGGTCAGTGACGAAGGGACGGTAATCGAGCAGCACGCGATAGGCCTTTTCTACAATCAAGGCACCGATGATTTCTACGTCGTCTCTTTCTGGAAAGAAGGCCAGGGGCTACACAGCATCAGCTCCCGCTCCTACACCCACGTTAAGGAACTCGGAAAGCGCTACTTGTCTGTTCACTAAACCGGACTCTGCCGTCCAAAATTCTGGACGGTTATCCAAAATCAAAGAGCCGCGAATCGGTTTTTCCTTCGACGACTCAACCTCAGACTTCTCACCACAAAATTTTTTTCTGAGTATTTCCAAGCTCTCAAGAAGCAAAACGCGCTTCATTCCATTTCTCTGTCGATTATCAGGAACACGCATTGCAAACGTTCAAAAGTCCAACACAATAGCAAGCGTTCTACCGAACGTTTGTCGAGATCACAATCAATGCACCTGGTCGTTTACGGCCTCAGCTTGGGCGCTGGTTTCAACTCCGACTATTCCCGGCCCCCTGACTTCGCGATTAGCCCCTGAGAGGTCACAGACACGACCTGCACTCAACGACTCTCGTTGGGCGAGTCGAAGTGTCGGCTTAACAACTCAATCAAACCTTTCTGGACGGAGGAACACATAATGAGAAGACTCTTTCCGAGGATTACAGCTTTGAGTGCCTTTGTCGCCTTACTTGTGGCGCCGGTCTTCGCGCAGACCAGCACCACAGGGTCAATCGCTGGAGCTGTAACTGACCAAACCGGGGCGGTCGTGGCCGGAGCTCAGGTCGTCATTAAGAACAATGGCACCTCGCAAGAAAATACCGTCACCACTACTGATAACGGCACCTTTAACGTCCCGAGTCTCGCTACTGGCGCCTACACGGTGACGATTAAGGTATCCGGATTCAAGCAAGTGGTGGTGACGGACGTTAAAGTCGACGTTGCCAAAGCGTCTACTGTGAACGTGCAACTCGAAATCGGTGCTCCCAACGAAACCGTTACTATCGTTGGCTCCGGCGAGTTGCTGCAAACGCAAAGCGCGAACGTCGCCAGCACCATCACCGGCCGCCAGATCACGGACCTGCCGTACGCTTCGAGAAATGCTCTCGACGTCGTGCTGTTTCTGCCTGGCACCGCGACCGTCGGACGTCCGCGATCGTCTTCAGTAAACGGCTTACCGAAAGGCGCGCTCAATATCACGCTCGATGGTGTTCAGGTGCAGGATCCACTGTTGAAAAACAGCGACGGCTTCTTTACTTACATCCAACCGAAGACGGACGCGATCGAAGAGGTAACGCTTTCAACCGCAACTCCGGGCGCGGAGAGCGCAGGCGCGGGAGCGGTCCAGATCAAGTTTGCCACTCGTCAGGGGACCTCCGAGTTTCATGGCAGCGCTTATATCTACCACCGCAACTCCTTCTTCAACTCAAACTACTGGTTCAACAATAGAGACCTGCCAGAGGATCCGGTTGATCGTAAAGCACCACGTGCTCGCGTGTTGCTAACCCAGCCTGGTGTCAGGTTCGGTGGTCCAATATTGATCCCGGGTCTACTGAAGAGCAGAGAAAGAGCTTTCTTCTTTGTTAACTACGAGGAATACCGGCTGCCCGAAGCGACCGCCAGACAACGGACCGTCTTTGCTACGCCAGTCCTTAACGGTAGCTTCACTTATATTCCAACCGGCTCAACAACTCCTGTTGTTAGAAATCTATTCACACTCGCGGCGACAACCGACTGTAATACCGCGGTAGCCGGACTCCAACCATGCCCGTCGACGATGGATCCGACGGTTGGTTCTCTGCTGAATGAGATTCAAGGCTCGACCAGTGGCGGTGGTCTAAATTTGACCAGTGACCCGAACCTCCTGCAATTCAGCTTCATTAACAAGGGCGGACAGACGCGTCGCTTTCCGACAGTGAATCTGAGCTGGAACATCACGAGGAATCATCAGTTGACCAACGTCTGGAACTATCAACAGTTCACGTCGGTGGTGGATTTCCTCAACAACGCAGATCCACGCTTCCCCGGTTTTCCGAATTTCGGTAGCCAGGGCTCGAATCGATTTTCAAACTCCACCGCGCTGATCTCGAAGATTGGCAACTCGATCAGCAATGAAGCACGTTTCGCCCTGGTGGGTGGAACAACTGTCTTTTTCCCGGAAACGAGTCTGGCGCAGTTTGCGAATCAGGGTGGTTTCAACCTTGGTATCAACGCCGCCGGTATTTCATCAGCAACCTCTGCGACCGCTCCGCAGAGACGTAACAGTCCGGTGCAAACATTCAGCGACACGCTGAATTGGACCAAGGGCAATCACACCTGGAGCTTCGGTGGAAACTACACCAAAACGAGCCTCTTTAGCCTGTTGCCGCCGGCGGGCATCGTCAGAGGTATTACCTTCGGAATCGATCAGACCAGCCAGGGTGGAGATCCGGCGAATGCGATCTTCAGCGCGGCGAACTTCCCCGGCGCGAGTTCAACGCAATTGACCAACGCGAGAAATATCTATGCAACACTCATCGGGCGAATGACGGCCATTAGCGGCACCGCCGTTGCCGATGAGGAACTCAATTACACGTTGAATGGAAACGGGATCGAACGAGCAGGCCAGAACTCGTGGGCCGTGTTTGCCCAGGACCAGTGGCGCTTCCGACCTAACATCACCTTGAACTTCGGATTGCGTTATGAGCTCCAAGGACCTTACTTCGCCAAGAACAACGCGTACACCGTCCCGTTGAGTTTTGAAAACATCTTCGGATGCTCCGGAGCATTCAACTTCTTCAAGCCGGGTGGCTGCACTAATCCCGTCACTCAGCTACAAAGATTAGAGCCGGGCTCCGAGGCCTACGATACAGATAGGAACAACTTCGCTCCAAACTTTGGAATCGCCTACAGTCCCGACTTCAAGAGCGGAATCATGCACCGCCTGTTCGGCGATACCGGCCAGAGCGTTTTCCGCGCCGGTTTCTCAATAGCCTATACACAGGACGGCACAAACGTCGGTTCGACAGGTTTAGGCACAAACCCCGGTCAGTCGTTCAGCGTGGCCGTGAGCACAGCGAACAATACGCTGCCCATCGGCGCCTTGTTTAGAACGCCCGGCTCGATCCCGAACCCGACGATTGCTGCACCGTCATTCCCGTTCACCCCAGGTGTTAACGATCAGGCCGTCGCGTTCAGCCCGAATCTACAAATCGGCTACGTACAGTCGTGGACCTTTGGAATCCAACGGGAGCTCACGAGGGATACGGTGTTTGAAGTCCGCTACGTTGGCAATCGCGCCAAGAAACTTACTCGTTTGTGGTCTCTTAACGAGGTCAACACGATCGAGAACGGGTTCGCGGCAGAGTTTAAGCTGGCGCAGGCAAATCTAATTAGGAATAACGCCAGTGGTATTGCCGCTCGATCCGGCAGCTTCGCGTATTTTGGACCTGGGACCAACACTTCGCCTCTACCAATCTTTCTTGCGTACCTGAATCGCAGCACAGATATTAATAACGCCGCTGCCTATTCCGGTACGAACTGGAGATCAACGACAATAACGAACAACCTCGTTACAGTTGCTCCGAACGTAACGGCGACCGCTGGTGTTCTTTCCGGTAATGCAGGCTTGCGTGCGAACGCACTCGGCGTCGGACTACCAGCCAACTTCTTTGTTATCAATCCAGGTCTTCCTGCCGGTGCGTTCCTGATTGATAACAGCGCCGCTTCAACGTACGACGCGCTGCAGGTCGAGTTGCGGCGCAGAATGTCGAACGGTTTGTTGCTACAGGCAAACTACACCTTCGCGCACTCGATGAGCGATGCGTTCGCCAGCAGCTCGATCGCGCAGTCAAACTTCACCAGCATCCGCAATCCACGACTGAACTATGGCCTGTCGCCTTTCGACATCCGCCATTCGTTCAAGGGTGACTTCATTTATGAATTGCCTTTTGGCAAAGGTCAAAGATGGGGCGCTGGTATTGGCACGAAGTCGAACTGGCTGCTGGGAGGCTGGGGAGTCAACGGCACGTTCCGCGTTCAAAGCGGCTCGCCAATCAACTTCGGCAACGTACAGCTTGTAAATATGGATCGTGACGACTTGCAGAAGATGATTGAGATTCACAAGAACCCAACCACCGTCACCTGGTTACCTGACGACGTGATCACCAACACGATCCGGGCGTTCAGTATCAGTCCCACGTCAGCAACAGGTTACGCAGGTACACCGCCAGATACGAGTAAGCCGTTCATCGCGCCGGCCGGCTATGGTAATTGCCAGGCCACCTTCAATGGCGCGTGCGGTATTACGAACCTGGTGGTCTATGGACCACGGTTCACCAGAATCGATGCCAGCTTGATCAAGAAAGTGACCTTCTCGGAAAACAAGAATCTCGAGTTCCGAGTGGAGGCGCTGAACGTAATCAACAACCAAAACTTCAAGGTTGGAAGCTTCGCAGCGGATACCGTTAGTCTGGCGGGTACTTACTCGAATCCGACTTTCGGACAAACGACAGTTGCTTATCAGGACACGTCCACCACGACGGATCCCGGCGGCAGACTGATTCAGTTTGTACTTCGCTTCAACTTCTAGTCTGAGGTCAACAACCAAAGGGGAGAAGATCGCATTCAGGTGCGCTTCTCCCTTTTGCTTAGAACTTACCGGAGCGTGATATGACACGGATAACAGCAATACTTTTCTTCATGTTTTTAGCGACTGCAGCACTCATAGCCCAAAGTGGCAAACCGTGGCTCGAATGGAACGTGAAAGAGACCACCAGGATTCTGACTGATTCAGCATGGGCCCAAACGCAACTGGAAACCAAAGAAGCTGAGGGCGCGTCTACCGCAGTCACTAACACGGGCTCGTCCCGGACCATGACTCCACGAGATGCGAGCAAGGACTCTCCCGGGGCAATTACGTCTTACATCAAATACTACGTCCGGCTGCTTTCAGCTAAGCCAGTGCGACAGGCTATCGTTCGCAAGTTGATGCTCGATTCACCTGACATGGATGCAGAGCGCAAGGAACAGTTGAAGTCGTTCGCAGAGGCTACGACGGCTGACTTCATCGTCGTCGCAGTTGTGGCCGAAGCGAGAGATAAATCGATGGGCCGCGATGCAGCGCAGGCATTTGAGACTGCCACTCTCGCTTCGCTGAAGGACTCGACCTACCTTGAAAGGCGCGACGGCCAACGAGTACTGCTGGCAGACTTTAAAGCCCCGGTTGCTGACGGTCTGGGGGCAAAGTTCGTCTTCCCGCGAACGCTGAACAATCAACCCTTCCTCGCACCGGAAAGTGGTCAACTAAAGTTCTATTCCCAGCTCAGCAAAAAAATCACGATCGAGGCGCGTTACAAAGTTTCCGACATGCTCTACGACGGCCGGCTCGAGTACTGACACTCAAGATTTTTCTCTGCGGCCCTCTGCGTTCTCTGCGTTAACGAGCTATTTCAACGCAGAGGCCGCAGAGATGCGCAGAGGCCGCAGAGTGATCGTGACTTCTCACTTTCCTCGTCTTAGAATTAGTCTAAAAGAAAATAGATTTCGAGAATCTGCGACGACTGCGGCAAGCTTGTCGATCTCTGAACTCTCGCCAACGTTTTAGACGGAAGGAAGTGAAAGATGGAAAGCAATGGAAACAACAAAGATTCAAACGGATGCCCTTTCACCGGTTCGTCGAAGACCCGCATATCGAATCGACACTGGTGGCCTAATTCCCTGGACTTAAGCGCCCTTCGCCAAAACTCTTCCCTGTCCGATCCAATGGGTGAAGATTTTAATTATGCAGAAGAGTTTAAAAAACTCGACCTCGATGCGGTGATTAAAGACCTGCACGCGTTGATGACTGACTCGCAGGACTGGTGGCCCGCCGACTTTGGCCACTATGGCGGTTTATTCATTCGTCTCGCCTGGCACAGCGCGGGCACATATCGCATTTCTGATGGCCGCGGTGGCGCCGGCGGTGGTCAGCAGCGCTTCGCACCCCTCAACAGTTGGCCGGACAATGCCAACCTCGACAAGGCGCGCCGGCTCTTGTGGCCCATCAAGCAAAAATACGGTCGCAAGATCTCCTGGGCCGATCTTTTTGTTCTGGTCGGCAATGTCGCCCTCGAGTCGATGGGCTTCAAGACGTTCGGTTTTGGCGGTGGCCGTGCGGACACGTGGGAGCCACAAGAGCTCTTCTGGGGACCTGAGGGGACGTGGCTCGGAGACGAACGGTACAGCGGCGAACGCGAGCTTCACCGCACGCTCGGTGCGGTACAAATGGGCCTCATCTACGTCAATCCGGAAGGACCGAACGGCAAGCCCGATCCGGTCGCCGCCGCTTACGACATTCGCGATACATTTGCACGCATGGCGATGAACGACGAGGAAACCGTCGCGCTAATTGCCGGCGGGCACACCTTCGGCAAGACTCATGGCGCCGGCGATCCATCATTCATCGGCCCTGAGCCGGAAGGCGCCGTGATCGAAGACCAGGGTCTCGGTTGGAGAAGTAAGCATGGTACGGGCTTCGGCGCTGACACCATTACCGGAGGTCCGGAGGTTATCTGGTCACAGACACCGACAAAGTGGAGCAATCACTTCTTCGAAAATCTTTTCAAATTTGAATGGGAACTGGAGAAGAGTCCGGCCGGCGCCCAACAATGGCGGGCGAAAGGTGCCGACGCCACGATTCCGGATCCGCACAATCCTTCACTCAAGCGTGTGCCAACAATGCTCACGACGGATCTTTCTCTTAGGTTTGATCCAGCCTACGAAAAGATCTCGCGACGCTTTTTAGAGCATCCCGATGAATTTGCGGACGCGTTTGCGCGCGCGTGGTTTAAGCTCACTCACCGCGACATGGGACCAATCCAACGTTATCTCGGCCCACTCGTGCCGAAGGAAACATTAATCTGGCAGGATCCGATCCCAGCCGTCGATCATGAACTGATTAACGATGAGGATATCGCGACGCTGAAGAAGATGATCCTCGATTCCGGATTGTCTGTTTCGCAACTCGTTTCAACTGCGTGGGCGTCGGCGTCTACGTTCCGAGGCTCTGACAAGCGCGGTGGCGCGAATGGTGCGCGGATTCGTCTTGAACCGCAGAAGAATTGGGAAATAAACAACCCGGCTCAGCTTTCCATGGTGCTCGAAAAGCTCGAGGGGATTCAAAAAGATTTCAACAAGAAGGTTTCGCTCGCTGACCTGATCGTTCTCGGTGGATGCGCCGCAGTGGAGAAGGCCGCCAAAGATGCCGGACACGACGTGAAGGTTCCCTTCACACCGGGTCGCATGGACGCCTCACAGGATCAGACCGACGTGGAGTCGTTCGCGCCGCTCGAACCGTCGGCTGACGGCTTCCGCAACTATTACACTGGCGAACAACTTATGGCACCCGAAGAGGCGTTGGTCGATCGGGCACAATTGCTGACGCTGACCCCCCCGGAGATGACGGTGCTCATCGGCGGTCTGCGAGTCCTGGGCGCAAACGCCGGCGGATCGAAGCACGGCGTCTTCACTAAAAGGCCGGAGACGCTGACGAATGATTTCTTCGTCAACCTCCTCGACATGCGCACGCGCTGGCAGCCCAACGGCGCCAATGGCGTGTACGAAGGCCACGACCGTCACACGAACGATCCGACCTGGACCGGCACGCGTGTCGATCTGATCTTTGGTTCGCATTCCGAGCTTCGGGCACTTGCCGAAGTCTATGCCTGTGCGGATTCGCAGGAGAAATTCGTGAACGACTTCGTCGCGGCCTGGACCAAGGTCATGAACCTCGACCGTTTCGACGTGGCGTGAAGCAGCTCGCGAAGCGAGCGACAGCATAAAGCCTGGGGCGCAAGCCCCAGGATCAACGATACAAAAGATTTTCGAGCCCGTGAAACGGGCGACAGCCTGGTCCTATCAAGCGCTGTCGCCCGCTCCGCGGGCTCGCTCGCGTTTTTTAATAACTAATCCTGGGGCTTGCGCCCCAGGCTTTATGCTTACGCCTGCTTCGCAGGCTAAGAGACGCCATTAACTGTTGAGATTGAGTTGTCTAAGGAGTTCGGCGAATCTGGCGTCAGAGTGAAGCCGGTCGAAGCGCGGATCGACTTTGAGGAAGACCATCCAGTCGGCGCGATTCTTGATAGCCTCATCGAGCCAATGGAAAGCACTGTCGTTGTCGTTGAGTGCGACGTAGATTGCGGCGAGGTGATAAGCCGAGAGGTACTTTTGTTTCGAGATCTCGATGAGATCTTTGAGTTCGGCTTGAGCCCTGGTCGTATCGCCGGATAGTGCAAGTGCATACGCATACTCAGACCTTATGAGAGGTGAGCGATTCGAAGCGTTAACCGCTAGCTCAAATTCCGCCAGAGCCTCTTTGTACATTCCTTTTTGAGCGTAAGAGAGACCCAGATACCTATGCGCCGCGAAGAAGGTTGGATCGAGCGCGACAGTCTTTTGGCACTCACTTATTGCCTCGTCGTAGCGGTGCGCAAAGTAGTAAACCAGTCCGAAATGTGAATTGATGATGAGCGACGTTTTATCCAGCTCTTGAGTTCGGCGAGTCTCTGCTATTGCTTGATCGAACCGCCCCTGAGCGGCCAGAAAACTTGCATACCACTGATGGGTCGAGGCGTAATTGTCGTTCAGGCTGATAGCCTGGTTGAATTCTTTTTCAGCCTCTTCCCAATTCCAGTTACCGCGAAAGGCAGCATAAGCGAGCGCGGCATGTCCTTCGGCAAGATTATTGTCCAGGACCAGCGCTTTGTTGGCCGCATCGCGAGCGAGTGGGAAGGCTTCGTTGGGAGCCTTCGCACCGTACGTTCCGAGCATGTTGTAACAATCGGCCAGTCCGGCGTGAGCCGGTGCATATTGTGAATCAACTTTCAGGGCCTCGTTAAAATAATTGAGAGCGTCATTGAAGTCGCTTGCGGTGCGCTTGTTCCATGCGGTGCGGCCTTTTACGTAAAGCATCTCGGCATCCTGCTTCTTCTTTTGTTCCGCGTTCAGGGTGATGCCGATTTTTTGTGAAACAGAGCTCACAATCTCTTTCGGCACCAGATTGATTTCTGAAACTTTTATCTGGCGCTGTGTGCCCCAGATCTGGCTTTTGTCACGGATATCAATCAGCCAGGCGTTAACGATTATGGAATTATCACGCTTAATAATTTGGCCCGACAGGACGGCTCTTACTCCGAGCTCCTGCCCTACCTTCTGAGGATCAATCGGCTTGCCTTTGTATTGCTGCACGGAGGTAAAAGGCACAACTCGCAGTCCCGGCATTTCTGAAAAAAGGTTAATAGTTTGTTGTACTACGTCGTCACTGTATTGCTCGATACCGTCTTTCTGGTCGGTGATGAAAGGTAGAACAGCGACGTATTCTATCGGGCGCGTGCGCATGTAATAGGTGGCGCCGGCGGCGATAAGCACTATTGCGGCAACAGCGATGAGTAATATTCGCTTGTGCTGCCTGATACCGCTAACGAGGTACTCTGCACTGGACTGATGCCGTGCCACAGAGATCTCTTTTGTGCTGATCTTGTCTTCATCGGGTGACGTTATCCGCGGGCCGGGCCGAGTGTCAGGAGGTTCGCTGACTAAAATCGGCTCAGGCTCGTCAACCTGCTCTTCTTTCAATTCCAGGTGACGCTTGAGTCTGCGCAGATCGATCTGCATATCCTTCAAGTTCTGGTACCGATCGTCTCGCTTCTTGCTGAGCGATTTTTCGACAATGCGTTCCAGTTCCGGTGGGATATCAGGCGCAAAGCGCGCGAGAGGCCGTGGCTTCTTATGAATTATCGCGCCAATGATCTCGCTCGGAGTCTTGCCTTCAAACGGCAAGCGGCCCGCCAACATTTCGTACAAGAGCACACCCAGGCTAAAAACGTCGGTTCGCGCGTCAACGGCATTCCCTGTCGCCTGCTCGGGCGACATATAACTAACCGTGCCCATGACCATCCCGGGATTCGTATTGATCCCTTCATTGACAGCTTCATTGGCGAAAGGTTCGGTGACCGCATTCGGATCACTACGGGAGACACCGGACTGGCGCGGCTTTTCCGTGAACTTGGCGAGGCCGAAATCTACGACTTTGACGTAACCGTCAGGTCGCAGCATCACGTTTTCCGGTTTGATGTCACGATGAATGACACCGGCGCCATGCGCTGCCACGAGGGCGCCCGTGACCTGAATCACAATATCAAGCACGTCAGTTGGAGTGACGCTGTTTTGCTTTAGATGCTGGCGTAGTGTTACTCCTTCAATAAACTCCGTGCTGATGAAGTGAGAATCGTCAGTCTGGCCGATCTCATAAATGGTGATGATGTTGGGATGATTAAGAGATGAAGCAGCGCGTGCTTCCTGCTCGAAGCGCAGTACCCAGTCTTCATTCTTTGTGATGTCCGGAGACAGCAGCTTCAGCGCTACCTTGCGGCGCAGTTTTGTATCTTCCGCGAGGTAAACCTCGCCCATGCCGCCGCCACCCAGGCGGTTAACGATCTTGTACTGATTAATGCTGGCGCCGGCTTCGAGGCTCATAGATCCGTATCCGTGAGCTTGAGAAGTTATTAGCGAGGCAGTCGAGCTCTACTTCGCTCAATGACCACTGCCAATTCGAGTAAAGCTGATCAAGGGTTGAAGGAATCAGCTTCGTGAGAAATACGGCTAAATTTAACGCGGAGACGATATTCCCGCCGGGGAAAAAAGTCAATCGAGCGGGTGATGTTGTAAACCCAAAGTTGAAATGTCACCCAAATGCGCAAAGTAGAAATGTCACCTACTTGCGCAGGATGCAAAGTTCACCACGACGCTCCTTGGCTAGCATCGAGTTCTCCGTAAAGTCGAACAA
>Ga0105247_10001393_pt1 | contig 17552 bp, 17 predicted proteins | sample KBSS24metaG_FD_81519 | JGI IMG/M metagenome (GOLD analysis project Ga0105247, IMG submission 81519) | Switchgrass rhizosphere microbial communities from Kellogg Biological Station, Michigan, USA - KBS S2-4 metaG | ecosystem: Host-associated > Plants > Roots > Rhizosphere > Soil | place...
AACCAGCTTTGAACCAATGAGCCCGGTACCGCCGATCACTATGATTTTCATAATTATCCTTTCATGATTGACCCAGGCGCTACAGAACGATCGGTGTTTCGTAGCCCCTAAGACAGGACAGACTGTGACTCTGTGACACAATGCCGACCGCAATTCGGCAATTTCAAGTGGCGCGATTGAGGAATGCCGTGATGCGTCGGCTCGATGGTTGGCCAACCGGATACAAATGTTATCTACGACGGCCACAGATTCCGAGGAGTTTCGCGTTAGCTAGGAGGCGAGCAATTCAATAAGCGATTTTTGAGGTCGCCACTCCCGGCCGTTCCGCCGAAACGATGTCACATCCGCATCGATGAGTCCAACCAATACATCCGCCACGATCCGGCCCCCAACGGGACCTAGACGATGACCGCCTGTACAGGCGTCGCCTTCACGGAGAATGTAGTACCACAACGGAGTCTCTCCAGTCCAACCCGTTGGCGCGATGCCAACCTGCTCTGCGCTGAGCGGAACAATTCCGATATAACGTGCCACGGCCTCGCCAGACGGGAGCCCAACACCCTGGCCGCGTTGCAAGTCTCGGACGGCGAGCGAATGATAGTCTTCGATCTCGCACTCACCAGTGACGGCTACTGGCAACTCGATGAGCGCGCGGACCAGTTTTCCGTCGATTTTCTTGGACCGTTGAGCCTTCATATCGCCGGGTGCGTCGAAGAACAAAGTCCAGTCGACGGTGCGTTCACGCGGCACCGCGCGGAACCCCAGCAGATCAGGAAAGAGTGGCACCGGATCGGTCTGTAAATTTAATTGATAACGGTGGCGAATCTGGGAATGGCCGTACCGATATGCCGCATCGGCGAACTCGAGCGGAATAAAGCCGCCGTGCGTAGGACGAAACCACCGCGGGCCTTCTCGAAGCACCTGGCTCGCTAGCTCCTGTCCGACGAGGGCGGGAAGAAACTCGTTAAGGACGAACCACTGATAGTGCCAGCGCAATTGTCGTGCCGCTTCGTCGAACACGCGGTCGTTCGCTAGTCCGGTGAGTCGCACTTCATCGACAAACGCGTTGTGAGCCTTGAGCATGGCGAGATGCAGCTGTGACACTAGCGTGTGGGAGTCGTTGCGCGGGTCGCCGATGACGGCGATGCCCTGGGCGTTTCGTTGCAGGTCTGCTCCATGCGAACCAAGCAAAAACTTCGCCGGATCGTCACGCTGGAATAGAAATGGATGCCCGGTCGGTCCATCGCCATACAGACATTCCAAATTAAGTTGTGGGCTGCGGGAATTGTGCAAGTCCGCCGTAGTGGCATGGGACCGCAAGGTGGAGCGGTCAGCCGTAATATCATGCGCCACGAATTGACCGAGGATAGGCCAACCTGCGGCGGTGTCTCCCAATGAATCGGCAGACTCCTCAGTGTCGCCGCAATCACAGAGACCACCTGCTCGACCCAGGGCGTGCAGAAATTGCTCATCGGCCTGAAACGACGGCAGGTCAGGAAACATCCGAGCATAGCTTGCAGGGCCTAGAGGCGCATCGATTGCGACGCGGGCCCGCGTGGGCGAAAGGCAGTGATTGCGAACTGACGCGGCGGATCGATTCATGAGCTCGTCTATTCTAATGTCGTAGCATCCGACTCGTTGCCTGCGCCACTCTGAGCGCTTTACATAGCAAGACGCTTTTCGATGCGCCGGTCCGGAATCAGCCATATCAGCGCCGCAATCACAAGAATCGTCTGGGCCAGCCAAACGGAACGCAGGGTAGCAACAATCGCTATGATGTACAGCACCGGTGACAGTTTGCCCTTCCAATCGCGCCCGATCGCTTTCTTTAGGACTGAGTTCGGCCCTTGAGCGCGGATGATCGCCTGCTGAAGCAGGTAGTACGCGATCGCGGCCATCAGGAGCACGACTCCGTAGAGCGCGGTGGGAACTGCGGTGAAATGGTTTTCCCCCATCCATCCCGTAGTGAACGGAAATAGCGAGAGCCAGAACAAGAGGTGCAGATTGGCCCAAAGCATCGCACCGTTGACCCCGGCGCAGGCATGCAGCATGTGATGGTGGTTGTTCCAATAGATGCCGACATAAACGAAACTCAGCACGTAGCTGAGAAACGTCGGCACCAGCGGTGCCAGATCGCGCAAACGGTCTCCGTGGGGCACCTTTAACTCCAGCACCATGATCGTAATTATGATCGCGATCACGCCATCGCTGAAAGCCTCCAACCGGCCACTGGTCATCTGTGCCCCTCTGCCTACGCAATAGATATTAAATATAAAGATATGGCGGGTTCGTCATCGGTAGTTTTCGACCGCGGACCAGATCGTTCATCGCGCAGTCACCGGCTGGGTGGAGATGATGGTCACTCCAGGGTGGTCCTGTGCCTTCATCGTTCGCGAGAACACGATGCTGGTAACTCCTGCAAGCGTCCTCTCGCCCAGGTAGCTGCCTCATAAGTTTTTCTTCCCATAAGCAAAATGTCGAAGTGCGACCAGAGCGCCAGAACATCGATTTCCGGGTCGGAACCAATCCAGTTGGCTTCTCCGTTGGGCCCCGCGTTATACCCCTCTACACTTATTGCGACTACATATCGACTTTTCCTCATGGCTTGCACTCCAATTCAGCAATGATCGGCACCGTTGCTAACTGCACTGTTTCACAGCACAAGAAACTGTCGGAGGATTCGCTGCATCAAGACCCCAATTCAGAATCTCCGTGACAAAACCGATTTGAGACATTTTCGAATCACTTTGTTCCACGTTGTGTAGCGTTCGAATGGACGCAAATTCACTGTAGACGGGGTACAGGATTTTCCCGATTTCCGCAGTCGACGTACTGTGACACACTTTCAACATCATCTAACGCCGCCTTGCACTCGGTGTTGGGTTGTCTCCGATATCAAAGCCCCTGCCCAAGGGGCTCTTTTTTTGATTGGTGCTGTCAACTGCTGTCGCCTAATCGGCTGAGTCGGGGGCTACCAACCCTGCGATAGCTGCTACACTAATGATAGCTGCTACACTAATGATGATGATGGAAAAGCCAAAAGTGACGCTTCCGGCGACCGTCGACAGAATTATCCGGTCACCCTACCCTGATGAACCTGAGAAGGCGCAAATCACTGTTGAGGTCGCTGAGGAACTCTACAAAGAAATTAGGATCGAAAATTCCCTTACCGACGCAAATGGTGAAGAAGTGAAATTAAAGCCAGGCGCTCAGGTCGAAGTCACGGTGGAAGCCAATCTGAACGACACCAACCCAAAAACGTAGTTGGGATCGCAGGAACAAGCCGACTCAACAACTGCTCAACCGTTTTCTCACTCCAGGCCAACTCACCGCCGCAAGTCGAACAACGAATTTCAAGCGTCTGTTTCACCTCTCATTGGCGCATTCATGCCCAACCGCAATGCAACCCTTCCGGGGTCATTCAGCGGGATGATCGATTAAATGTGCGAAGAAGGTACATCTTCGTTCCTTCGGTCTGCCCACTTCGCCGCGAGAGCGATCGGAAGCCCGACGAAGAACATGTGAGCCACCAATTCATTGGCAAGTTCGAGTGCGCTGAATGGTCGTGTGGTTTTGGGGACAGCGGATTGTGGAACGATGACGTAGTACATAACGATGACGTAGTACATAACGATGTAGACGACGAGTCCGAATATCGGACCGAATGTTAGCAGTTTCCGCACCAAGCCGGGCAGTTCTAGGCTGGCCAGGTAGTACACGGTGGCAGATCCCGTGGCCACGGTGAAGTGAAGCAGAACTCCGAGAGCAACCGTTCGCCATCCACCCTGATATGAAACGGGCCCAATAAGGCCCGCGGCAATATATTGGAAAATGCGGACCGCGGTTGCTCCCATCGTCAAGCCGAAGAAAACAACCGCGTCAAGGGCGTCCAGAACTCCAGCGAGAAATCCGCCCAGCAAGATGCTTTTGATGGCGCGGTGACGCGTGATGGGGGCAGCAAAGGGCATCGAGTTCATGTCGACCTTTTCTGCTCTGTTCGTTGGCAACTATACGAATGGCAGCGATGACCACTGCAAGTTCAAAGCATTTCCAATGGCCGCGAGGCTACTGCATGGAATGCATGGTTCAAGTAATTTGTGATGAGTACCGCGAAACTCGATTTAGATTACTCTGCACCAACAGTACGAAGCATCATAGATTCCAGCGAACGCGAATCTCGAGGCTTCGCTGCCGCTTGAATTTGGTCACGAATTGTTGTTGTTTCGAGGCTCTTCGCTGCAGCCCCGTCCCGCGCGGGTGAAATGGTGCGGATCCCCAGCTACAATCTTGGGTAAACAAGGAAGAATTATGCGTTTTCGGCAACTTGCTCTTTCGCTGGGCTGGTCCCTACTGTTCTGGATCAGTTTCGCGGTCATGCTTGCGGGCGAAGACCGCGTGCGACTGGCACAGCGCAACATCCACACCGGCTACTGGACGCTGGTACTGGTCGATAGCGCGTGGTGCGTTACGTTCGCTCTTCTCACGCCACCTATATTTTATATCGTCGAAAAATATCCCGTCACAAAGCAAACTCGCCTAAGGCGAACAACTGCCTACCTGCTTGGCACGATTCCGTTCATGCTTGTGTTCGCGTGCATGCGGTGGCTGATCCTTCCTCCGTGGAATTCGGTGCTGCAACAGTTTGTACCGCGATCCTTCCATAACCTGGTTTCCATCACATATGGTTTCGCCGACCAAACTTGGACTTACCTGGCAACCGTCATCACAGCGCACGCATTTACATATCACTCTCGCGCGCGCAAAGAAGAAACGGAGCGATTGGAGGCGCAACAGGCGCTCGCAACAAGCGAACTGCAGGCTTTGAAAAGCCAGATCCATCCTCATTTTCTCTTTAACACGTTACAAGGCATTTCTACGCTGGTTGACTCAGACGGCAACAAGGCGAAGCGCATGATTGTCATGCTTTCCAACCTGCTGCGTACGGCGCTTCAGCACGGACAAACCGATCTGATTCCTTTGCACGAGGAACTCATCTTCATCGAGGACTATCTAGCGATCGAGAAAGTCCGGCTGGAAGATCGACTTGAGGTTCGTTGGGACGTGCCCGCCGCTACTCGGACCCTGTTGGTTCCCCAACTGATCCTGCAGCCGCTCGTCGAGAATGCGATCGTGCATGGCATCGCCTGCTGTCGGGAGGGCGGATGGATTCACATCATCGCGCGAAAAAAGGAACACTGCCTGGAAATTCAGATTATCAATAGCATGTGCGGTGAACAGCCTGGCGGGATGGGAGTAGGAATGCAGAACATTCGGAGCCGCCTCAAGCATCTCTATGCGGATGAGGCTGAATTTGCATTCAAGAACGAGGACAATCAGCTCGCCACTGCGACGCTGACACTGCCGCGGTTTGAGTCTCCACAAGCATCACCCGACCTAGGCGAGTTGGAGCACGCATCCGTGCCGGAGGAGTCTTATGAACGTCCTGATCGTCGATGACGAACCTTTGTCGCGCGAAGCCCTGGAAACAATTGTGAAGGAACGACCCGACGTTGAAGCCTTCGATTCGGCTCGCGATTCGTTCGAAGCGATCGAGAAGCTCAACGGACGCACTTATGATGTCCTTCTGCTTGATATCAACATGCCGGAAATCTCGGGCATTGATCTGGTCAACCGTCTCGTCGCAGCAGGCTTGTCACTACCATCGGTCGTGTTCGTTACCGCTCATCATGAGTATGCGATCACAGCATTCGAAAAACATGCAGTGGATTATGTGCTGAAGCCATTCTCGAGCGAGAGAATTCATGATGCACTCGATTCGGCCTTTCGTAGGACCGCCGGCGAGCGCGCGAAGAGTTTACTCGAGGCCTTGCCACATCTGCAGGCCCAGTCAAAGACACCGACGCCTCGCATTGCTATCAAGGCCAAGGGACGAATCGTGTTCGTTCAGCCCGGAGATGTGGTCGCAGTAGAGGCCGAGGGCAATTACGTATTGCTGCAGCAACGAGCAGGATCATATCTGCTACGCGAATCGATCTCGACCATGGCGGAAAAGCTCAAGCCGTACGGCTTTATACGCATTCACCGATCGGTGCTGGTGAATTCATCGTATGTCGAAGAGATTGAGCCGCGTTTCACGGGCGAGTATGCACTGCGCATCAAGGGCGGGAAAGAATATACGGTGACAAGGACCTACAAAAAGGGCTTGCGCTCGCTGGCCGAATTTTGGATCGGAACTGATTCCTTTCTTGCTGACTGAAGTCGAGTCTCTTCGATTTGTATTTCCGAGATAAAAAAGAAAGGTGCGGCCTGGTCTTGGGCATGGCCAAGCCGCATGCTCGCCCAGTCTCGCTAGAATTGTAACTTCAACGCGAACTGGATAAAGCGGCGCTCGTTCGGAACGCCAGCAGCTGGATTCACTCCTCGCTTACCTATGATCGGACCCGCGGCTCCTCCTAAATCGGCGGAGCTTCCGGACTGCACATAGTAGTTGGAGTGGTTGAACAAGTTGTAGAACTCTGAACGGAACTTGAGGCTGAAGCGCTCGTTAATCCGGAACGATTTTCCGATCGCCAGATTAACAAAGTACGCGCCAGGTCCTTTAAACGCGTTGCGGCTCATCATGTTCGACGGCCATTGGCAGTTTTGGCCAGTGGATACAAGATGTCCCGCTGCGTTGGTGACCATGTCGCACGTTGGTAACTCGCCCGAACCTACAAGCGGATCCACGTACGTGTCGGATGCAGGCACGGTGAGATAGGTGAAGGTATTCGGACCCACTGCACCAGCATTGTCCGAGTTACCGTCTAAAGGAATGTGAGCGCCAGCAGGGACAAAGAATCTCGCCGCTACCGTATCACCGAGATTCGCGCCGCTGTCGAAAACGGTGAACGGATTTCCGGTGTGAGCGGTAATGATCGGTGCAACCTCCCACCCATCGACCACCTGGCGCACAAATCCGTGGGTATTGCGAGCGTACGGGATGTCCCACACGGCGCTGACCGCGATGCGATGCCGCGCATCGAAGTCCGCACTGCCGTAATCAAGAGCCGGCTGGAAGGGGTCGAGAAGCCCGAGATTTTCGGTTTGTGGAGTTTCACTGAACGAAGAACTCAGGTTGTCAAGAGTGTGCGAGTACGTGTAGTTCACGTTCAGGTTCAGACCCTGATTGAAGAGGTTGCCTGACGTGAAGCGGGTATTGAGTGAGTTGTAATTTGAGAAACCGTTCGCTCCCCGAGTGTTCATGTTGCCGTACTGGCGGTTCAGGCGATCGAAAGGATTGTCGACCTGTGGATCTGTGCCGCGATACACAACGCCGAAGCCCAGCTGATTCAGGTTTTCGATCGAATAGAGGTGAACACCGTGGGAGCCTGAATACTCGAGGGCGACCACCGAGTTTCGGAACAGCTCGCGCTGTACCGAAAGGTTCCAGCTCTCAGCATAGGCGGTTGGCAAGTCCTGCTTAACATATCGCAGGCTGGGGTTTGGAAGTGCCTTGGTGCCGGTACCCGCGAACGGTCCCAAATTCGACGTTTCCAACGGCTGTGACGGCGCCTGAAAGGTCGAGTTGAATTGCGCGGGAGGGTTCTGAATCACGTTGAACGTAACGTTGCCAAAGTTGCGTTCGTACGCGATTCCATAACCACCACGCAAGCTTGTCTTGCCGTCGCCAAATACATCCCATGCAAAACCAACACGAGGGGAAAAATTGCGCAGTCGTTTTTCCCACAGACCGCCCACCGGACTGGCTGGACTGTTCGGAGTGGCGACGACAGTGTTCACGCGTCCGGTCGCAATTTTCTCGAATATCGAGTCTCCCGAACCGTAAAAGAAGTTCGAATCGAGTTCCGGCTTGTTGTTGTGCTGGACTCCGTAGTACTCCCAGCGCAATCCAAGGTTGAGGGTCAGGTGAGGTAGGACCTTCCAGTTGTCCTGTCCATAAAAGGCAAAATCGTTGTACCGATTGCTACGTGAGAACGACGGCTGCCCGGTCGGCAAATCAATGCTGCATTCTGGCGTTACGATCAGAGCGCCGGTCGCATCCTTGAAGCAAGGGAACTTGCCTTGCGGGTCAACCACAACCTGAAACCAGCCCGCTTGCCCGGTCATCAAGTTCTCAAGTGCCGCTGACATGGAACCGTTGCCGCCCGGCTCGAGTCCTTGCACAGCGTTCTGATAAGCGCCGAAGGTGCGGTTGTCTTGCGTGTAAACGTACTGCCCTCCGAAACGCAGGTCATGCTTGCCAGTGTTGATACCAACGGACTGAGCGAACTGGGCGACGTTCTGCGGTCCGCCAAAAGGTATGGAGTTTCCTGGCGTTGTGCACGAGTAGCCGACGAGACAAGTGGTCACACCCTGAATTGTCTCGTCGAAATTGACGTTGAAGTACAACGTGGGCTGCACCGGTTGGCTCGCGCTCAGCGGCTGCTGCAGGGTAAGACGGTTGTAGCTGATTTTGGAATCGGTAACGATGCGCGAACTCCAAACATGTGTGACGGAGAACAGCGCATTTTGATTCCTTTGCGTTTGACCAGTGTCGAACCCTGTCCACGGGCTGTTGTTCAAGAAACCATCAAACAGGTTCTGATGCAGCAATGCATAGCGCCCGAAGATGGTCGTCTTGTTGGACAAGTTATAGTCGACGCGATGCACCATGTTGAAAGTGTTTTGGGGTGCACCGCCGCCTGAATCGCTTGGCGCCTGGTAGTTCACGATGTCGACGATCGGATTGCCGTTCGAGACACACGGATTACTTCCTGGTTGGCAGGCGTACGCGAAAAGATTCGGCTGATCAGCTAACGTCGGGAGCGGTACGTCGTTGGACGCGTCCGTTGCCGTCAACTGCTGCGTTGTGATCAACCCTGGCCGAAATGAGTACTGGCCAAAATACCCTTGCGCGACGCCGTCGGATGCTGCGATCAATTGCGGATCGATGATCGCTTGGAGAATGTTGGCAGCGCTTCGCACTCTGGTCCATTCGGTCGTGCTGAAGAAGAACAACTTGTTCTTAACGATTGGCCCACCGATTGAATATCCGAATTGATTCCTCGCGTAGCGAGCCTTAGGCACGCCGTTGGCATTCGAGTCGTAATCGTTCGACGTGTAAGCCGATAGCCGATTGAACTCAAAAAGACTTCCGTGGAAGTCATTGGTACCGGACTTGGTGACCACGTTGATCACGCCGCCCGATGCCCTGCCATACTCAGCGGAAAAATTATTACTGGTGACGCTGAACTCCTGCACGGCTTCGATCGGAACAGATTGCCCAACCTTCGTGGTGTAGAGGTCGACGTTCTCTCCGCCATCCAAGAGCGCATCAACGCTCGATGAACGCTGTCCGTTGACGGCAACACCCGTGCCGCGCGGAACCATGTCCTGCCCGCCGTTCCCTGCCGCTGAGTCCTGGTTTACGTTTCCAAGCGTCTGGACAAAATCGTACGGGTCTCGCGTCAACGACGGCAGGCTGGCAATCTGTGTTTGGCCTACCACCTGGTTGATGGAAGAAGTCTGAGTATCCACTTGAGTCGCGACATCCGCGGTGACTTCCACCGTTTCTCCCTGTGCCTGTGGCGACATAGCGACGTCTACCACTCCATGCAAGCCAGGCGAGATGATCGCTTTCTGCTTGAATGTCGCGAAGCCCTTTTGGGCTACTTGGATTTCGTAAGTTCCGGGTGACAGCGCCGTCATGGTGAAACTGCCGCTGCCATCGGTCGTAGCGTTGCGGATTGCCCCGGTCTCAGTTGAAGTAATTGTGACGCTGGCGCCGGAAATCACAGCGCCGCTTGAATCGGTTACAGTGCCTCCAAGCGAGCCTTTCTCAAACTGCGCAAAGGCATTGACTGCAAGCAGAGCAAACAGCGTGACTGCGACCGCGAAGATGCCTCTTCTGTTTTTTCGCCGGTCACAAGTTCGAGACTTGACCCCACACAGGTCGTGTAATCGCATGTACATCCTCCACGGACTGTCTCCTTTTCGGAGACTGTGACACTCCAGAACACATGGTTCCGGGCACTATGAAGTTAAGTAGCTGGGATATCGATTCCCAGGTTGGCGCATGCCCACGTAGCTGGCATGGCACGTCCGAAGCCACGTTTGGAGGTTTCGCAGGGAGTGTGACGGGGTCACAACAGTACGTGACAAAAACTCACAACGGTGTGTTGATCCGAGGGAGAAGTGTTATGTGCGCGTTTTTTACGCAAAGCCCAACTACATATCTTCGTAGACTTAGCAGTATTGCGCTACCAAACCACGGAGTCCTGTGAAAACGGACACCGCAACTAAATAGGCGCCTATTGTTTTGTTGCATCGAGGTTTTTCATCGCTGCGCCGAAGACTTTTCCGGAACTCGGGTCTTGAAGAAACGTGATGACACGCAGATTGTCAGGCGTAGTTTTGTCGTCGATTTTTAAATCCACATCGTGGGAAAACGACTCCCCGGCTTTCATCTTGCCAATGCGTGCAAGTTTGCGGACCACTGCCGTGTGTGTCAGATGATGGTTCGCGTTCTCCCCGCGTGTAACCTGATTTTCAGCGCGGTTGAGAGCCAGCGCTACATACACATCGAGACTTCCGGGCATTTGTGACGAACTCAAGGCAGCGCATTCAATGCGCGCACGAATTCTTGACGACTCGGCTGACGTGTTAGTGATACTCAGTCCAGCTTTAGGCCGCGCCACGGCGTCGCGCAAAGCCGTCGATGCTTCCTTGGCGTCGGCTCCTGATAGTTGGTGAACGCCATCTACCACCATTTGCGGAGTGTAGGCACTGGCCAGCTTGAATTGCCGCGCATACATCTCCTGACGCTCGGTAAGCTCTCTTGAGGAGTATGGATCTTTCCAACCGAGATGATCCCAGTAGTCGACATGCTCGCTTAGAACAATGATTTCCGTTCCCGGGATGGGTTGGCCATCAAGCGCCCCCAGAAAACGGTCGGCAGGCGGACATGTTGAACAACCTTCTGATGTGAACAGTTCGACGAGTACTGGGATACGGCCAGTGGAAGCTGGCGCGGCCGCTTGTGCCAGGCAGAAGCCGGACAAGAATAATAGCTGCAATATCACACAAATCAATCGTCGCATTGATTGGCTCCCGTGGCCCCAGGGTGTAACGCCATTGTTTAGCTCATCTGCGAGCGTAGATCACAGAATACGGACTCGAATACTGAACCCATGCCATGATGTGCTGGATGCCTAGCAAAGTGGCACGAGGCTACGTCGGCGTGTGATTGAGCCCGCTCGATAAAAAACGACAACCTACCGCTCAACGCCGTGCGGAAACGATGAACCGCAAATCAGTTGTTCAAGTAGTAGTCGACTGACGTTACCACTCGGACCGTCTTCATTATGCTGCTATCGCCTGAGTTGTAACCACCCTCGCCAGCTTCCCCGCCTCCGTCCGCCGGCAGGATCGAGAATACGCCCTGATTGGCTTGGCGGATGGATCCCACCTTGCTGCCAGAGTCCGCCGCGAACCGGTCGGCCGCTGCGCGTGCGTTACGTGTGGCTTCCGTGATCATATCGGGCTTAATGGCATTCAAGGAGGTGAACTTGTAATTCAATCCTTGCCCTGGATTACCGCCGAGGACAACGCCCTTTTGCAGAAGCTGGATGGTCTTTTGAGCAGCCGCCGCAACTTGATCGACACGTGAGGTGCGGACAGTGATTGGCTGCTCAGCGATGTAGCGATGTGGAGCGGGCGTGCCGCCGCCATATTCATTCGCTTGTGTGTCGACAACACGAATGACCCCTATCTCAATCTCGTTCGACTGAATGTCCTGATCGGCGAGAAACTGCAGGATCGTTTTCTTGTCTGCCTCCGTCTTGGCATAGAGCGTCGTGAGATCGTTTCCCGCTTCTTTATAGGTGAGTGGCCAGATTGCGAGGTCTGATTTCACCTTCCGTTCAACGAGCCCTTTGACAGTTACATAACGGTCACTCAGACGGGTCGCTTTGATCTGGGCGCCAAGGACCCATCCACCAATGACCAGGCCGAAGGCCAGGAGCAAACCGAGGATCGCATTGTTGCGGAATGTGGTGTCGTTCATGTCAGGCATGGATAGGTTTCGACTGGGAAACAGATTCTATCGCAACACAGATCATGTTTTCGAATGAACAAAAATCTCGCGGCCATCCGACAAGAGGTCGAATGGCCGCTGGCTTCTGTGGCGAGCGAGTCAACTCATGCAACTCTACGAAAGAAAAAACTCTTTTGCGATCGTAGCCCATGCTTCGTCTGAAACTTGTGTGGTCAAATTATCGACAGCTACGCCGCCGTCCTGGGCTAAGGCACCGAGTGCCATCGGCATCTTGCGCTGCAAACGACTCGCCGACTCTTCTGTCCACCAACGCGCCAACGCTCCGCCAAGCAAATTGCGGAAACTAGTCTTGGCGTCCGGCGCCTGCACGGTCACAAGCCAGCCTTCACCGAAAGGGTCCTTTCGCGCCAACTCGGGATCCTGCATCGCTGCGTCATTAACGTCCGCAATGCTGCCTTCAATCGGGGAAACCATGTCGACGGAGGTACCGTCGCGGAAAATCGTCCAAATCTTCTGGCCCTGGCGGATCCACTGGCCCCGTTGTGGTAACGCGATGCGGTCTACTTTTCCGACCAACTTGGATGCAAAGTCATCCATCCCCACTCGAACCAAGCTAGGGCTTTCGCTGAGCGCCCAGGTGTGCCCCGGGTGGAAGCGAAGTTTTTCAGGCACCTGAAAACCGCCCACCAAGCTCTGGGCGAGCCGAGGTGCAGTTTCGAGCTTCGGTGTTTGCGCTACCGGCAAAACGGCATGTCGACGACTGTAAAAATGATCGATCAATAAAAAGCTAGCGAATGTGAGAAGAACCAGGATGACTGTCATAACCCACCTCGTTCGAGGGCTCTCTTGTTTTCAGGCCGCTCGCCAACATCCCTAAAGGCAATCAACGAACCAAATCGGCATTTCCTAGTGTCGGGAAATTCTCGGAGAGGTGGGTCGATTGAAATCAGAAAGATAGACGAAGGCAGCCACAAGGCATTGAATTTCGTCATGGTGTCTTGCAACGTGCCGGCGTTGAAAATGACAACGACGCTTTCACTCGTTTTCTTCCCTCCGGGAGTCGGGCCCGTTGCAAACCATTGGAGCGAGATGGCTTAGCGAGAAGGAGAGGCCCCATTGCAAAACGCAACAGTGATCGATGCGAAAGACAACGGACTCGAGGAACTCATCTTCTAATGGCTAGCATCTATTGCTGGGCTTGTCCCTTTACCACAAGCGCAATTGTCATCTCTCTGCCCGAGGCCAATTTGGTCGTACCTGTAAAGATCCAATGATCTTCTTCAGCCTTGGTCACCGAGGGTGAGGGCGAGTTGTCGGGCTGAACAAGACTCAAAGGCGCGGGGTGGTGGGTTCCCGAAGCTTTGCGGCTAAGCTCAATCACTTCTGCGGGCTTGGGATTTGTAGCGGGATCTTTGTCTGCAGCGGCAGGAACGAGCAAAAGAAAGTCGCGATTTGCTGCTGCACCCAAGTGATTGCCATCATTGGGCAGCAGCTCATATCGCAATGTGTAATATCCGGAGGCGATCGGCTGACCTCGATAATCGCTGCCCGGCTGCGAGAAATGTAACACGCCTACTAACGTTGACTCGGCCAGTTCAGAGTAGACCGCCCCAGCTACTTCCTTCGACTGGCCTGCAATCCCCTTCATGAACCATAGCTCGCATGCCACAGAGCCATCTTCGAGGGTAATACGATAGCCCTTGTTTTCGAGCCCACTGCGTACGCTATCCGCGACGGATGAGTCGGTGAGAGCGCCTAGCGATTCAACCTTGCCCGTCTGTGCTACGCAAAGAGCGCAGGCAAACATCACGAAAACTGCCGCTTGAAAAAATGATTTGTATTTGCGCAACGTACCCTCCACCAACTCTAGTTTACAAACAAGGAAGGTATACTCCGGTAAGATTTTGAGATTCTCCTACGTCGAGGCGCATGAAGTGCTTTCGACCCCCGATAATCGTAATGGACTCAGCCATTCGTACCCGCGATCTCCGCAAGGTTTACAACGCGCAACCACCAGCTGCGGCCGGACGATCCGATTCGCAGGATCAAAGTCGGCGCAAGAAAGAATCGAAACCACAAATCATAGCCCTCGATGGCATCGATCTTGACGTTGCGCCCGGACAGATCTTCGGTCTTCTTGGACCCAACGGCGCGGGCAAATCAACTACTGTCGGCATTTTGACTACGCGTGTTCGCCCAACCAGCGGCACGGCGTGGATAGGGCCGCACGATGTGTGGCGCGATCAGACGGCCGCGAAGCGCTTGATTGGGGTTGTTGCGCAGCGCCCGAATCTCGATTTCTCACTCACTGCAAGAGAAATTCTGCTTTTTCATGGGGCCTACTTCGGCCTCAATTCACAGGAGCGGTCGGAGCGAGCAAAGGTTTTGCTTGAACGCTTCAAGCTAACGGATCGCGCCGATCAACTCGTACGCGGTTTTTCCGGTGGAATGATGCAACGCGTGTCGCTTGCTCGCGCAATGATGCACGATCCGCAAGTTTTATTTCTTGATGAACCAGGCGCCGGCCTGGATCCGCAGACGCGACTGCTGCTGTGGGAAATTATTCGCGATTACAACCAAAAAGGACGCACAGTCCTGCTCACGACTCACAACATGGAAGAGGCAGACGCCCTGTGCCAGCAACTGGCCATCATCGATCATGGCAAAATTATCGCGGCTGGTTCGCCTCGAGAGTTAAAAGCTTCGATTCCTGGCGGGTTTCTCCTTCGCTTGCGCTTTGCAGAACGTCCAGACTCGTTGATTGATGGACTCGGAAAATTGTCGGGTGTAACGGAAGTCCGGCCCTCCGGCGACACTGGGGTGGACGTGTATGCCGGACGAGGTGGCTCCTTGATTCCAGAAGTCGTCAATACCGCTGCCGGCTGCGGAGTGGAATTGTCTGACGTTCATATTTCCGAGCCTAGCTTGGAGAATCTGTTTCTCCATCACACCGGCAGGAGTTTGCGCGAATGAACGGTAAAGCGTTTCTCGCCCTATTGGCCCGCGATGCGCACGTGGCCCGGCGCAACTTAATTCCTCTGCTCTTCCAGACATTTCTCCAGCCCTTGCTGTTTGTTTTTATTTTCGGGCGGGTAATGGTGGGCAGCGGCTATCTTCCGGCGACCTATAAGAGCCTACTGCTTCCGGGCATCATGGCGATCAGTATGGTGTTCACCGGAATTTGGGCTGTTGCGATGCCGCTAATTGGAGAATTTCAATTTACTCGAGAGATCGAGGACCGACTACTTGCGCCCATTGATATCTCTTGGGTCGCCGTGGAAAAAGTGGTCGCGGGATTGATCCAGGCGTTGGTGGCCGGCCTGGTCGTTATACCGATGGCGTGGATCATTCTGCGTCCTGGGCTTGAATTGCGGCTGCAAAATCCAGCCCTCTTTATCTGCATCACATTGCTGGTGGCGGGCTTTTCAGCCTGTGGAGGACTTGCGCTCGGGTGCAGTGTGGATCAGCAACACATTGGCCTCATGTTCAGCATGGTCCTCACGCCTATGATCTTCTTTGGGTGCACCTATTATCCGTGGAGTGCGCTCAGTAATTTCCCCATCCTGCAGAAGTTTGTTCTCATCAACCCGCTTGCTTACGCGAGTGAGGGGCTGAGGGCCACGCTTGTTCCGCAGTTCCCAGACCTATCACTGCCACTTATTCTCGCGGCGCTAACGCTGTTCGATATCTTGCTGCTCGTTGTCGGTTTGCGACAATTCCACAAGAAAGCAGTGAGTTAAGCGCAACGCGATAGCACAGCACGATTATCGCGAGAAGGTTCCGACAAACGCGCTGCGTTTCCCGTGCAAATCCCACGAGGTGTCAAGACCGGGACCACGATAAGAATCAGTCAACGCAACAGCCGGCATTGAGTGTGCCATTTCTGTGAGCGGCGGATAGAAGGTCTCTTCGTTTCCGCACAGGTGGTCTTTGTCACCGATGCCACGAGTCTGGACGGTCGCGAAATGGCCGGCTCGAAATGAGGCTGTTCCATGATGCTCCTTGCTGACGACCAGTTCCATCGGCGCGGCAATTACACGGTCGGCATCTTTCAGCAGTTCCCCGCCCATGTGTTTCGCAAAACTGACGAGAGCAGCGCGCTGCTGCTCGTTGGCTTGATCGTCTACCAGCAGGACCGCGGTTGCAGGGTACGGGCTTGCATACGGATCACCTAGCGTCGCGTTGGCACGCACCGCGGCTGCGATGGTCAGACCGTCGAGCGATACGCCATCCCAAGCGCCGTTTTGGACGCGCCAAGCCAAGATGGCTTCGTTGCCTACCAGGTTCACTTCTCCGTTCGCAAAGCACTGTCCGGTATAAACATCGGCCGATCGGGTCTCGATGTAGTCACCCTGAATTTGCTGAGCCGCGGCCGATAGGACTGTTAATAGAACGACGAAGCTGATGCTGGCGAACTTGTGGAGCGTCATGATGGGTACTCCTCACCAAGAATTGACTTCCCCTATTGTCGAACATGAGGGTGGGTTAGGGGAAGGGGCCGACGAGCGCGCCCGGGAGTTCCGGGATCCGAAGTCGAGTCGGTGCAACACCGGTAACGAGCGTGTTGCAAAATAAAGAGGAAAAACTCCCCAATTTTCGTTATTCTCCTTCGACAGGCCTGACCCGGAACTGGACCCCCTCAAAGTCCGGCCGGCCGGACAACCTGTTAGCGGCTGAGATTTTGGGACGTGGGGAAGCGTCTCGGAGTCTCGGCCGCCGTATTTGGACTATTGATCCCCTTGCAAGGGAACACCGCAAGGCCCGCTGACGTATCCTTACTCGATTCAGATCTAGGCAGTTTTGTGCGTTCGATGCACCGTCACAACATTGGCAGCGAGTTTCGTTACAAATAAATCGCATCAGCGCGCCGAAGGTGAGGCCGCGACAGGTGTTGACGAAAGGCGAGATAAAAGAAAAATCACTCATCCTCAATGCGTGAGGTTGCGTGAAATTCGCATCCAAGCCACATGTTTGACTTGCGAAACGACGCACTCTACCATCGAAGGCATCCGTCCTGAGGTCCTTAATGATCGGCGAAACTATCTCCCATTATCGCGTCTTGAGACAGCTTGGCGGCGGCGGCATGGGGGTCGTTTACGAAGCCGAGGATCTGAACCTGGGACGCCATGTCGCACTAAAATTTCTTCCGCCTCAGACCGAAAATGACCCCGGCACTCTGGAACGATTTCAGCGCGAAGCCCGGGCGGCATCAGCCCTGAATCATTCCAACATCTGCACAATTTACGAGATTGGGCAAGCGGAAGGACGTCACTTTCTCGCCATGGAGTTGCTGGAAGGTGAGACGCTCAAGCACCGCATCAACGGCAAACCGCTCGAACTTGAGCAACTGTTGGAATTTGGCATCCAGATCGCGGATGCGCTAGAAGCGGCGCACGCAAAAGGCATCGTTCACCGAGACATCAAGCCCGCGAATATTTTGATCACGAATCGCAACCAAGCCAAGATCCTGGACTTTGGTCTCGCGAAACAAGTGTTGCAAGCGCAGTCCGTACTCGGCGGCACGACGCTTGGCACTGCAGCCACGATCGACACGAAT
>Ga0105247_10001394_pt1 | contig 17531 bp, 12 predicted proteins | sample KBSS24metaG_FD_81519 | JGI IMG/M metagenome (GOLD analysis project Ga0105247, IMG submission 81519) | Switchgrass rhizosphere microbial communities from Kellogg Biological Station, Michigan, USA - KBS S2-4 metaG | ecosystem: Host-associated > Plants > Roots > Rhizosphere > Soil | place...
CCGGAGACCGCGCCCGCGCCGATCGATCCCGCGGTGCCGGACGCGCCGATCGATCCCGCGGCGCTCGCGGCCGCGCCCACGACGGCCCCCGTCGCCGCGGCGGTCGAGCCCGTCGCGGTCGCAGCGACGAGCGTGCCGAGACCGAGCGCGACCGACGTCTCGCGGCGCACTTCCCGGGGCGGCAGGTCGCTCATCGCCGCCTCGATCATCGACCGCGTCGACGAGTCCGCGGCTTCGAAGAGGCGTCGCGGGTCGCTCATGGCTCCCCTCCGCGCTGCGCGCGCTGCGCCATCTTCGACGCGGCGCGCGCGTGCTCGCGCTTGGCGATCGCCTCGAACTCGTCCCGCGCGCGCCGGAGCCGCGAGGCGACGGTCCCGCGCGGCACTCCGAGCATGGCCGCGATGTCGTGCGTGCCGATCGCCTCCACCTCGTACAGGACGAACACCGTGCGAAGCTCGAACGTCATCGCCCCGAGGATGACGTCGAAGAGCTCCAGCGACCGTTTCTTCTCCGTCATCGCCTCCGGGTCGAGCGCGCGGTCCGCCGCCTGATCGACCGCGTCGCTCGCGACCTCGCGCGACCGCGCCGCGGCCCGCCGTCCGTCGGCCGCGATGCGGATCGCCGCGCCGAGGAGGAACGAGCGCGCCTTCTCCTCGTCGATCGCGTCGATCTTGCGCGCCGCGACGAAGAAGACCTGCTGCGCCGCGTCTTTCGCATTTTGATCGAGGACGCCCATGCGCCGGAGGACCCTCCAGATGAAATCGAAATGATCGTCGAACATCGCGCGTAGCCGCGCCTGCGCCGCCGGTGTCATGGCGCGCGTCCCCGCCGCGGCGGGGGCCGCTGGCGCCGAGCGAGCCGCCGTCCGCTCGACGACGGCCTTGGCGCGACGGGGCTCGTCGTCCGGTGGTGCTCCGAGGATGGACTCCACGTCGATCATGAACAAGGGACACTCCGCTATGGCGGGTCACCCCAACGAGATCACAGAAAACGACCGCCGACGTGGACCGCCGCCACCGCGCCCACCGCGGCGGGGGTCGAGACGGTCACCTCCGGGGCGTCGAAATGGAAGCGCGGGCGGAGGAGCGGGACGAGCCCACCCGCCTCGATACCGACAAAAACCGGCCGCGCGAACGTCCACGCGCCGCGGAGCACGGCGCCGGCGTCGAGCCACGCCTTGGCGTCGTCGCGCGGGTGAGCAATGTTCGAGCCGCTCCCCGCGAGCACCCCCGCGTCGACGCGGACACATGGCGTGAGCGTCCAACGACCGCTCGCGAGCTCGACCGGGCACCCGTCGAGCGATCCGACGGTCCACGTGAATCGCGCCGCGCCGCTCCCCGCGATTTCGATCGTGTCGCTCCATGTCCGCGCCACGCCGGCGCGAAATACGGGGCGAAACCTGCCCCACGCGAACCCTCGCTCGACGAAGAGCGCCGCGCCGGCCAGCGCCGCGTCCGCTTGCCCCCGGGCGACGATCGCTCCGCCGCCGACGGCCCACGCGGCGGGTTCGTCGTGCGCCGGAGCGACGGGCGGACGCTCTCCCGCGCCCGAGCCGGGGGTCGTGGCGACCGACGGCGCCGAGACGCTCGGGGCGTCGGGGACGATCGGCGCGGGTGGCGACGGGTCGTTCGACGGGGCGACAGGTGCGACGAAGAGCGCGCTCGGATCGACGGCGAGCGCGAGGACGAGGACGAGCGCGCCGACCGCGTCGTCGCACGACGCGGCCGACACCTCCCTCTCGGCGCGCGCACCGAGAGGGTCGAACGTCGTCAACCGTCCGCGAAAGCCCCCGTCCGTCGCGGTCACGTCGAGCGTGAACCGACGCGTCGCCGTCTCCGTGCGGCGAAATCGCGGGACGCGCTCGGTCACCTTGGCGACCAGCGCCGCGTCGGAGAGGCACGGCGCCGGCGCGTGGTATTCGATGCGCGCGTCGAACCCGTCGTCCGCGCCGGCGCGGCGCGCGGTCAGCGTCGCTGCCGCGACGGAGGCGACGGCGAGCGCCGCGCACATCGTGCGGTCGGCCGAGCGAAGCATATAGCTCTCCCTAGGCCGCGTGATGAGTATCACGCGGCACAGACTCCCGGAGATCGTCTAGCACCGGCGGCCCGGCGCGCAATCGCGAGCGGGCGCCGGCCGCACCGCGCGCCGTCGTCGACGGCGCGCTCGCATTACCTCGCCGGTTTCCAGACCGAATACATCTGGCCCGGAGTCCGCTCGTTCGGCTGAATGACGAGGAAGTAATTGACCGAGCGAAATCCGATGTAGTGCGCGCCGGTATCATCGGAGGCGACGAGGCACGCAGCGGTGGCCTCGCAGTCGGCCACCGGGGCCAGATCCGGAGCGAACGTGGCGATGACCGCGTCGTAGAGCTCGGTGACGAGCGGGTGGGGCAAGCTCGGGTCGCCGTCCAGGTCGAGGGAGAACGGGGAGCCGTCCTTCGTCAACGTGCCGACGCCGATCGTATACTGATGATCGCCGTACGCGCCGCCGGCGCGACTACGGAGCTTCGCCTCCCCCTTGAAGCCCGGGTTCATGACGACGTGGAGGATCGCGTTGGCCTTCGCCGGGTTGAAGTAGACCTGGACCTCCTGGTGATCCCCCCACGACGCGATCTGGTAGGGGGATACCGAAGGATCCGGAGGGCTGATTTCGGCCTGGCAATCGATCTCCTCGGCCTCCTCGAGCGTGAGGCCGAACTCTCCGCGATTCTGGTCCAACCCTGCGAAGATCGACGGGGGTTGCACCGGCGCATGGAGGAGCCTCTCGAGGCGCTCCTTTCGGCCGCCGCGCGTGTCGCAGCGGGCGCGCTGGCCGTCGCTCGCGACGAGGCTCGCCGCCGCGGTCTCCGAGGCGAGCTCCGGCGACCCGGACGAGTCCACGGGGGCCGATCCGCAGCCCGCGCTGCCGAGACCGAGGACGCCAAATACACCGAGGCCCAACGACCATGATCGTTTCATATCGATCCTCCTTCTGTGTTTCGTGTCGAAGCGCTCGCACCCGGCCGAACACCGTTTGCGCCGCTCGCCGCCCCGCCGTCCTCCCCCGATGGGAGCGCGGAGCCGCCAGCAACCGCCGAGTGGCCGATCGCGGATCACGAAATCGAAAGAGGGCCGTTGGGGGGGGCGAACGGAGTCGGGGGGTCATGGCGCGGGCTGCGCCTTGCCACGAGCTCGCCGGTGCGGCGAGCGAAGCGCTCGAGAGGCGCTGACGAACGCGGGCCGCCCCTCGAGCTCGAGGTCCGCGACGGTCGTGCCGCACCCCTCGTCCGCCGCTCCGCGCGTGGTTGCGCGTGTTGAGCAGCGGATGCACACCGCCGCGGCGTCGCGGGATGCACATCTCGCGCACCGCGGCGGAGGGCGCCGGCGATGTGTGCACAGCGCACGCGCTGAATCGGCGGGCTGCCGCGCCGCGCGGCGCCCGGCGCGCGCTGGCCCGTTTCCCGCTTGAGGGGCGCTCGATGAACGTCGAGCGCCTCTTTGGAGGACACCGGAGCCGCACCCTCGAGTCGCCGCGCGCCCACGCCGCGCCCGGCGTGGTCGTGGTCGATCCGGCGATGATGCGCCTGCACCACCTCGTCGATCTCGTCGCGCGCTCGACGATCCCCGTCCTGATCGTCGGCGAGACGGGCGTCGGCAAGGAGGTCATCAGCGCCGCGGTGCACCTGCGATCGCCGCGCGCCGACAGGCCGTTCGTGAGCTTGAACTGCGCCGCGCTGCCGGAGGCGCTCCTCGAGAGCGAGCTCTTCGGATACGAGAAGGGCAGCTTCACCGGCGCCCAGCAGGCGAAGCCCGGGCTCATCGAGTCGGCGCACGAGGGCACGTTCTTCCTCGACGAGGTCGGCGAGATGCCGCTCGCGACCCAGGCGAAGCTCCTGCGCGTCCTCGAGAACGGCGAGCTTTTGCGGGTGGGCGCCCTCCGCCCGCGCCGCGTCGACGTCCGCTTCATCGCCGCGACGAACCGGAGCCTCCCGCAGCTCGTCGCGCGCGACATGTTCCGGCGCGATCTCTATTTTCGATTGAACGGGATCACCGTCCCGGTGCCTCCCCTCCGCGAGCGCGCCCCCGAGATCGCGCCGCTCGCGCGCTTCTTCCTCGCGAAGGCGGCGAAGGAGGCAGGGCGCGCGTGCCCTTCCCTCTCGCCCGAGGTGCTCGACCGGCTCGCCGCGCACGCCTGGCCCGGCAACGTCCGCGAGCTGCGGAACGTGATGGACCGCGCGCTCACGCTGTCGGCGAGCTCCGTGATCCGCCTCGAGCACGTCGTCCTCGACGCCGCGCTCCCCCGCTCCGAGGGCGACCTCGAAGGCGCCGCGCCGAAGCAGGCGCCGTCGGCGGGCGCACCCGCTCGGTCGGCGCCGCCGCCCGCCGATAAGGGTCGATTGATGCGGATGGATGAGACGACCGAGCGGACCTTGATCGCGAGGGCGCTCGACCAGTGCGGCGGGAACCAGAGCAAGGCGTGCGAGGTCCTCGGCATCTCGCGCCGCACGCTCATCAGCCGGCTCGACGAGTACGGGATGAAGCGCCCGCGCAAAGGTCGCCTCCTCTGACGGCGACCGCGGTGCGATGATGGCGCGCGACGATGACCGCGCGCCGGCTCGACCCCGACGAGACGCCGCCCGCCGCGAGCGGGTCGCCCGAAGAGCGCGGGCGGCGTGACCAGCGCGGCAAGCTCGTCGTCTTCTTCGGCGGCTCGCCGGGCGTCGGGAAGACGTACGCGATGCTCGAGGCGGGCCGCGACGAGCTCGATCACGACCGCGACGTCGTCGCCGGGATCGTCGAGTCGCACGGGCGCTACGACACCGAGGCGCGGGTCCTCGGCTTCGAGCTCCTGCCGCGGCGGCGGGCCGAGCAGCACGGCGCGGTCGTCGACGAGCTCGACCTCGACGCGGCGCTCGCGCGGCGGCCCGACCTGATCCTCGTCGACGAGCTCGCGCACACGAACGCGCCCGGGTCGCGCCACGCGAAGCGGTGGCAGGACGTCGAGGAGATGCTCGACGCGGGGATCGACGTCTTCACCACGCTGAACGTCCAGCACATCGAGAGCCTGAACGACGTCGTCGCGCGGGTGACCGGCGTCGTGGTCCGCGAGACCGTCCCCGATCGGATCGTCGACGAGGCGACGGAGCTCCGGCTGATCGACCTCCCGCCCGACGAGCTGCTCGAGCGGCTCGCGCAGGCGAAGGCGAAGGTCCCCGAGGCGGCGCGGCGCGCGCTCGAGGACTTCTCCCGCAAGGGGAACCTGATCGCGCTGCGCGAGCTCGCGCTCAGGCGCACGGCCGATCGCGTCGACGCGCAGATGCGCGTCTACAAGACCGAGCACGGGATCGACCGCGTGTGGCCGGCCGGCGAGCGGATCCTCGTCGGGGTGAGCCCGAGCCCCGCGTCGGCGCGGCTCGTGCGCGCGGCGCGCCGGATGGCGGGGAGCCTGCACGCGCAGTGGATCGCGGTGTACGTGGAGACGCCCGCCTCGCTCCGCTTCTCGGAGGCGGACAAGGCGCGCGTCGCCGAGACCCTGCGCCTCGCCGAGCAGCTCGGCGGCGAGGCGGTGACGCTCGCCGGACAGAGCGCGGCGCGCGAGACGCTCGCGTACGCGCGCGCGCGGAACGTCACCAAGATCGTCGTCGGGAAGCCGACCCACCCGCGGTGGCGGGACCTGGTCGCGCCGTCGGTGCTCGAGGAGATGGTCCGGTCGAGCGACGGCATCGACGTCTACGTCATCTCGGGCGACGACGGCGACGCGGCGGCGGAGGGGTCGGAGTCGGCGCCCGCGCCGGCGGGCAGGACGCCCGGCGCGAGGGCGTACGCCGCGGCGATCGTCGCGTCGGCCGCGACCACGGGCGCGGCGCTCGCCGTCTTCCATCCCGACCAGCTCGCCGACGTCGTGATGGTCTACCTCCTCGGGATCATCGTCGTCGCGATCCGCTACGGGTACCGCGCGTCGATCCTCGCCACGGTGCTCGCGGTGCTCCTCGTCGACTTCTTCTTCGTGCCCCCGTTCCACAGCTTCGCCGTCACCGACTTCCAGCACGTCGTCACGTTCGGCGTGATGTTCGTCGTCGCGGTCGTGATCAGCGGCCTCGCGCAGCGGGTGCGCGATCAGGCCGACGCCGCGCGGCAGCGAGAGCGGCGCACCGCGAGCCTGTACGGGCTCACGCGGGAGCTCGCCGGCACGCTCGCCGCGTCGAGCCTCTCGTCGGTCGCCGCGCGCCACGTGCACGACGTCTTCGACGCGAAGGCGGCGATCCTGCTGCGCTCGAACGACGGCCGGCTGGTGAACGTGGCGGAGGGGGACGCGGCGTTTTCGCCCGACGCGAAGGACGACGGCGTCGTCGCGTGGGTGCACGGCCACCACAAGCCGGCCGGCCTCGGCACCGACACGCTGCCCGGCGCGAGCGCGCTCTACGTCCCGCTGCGCGACGCGGGCGGATCGATCGGCGTCCTCGGCGTCCGCCCGCGCGACCCGCGCCGCTTCGTCGACCCGGACCAGCGCGCGCTCCTCGACGTGTTCGCCGCGCAGATCACCTCGGCGCTCGAGCGCGCGCGGCTCGCCGAGCACACGCACGCCGCCGACCTCCAGATCGAAGCCGAGCGGCTGAGGAGCGCGCTCCTCAGCTCGGTGTCGCACGACCTCCGCACGCCCCTCGCCGTCATCACCGGCGCGGCGAGCGCCCTGTTGCAGCCCGACGCGCACCTGTCGCCCGAGGCGCGGCGCGATCTCGACGAGACGATCTACGAAGAGGCGGATCGGCTCAATCGGCTCGTGCGCAACCTCCTCGACATGACGCGGATCACGTCGGGCGCGATCAAGGTCGCGAAGGAGTGGCAGCCGCTCGAGGAGGTGGTCGGCGCGGTGCTGAACCGGCTCGATCGACAGCTCGAGCCGTTCCCGGTCGGCGTCCACCTCCCGCCCGATCTCCCGCCGGTCCCGATCGACGCGGTGCTGATCGAGCAGCTCCTCATCAACCTCCTGGAGAACGCTGCAAAGTACACGCTGCCCGGCGCGCCGATCGACGTGGAGGCGCGGAGGGACGGGGACGAGGTCGTCGTCTCGGTCGCCGATCGCGGCCCGGGGATCCCCGAGGGCGAGACCGGCCGCATCTTCGAGAAGTTCTACCGGCTGCCGCGGGAGAGCGCGGGGACGGGCGCCGGGCTCGGCCTGGCGATATGCCGCGGGATCGCGGTGGCGCACGGCGGGCGGATCTGGGCGGAGCCGCGCGACGGCGGCGGCGCGGTCTTCTCCTTCACCATCCCGATCGAGGGCACCCCGCCGGTGCTCGTCGGCGAGGACGCGCGGTGAGCGACTTCACGGTCCTCGTCATCGAAGACGAGCCGCAGATGCGGCGCTTTTTGCGCAGCTCGCTCGCCACGACCGATCACGCGCTCCTCGAGGCGACGACCGGGCGCGAGGGGCTCGCCGCCGCGAAGACGCACCGCCCCGACGTCATCCTGCTCGACCTCGGCCTCCCCGACGTCGACGGGATCGAGGTGACGCGGCGCCTCCGCGAGTGGACCAAGACGCCGATCATCGTGCTGTCCGCGCGCGGCCAGGACGACGACAAGATCGCGGCGCTCGACGCGGGCGCCGACGACTACCTCACGAAGCCGTTCAGCCTCCCGGAGCTCCTCGCGCGCCTCCGCGTCGCGCGCCGCCACTCGTCGGAGCTCGGGCAAAAGGCCGACGCCGTCGTCGTCCTCGGCGAGGTCCAGGTCGACCTCGCGAGCCGCGTCGTCACGCGCGCCGGCGAGGAGGTGCGCCTCACGCCGATCGAGTACAAGCTCCTCGCGACGCTCGCGCGGAACCAGGGGCGCGTGATGACGTACCAGCAGCTCCTGAAGGACGTGTGGGGGCCGCGCTACGCGAGCCAGAAGCAGTACCTCCACGTGTACATGGGGCACCTGCGGAGCAAGCTCGAACGCGATCCGGCGCGCCCGCGGCTCCTGCGGACGGAGTCGGGCGTCGGATATCGCCTCAAGGTCGATTGACGCCTTCGCGCGCGGGCGCGGCGACGCGGCTCGATCGCGGCGGCGCGCCCCGCCGGCCCCGAATTTAGCGAGTCTTTAGCGCGCGGCGCCTAAGACGTGGGTGACGCGACGCCCCGTCGCGCTCCGAAAACGAAAGGCGCCTCGATCATGCCGCGCTGCGCTCCGCGACTCGCGTGTCCTCTTTTGTGTGCCTCGCTCGCGTTCGCCGCGGGCTCCGCGCGCGCGCAGCCGGCGCCCGATACGAGCCCCGAAGACCCCGAAGACCCGGCCTCCGCCGCGACGGCGCCCGATCAAGCCCCCGGCGAGCCGCCGCCCGATCCGAGCCAGGCCGCGCCCGCGCCCAGGGCCGCGGAGCCGGCGCCCGATCCCAAGCCCGCCGAGCCGTTCGCGTTCGGCGATTTCACCTGGCTGAACGGGACCAGCCGGCAGCACAAGGCGCTCCTCGATTCTCCGTATTTCACCGGGAGCTTCCTCCTCGACGTCAATTACACGTACTCGTTCCATCACCCGATCGATCACACCGTCGTCGGGTCGACGGCGCTCTCGCGCGACAACGAGTTCACCCTCAGCTTCCTCGGCTTCGGCGGCGACTTCCACTACGAGCACGCGCGCGGGCGGGTCATGACGCAGCTCGGGATGCGCTCCACCGTCGTGCCGCGGAACGATCTGAGCACGACGCGCGGCCAGTTCGACCTCGCCGACGCGCTCCGCTACGTCAGCGAGGCGTACGGCGGATACCACTCCGACGCGATGCACGGGATCAACGTCGACGTGGGTATCTTCATGTCGTATGTTGGCCTGTTCTCGTATGCCAACTTCGACAACTGGGCGTACCAGCCGTCGTTCACGTCGGACAACACGCCGTGGTTCTTCAACGGGCTCCGGGCGCAGGCGTTCCCGTCCGAGCGGCTCAAGGTCGAGCTGTGGCTGATCAACGGGTGGCAGACGTACGGCAAGTTCAACGAGCTCCCCGGCGCCGGGTTCCAGGTCCTCTATCGGCCCGACGAGTCCGTCTCGGTCCTGAGCAACGGCTATTTCGGCTTCGACACGGCGAACAAGGCCGGACGGGTCCGCGTCCACAGCGACAACAGCGCCTCCTTTCGCTATTATAATGCGCCGGAGAGCATCGTGGATCGCGCGGCGGTGTCGCTCACCGGCGACGTCGGCTTCGAGAACGGCGACGGCGTCACCGCGTTCGGCGGCTCGGGCGGGCCGGAGCAGAACTTCGTGAGCGCGATGGGATATCACCGCACGTGGTTCGCGAAGAACCATTTCGGCTGGACGTTCGGGGGCGGCTTCATCCACAACCCGGGGCGGTATCTGGTCCTCATCCCGACCGGCGTCGCGGGGCAGCAGTTCGACTCGTCGCCGGGCACCAAGTTCGACGGGTGGGACGCGTCGACGACGTTCGACTGGATGCCCGACGAGTTCCAGACCTGGCGCCTCGAGCTCGTGCACCGCGTCGCGAGCGTCCCGTATTTCGCCGGCCACGGCGGCGTGACGTCGCCCGACGGCTACACGACGACGCCGATCCCGAGCGGGTTTCAGCCCGACCAGCGCAAACAAGAGACGCGGCTCGTGGCCGCGCTCCTCGTCCGCTTCTGAAGCGAGGTGCGATGTTCGAGGGGTGGCCGCGCTCCTGCGTCGTCGCGATGGCGGTCGGCGCTATGCGCGCCCTGCGGCCACCAGGCGGAGGATGATGACGAGCGGTCGCTCGGAGGCGAGGAAGCCCTTGACGGCGGCCGCGAACGCCTCGATCTCCTCGGCGGTCGCGAGGCCCATCTTCACGAGCGGGGCCCCCAGGACGTCGGCATCGAAGAGGTATTTGTAGAAGGGGGCCATACTACCCACCTCGTCACTCGAGACCAGGTAGGGCTCGAGCTTGATGTCGGTAAAGCCGGCGGCCGCGAGGACGCGAGGCAAGTGGCGCCCCATGTGCGGATTGCTGCCGCGCTTGCTGAGGGCCTGCTCCCATTTCTTGGCCCATGGATCGTACTCCGGGAGCTCGGGGACTCGAAGCCCGGTGAAGCCGGCGTCCAGCTCGCTGATGACGAGGCGTCCGCCGGGCTTGAGCAGGCGCTTGATCTGTCGCGCGGCGCCGACCGGATCGGGGATGTGCATGAAGAGGTACCGCGCGAAGGCGAGGTCGAACCGTCCCTCGGGCAGGGGTGGATTCATGACATCGCCCTGGACGATCGTTACCCGCTCCGCGTCCGGCCCCGCGAGCTTTTCACGGGCCCTCTCGATCAGCAGCGGATCGATCTCCAGGCCGGTGATTCGCGCCGTGGGGAGATCCTCGAGCAGGCGCTGCGTGACGAAGCCGGGACCGCTGCCGATCTCGAGGATCTCCTGGCCATCCTGGAGCCCGAGGCGAGCGGTCACCTCGCGCTCCTTCGGCCAGAGCAGCTCCACCTGCGCCTTCAATCGGGCGAGCTCGAACTCGAGCTTCTGGAGCAAGAGCTCGCTCGCCACGTACGGCCTGGACTCGCTCGTCGATGACATGAGGCGACAAATTAGCAAGCCTCCCTTTACGTGGAAAGCCAAACCGAGGGTGCGATATCGGCCTGCACAGCGTTCGCCGCCGGCGCGCTCCTCCGGCGGCGTGCCCGGTGGGCTCGCCGCTCGAGCGCCGGCTTCCTCTCGGAAAGGGTCATGCGCGGCGCGCCGCGCTGGCGCATTGATCCACGCGGTACCGCGTGGTTAATGTAAGGCTCTTTTTGCGGGGGCGATGCCATGGATGTTCCGTCGCTGAACGAGAGCAAGAGCAAGATCGTCAACACGACGAAGGGCCTCCAGGACGTCTACGCGCACCTCGGCGAGTATTTCGCGTCGCGGGTCCTCTTCACGACGGACGAGCCATTCGAGCTCACCGGCTACCAGAACGAGCTCACCGGGCTCCAGATGCGCGACCTGGGCTACAAGATCGCGCACGCGCTGGCCGCGGGGAAGGTCGTCCACAGGCCGAACGCGCGCGTCATCATCGCGAAACGAAACCACGGCGACTACTTCTTCTATACGCACTCCGTCATGTACGCCGGCGGCGTGCCGGTCGTCGTGAACTCGAAGACCGGGTGGGCGCGCATCGGAGGGATGCAGGCGCTCAGCGCGGCCCGGGCGATCATCACCGACGCCGATACGCTCCTGCGCCGCGCCGATGACGCCGATCTGCGAAAGCTCATGACCAGCGGCGTGCGCTTCTGGGTAGTCGACCGGGATATCGAGCGCGTCCGCGCGGCGTTTCCCTCGTCGTCGCCGATCGATCACCTGTGGCCGCTGATCGAGGGCGCGCCCGCGACGCCCGTCCCGCTTCGCGACTACGCGGACGACTCGCCCGTCGCGCTGTTCCACACCTCGGGCACGACCGGCGTCCCGAAGCTCTGCGTCTACGACGTCCGCACGACCCGTGAGTCGTGGAAGGCCGCGGCCGCGTTCCCCCTGACCGAGAAGTCCCGCCGGATGACCGGCCTTCCGTGCGCCCACGCGGTCTTCTTCATCGCGCAGACCGGCGCCTTCCTCGGCGGCGCGTGGACCTATCTGCCGTCGCGGTTCGACCCCAAGGCGTGGCTCTCCGCGATGGATCGCTACCAGATCACGTATTATCTGGGTTTCCCGTATACGTACATGCGGATGGCCGCCGAGGACCATTCCCAATACAAGCTCGACTCGATGCAAGGTTGGATGAGCGGCGGCGACACCGCCCACGCCGCGCACATCGAGAAATTCAAGAAATTCGGGGCGCACGAGGTGAAGTTCGGGCCCATCCACATCCCGAGCGGCTCCTTCTTCATCAACCCGTACGGGTCGACCGAGATCGGCGGGGGCGCCGTCTATCACTTCTCCGTCCCGGGGCAGAAGGCGATCCCCTGCAAGGTCGGCAAGGCGACGTCCGGCGCGGGGGGCGACTGGAAGATGAGGATCGTCGACAAAGACTGGAGGGACGTCCCCGCCGGGCAGGTCGGCAGGATCGTCCTCAAGGGCGAATACGCCCCGCGGGGATACTGGAACAACGACGAACAGTGGTTCGAGAACCGAGTCGACGGGTGGACCTGGATCGGCGACGTCGGCCGGATCGACGAGGAAGGGTTCCTGTACTTTCTCGATCGGGAGGTCGACGCGATCAAGACCGTCGGCGGGACGGTGTACTCGCTCGAGGCCGAGGAGCATATCCTCGCGCACGAGGAGATCATGGAGGCGGCCGTCGTCAAGCGGACGCTCCCGTCGGACGCGGACCTCGGCGAGGCGATCGCGCTGATCGTCCCGAAGGGCCACCTCGAGCGCGAGGAGCCGCGTCGAGACTGGTCCCGCCTCGAGGCCGACGTGAAGGCGTTCGCCAACGCGCGGATCGCGGCGAAGATCGCCGAGGTGCGCGTCGTGGCGCTCGAAGAGCTCCCGCTCGGCGTGACCGGCAAGGTCCTCAAGCGCAAGCTGCGCGAGGCGCTCGACGCGGAGCCGGCGGGCGCGTCGGCGCCGCGCGATCGGCGTGATCCTGCGGCTCCGTGAGCCGCCCCTGACCGGCGCGTTGCACCTGATTGGAGGATCCCGAAATGGCTCGAATCGAAGGCGCGAAGCCCGGCAGCTTGATCGCGAAGCTCGCCTACTACATGACGAAGAAGAAGACCGGCAAGGTCCTGATGCCGGTCCAGATCATGGCGCACCACCCGACGATCTTGAGCGGGTTCGGGTTCATGGAGCGCACGTTCCGGAGATCGAAGTCCGTGGACTCGCGCCTCAAGGATCTCGTCCAGCTCCGGACCGCCTCGGTGATCGGCTGCTCGTTCTGTATCGACGCGTCGGCGTGGGTCGGAAAGGAGAGCGGCCTGACGGAGGACCAGATCATCCATATCAACGAGCACGAGACCCACGGCGCGTACTCGGAGCTGGATCGCCTCTGCCTCCGGTTCGCGGACTGCCTGACGGCGACCCCCTCGCACGTGCCCGACGAGCTGTTCGCGGCGCTCGAGGAGCATTTCAACCGGGAGCAGCTCGTCGAGCTCGCGTCCGCGATCGCCTGGGAGAACTACCGCGCGCGCTTCAACCACGCGTTCGGAGCCCACAGCGAGGGGCTCTCCGCCGTGTGCCCGCTCCCGCCGCGCGAGGCGCTCGACGGCGCGCCGCAGACGGCGTGACCCGCGGGCCGCGCGCCGCTCAGGGGCGGCGCCGGCTCCACACGTTCAACGCCTGCGCCAAGACCCCCTGCGGCGCCCCGGGTTGCGGCACCAGGATGTCGGCGCGCAACACCATCCGATCGCCGTCGATCTCGACCGCGCGCTTCATCTCCCTGCCTTCGAGGTTTGGAAACGAGCAGCGCTCGACCTTGTGCACGATCTCCGCGCGCTCGACGTCCACCGTATAGGTCCCGTAGTAGGACAGTGTAGTGTCGAAGCCTCGAGTCGCTTCCTCCGGCGTCCGATTCGCGATCACGATGGACGCGAACGGAGGGCGCTCGCCGGCGGTCAGGATCACCATCACGATCCCGTCGGCGCCGTAATACCCGAGGCCCTTCGGGCTCGGGCCCATCGGCAAGACCTCGACTCCGTCCGCGGTCGTCGCGACCAGTGACACCAGATCCCAGTAACCGTAAAGTTGCTCGATCTGCATTCTTCATCGCTTGTAACGCATCCACGAAGAGACGCGATACGAATCGCGCCAGGGGGTTCCATGAGCACCACGAAGGCGTGGGTGATCCACCCCGCGAAAGGCGACCCGAGGACCGCGGGGCCGACCGAGCTCCGGTTGGAGGAGCTCTCCCTCGGCGCGCCGGGTGACGGCGAGGTCCTCGTCGAGCCGCTCTACGGATCGTGGGAGCGCAACATGACCCACGCGCTCGCGCGCAACCCCGTCGACGTGTGCCGGGCGCGAGGCGAGGAGACGGTGGTGCTGGGCAACTCCGGCGTCGGCCGCGTGCTCCAGGGCGGGCCGGGCACCACGGTGCGAGAGGGCGAGTTGTGTCTCTTCGCGCTCCCGCACAAGTTCGACGCGTTCGGCTACCCCATCCAGTTGATGGGCTTCGATCTGCCGGGGAGGCGGGGGATCTTGGCCCAGCGAGGGATCTGGAAGGAGACCGACCTCGCGCCGCTCCCGGCGTCGAGCCGCCACTCCTTGCCGCAGTGGGCCGCGTTCGGCGTGCGATACCTGACGGCCTGGTCGAGCTGGAAGATCGCCTACGGCGCCTGGCGGCTACAGATGTCGGAGGAAGACCAGGAGGTCCCCTTCGTATGGGCGTGGGGCGGCGGAACGAGCTTCGCGACCGTCCAGCTCGCGCAGCTCTTCAAGGCCCGGACGGCGATCATTTCGGGGACCGCGGAGCGCCTGGCGCTCGCGGCGAAGCTCGGTATCACACCGATCGATCGCCGCCCGTTCCAGGAGATCTCGCGCGACGAGGAGCGCCTCGCGCGCGATCCCGAGTACGCGAAGCGCTGCGCGGCCGCCGAGGACGCGTTCCTCGAGATCGTGCGCGCGCACACCGAAGGCCGGGGCGCGTCGATCTTCATCGATTACATCGGGACGCCCCTCATCCACGCGACCGTCCGCGCGCTGGCGCGGCAGGGGGTCATCGCCACCGCCGGCTGGCTCGAGGGCAAGGAGATCAAGCTCGTTCGGGCCTTCGAGTGCATCAAGCGGCACATCCACGTCCACACGCACGGGTACCGCCGCTCCGACGTCGCGCCCGCGATGCGCTTCGGCGAGGAGCACGGCTGGATGCCGGTCCTCGGCGACGGCGCGCGCATCTACTCGTTCGAGGAGATCCCGAGCCTCGCCAGGGACTTCGCGGACGGCAAGATCTCGAGCTACTTCCCCATCTACCAGATCAACCCGGTCTGATCCGACGCCCGTCACGTCCGCCCGATCAGCGCCTCGAGCTCGTCGCCGAGGCGGGCGAGGAAACCGGACTCGGGGTCGTGGAGGAAGTAGTGGCCGCCCGGGAGCATCGCCCACGCGAACGCCTCGGAGGTGTGGACGCTCCACGCCTCGACGTCCCCTGCCGGGATGAGCGCGTCGTCCACCCCGCCGAACGCCCACAGCGCGCAGCGCAGCGGCGCTCGCGGCTGGTACTCGTAGCGCGCGGTCGCGCGGAGGTCGGCGCGCAGCCCGTTCATGAACACGGCCTGGAACGCCGGGTCGTCGGTGCCGCGGATCCGGTCTTGGCCGTAGAGGCGCCCGGTCAGGGCGATCAGGTCCTCGTCGCGCGCGCTCTCGATCGCGTCGCGGTGGGCCGCGGGGAACGACGATCGCTGGGGCGCGTTGCGCGCGGCGACGACGAGCCCCGCCGGCCTCGGCCCGCCGGCCTCCTCGAGGAGGCGCGTCGCCTCGAACACCACCGACGCGCCCAGGCTGTGCCCGACGAACGCGAAGGGGAGATCGAGCAGCCCGTCGAGCCCCGCGACGAGGCCGCGCGCCGCTTCGTCGACCGTCCGCGGCGGAGGCTCCTGGTACCGGGACCAGCGGCCCGGCGGCTGGATCGGACAGACCTCGATGGACCCGGGAAGAGACGCTCGCCACCCGCGAAACGCGGTCGAGGATCCGCCCGAGTGCGGATAGCAAAACAGGCGGAGCTTCGCCGCGGGGTTGGGCGTCGGCCGCTCGACCCACGGCGTCGCGCGCGACGGGGCGACCGCCGCCGGCACGACGGGGCCGCCGCGCGCTGCCGCGGCGCTCGCGTCCGAAGCCACCTGCGCCGACAGCCACGCCGCGATCTTGTCGGCCGTCGCCTGCGCGAAGAAGATGCCGGCGGGGACCTGCACGCCGGTTCGCCGCTGGAGCTGTCGCCGCAGATCGATCGCCATGATCGAGTCGAGCCCGAGATCGAGGAAGGGTCGCGCGAGCGCGTCGCCGCTGGTCGCGGGGAGCCGGAGGACCGCGACGGTCTCCTCGCGCACGAGCGCGAACAAGGCGGCGCGCCGCTCGTCCTCCGACAGGCCCGAGAGGTGCGCGAGGGCCCCGGCGCTCACGCTCGCCTCGGGAGCGCGGGCGCCGTTCGTGACGGCCGGCGTCGCGCCGGGCCGCCGGTCGTCCCCCGGCGCGTGCATCCAGTAATGACGGCGCTGGAACGCGTAGGTCGGCAGGTCGACGGCCCGGGCGAAGGTCCCTTCGAACACCGCCGGCAGGTCGACCTCGATGCCGTGGGCGTGCAGGGTCGCGGCGGCGACTCGCAGCTCCGAGGCCGCGTCGCCTTTGCGGAGCGAGGGCACCACCGCCTCGCACCCCGACGACGCGAGCGGCGCGGTCAACACCGGGTGCGCGCTCAGCTCGAGGAACACCGTGGCCTCGTCGGGGCGGATCGCGTCGAGCGCCCGATCGAGCCGCACCGGCTGGCGCAGATTGTCCACCCAGTAGCTCGCGTCGAGCTCCGGCCCCGAGAGCGCGGCGCCGCGAACGGTCGAGTAGAACGGGACGGTCGCGCGGCGCGGCGATAGCCCCAAAAGCCCGGCGCGGATCTCGGGGAGGATGGCGTCCATCTCCGGCGAGTGCCCCGCGCGATCCACCTTGAGCCGGCGGCACTGGACGCCGTCGGCCTCGAGCGCGGCGACGAAGCGTTCGAGCTCCGCGCGCGCGCCCGCGATGACAGTGGACGTCGCGCCGTTCACGACGGCGACCGACAACCTGGACCACTCCGGCGTGAGCCGTCGCTCCACGTCGAGGAGCGGCAACGCGACGCTCGCCATCCCCCCGTTCGCCTCGAGGCCGTGGATCAAGCGGCTGCGGAGGCAGACGATGCGCGCCCCTTCTTCGAGGGAGAGCGCGCCGGCGATGATGGCGGCCGGCACCTCGCCCTGGCTGTGCCCGACGACGGCGGAGGGCGTGACCCCGAGGGCCTCCCAGCGACGGGCGAGCGCGACCGCCACCGCGAACAGGATCGGGTGGACGTGGTCGGCCCGGGCGAAGGCCTCTTCCTGGGCCGCGGCCGGCGCGCGCAGGAGGTCCGTGACGGAGAAGTCGGTGAACGCCCGGAGCGCGCGATCGCAAGCGGCGAGCGCGTCCGCGAAGACGGGGTCGTCGAGCAGCGATCGGCACATCTCCACGTGCTGGCTGCCGAGCCCCGGGAAGACGAACACGAGGCGCGAGGCGCGGGCCGAGGCGCGCACGACGTCGGCCGGCGCCGCTCCGCGCGCGAGCTGACGGAGGGCGCGGATCGCCGAGGCCGCGTCGCCTGCCTTGACCACCGCGCGCTCCGCGAACGCGGTCCGGGTCGTCGCCTGACTGAAGGCGACGTCGAGCAGCGACCCGCGCGAGGGATCTTCGAGGTGAGCCGCCAGGCGCTCGGCGTTGGCGCGCAGCGCCTCTTCGCCGAGGCCGGAGAGGACGAGCGGGATCGGGTCGAGGCGTACGGCCGGCGGCGGCGCGGGCGTCGCCTCGGGCAGGAGCGCCTCCTCGACGATCAGGTGCACGTTGGTCCCCGAGATGCCGAACGCGCTGACGCCCGCGCGCCGCGGGCGATCCGCGCGCCGTGGCCACGCGGCCTCGTGCTCGAGGAGCCGCACGCCGGGGACCCAGTCGACCTGGCGCGTGGGCCGCTCGGCGTAGCGCGTGGGCGGCAGCCTCTCCGCCCCG
>Ga0105247_10001395_pt1 | contig 17528 bp, 12 predicted proteins | sample KBSS24metaG_FD_81519 | JGI IMG/M metagenome (GOLD analysis project Ga0105247, IMG submission 81519) | Switchgrass rhizosphere microbial communities from Kellogg Biological Station, Michigan, USA - KBS S2-4 metaG | ecosystem: Host-associated > Plants > Roots > Rhizosphere > Soil | place...
ACGTACAAAGTCACACCCGGCGAACAGGCAAAAGTCGAAGCGTTCGACATTCAGATCGCGGGATTCGACGCGTCGTCAGTGCGCAATTCACTGGCGCTCCAGGCGGGCGTGCCTTTCACTCGCGATGCGCTCGGTGAAGACGTGAAACGCGTGCGTGAAGCATTGATCAACCTCGGATTTCTTTCGCCCGTGCTGGACGATGCCCGTGTCGAACGCGACGCTGAGAAAAACACGGTCAGGATCTCGCTCAAGGGCGCCGTTGGTCCAAAAGTCACCGTTACCGTTAAAAACTACGAGATGAGCGACAAGTCGCAGCGCGAGCTGTTGCCGGTGAAGCGCGAGGGCAATGTTGATTTCTCGGCGATAGTCGAAGGCGCGCGACGCGTTCGCAACAAGTTGCAGGAAGACGGTTACTTCTTCGCCGAGGTAACGCAGGTCTGCACCGTCAGCAATCCGCCGGCCGATCTCGGCCCGAATGGCACGGACGAGACTTGCCAGAACCTCAATCCGACTTCGCTAACCGGTCATAACGTCACGATCGAATACAACGTGGAACGCGGCAGGCGCTTTCGTCTCACTGACATTCGCATCACGGGAACGACCCACCTGACGTACGACGACGTTGCGGCTGACTTAAAGACACAGAAGTCGAATGCGATCGGTTTGATTCCGTTTCTGGGTTACGGGCGTGGTTATACGAGTCTGACGCTACTCGAACAGGACCGCCGCACGATCGAGGCTTACATGCGCGACCTTGGATATCGCAAAGCAAGCGCGCAGGTACTACAGGGCGTCTCGATCAATGGTGACAGTCTGATCATCACGTTCCAGGTGAATGAAGGCCCGTTGACGCGCATCGCCGGCGTCGAAGTGAAGGGAAACAAGATCTACACGGACGAAAGAATTCGACAGACGCTGCGGACCGTAATCGGCGCGCCTTACTCGCGCTCACTCGCGCGCACTGATGCGGATCGCGTGGCGACGCTTTACTCGCGCCAGGGTTACTGGAATGCGCGTGTTGATTTCTCGATCGTCGAGTTGCCGCAGAAGAACAACGAGGAACAAGTCAGGCTTGTTTACACGATCGCCGACGAAGGCGAGAAGGTATTTATCAATCAGATTCTCATCAATGGCGTGACCGGCACCCAGGCGACGCGTCGCAAGAAACGAGAGGCGATCCGCCGCGCGATTCCGCTCACTCAAGGCGACGTGCTCCGGGCCGATCGCGTTTCTGACGCAGAGCGTGAGCTCTATCTCACCGACGCTTACCGTCAGGTGATCATCAGGACCGAGCCTGCGGGCGATACCACTTCAGGTTACAGGCAGCGCGACGTGATCATCGACGTCGAAGAGAAACAACCGAACGTGATGGATTACGGCGGCGGCTTTTCGACCGACTATGGCGCGTCCGGACTGTTTGAAATCAGCAACGTAAACCTGATGAACCGCCTGCGCCAGGGAGCGATACGACTTCGTGGAAGCGGCCGGCAGCAGCTCGTGCGTCTTGAATATCTCGATCCGCGTTTCGCGCGCTACAACAAGTACGACTTCGCACCGCTCGCTGCGTCAGTCGAGTATCAACGCGACTCGACGATCACGCGTTTCTTCCGTTCGGCGATCGATCGCGGAACGATGGGCATCGTGCAACGCCTCGACGAAGATGGAAATCCGATCGATATCTTCGGTAACCAGGTAAACGAGCCGACGATCAATCGTTTCACCGCCGCGCTCGAGACGCAGCGCGTGCTCGACCGGAGAACACGCACGATCATCTTCGGTCGCTACAGCTATGAAGATGTGCGTCTGTTTAATCTCGAGAGTCTGGTGCTGCGGCCGATTCTCGAGCCTGACAGTAAGGTGCGGCTGTCGCGTTTTGGCGCCTCGTTGGTTAGAGACACGCGCGAGCGATGCGAAAGGGGATTGCTGGCGCGCAGCATCGATGATGACGATGATATGCCGGGCAATCCGGGTGAAGTCTGCCGGTATAACCAGGTCGACGCGACGCGCGGCGGGTTTCTGAGTGTCGACTATGCAGTGGCGTTGCGACAGCTCGGCGGGAACATCTCGTTCAATCGTTTTCAGGCGACTTACAGGCATTACTACAAAGCGAATTGGCTGCGCGATACGGTGTTCGCGGGCAACATGACGTTGGGCTTGGCGAACGTGTTCAACCCGCGCGACCGCGACGGCAATGGCACGATCGATGAGATCGATTTGACATTGCCGATCAGCGAGCGGTTTTTCTCGGGTGGCTCGACGACGCTGCGCGGTTTCAGTTTCGAAGAAGCTGGCCCAAGGCAGGTTGTTATTCCGGAAGGTGAGTTTCGAGATCAGGATAAAAACGTCGTGTTTCTCAATCCGTTCACGGTTCCGGTCGGTGGAAACGCGCTGGCGGTTTTGAATCTCGAAGCGCGAGTGCCGCTGACGCGGTCAGTGCAGGTCGTGCCTTTTTACGATGGTGGCAACGTGTTTCGCCGCATCGGTGATTTGTTTGGGAAGGAAGATACGACGCCCGTTCCGCCCGGGGATCTTCTGGCGGCAATCAACAAGGCGAATTTGCGGGCGCATTGGACCAACACGGTCGGGCTGGGGTTCCGTTTGCAAACGCCGTTCGGCGGCGCGCTCGCCGTGGATTACGGGTTTTTGTTGAACCCGCCGGAGTTTCTGATCCCGCAGCGTGGTCCGGGCGGGGTTCTTTTTGACGGCACACCGGCGATATTTCGACTGCATCGCGGCAACCTGCATTTCAGGATTACGCAAACGTTTTAAGAGGAGGGCAACAATGGAAGAATTCAGCGCCTCAACTTTCAGGGTTTTCCTTTGCGCCTTTGCGCCTTTGCGTGAGAAAACTCTATTTATACTTCTGCCTCTCATCTTTTTGTTTGCGTCTCAGTGCTCTGCGCAGCAAGTGGTCGACAAGATGGTAGCTACTGTCAACGCCGGCGTTCGCACCGATCTGATCACGTATTCCGATCTCATGTGGCAGTTAGCTCTCCAGCCACGCACGGTGCTCGACAACCCGACGTCCGAAGATCTCAATCGCGCGCTACGACTGCTGATCGACCAGCGCCTGATTCTTCAGGAAGCAGAAAAGATCCCGACGATCGTTCCCACGCAGAAAGAAGTAAGCGACGCGATTACCGAGTTGTCCCGCAACTTCGCCTCGTTTCCGGAGTTTCAGGAGCGTTTGCAGCGAGTGGGATTGACCAGTGAGAAACTCAACGAGATCGTCGAGCAGCGCCTCAAAATGGAAAAATATTTGGATTTCAGGTTTAGAAATTTCGTAGTGATAAGTCAGAAGGAGATTGCTGATTACTACCGGGACGTTTACACGCCGCGCGTTCAGGCTCGTATTCCGGGGCGCATCGTGCCGCCGTTGGAGCAGGTGCGCGACGAGATTGAAAAGACGTTGATGGAAGCGAAGATTGAGTCTGACACGTATGCGTTTCTCGATACGGCGAGAGAACGTGCTGAGATCGTGATGTTGAATCCGGTATGAAGATTGGACTAGCACTTTCTGGTGGCGCGGCGCGCGGCATGGCCCATGCCGGCGTGTTGCGAGCGCTGGTGGAGAACGGCATTCCTATCGACTGTATTGCCGGAACGTCGGCGGGATCGATTGTCGGCGGCGCATTCGCGGCCGGAATGTCCATCGACGAAATCGCAGACCTCGGCCGCAAGCTTCGCTGGCGTCACGTCGGTCGTATCACCGTGTCGCGATTCGGAGTGCAAAGTAATGCGCGTCTTGAAAAGTTTATGAGGGCGCGGTTGCCGATCACGAAGTTTGAAGATCTGCCGGTGCCGTTTGCGGCGGTGGCCACTGACTTGAAGACCGGCGAACCGGTGGTGATGAAGGACGAAGGCGATCTGCCGTTTGCGATCCGGGCGAGCTGCACGATTCCCGGATGGTATGTGCCGGTGCCGGATCGGGAAGGCCGGCAACTTGTCGATGGCGGGTTGGTTGCGGTGATTCCCTCGGCTGCGACACGCGCGCTCGGCGCTGACATAGTGATTAGCGTTGACGTGAATAGCGCCGGTGCGACTTTTCTTCCGACTTTTCTATCGTCGTCGGGGTCTGTGTTCGGTGTGTTGTTGCAGTCGATGATGGTGATTCAGAGGTCTGTTTGTAGACAGCATTGCGAGTTGTCAGATCTCGTAATTACTCCGAAGGTTGGTCACATTCGTTGGGACCAGGTGCGCCGTGCGGACGAGTTGATGGTCGCCGGTTACGAAGCCGGGCTCGAAAGTATTCCCAAAATTCGAGCGCTGATTGACTCCGTCCCTGAATTTGCCCTCCATTAAGCATTTCTTCAAATCACAGGATAATTGGAAGCACTGAAGGATGGTTATCGAGGCTAAATCTCTGCCCGATCCGCGACGGATCCGTGTCAAACGACGTTTTGTTCGACTCGGGCTCGTCTTGTTCCTAATCGCGTGCGCGATCGGGGCTGATGCTGTCGCGCGTTCTTATCGCTACTACTCACAAATCATCGATGCTCGGCTTGCAAGTGGGTATCTGACCAGCCGGCCCGGACTCTACGCCGCTCCGCGTGTGCTCGAGGCCGGGCAAAAGTTGTCACGCGAAAAGCTTGTTGTAGTGCTGCGTCGGGCCGGCTATGTCGAAGCAAATGCGAGCGACGTTTGGAGTGGAAGTTTTAGTCTGGTCGATGGATCTCTCGAGATCCGACCTGCTCGGTCGAAACAAGTCGTGCGGCTGACGTTTGCAGGAGATGAGATTGCTGAGATTCGTGGCGACGGCGCTTTACTCGATTCGTTCACACTCGAACCCGAGATCTTGTCGACCGATCTTTCGTCGAAAGCCGGCAAACGTGAAGTATTGAGTTATGGCGAGATTCCGGAAGTGCTGGTCCACGCGATACTCGCGATCGAAGACCGGCGTTTCTTCGAGCACTCGGGCGTTGACGTCAACGGTTTAGCGCGCGCGCTGCTGAGAAATGTGGCCGACGAGCAGATGGCCCAGGGCGGATCCACGATCACGCAGCAGCTCGTTAAGAATACTTACCTCACGCCCGAAAAGACTGTTCAGCGGAAGTATGCTGAAGCGATGCTATCGTTCGCGCTCGAACGTCGGCTCTCGAAGAACGACATCTTTGCGCTCTATTGCAACGAGATCTACATGGGCCAACGCGGCGCCGTGGCAGTGCGTGGCGTCAGGGAAGCGGCGAAGGTCTTTTACGGAAAAGAGCTGCGCGATCTCACGCTGTCGGAAGCGGCGACGCTTGCCGGGATGATTCAGAGTCCGGCGCGTTACTCGCCTGTGCAACATCCTGACGCAGCGCAATCGCGACGAGACATCGTGCTGGCGGCGATGCGTGAAAACGGTTGGATCACAGTTGCGCAAAATGCGTCGGCGAATGCTGAACCGTTGACTGTCGCGCCGGCTCCCGTTGTCGACGACTCTCTTGCCCCTTACTTTGTCGACTACGTGAATCGTCTCGCTGGGTCGCAGTTTGAAACGTCAGCAGACCGGCAGCGGATTTACACCACGATCGATCTCGAGTTGCAGCAAGCGGCCGAAAGAGCGTTGCGGCGGCAGTTGGATCGTCTCGATGTTGTTTATGCGAGCCGGGGATTGAAACCGCAGGCGGCGCTGGTGGCGCTCGATCCGCACACTGGCAACGTACTCGCGATGGTCGGTGGCCGGAATTACGCGGAGTCGCAATTAAATCGCGCCACGGACGCGCTGCGCCAACCCGGATCGACGTTCAAGCCGTTTGTGTATGCGGCGGCGGTTGAAGATGGATTCTCGCCGGTGCGGATGTTTATGGATGCGCCGCGAGATTTTACTTACGATCGCGACAAGATTTATCGACCGGCAAATTACGGCGGCGGTTATTCGATGCGCGAAGTGACGATGCGCACGGGACTCGTGCGGTCGTTGAATGTGGTGACGGTGGACGTTGCGTTGCAGACCGGGCTCGCGCGCATTTCGAATCTGGCGGTGCGATTTGGTTTGCCGAAGCCTGAACGCTACCCCGCGCTCGCGTTGGGAACGGAGGAAGTCACGCCGCTACAGTTGGCCTCCGCATATGCCGCGTTTGTGAATGACGGCCGACATGTCGATGCGAGAGCGATCACGAGTGTGGGCGAGCCGCCGGCGACACATGCGGCTCCGGAGACTGTGGACCAGGTTGTGAGTCCAACAACGGCTTACATGATCACGAACATGCTGCAAGGGGTGGTTGAGCGTGGTACGGCTCGTAAAGTTCGAGGCGCTGTTCCTGGCACTGCGATCGCGGGAAAGACGGGAACGTCTCGGGATGGTTGGTTTGTCGGGTATTCGCCGAATCTCGTGTGTGCTGTGTGGATCGGTTTTGATGATAACAAGCAGCTCGGGCTGACGGGTGCTGAGGCGGCGCTGCCGGCGTGGGTCGATTTCATGAATGATGCGGTGGCGATGCGGCCCGATCTTGGTGGTGAGAATTTTGAGTGTCCGGCGGGGATCGAGTTTGTGGAGATTGATTCTGCGACTGGATTGCGTTCGACCGTCACCTGTCCTGTGCGCGAGTTGATTGCCGTCACTGAGCGGATGGCGCCGAATATGGAGTGTTATCTACACGGGAATCTGCCGGCGCAGCAGGGCGGTAGTCCGTTCGCTGAGGAGACAGAAGCAACGCGTGAAGAGATCGCAGTGAAGAAAGAAATGCCCATGCCGAATAACAGGGCTACGCGGGTTGATGTCGATTTGAACGGGCGGCGATCGCTTGTCAACGACATGCGTTAGACAGGATTTACAAGATTTTTCAGGATTCACATGTAAATCATGAAAAATCTTGTAAATCCTGTCTAACTCCTTTCCAATATCACCTGCGCGATTGCGTGTTCGCTTGTGTGTGACATTGATAAGTGGGTCGCTGTCGCTCGAAATTTTTCAAACACTGTCAGAACTTCTCCAGTGAAGATCAAGTATGGTGCGCCGCTCTCACGCGATGATATTTCAACATCCTGCCAGCTAATTCCACCACGCCATCCGGTTTGTAGTGCTTTCAATGCCGCTTCTTTTGCCGCGAAGCGCGCGGCATAATGCTGCGCGGCAACGACACCACGCGAGTCGCAATACTGGCGCTCGGCTGCGGTGAAAACGCGGTCAGCAAAGCGCGGCGTCCGCAGGAGCACTTCGCGAATTCGCGCGACTTCGATAATGTCTATACCGATGGAAATGATCACAAGCGACGACCAACTAACCGAAACTGGATTTTACTGGCGCGAGACCGATGGCGTGCGCGCCCTTGTTTGTGCGCCACTCGAAGCAGATGGCTTCGTAAACGGCTTTTCAACGCGACTCGGCGGCGTCAGTGACATGCCCGCGAATGCTCTCAGCCTTGCCGGCTTTCACGACGACGCAGCGGAGAACATTCTGGAGAATCGTCGCCGCTTTCTCAAGCTTTTTCCGGGCGAGTGGACGCTTGCGGGTTGCTGGCAGGTCCACGGCGCCGATGTGCGTGTGGTCCATACTATAGAAGATGCGAAGCCTGCTGAAAACCAGTTAGGCGAGACGGTGTACTGCGATGTGATCGTCAGCGATGCGAAGGGCGTACTGGCTGGAGTTAAGACTGCTGACTGCGTTCCGATCTTGATTGGCGATCCGGTAACGGGCGCGTTTGCGGCGGTTCATGCAGGTTGGCGTGGGACTTTGGCGACCGCGGTGATCGCAGGTGTGGAGCGTTTGGCGAAGGAGTTTGACGCGAAGCCGGAGGATTTGCGCGTGGCGATTGGCGCGTCGGCCGGGCCGTGTTGTTATGAAGTTGGCAGCGAGGTGATTGAGGCTTTTTCGAGTAAGTTTACGGATGGAGAAAAACTGTTCACGCCGACGCGAGCAGGCCATGCAACCGTTGATTTACTGAAAGCAAATCGCGACCAGTTGATATCGACTGGTGTTAAAGCTGAGAGAATTCATATCGCACCGATCTGCACGATGTGCCGCACGGATCTGTTCTTTTCGTACCGGAAAGAGAAGAGCGTGCATGGAAGAGTTGGCCGGTTGATGGCCGTGGTGGGAAGGAAGTCGTAGACAGGATTTACAAGATTTACAGGATTAACATGTAAATCTTGTAAATCCTGTAATCTTGTCAAACGACTTATTCGATGTTGAGCCACATTTTTACTTCACGAGTAACGGGCGGGAAGCATGACTCATCGTTGCACGCCTGGAACCGGAGCTTACCTTTGATCTCGCCCGATCCACCGGAATAGTTTGCGGGTACGGTGACGTTGAAACGCATAACTGCGCGGCCTTCGTAAACTGCAACGGCGCCCTTCGAGAACTTCAAATTGCGCATCAGCGCGCGTGGATATGAGATCGGACCAACCTGCAGTCCCGACGGCGTTTCGACGTCGAGTTTTGTGGCGACGAGAAACTTGTCGAGCGGCTTGCTCGATTGCACGTGTAGTCCGTTCGGAATGTCCATCACGACGCTCGCGCGCACGATGCGTCCCTTCTTTATTTTGTCGGGAGCTAACGAGCCGCTGACGTTTATATCACTTGCCGATTGCGGCACTGGGTTCGAATAGAAAGTCACGGGAAGAAGCAGAATGATGAATAACGGAAAGACGTGACGAAGTTTGTTCATTAGTTAGCTCCGACTAGATTGGTATTAGTAAGTGTAGTTTGACGCGCCGCCAGTTGCCCGCAGGCCGCAAAAATATCTCTGCCGCGCGGCCGCCGCACATACGTGTGAATCCCCTTCGACTCGAGAATGTTCTTGAATTGTTCGACTCGTTCATCGCTCGACGGTTGATACGGCAGCGGGTCTGCAGGATTGTGCGGGATCAAGTTTACTTTCGACTTGATCGTGTAGCGGTTGAGCAGATTTGCGAGTTGTCGCGCCTGCTCGTCTGAATCGTTCACACCGTCGAGCATCACATATTCAAACGTGAGTCGTTCATTTGGTTTCAGTGTTTTTTCAAAAACCTTGCACGCCCCCAATAGATCGTCGAGCGGCCATCGCTTGTTGATCGGCATCAGCTCGTTGCGCAGCTCGTCAGTGGGCGCCGCGAGTGAGATCGCGAGATGCGGGCGATCTGAAGTCTTCGCCAGATCGAGAATGCGCGGCACGACGCCGGCAGTTGAAACCGTCACGCGATTCGGAACAATGTGCATGCCTTGCGGATCGGCCATGACGCGCAGGGCCTGCAGGAGCTGGTCCAGGTTCAGCAGTGGCTCGCCGGCGCCCATCGCAACGAGATTGGTTCCGCGTGGCGGCTTTACGCCGGTTCCGTAAGCATCGTTGAGTGCGATCTGAATCTGCTCGACGATCTCACCGGCGGTTAACGAACGCAGCAAACCGAGTTGTGCAGTCAGACAGAAAGTACACTGTAAAGGGCAGCCCGATTGCGACGAGAAACAGATCGTGTCGCGTCGTTCTTCGGGAATGAAGACTGTTTCGACGGGAAGACTGTCGTGCGTTTTCATCAAATAACGGCGCGTGCCGTCGTCGGAAAGGTATTGCGACTCGACTTTCAGCGTTGCAGCACGCGCGATCTCGTTTAGTCGTGTGCGCAACTCCTTTGGTAGATCCGTGATATCGTCGAAACTGCGCAGCCGGCGATGTTGCAGCGCCGCGAAGAGCTGCCGCCCGCGATAGGCACTCTCGCCCAGCGATTCGACAAACGAGACCATTTCCGGCTGAGTCAGCCCGGTTAACTGCACTGCTTTGTCCATGCACGGTAATCTTAACAATTTGAGACGACGCTTTCTAACACGCGAACGTTTGATCGGAATTGCGGTGGCGCTCGTTTTGGGCTGCGTGGCTTTCGTGTACGGACTGCGCCGGTTGGAGTTGTTGATAACGTTTCATCCAGACCGCATGACGGCACAGGAGCGCAAAACTCCGGCCGAAGGAGCGGAGATCGTTTGGTTCAATTCCGCTGACGGAACGCGCTTGAACGGGTGGTTCTTTGAAAGCCAATTGAAACCTGCGGTCGCGACGATCGTCTTCTGTCATGGCAACGGCGGAAACATCACGAGTGTTGGCTGGATGGGCCAGCGGTTTGCGAAACACGGATTCAACGTTTTGCTTTTCGACTATCGTGGCTACGGCGCGAGTGAAGGAGTTGTCGCTGATGAGTCCGGGCTTTATGCGGATGGTGATGCCGCAGTTGCGTATCTCGTGAACAAGAAAGGCGTGCGTCCGGAGCAGATCATTCTGTACGGTCAATCGCTGGGAACGACGGTCGCTGTTGATGTTGCGTCACGCGGGAACTATGGTGCGCTGGTGGTCGAGTCGGGACTCAGTTCCGCCAGCTCTGTCGCGGCGTCTGCTTTGCCCTGGTTGCCGGCGTGGCTACACTTTCTTGGCCGCAATCGTTTTGAGTCAGCTCGAAAAATCGCGAACGTTAAATCGCCGGTTCTGATTGCACATGGCGATCCGGATGGGACCATTCCGACTGACGAAGGACGCCGGCTGTTTGCGGCTGCGAACGAGCCGAAGAAGTTATTGATCGTGCCCGGCGCCGGCCATGTTGTTTTTGGCGCGGCTGGTGAGCCGTATCTGAGTCAGGTCGAAAGGTTCATGCGCGACGCAATGGTGACTCGATGATTAGGGCACGATAGTGAACGTCGCCGTTGGCGTGATCGCCTGGCCAGAGACGTGATCGCGTATGCGTATCTGTATTTGATATTCGCCTGGTTCGAGCGAGCGACTGTCGATCAATCGCGATAACGTTAGTCGCTGGCCCGCGTCGTTGATCTGTCGCCAGTCTTCTGTTTGTTTACTCAGCTCCTTGCCGTTTTTCAGTAACACATACTCAGCGTCTGCAGCCGGACGAAGCGTAGTCTGGTCTATCGCTGCGTTGTAGATTTGCAGGTAAACGCCCACCGGCTGATTGCGCTTGAAGACGCCGGAAAGATTCGGGACGACTTTGGTGGTGCCGATGACGAATTGATCAATTGCGGCGCCGCCTTCCATGTTTTCGAGCTTGGCTGCCAGGACGACGCTGGACGCGGAAAGTCGATCGGCCGGAAACTCCGGCACGATGAATCCGATCTGTTTCATTCCCGCAGCGCCGGATTGGATGTCGCGCAGGATCACGTCGACTCGATAAGTTCCGGGATTGAGTATGAAAGCGCGTGCGTATGCCGACTTGCGAGCGCGCGTGGTGCTGAGCTCCTGGGAAGTGGCGGTGGTGGTTACTGAGTCTTCAAACTTCCCCATCGTCCGGTTGGCGATCGTGATCACTCGTCCGAAGATATTCAAACGCGCTGTCTCGATGCCGCCGCTGTTCGCGAACGAGAGTTGATCGTTATCGGTTTGAACCGTAAGTACTGCGAGCACGCGATTGTCGGATTGTTTGAAGTAGTTGAACTGAGTTTCGAAATTGAGCGGGTTGTCGTCAATGACTGGGGTTGAGATTGACGTGCCGAGAGAGTTGCGCTCGAAAGGCAGATCGCTTTCAAGTGCGGTTATGCGATTCAACACTTCGAACGGCGAATCCAGTGACCGCGTGTAATTTACGCGCCCAAAACCTCCGATGTTCGCGATGCGATCGGCGCGCGTTTCGAGTCCGGCAAGTTCAGCAAACGTCGGTCCCGCGCCGGGAACGTTGATCAATGCGTCCTTCTCGTCAGGATTCCTCGCTATCCGGTACTCGCCCGATCCGGTCGGGTCAACGAATTCGATCTCGATGCCGCTTCCGACATTCGGAAGGTAACGATAGAACCACTTCTCGAAAGGATACGTCGAAGTGGATCCGCCGCCTTCGTACGAGGGGCGCTCGTACGAGCCACCGGCGGGGTGCGATTCGACCTCATCAGGCTTGCCGAATTTGATGTAGATCCGGCCGCGGTCTGTGAGGCGTCCGGGCTTGCCGGATGAGAAGTGCTCGTTTGCGTAGGCGATGCGCTCGAAGAATTGCTGCTTAAACTCGTTCTCTTCCGTGTCTGGATCGGGATCGCGGCTGTGCCAGAATTCTTCGATAAACTTCTCGCGCTCGTCGTCTGTTTCGAGTTTTTTCCAGGCGTCGCGCTCGGATTTAGTGAGAATAAGATCGACGTCGTTGACCCAGTTAACGTAGGCCTTTTTAGGTTCCTGCTTGACCTTGCGCGGTTGATCTTCGGGGTTGCGTTTTGTTTGCTGGGCTGTGATGGAAGCGAACGAGAATGAAACGAGCAGAAGAGCGGTGACGAATCGTCGCAGCATGTGGGCGTCTCCTCCGAGTGCAACGCATTTTCATCCACAGATTACACAGATTTTTATCAGTGTATCTGTGGATAAAGAAACAACGGGGAGACGACAGTAATACTTACTGAGTTACCGTAAATTTTTGCGATGGCGACAGCGCCTGTCCCGTAACTCGATCCCGGATGCGAATCGCGACTTCGTATTCGCCTGGGCCAAGATTACGAGTGTCGATCATGCGAGCGAGCGTCAGCCGTTGACCGGAGTCGCTCATGCCCTTCCAGTCTTCCGACTGTTTGCCCAGCTCTTTGCCGTCTTTCATCAACGAGTATTCAACATCCACTGAAGGTCGCAACGTGGTTTGGTCGATGCCGGCGTTGTAAACCTGCAGATAGAGGCCGACGGGTTGACCGCGCTTGTAGACGCCAGAGACGTTCGGAATGACCTTGGTCGTGCCGATCACAAACTGGCCCACCGCTGGCTGATCGACGAGGCTCTCGAGCTTAGCGGCGAGAATCATTGTCGAGGTGGAGAGTTTTTCCTGATCGTACTTGGGAACGGTGAAGCCGAGCTGTTTCAGACCAGTTGCACCCGAAGCGACGTCACGAACGATCACGTCGACTTTGTATGTTCCGGGCGCGAGCGGCACGGCTTTCTGGTATGCAGACTTTCGATCTTTCGCTTCGCTGAGCTCCGTAGCGGTTGCGGTGGTGATTACCGGATCTTCGAAGATTCCGACGCGCCGGCCAGCCACGGAAGTTATACGCGCGAAGATGTTCATGCGCGCCTGCTGCAAGCCGCCGCTGTCCTGAAACACGAGATCCTTGTTTTCAGCCTGGATTGTGAACGCAGTGATTACTCGTTCGTCTGACTGGCGGAAGAAGTCGATACGGAGATCGAAATTGAGCGGATTCTCTTCGACGACGCCCGTGTTTACCGCAGTCGCGAGGTCGTTGAATTTGACTTGCGGTGGACGACTGAGATCGGCCAGCAATTGCAGACGCGAGAACGGACTATCCTGTTCGCGTTGATACTGCGCATTTCCAATGCCGCCCATGCCGGCCACACGATCTGCTTTGTCTGTAAGGCCAAGCTGCTCTGATAACGTCAGTCCGGCACCAGGAACCATCAACAGCGCGTCTTTTTCGTTGGGGTTTCGAGCGATGCGATACTCGCCGCTGCCCGTTGGGTCAACGAACTCGATCTCGACTCCAGAACCAACGCCTGCCAAATAACGATAAAACCAGACTTCGAATGGATAAGTGCTCGTCGAACCGCCGCCTTCGTACGACGGACGCTCATAAGATCCGCCCATCGGGTGTGTTTCGCGCTCATCTGGCTTGCCGTACATGATCCAGATGCGGCCGCGATCCGTTTTCCAACCGGGAATGCCGGAGGTGAAATGCTCGTTGGCGTATGCGATTCGCTCGTAGTACTCCTCTTTGAACTCGTTTTCGTCAGTGTCCGGATCGGGATCGCGCCGGCGCCAAAATTCCTCGATGAATCGTTCGCGTTCGTCGTCAGTAGCGAGTTTCTTGAAAGCCTTACGTTCTTCGTCGGTGATGATGTAGGTGACGTCCTTGTCGAGCCAGTCTTTGTAAGCCTTTTTGAGTTCCGGCTTTACATTGCGGGGCTTGTTGCTGGGATCTTGCTGATCCTGAGCAAGCAGGCGCGGGCTGGCGCAGGGGAGAAGGCTCACTATCAGGGCCAGACGAAGAGCAAATTTCTGGTACGACATTACGAAAAACTCCTGTGATTTTTGCGAATCGGACGCTACGGACTGCTGCCGGCTAACCTATTGAAGACCTTGGATTCTAAGTCTCGTTTGAGAACACAGTCAAGATGCGGCGACCTTTGGGCTAGTTGCCTTAAAAGCCGCGAAAACCATGCATATCCGGGCGTTTACGTTGTAGTTCGCGGTTTGTTGAAAATCCATGCAATGAAGATCGAGATCACGTAAAGAACGAGCATCGGGGCCGCAAAAAGCATCATGTTTGGAATGTCGTTCGTTGGCGACAGCACGGCGGCAGCGATCAGGATCACGATCAGGGCAGTTTTCCAAATTTTGACCATTAATCCGGCCGTGACGAGGCCGATTCGGGCCAGAACGTAAGTGATCGCCGGCATTTGAAACACGACGCCCATGCCGAGCATGACGATGATGATGAAGTCGAAATAGTCGTCGGCCTTGAGTAAGAGACGGAAGTCTGAACCGAGGCCGAGCAGATATTTTGCGGCTGGTGGAAAGATCACGTAATAGGCGAACGCGGCGCCAAGCACAAAAGAGATCGACGACAAAAGGATAAAAGGCGTCACGTACGCGCGCTCGTGTGGATACAGGCCGGGTGAGACAAAGCCCCAGATTTGTAAGAGTAGAAACGGCACCGAGACGCAGACGGCTGCATAAAGTGAAACTTTTACGTACAGCGAAAAGGGCTCGAGTGCGGTTGTAACGATGAGCTTATCGTTGATGCCTGTGAACGATTCACCTGAAGTTGCGAGCTCGGTGGGGAGACGAATGCCTTTTGGAATGACGGTGTTTCCGGCAAAAAGCGGCTCGTCACTGAACAAAGCGAGTTTGCCTTCGGCGTCTTTGTAAACGCGGGCTGTGACCGAGGCGCCTGCGGGAATCAAACTCGATCCCAATTTTGTCTCTTCGGGGAAAACGTATCGTCCAGTGTCGTTTTCTTTGAGCGACGTTACAGACCCGATCATTTCCGTGCCAGTTTGACCGGCGATAGGAATCTGGCGTCTTTGGGCGTCAGCGAGTGCCCGCTCGACGGGCGCTGCGAGAAACGCGTAGATGTTGCCCGACCAGTACCAGCAGGCGCTGGCGGCGATGAAAACAAAGATGATTGAGCGGATCAAACGGCGACGCAACTCGTCCAGATGTTCCAGGAAAGACATCTGGCCGCCGAGTTCTTCTTCGCCTCCCCCTCGATTTGTAGAAAGTGATCTTAAAAGTGCAGACATCGGAAATTATAGCCAATCTTGTTTTCTTACCGCTTGTGCTTCGGCGTGTGTCGCTTCGGCATGTGTCGCTTCGGCAGGTATTTCTATCGGTTCCCGAGGAGTTTCCGCTAGTTGTTCGGAGAAGGTTTGTGGTTGTGGTTGGTTCTCTCTAGCGACGGCCAGTTCTGGAGTCGATGTCTCAACCCTTTCGGGTTCGGGGTTAGATGCAGGCTCGTATACTGGCTGTGGCTGCGACTCGAGCATTGAATTGTCTTCTACGCGGGCCGTTTCCAGGGCCACTTCTCGTTCCCATGTCCGCTTGAAGTCGTCCGAAGCTTTCCGAAATTCAGCCAGGCCTTTTCCCATGGAGCGGGCCAGTTGGGGCAGCTTTCGTGGGCCGAAGAAAATGAGCGCGATTACGAGGATAAACAGTAGCTCAGTGCTGCCGAGACTATCGAGAATGAGTGCGAAGAACACGGGTCGTTTTCCCTTCCTGTAAGATTGCTATCGCTGTAAACCTCGCCGGAGTGGGAATGCCGGAAAGAGTCGGGCTCGTTGGGTGACAGCGAATTGTAGCGCGTCATCGTTGAAAGCAGAAGGCGCGCGGGCGGTTCAGCGACTTGGTAAGGATCACTTAAAATCGTTTTGGATGCAAATGGGTGAATCGGTCGACAAATTTGGAACTCTCCAGTCGTTTGCTGAGTGTGCGGAAGCGGTGGCGGCAACGACGAAGAAACTCGAAAAGGCAGCGATAGTGGGGACTTATCTGGAGACACTCTCAGATGCGGATCTGTCTCGGGCGGCGCGTTATTTTGCCGGCCATCAATTCGCGTCGACAGATTCTCGCACGACGAATGTTGGTGGCAGCATTATCAGTGCGGCGTTGAGTGAAGCGACCGGTTTTAGTCCGGAGGATCTTTATCCGCGTTATGTGAGGCTTGGAGATCCCGGTGAGCTTGCTGCTGAGATTGTTAAAGAGGCGAAGCGTTCTGTTCAGCCCACTATTACCCTGGCTGAAACGGAGTCGTTGATCGCGCGATTGAGTGAGACTCGTGGGATAAAGAATAAGACTGCGTTGCTGGCGTCTGTGCTTCATCATGCGACGCCGCTCGAGGCGAAGTATTTAGTTAAATTGCTCGCTGGGGATTTGCGGATCGGTTTACGAGAAGGCTTGGTTGAAGATGCGATTGCTCGCGTGTTTAGCAGATCGTTAGAAGATGTTGCTTACGCGAATATGTTGCTGGGAGATATCGGCGAGACTGCGACGAGGGCGCGGGCTGGTGAGCTTCGCGATATCAGTACGCGATTGTTCCATCCGATCAAGTTCATGCTTGCCACACCTGCTGCGGATCTTACTGATGTGGCGCGGACGATGCCTGAGGAGTTTTTAGTAGAAGATAAGTTTGATGGTATTCGTGCACAGGCGCATGTCGAGGCTGGGAGAGTGGCGCTTTACTCTCGGACCATGGACGAGATCACCCATCGCTTTCCGGAGTTGATTGGACCACTCGAGTCGTTGCCGACGGATGTCATTATTGATGGAGAGATTGTTCCGTCAAATGGCGAAGTGATTCTTCCGTTCAATGAGTTGCAGAAGCGATTGGGCCGCAAGAATGTGGGCACGCAGTTGCTCAAGGCTGTTCCGGTCGCGTTGGTTGCGTATGATCTGCTTTATGCCGGTGGGCAGGTGTTGATTGACCAACCATTGAGCGAACGGAGACATCTACTGGGCCAGATAGTGCCTCCGCATGGTCCATTGCGAATGTCTCAGGACAAACTACTGCGTGACGCCGCGATGCTTGATGAGGAGTTTGAGCTTGCGCGAGCTCGTGGCAATGAGGGGTTGATGATCAAGAGTCCGGGCTCGCCTTATAAACCCGGCCGACGCGGACGTGACTGGCTGAAGTTAAAGCGCGCAATTGCGACCTTGGATGTGGTGGTGACGGCAGTCGAGGTTGGACATGGGAAACGTCGACATTTACTTTCAGACTACACTTTTGCGGTACGACGTTCGGCTGAGGAGGATGAGCTACTAAATATTGGCAAAGCTTACTCGGGCCTGACAGACCGCGAGCTAATGGAACTGACAGATTGGTTTAAAAGTCATACACTTCAGGAGTTTGGCCATGGGCGAGTGCGAATCGTCGAGCCCGCGGTTGTGATTGAAGTGACGTTTGACCGAGTGCAACCGTCGAGCCGGCATAAGAGTGGTTATGCGCTGCGGTTTCCGCGAATCCTGCGTTTAAGGCCAGACAAGACACCGAATGATATCGATACGCTAGACACAGTTCGGCGCTTGGTCGAGGCTGCCGACAGCACGCAAGAAGGGAGAAACGCCGGGAGAGTGGCAGAAAGTAGCCATGACGGCTGAACCCCACCCAGCTTTTGCAGGCTAATAGTTTAAAGTTCCTATTGCCATAGAGGCTGGATGGGGGTACG
>Ga0105247_10001396_pt1 | contig 17526 bp, 7 predicted proteins | sample KBSS24metaG_FD_81519 | JGI IMG/M metagenome (GOLD analysis project Ga0105247, IMG submission 81519) | Switchgrass rhizosphere microbial communities from Kellogg Biological Station, Michigan, USA - KBS S2-4 metaG | ecosystem: Host-associated > Plants > Roots > Rhizosphere > Soil | place...
ACTATTAATCGCGCTGAAGTCCGCTTGGGTCTGAGGATCATAGCCAGCCATCAGTGTAACAAGCGCTTCGACGTTTACCTGTTTGCTGTAGTGCGCACCCGCGATGAAGAAGTCGATTTTGTAATTCTGCTTTTCCGCTGTGGTATAACTCGTGTACCAATTGGCGATAGTCGTGCTCGTGCCCGTGCCAACAATGCTGGCGATCAGGTTATCGCCTGACTTTTTAAACCAAAGATTGTCGCGTGTTATTCCACCTTGGTAGCCGATCACATCGATATCAGGACTGCCTGCGGGCCTGATGTTGTTAATCGTGTCAGCGCCAGAGTTCGACCAAATAATGTAAGTATCCGAACCACTGCCGCCGTCGAGCGTGTCATTGCCGAGACCGCCATCCAGCACGTCGTTATCGGCGCCGCCGTTCAAAACGTCGTTTCCGTCGCCACCCTTTAGATCGTCGAAGCCGTTGCCACCGTCCAGTGTATCATTTTCCGTACCGCCATCGAGCGCGTCATTGCCATCCATGCCGTAGAGCGTATCGGTTCCGGCTTCTCCCAGGAGGGTATCACCGCCGCCTTCGCCCTGCAGCCAATCTCCGCCTGCGCCACCTTGTATCCAGTTGGCGCTTCCATCGCCCACCAAGGTATCGGCATAAGCGCTGCCGGTGAGATTTTCGATCGAACTGAAGATGTCGCCGACCGCTTCGCCAGCACGATCAGTTGTCGCAAGTTTGGCAGTAACCGCGGCTGTAGCAGAAGCGTAGCTTACGGTATCGACGCCGAGTCCGCCATCGATCGTGTCGGCCCCAAGTCCTCCGTTGATGACGTCGTCATTATCGCCGCCGGAGAGACTGTCATTGCCGGCGCCACCAAATAATGTGTCGTTTCCGGCACCTCCGGTTACAGTGTCGGCGGAGCTATCGGTACCGGCATCAATATAATCGTTGCCGTCACCTCCATCGATCAGATCGATACCGTCTCCGCCATAAAGGAAGTCGCTGCCAAGTTCGCCATAGAGCTGGTCATTGCCGCTATCGCCGTACAGGCTGTCATTCCCTGAACCGCCCCATATACGGTCGTTTCCGCTATTACCATGAATGGTATTATTGGATGCATACCCGACCAGCTTGTCGTTTCCGCCAAGTCCCGACCGGCTGTCCTGTCCGTTAAGATTGATCGTGGCCCCAACTTCTTCGGCATAATCCTCTTGATCAGCGATATTGAACGTAAATAGCTGTGATTTCGATAAGCCAGCGCCGTTCCGATCCTTTGCGGTCACTGTTACCGAGATGGTGCCATTGGTGGTCGTACTTTCAAAGTCGAGCGCGGCGCCAGCTTTCAACCGCAATTGATTGCCAACCACCTCGAATTTCGCCGTATCCGATACGGTGTAGGCGATGGTCGCAAAGTCGCCGGAATCCGGCGCGTCTGGATCGACCGTTACCAAATCCCCCAAAACGATCGCGCCCATATTCTGGCCTATTATTGACCGGTCACGCTCGAGGATGGACGTGGCAGCGTTACTCAAAGACACAGATGTTGGCGCGCTGTTGACTGAATCGACCGTAACGTTAACCGTTTGCTCGACAACGTGCCCCGCCGCGTCAGAAACCTGGAGCTTGAAACTGTCGGCGCCATAATAATAGGTCGTCGGCGTGTATGTCCAAGCGCCTGTTGCGGCGTTGAGAATGAGTGTGCCATGTGCTGGATCAGCAGATTTCGCGTAGCCGCTGAGATCTTCGTCATGATCGACCGCGCCGACAGAGCCCGTCAGCGTTATCAAGGACTGTGGTCCGGTAGGCTCGCTGCGCTCCGACATGGTCAGGCTGGGATTTGTGACAATTGGAGCAGCGGTACCACCTGCGTGCCAATAGATCGCGCCGAGATCTGCTATAGCTTGCGTCGTGGCGCTGGGGACTGTCGCTGATTGCGCGGTCATTGCGTTGATGAGCGATGAGGCATTGCCGCTTCCGGACGTCAAAAACAATGTATGGGTGGAAGTCGCAATCGTTCGGATCTTGCTAGGCGTAGTCGCGGCATAGAAGCCTTGTACAACGACTGATGCACTCGACCCGATAATGCCAATCTTCAGGTCACTGCCGGATTTGACCAGCCAGATGTTGCGATAATCAACCGACGTATCGAAAGCGATGCTGTTGATGCCGTCAGTGTCAAGTAATGTGTCCGCACCGGATCGGCTGTCGAACACATATATGTCATCGCCAATTCCACCTTGGAGAGTATCGTTACCTGTGCCGCCAACCAGCTGATCGTTGCCGGCTCCCCCGGCCAGCGAGTCATTGCCGTCATCGCCTGACAGCAGATCGTTGCCGTCGCCGCCATCAAGCAGCGTATCGTCACCCAGTCCACCAGTCAGTGTGTCATTATTCGCTTCTCCGTAGAGTGCGTCATTGCCATCACCGCCATCGATGCGATCGTCGCCATCACCGCCCCACGCCACATCATTGCCGTCGTCGCCGGACAGATCGTCAAGACCCGCCCGCCCGTAAAGCGCGTCATTGCCATCGCCGCCAAGCAGCACATCGTCACCGCCGAGCCCATCGAGCGTATCGTCACCGCCAAGACCAAACAGGCGATTGTTCCGAGCGTCGCCGGCGAGCGTGTCACCATAATTCTCCGAGCCGGTCACATGCTCGATCGTCGAAACGCCGCCAGCATCGGCCACTATGGTATCGCCGTCCGCTTCTGAACCCACTGCAGCCGAAATAACGCGCGTCGCCAGATTGACATTGACCGCTGCAGTCGAGGCCACATAGCGGATCGTATCGCCATATCCTCCGCCGTTAGCGTCTGCGGTCCCGCCGGCGGTCTGGGTATCCGTCCCACCGTCAAGACTATCAGCGCCTGCGCCGCCCTCGAGCACATCATCGTCGGCACCACCACGCAACGTGTCATTGCCAACATTACCGGTCAGAACGTCGTTACCCGTCCCGCCATCCATGAGGTCCGCACCCGTAGATCGGCCAATCATGAAATCGTCGCCAGAGCTGCCAGACAGCAAACTCGAAGACGTGGCAAAATACTTGTTCGACCACGAAACATTGAGACCATCGTAAAGCTGGAGGTTCTCAATTGAACTCCAGGCGGTCGCATAAGAGCTCAGAACAATTGCACCGCTTGAGAATTCAAGTCGGAAATCGATCAGGCCGGCACCGGAACGGGTAAAATTGGTGTTGGAAAGGCTCAGTCCCTTTCCAAGCTCGATCGTATCACTACCACCGTCGACCGTTGTATCACGCTTTTCACGGATGACTTGCGCGTTCGTCGAGCTTGTCATCCATCCGGCAGCACTATTCCATCCCACCGCGTTCCAACTGACATTTGCCGGTTTGGCATTGGTCGGCTCTGCCGCCCTCTGGCTGGCATAGTTGTAGGTGTAGCTGTAAACGGTCTGATCATCGGTGTCCTTGACGGTCAACAGATAGCCGTAAGTCGAGCCATTGAATCCCTGATACACCCAAGAGACAGTGTAGGCAGGGTTCAAGACTCCTGTGGTGGACAGCGCTTCATAGATGACCATCTTGCCATCAAAAATACGATCCAGTCCGTCGCCCAGATTATACACATAGGTGTCGTCGCCAGCGCCGCCGAAAAGCATATCGTCGCCGGCTCCGCCGCCAATCACGTCATCATCATCACTGCCGCCCAGGCGATCATTACCGCTTCCGCCGATCAGGCCCTCGATCGAGCTAAATTCGTCGCCGACGGCAGCGGCATTATCATTTGCCCAAGATGAATCGAGATACACCCGCACGGCAGACGTTATGTCGGCATAGGACGCGCTATCCATACCCTCTCCGCCGATCAGGACGTCCTTGCCGGCCCCTCCCAGCAACGTGTCATCGCCGGTACCACCATAGAGGACATCGTCGCCCGCCTCACCTTTCAGGACATCGTGCCCGGAATTGCCCGCAATGATGTCCGCGCCGTTACCGCCTGCTGCGAAGTCGTCGCCGGCGCCCATCATCATCCAGTCATTGGCCGTCGTGCCCGCGATATAGGCGGTTGATGTGCCATCAGCGCCGTCGGTCCCTGTCTTGACGATAGTCGTTTCCAGGTTGAGCAAGCCCGTCTGGTAAAAAGCCAGGCGCTCAATGCCTATCGTTGCGCCACTTCCAAGGTAGAAGTCTTTTATCGTAACGCTGTCCGCAAGCTTTGTCGTATCGCTGTTATCGCTCGCGTCGTTGCCGACGTAGAACACCAAATCGTTACCGACTTTTTGGCCGATCAAATCCTGAATGCGGATATCTGGGGCAAACTCAATCGTATCGCTAGTACCGTTGTCCCGGACAATGCTCACGCCCGCTGGCGGGGTAAATTGTTTCAGGGTCTGCGTCGTGCTGTCGTAGTCGAACCGACCATTCCAGCGATATTCCGGATCCGCTGTCGTTCCGATGTTTTCACGAATAATTGCACCGGCTGGCCCGGTAACAACGCCTGTCGTGGCATTATAGGCATAAGGCGACTGCCAGGTTCCACCGTTAGAACCGCCAACCCAAACTGTCGACCAGTTGTCGATGAAATCGTCGAAGATGACGTCCTTGCCATCGCCCCGATTGAATTTGAACGTGTCGTCGCCCGCGCCCCCGACAATCTGATCACCATCGCCCTTGCCGCCCGACAAAATGTCGCGATCATTGCCACCAAAGACGTCGTCTGCCCCTGCATCACCGGTCAGCGCGTCCGAACCCTTACCGCCGATGAGTTCATCCGCCCCCAATCCGCCAATAATGAGATCGCGTCCGTCATCACCGGCAACCATATCATCGCCGGACCCGCCATTGCCGACGTCGTCGCCGCCGAGCAGATAGAGCTTATCATTGCCTGCGCCGCCATAGACAAAGTCGTTGCCAGACGTACCAAGCAACACGTCGTTTCCGGCCCCGCCAATCACAAAGCTCGTGATGTCGCCGATCCGGATCTCATTACCGTCAGCGAATTTGAGCCATTCCACACGCTTGAACGGGTTCAGGAACCAATCCTTGACGGTGAGACGTGTGCCGGAGAATGTTTCCGCGCCGTTAGCGTCTGTCTGCATGATCATAATCAGCAGATCTTTGTCTGTCCCCTGCGATACAACGGTTGATCGGACGAGCTTGATGTCGCCGATATTGATCCCTTCGCCAAATACGATAGCGTCTTCACCGCCGCTGATATGGCCATTTCCGACGCCGGCGGTGGTCCCAACCCAGTCCGGTCTGATTGCATTCGCAGCGGCAGGGTTTGCTTTCCACGCCTCGATGCCCGCCATGCGATCGACCATCTGGTCGGTTCCGCTTTCGCTGTTCGGGGCTGAACTTCCTTCTTCCTGGGCAATATCAAGACCATCGCCACGGCGAACCAGATATTGATCCGCACCTTCGCCGCCGAGCATCGTATCGTTATCGCTGGCACCACCCGCCAGAATATCGTCACCATCATCGCCGCGCAGAACGTCCGATCCCGCGCCACCTGCCAACCAATCGGACCCTTCCCGTCCAAGTAGTTGGTCGTTTCCGTCGCCTCCATCGAGATAGTTTCCGTCGCCACCCAATTTAGTCTGGTCGGCCGCGCCCGCATCGATATAGTCGTCGCCTGCTCCTCCGAGAAGCCAATCGTCGAGACGACCGCCGTAGATTGTATCGTTGCCATCTCCCCCAAAAACGTTGTCGCCGCGGTCGGACGCCTCGACGCGATCGTTCCCCGCACCAGCGTCGATGGTAGCGGCAATGTCGATATCGTAGCCGCGCCGATCCGACGTGGCATAGCTGATTGACGCAGCACCGCTCGTGGTGCTCCGCAAGACAACGACATTGGTGTTGCCGCCTTCGTCGACGACTGCATCGGTGATCCATACCATCGGCGTGGCGCCGTTACTGGCGTCGAGGATCGTGGCGGTCCCTGACGCCGTCCCATTGGTGACCTTGGTCGAAGTCGTGGTCGCACTCAGCGTAAACTTTTCGTTGGCCTCGACGTTGGTCGGCTTGCCTTGCGCGTCGGTACCATTGTCCGTTTTGGTCAAGACCCTGACATAGACTGCGGCACTTCCTGCTGCGATCGTGGGGTTGCCGCCTGCTGTCCAGCTCGTCAGATTGGAAGAATATTCGATCAACGCATTATAATCGACACCGAGACCTGCTGCGGTCAAATCCGCGAGCGATAAACTGATGGCGACGCTCGAGGTGACCGACTTCGAGAGGGCTACCCGGAAATAAGCGTATCCGCCTTCATAGGCATAGCTATCGCTGACCGTCAGCTCTGCCTGTGCGGGTGCGCCATCGCGAATCTTGATCGAGGCGGGACCACCCATGATCTTGAGGCCGGTTGCGTTCGAGAGCCCGGCAAGCAGGGTCTCTGCGTTTTCTGCCAAGCCATCATTGTTGGCCGCGAGTGTGAAATATTGGCGCAGGTCGCCATTGGCAAAGGTGAGTGCGCCGGACATCGCCGTGAAATCGCTGCCCGTGACTGCGATGTCATCCTGCACCTTGCCGTTCAAGGTTAGCCCGCGCACATCGTCGATGTCATTGTCCAGCAGGTTGATCGTGTCGTTGGCGCTGGTGCCTTCAACGACATCCTGTCCCGCAATGTCGATCGCATCGCCTAATACATAAGAGTCTACACCAATTAGGCGACTGATCCGATCGCTATACGGATCATAATCAAAGCCGAATGCGACTTCCTGTGCGCCAGCACCAGCTTCATCCATGAGGAAATTAAAGCCACCAAACCAGTCAGAGGCCGCACGACGATCGAGGCCAAGGTCGACGGCATGGGACAATGATAATGCCCATTCGGCGGCAAATACGCTGTTAGGCTCAGCCGCTATAAGCGCATTTATCGACGCCGCGTTCTGCAGATATGTTTCATACCGCTGCGCGGTAGCGATGTTCCCGAGGAGGACAGTTACATCAAAATTCGATGGAGTAGTGGTCTCCATGGTACGGTAAAGAGCGCGTTTTACATACGTATCACCTCCTGCAACTCTGAAATCAGGGTCAGACAAACCCTGCTGCAAGCCATAATTTATTAAGTTCTCAGCGGCGTGCTTTCCAGAGAATTTCTGCGTTATATCGTCTCTGTCGCGACTCATAACAGGGCGATAGACGAAGCTCTTTTTGCGCATACCGTAATTACCGGCCTGTACTGCTTCCGGGTCTAGTAATACGCCACCGATTGTATCGAGCACTCCATTATATGTGTTCGCAACTGCCTTTGCTACACTACGTGCTGCGCTTTTGGATCCGCCATGCTTCGAATAAACATTGGCTACTTTGAACTCGCCGGTTCCGGCGTTCCATACCACATCGGCACCAGATCGCGGTGTTCCACCAAAGATGGACCCTATCGCGCCGCCTATTAGATTGCCAATAAAAGCAACGCCGATGGCTGCCACTAGACCAATCGGACCGCCCGCAAGGGCGCTCGCAGCAGCCACAGATAAAGCTGAACCAATCTGCGAGCCAATTTGCCCACCTTCGCTGTCGAACGACAAGACTTCATTCGCCAGCTTATTGCCCAAAAGCGATCCAACAGCGGTTCCGATTGAGGCAGGTGAAATTCCCTGGAACGGCGAATATCCACTCAGCACGTTGGTAATAACTTGTGTGAGTACCGTCGACGCTACAGTGTTTGCCAACTCTGCTTCAAACCCGTCCAATCCGAGCGCATTTACCAACTCCGCGGTGACGTAGCTGGAAATAGCCGAGATACCGGCCTGTTCCAGAGAATCGCCCAGATCTGCACCAAAATCGCTGAAGGCGGTCTCTAAACTGTCGCCCAGGCCGGCGCCGCCCACGACGTTATTCAGCGCTTGGCCAAATCCGTCAAGAACGGCGGAGAGCGTACCCGATGCAAGCGCGGCAACTATTTCATCGTCACCAGCCAAATAATTACCGAAAATCGATCCAATGATGGCGCCAGCGTCAGCAAAGTCGATGCCCGTTGGACTGTTAACAAGTTTAATCTCTGTTCGTTTCGACTCTCCATCGAACGACGTTTTAACGTTAACGCCATTTTTAATCGCTTCTGTGACAGCAATAAAATACTCACCGGCTATCGGGTTACCACTGCTGTCTATCTTTTGGTTAAGAGTGTATCTATAATTCGTATCGTCACCTGGGCTATCAAGCGAAAGGCCTCCGGAAGTGGAATTGTAGTGAAGTCCTGGGTCCGTGATATCTAGAATAATGTCTGATCCAGTCATATTCGCACGGACGAATGGTGTATCCAGTACGGATGCACCACCGATCAGGTCTTTCGTTTCGTAATTCAGTATGGCATTAGCAGACTGATTAAGTCTGTCGTATATTTCCGACATTCTTTCATCGGATACATCTATCGATAAATTTCCTCCCGGGGCTCTTACAGTTATATCTCCTAAGGTATTGTCACCATTGACGGTGATTTCGACATTATTATCGATTCCATTCAGAGTGCCCCAATAGTTTCCACTAAACCAATTGATCGTCTTGCCTCCGGAAGGCTGACCGATAACACTCAATATCGATAATGGTAGTCCAGTCTGTTCTATAGATGTTGCACCTTCAGACATGCCGACTTGATGGTTGGCGTATATGGATTTTGCGTATGCAGCATAAGCGCTCGCAAAAACTCTCGGCTGGTATCCTGGATAAGATATGGGCTCGTTTAGCGCATCATACTGAGCATTCAAACTAGGCTCCAAATGGAACCTATAGATCGTGTCTGTCTCTGTATCGGTAGAGATCATTCTAAGGCCCCCGTCTAAACCAGATATTTTTAGAATCGGACCAAGTTTCTTTAGGGGATTAAAAAGGGGAAGTTCCGGTGCGGCGAATCCTTCAAACCCTATTTTTTTCGAGAAAGTAAACGAGGGATAAGTTGATTGAGGAGCACCATTTATCCATGGATTAACTGCCTGAGCTGTATTAAAGAGGTATCGTTCCGCATATTCTCCAAATGAGATGAGATGCGTATCGACACTGCCCGAGTTTAACCCCGCTGCCTCGCTCGCGCTCCTCAAAAAAAAGCTTAGTGTGTTATCTGGAATACCGGTTTGATCTAGGTTGTAAACAATTCCGCCAGCCGTTGTCCCGCCACTTACTGACAGCGTGCCATAGACTCCAGATCCACCGGGTTTGTCATTAAGGAATAACGCCTTCACCTCTCCAAATAGGTTATTCATAACTAACGCGCGAGTATCATTCGTAATCTGCGCAACTCCTTCCAGCAGGAAGTTGGCTTCATCAGAGGTCAGCTGCGACAAGCCTGATACAAAGTCTGGCTGAGTCAGCCGGTCAATTTCCTGGTTCAATTGAGTCTTTATTTCCGTCGCATTGAACTCCCTAATTACGTTAATATCACTATAGTTTTTAACTAAATTTGAATTATTGAACATTGATAGAAGTAGGTTATGGCGACTGACTTTTGTGTTAGCTGTTACCAGAATATCGGCGTAACTTTCGGCTATCGTCATAACTTTCTCCGAACGGTTGCTTTATTGCTAAGAATGTCTTTCGCCGCGTATGATACGGCTAGCATGCCCCGCCTTCGGCAGTCGACCAAATCGATGCTGCTATTTTCTGACTGATAGCGGGTTAATACAAAGTTCTCTCGCCTATAAATGCGGTTGGGCGCAACGCGGATCGCTATTGTCCAATAATTTAATAGGAAGTGTGATACTCTAATACTGTACGACCGTACATTCAATGGGGGGGCGTCTCTATGGGTAGTATCGAGTTTTACAGAAAGACTGCCGTTTACTTTTTTAAACGCCACATATCGGCCAGGATCGACTATAGACTTGTCAAATACGATCGACTCACGTTGCTCTCTAAGCTCTACACCTTTTTTTTCTCCGAATGCCAATCGCGATAGTAACCAGTCGATATTATTAGATGTGAATAGGATCTCTTGAATTATGCCGGACTCTAGCAGCCCTGAGCAAAGGAAATCACATGCAGCATTCGATTGCCCGTTTTGGGTGGAACTATACTCCATAATGGAGATATTAGAAGCATCAAACTCCCCATGATCGGGCCTTAGCCTACCACAAGCGCGTTTTGAGATTTTCTTTACGTTGTAAAGTGCGTTATCAAATAGATTTCCAACTAGCTGCGCTATTATGGTTTCCGGGAACTTTCCGTTATTCGGGATTTCTTCTTGTGACAATACATTATGCGCGACCTTGTCTATATTATTAGATAATACTACTGATATTTTAATATAGCCGTATTGTCTCTCTATAACAACTACAGCACCGCACCTCTTTGGATATCTATTTGCAATAATGCTTACGAATATATCATTCGTTTGTGATATACTGTCAAAGAGCGGCTGTAGTTCCGTCGGTCCCTTGTAGGTTAACTTATAGATATCGCATTTTTCTTCAGAGTTTTTAGTTTTTGTTGGCGCCGCACAGGACAATTGGGAAAATATCAATAGCAACGAGGCCGCAGCTATTTTTAATTTATTAGGCCAAAAGCTGCTCTTTTTGCTGAATTGACGGTGGTCGCCACTTTTTTTGGCAAGTGTTTTGAGTCCTGCAAGCATTATCTCTCTCTCCCTGCTTCCTGAGCCCGCCGGGATAGCGGGCTGAGCAGATAGGAAATTATCCGCCGGCTACCGGTGTGGATGTCCGCCGTGGCAGCCAAGCCGGGCGCTAACGGCAACGCCCGTCCATCAACTCCAATGGTAGACTGATCAAGCCTGACACGAGCTTGGTAGACCAGCCCAACCTTCTCATCTTGAATTGCATCGCGAGAAATTTGAACAAGGCGACCCGGCACGGTGCCATAGTCGGTGAACGAGAAAGCCTCGAGCTTCACACTGACCGCCTGCCCTACGCGCACATGCCCGATATCCTTGTTGGCAATCATGACCTCCGCTTCAAGGGTTCCGCCAGAAGGTACGAGGACCATGATAGGCTCGGCTGGCTTTACGACTGCCCCCGCGGCGCTTACTGTAAGCTGCTGAACTGTACCGTCTACTGGGGATCTCAGCTGCTGCAGCCGGTTCTTTTGAGAAGCTTTGGTCAGCTCTTCTTCGCGCAACCGGATTTCGTCCTGCGCTTTGGCTAATGCCTCTGCTGCCTCACGCATGAAGGTTTGCTTGAGCGCTGCCATTTGGGCAGCTACAGAGGCCGACGTCGCCCGATATCTTGCGCTGCTCTGGGCCTGAACACCTATCGCCTGCTCTCGATCCAACTGTTGCTCCTCCAGTTCCAGTTGAAGCAGCTTTGACGATAGGCCCCTGTCGGCAAGTATTTTGCGACGTGCGACGCGCTCTTTCAGAAGCGGCAGCGTGACCTTGAGTTTGTCCACTTCCTTGCCTGCCTGTGCCGACAACGCCACCGATTCCGCGCGGCGCTGCGAAAGATCTGCAAGGTTTGCCTGATACTCGCTCACCGTCGCGCGAAGCATTTGCGTTTGCGTCTCCGCAATTGCGGCCGGCGTTCCGAGAGGAGCTTCAAAAGCAATGCGTCCGGTGTTCGCAAATTGCAGCAATCCCTCGGCATAGGCTTTTGATACCCGTGCGGCACTCAAGGCGCTCGCCGCTTGCGCTTGATCAGCGCCTGATTGTGTCGGATCAAGTTCGATCAGCACCTGCCCGGCTTTGACCTGCTGGCCGTCGCGAACATGAATTGCACGCACGATGCCCCCGTCAACCGACTGCAAGATTTTGACTTTATCTGCGGGAATGAGCTTGCCCGGAGCGGATGCAACAACGTCCAGCTTTCCTACAACTGTCCACAATAGCGCAGCGGTAATGATACCCATCATGATCCAGATGATGGCCAGACCGATGGGGCTCGGGGGCTTTTCGAGCACCTCCAAGGCAGCCGGCAGAAATTCGTGGGATTCCTGCACTACGCGCCGTTGCCGGCGACGATCACTCTCCTCGGTCCACGAAGCCCGCAAGACATCCCAATGGTGGCGAAGTGCCATGCTGCTCATGCTTCGTCGCTTTCCACGATATTTTCGTGTACCGAATGGGGCGGCCGATCATGTTGCGGGCGAATACGGTCTGCGACCAGATCTATGCCCATCTGTTTTCCGTAGAGTTGGGCATAGCGTCCGAAGCTGCCATCGTCTTTCGGCTTCAGCAGAGTGTCGTGCGTGCCCTCTTCGGTCATACGGCCCGCTTCGATCGTGATGATGCGATGACAAGCCCGCACCGCCGACAGACGATGGGCAATGATGATGACCGTGCGCCCCTTGGCTATGCGCGCCAGATTGGCTTGAATGATCTCTTCGGACTCCGCGTCCAACGCCGATGTTGCCTCGTCCAAAATCAGGATGCGCGGATCGGCCAGCAGCGCGCGGGCAATCGCGATCCGCTGCCGTTGCCCTCCAGAGAGGGACATACCGCCTTCAGAGACAACCGTGTCATAGCCTTCCGGCAGTTGCAGAATGAACTCATGCGCGCCGGCCAGTTCGGCAGTGGCAATGATCCGGTCCATGCTCGCGGCCGGATCAACCAGCGCGATGTTGTCGCGGATCGAGCGGTTGAACAGCCGGTTCTCCTGAAGCACCACGCCAATCTGACGGCGTAGCCAGCTGGGATCGACCTGAGCAAGATCCACACCATCGACCAATACGCGACCTGACTCGGGCACATGCAAGCGTTGGATCAGCTTGGTGAGGGTCGATTTGCCTGAACCGCTCGGACCAACGATGCCAAGCATCTCGCCTGGCGCTACGTGAAGCACGATGGTCTTCAAGATCTCGGCGGTGTCCGGTCGATAACGGAAGGTCACCTGGTCAAACGCAACCGCCCCCTTGATAGCGGGTAAGGCCGCGCGCGACGGGGAAGACGTCGGCTCGGTGGGCGTATTGAGAATATCTCCAAGGCGATCGACCGCGATCTTCACCTGCGCAAAATCCTGAACCATCTGCGCCAAACGCAACACTGGTCCCGATACGCGCGAAGCGAACATCGTGAATGCGACGAGTTCGCCGACCGTCATGTCGCCGCCCATCACCCGACGCGCGCCCATGTATAGGATGATGGCTGACGACAGCTTCGAGACCAGCTGGATCGATTCCGAACCCCAATTTGCAATTTGGCGCGCTTTGAACCCGGCCTGGACGTAACCGGCGAGCTGCTTTTCCCAGCGGGTTTGCAGCGCCGGTTCGACTGCCATCGCCTTGGCGGTCTCCACATTGGTGACGGTCTCGACCAGAAAGGCCTGGTTCTCGGCACCGCGCGCGAACTTCTCGTCGAGACGGTGTTTGAGGATCGGCGACAGCGCCCAGAGGATCCCGACATAAAGCGGGAGCGTCAGTAATACGATAAGCAACAACACTGGACTGTAGATGTACATGACAGCCAGAAAGACCACGGCAAACAACACGTCGAGTACGACGGTGACGGACGAGGAGGTCAGAAATTCGCGGATCGTCTCGAGCTCGCGGACGCGCGCCACCGAGTCTCCTACCCGCCGCGCGCCAAAATAGGCCATGGGCAGGCCGAGGAGATGGCGATAGAGCCGACTGCCAAGCTCAACGTCGACCCGGCTGGTCGTGTGACTGAACAGCCAGGTCCGGCCTATTCCCATGGCATATTCGCTCATTGCTAAGAGCAGGAATCCGACAAACAGCATGTCGAGCGTCGAAACCGTCTGGTGCACAAGCACCTTGTCGATAATCAGCTGAAACAGGAGTGGGCTTCCCAGCGCCAGGATCTGCAGCGCGAGCGATGCCAGCAATACCTGGCCCAGCAAATGACGGTATTTGACCAGCGCGGGGATGAACCAGCTTACGTCGAACCGACGGGATGTGCCAACCAAAGCTTCACGGGTTGTGAGTAGGATAAGCTCGCCGGTCGCTTTCGTATCGACGGCCGCGCCAAGCCACAATTTGGTAAAATCGTCGAGCCCAACGACGCCGGACTGGTCACCGCTAGGCGCATGAACCAGCACCTTGCCATCCTGAATGCGACCTACGATGACATAGCTGTCGTCGCTCAGGCGCGCGATGGCTGGAAGCGGCATGCGCTCCAAACGATCGGCGCGCACATGCTGAAGCTGTGCTTTGGCACCAAGTTGCTTGGCCAATCGAACGATATCGATGGAACCTATTTCTTCGGCACGACCGAGTGCATGACGCAACTGTTCGGTTTCGACAGAAATTTGATGGAAGTTAAGAAGCAGCTTCAAACAGTCAAGAGCCGAATTCGCCAAGCGCTCTCGATCAGACGCAACAACTTCATCAGGCGTCCCCACGCCCGAATCGTCAGATTTCATGAGGCCCCCGCCTATTTAGTCCGCCCAGAGTCAATTCTTGGTGAGACGATTGAGAGTTTGCCCACTTCACGAAGTTTCTGCAAGAACCAAATTTGGATCAAATTGATACAACTTGCGAAACGCCGACATCACGGGGAATTGAGACGTATTATTACGGGGTCTCAACAGTTTTGCTATATATTCTTAATTGTGGCACATTGATGAAAATTGTGGTCTTTGTCGGATTTGTACAAATTGACGTTTATTCACATGCTGGTCAGTTCAAGCAATTTCTCACTGCATGATATCCCCGAGCGTTCCTTGTCAGTTTCTGCGCCGCGCCGCCTAAACATTCTGTTTCGCACCGACGGCGGCCGCCGCAACCGGATCGTGCGCGAAGTAGGCGGCCGCCAGCGACTTTGCAGCGATCAGCTGCGATTGCGCGGCCTTGAGATCGGGATCACGCGCGCGACCTTTGTCGTCGGGCCGGCGAAAGCGATTTCCCAGCGGCTCGGCCTGAAGACCTCCGTTGGACGCGGCCGGCCCGGATCGGCGGTGCAGATGCGCGCTGTCCGTCGCCCGACGCGGATGGTGACTTGCTGTCACGGCAGCTGTTTCGAACCGGTTATCATCGAGAGCCCTCCCCCTTCCGATCATCGCCGAGATGTAAGCAGGCCGGCAAAAAGGATAATCCATTAACGATCAGATGTGCCCGCCGATAGGGAGAATTGAGAACCGCTCGCAACTCGCCGTATTTTTGAGCGATTCCAACGGTCTTGGGCTAGACCGCCGCGTAACGCCGCCCAAGTCTGGCTATATGGAATATGCGTACGGCAAGGGGCGGCTGGCCGCCATCAGCGCATTTGAGCAAAGCTCAAAGAATGCGACAACTCTCGATCAATTGTCTACGCTGATCGATACAATCATCGGCCAATTTGGATTCCGGTGGTTCGCTTTGCTCCACAATGTCGATCTGGTCAGGCGCAGCAAAAAGACACTAATGCTGACGACATATCCGGTTCGCTGGCTCGACGAGATCATCGAACACCGGCTTTATCTCGACGATCCCGTCCACGCTGCGTGTGCAAAGACGCCTTCGGGTTAAGCGGCGAGCAGCGGGGGGCAAGCGGAGCAAGTGGCTTTGCGGGGAACCGGCTGCAGGGAGTAAGACCTACGAAGCTGGGCGAGAGCCACTTCGCAGCGCGCTAGGGGCAGCGCCCCAGAGCGCCACTCTCCGGCCCGCCTACTTGGCTGAGGCGCCGACGCGCATCAGGGTGCGAACCTAAATATATCGCGACCCGGGCCGAAGGCGCCGAACGATGCCACAAGCCCTTGTACCTCCGGAACCTCACCTTCGAATCGGAAAATGATGTCTGTCGAAAAGCCATTCTCCAACTCGAAATAGCCGCCGATATGTCGTGGTGGGACTTGTCCTTCACCGCCAATCGATATCCATGTCGCAGGAATTTGACCCCCACCTTTTGCGATAAGATATGTGTATTTAGAGTACCTCACCAGCATAGGGTCTTTGGCGGTCATGGTTAGGTTGCATTCCACCCCGAACGACAGGCGCATACATCGATTGAGGACTAACCTATAGCCTGGCTGGTCACTAATCGGAGATATTGCTTTTAACCGAGCTTGGTCGGCACGGGCTTCTGTCGCATGAAGAGAAAAACTCGAAGTCGATAAGCATAACGCTAGTGCTCTAATAAGGGCGTGGTCAAATTTCATCATGGACATGGATAAAATGATTCCCCCAGTTCCTCGTTGTCAATTCGTTGGATAAAAGAGTTCTTAGAAAAATCCAAATGATGAATGAGTCCCTGCTCATCTTTTGCTTCGATTTTGTGGTCAGCGATAACACTTCGGACTATCATTTTCTGTGAGCCATTTTGATTGTCTGGTAGGTCATGCCAGATGATAGAATTGGCATTGACTTCCAATAAAACGGAACAAGTCCTACTTCGCTCGCTTTGCCAGCTTCTCTCGATATTTTTTTTGAGTTTGGCGCTGACCAGCGGCGGTAACAGTGAAACGGGCGCTGCGGTCGTTGGCACCGGAGGCTCCACCACTGCGATAATACTTGGTGTCGTCACCGGCTTTTCGGACGCCGGCGAGAGCGGGGTTGTTTTTGGGCCGATTAATGGCTTATCGGCAACCACGCTAGGCAAGATAAGCCTCGCCAATTGAGTTGGCCATCCGAAAAGTATCGCGGATACGGATGCCGCAAGAAGAGCCACAAGTGCGATGCTGGCTGCCCATGTAATAAATGCAGCCGGACGCTGCAACGTTGATTTTGACTCGGCAATTGTGGCGACGATGATAAGTAAAATCATCAGAATAAGAACGCCGAGAATAATTGGCGCCATTCCGACGATGCCAATGTCCGGGTTTGCGCCACGAACAATCAACACCAAAATAGCGATGGCAGCCAGCCCCAAAGCGTATTTTACGACGGGGACAGACTGAATTGCAGTCTTTATTATCCCGCTATTTTCATCGAAATCTGTGGCCATTTCGCCCCCCCGGCCAGCCGACATAGCAGAGTTGAATTTTGAAGCAAAAACCGAAAATTCTTTTGGATATGGCGTCTACGAAATTTGCATTCAAACATTCATTCGCCCTCTCCAAAATCAGGAGCCTCGTAAATCGAGTTATTGATGTGACTGAGAATCAGCTCTAGGGAGTGCTGCCAACGACAGACTTTTGGCAGTCAGTTTGTGCAAAGCCGCAGATGCGCGGCGATAAACGCTCATCGCGCATTACCTTTCCGGCGACGACACGTATTCCTTACTAAGTTCAGCTGCTTTGGCTTTACAGAACTACAAGTTATTGAAGAGAAAACGGCAGTTGACGATATTCTGAACCAGTTTTGCAAGCTCGGAAATTTGCGCACAGGGTATCGGCTCTCTCTCGAAAGCGATTGAGAACAACAAGCATACCTCTGCGCCTGATCCATACCGACTGCTGAGGCGCTCAATTACGCTAGCTATGCCCGCTCGATTTCCCGCCCCTCGCGGTCTTTAGCGGTCATCACGTCAAGCCCTGAGCGGCTTGAAGTGGGTCGGAAGCCTACGATGGCCGTTTTGTAACGCGACGGAAGGCTCAACAACCAGCAGGGTATCACGCTCCGGGCGACGCTTCGCATGATTGGATATTCACGCACTTGCTGTTTGAGTTCGACTGCGGGCCACTCCTTCGAACTTGGCGGTCAGACCTTCCGCTTCTTCCCCTCGAAGCCGTCTTTCACATCGTTGACCCAGGCCACGATCTCCCGGTCGCTCCACCGCGACGCGAACGGCGACAGCTTGTACGGCGCGGGGA
>Ga0105247_10001402_pt1 | contig 17485 bp, 12 predicted proteins | sample KBSS24metaG_FD_81519 | JGI IMG/M metagenome (GOLD analysis project Ga0105247, IMG submission 81519) | Switchgrass rhizosphere microbial communities from Kellogg Biological Station, Michigan, USA - KBS S2-4 metaG | ecosystem: Host-associated > Plants > Roots > Rhizosphere > Soil | place...
GAAAGACTCATGTTAAAACTTCCCCAGCTACTGCTGGTATGTCCAATTGTGGCGATATTAATTATACCTCCGGTAATATTAGCAGTACCTCCTGTGTTATTGAATCTTCCTGTAATGTTTACAGTTCCTCCATTTACCTGAACAGTACCACCCAAGCCAGTATGTAATTCATTGCCCGATGCAGTTCCTACATTCAAAGTGCCAGAACTAATTCGTACCAAACCATTATTATCAATTGAATTATTACTGCTCAAGGCACCTCCACTGACCCACACACCCCCTGTTGATGGAATTGTTACATTTGAACTTCCTCCGAACTGGAATGTACCGGTTGTCATTTTAAACAATCCATTTGTAATAGTTAGAGTCCCTGTATTTGAAATAAGGCCAACTCCATTTGCCTCAATAATAGATGTAGCATCTGTGCCTTTATTAACGATAATATTATTAAAAGCAGTTGCAGAGTTTCCGCTAATCGTTGTGCTTGATGATCCTTTAAATGTAACAGTACCAAGATTAGGATTGAACATCCCATCATTTGTCCAGCTACCATTTACATCAAGATTATAAGCTCCACCAACAGTAAGCGTACCCGATATAGTAATATTTTGGCAAGTGCTTGTATTGTCAGCGATGATAACTGTTGTAGAAGCGGCGATTATTACATTGTCTGTAGCAGTTGGAATACCGTTCGGAGACCAGGTAGTTGAATTATTCCATTGCCCACCAACACTGGTATAGGTTATTTGCGCATTAAGATTAGAATTGAAAGAAAAACCAAGAAGAAAAATAAAACATAGCACCAACCCTCTCCGTACAAAGAAGTTCCTCACCGTATTGCACACGGATTTAACAGCGTCAATATCTACAAAGCGATAGTTCATTTTCACTTATAAACCTTAACCAGATTTATAAAATTTCATGGGTAAAAAATTCGGTATGACTTCGGATATGGAAGTAACAGTTTATAACTGCACAAAATCTAAACTGATAATTGGAGGTTTTAAAAGGATGGGTGGAAATGAAACATGAATGCATGCTTCATCAACTGGAAAATTCTAAATGGTAATCGTTAGTTCCTGTCTTTCCGGGAATGGAAAAAAATGTCTGTAGATAGCTTGGTTCGTAGAAAGTAAAAATTTTCATCTAAGTCGATTTAAAGGTTTATTTAATCGGCTTATCGTAGGTGATTGGTTCTTGCTCAGGGTTATTAATAGACAGGACTTTAAGAAGATTTCAAAAGTAGTAAAAAAGCCCAGTTTTCCATAGTGTTTACCCTTATTCGTGGATAAGAATAATAACAAAATGTAACTCACTGAATAATAAAGGCAAAGGCATATTATCTTATCATTAAGCGGCATAAAAATGCCCGCAATTGCGGGCATTCTGTTTCTTGTTTTGCGGAGAGAGAGGGATTCGAACCCCCGGACCTTTTGGGTCAACGGTTTTCAAGACCGCCGCATTAGACCGCTCTGCCATCTCTCCGGCGCAAAAATAACCTTGCGCTTTTGTTCAGCAAAATCAATCTGTAATAATGGAAAAATCAATATCCTTTTACATTCACCACTACTTTACTTTCAAGCATGGTCTTATGCGGGATGCTTTCATCAAAACCCTTTGAAGTTATAAGACGAAATAAAATATCCGAAGCTTTTTCCGCTTGCTGGTAAGGAAATTGTTCTACTGATGCTAATGGCGGATAATCCATATAGCTGGTAATGGGAAGATTGGCATAGCTCACGAAAAAAATATCTTTATTGATCTCTAGTCCCCGGCTGCGGGTATATTTTATAGCATCCAGCGCAACATAATCATTGAATGTAATAACTGCGCTGGGACGATTTGTTAACGTCAATAATTTATTCATCGCTTCCTCTGTATTCTTTTTTGAAAGATCTGTTTGCACGATAAATGAATTATCTTTCTTCAGCTTATTTTTTTTCAACCCCTCGTAATAACCATTCAATCGTTGTTTTGAATGTACCAGGGTATCAGGTCCTTTTATAAAAGCAATTTGTGTATGGCCGAGTTTTACGAGCCAGTCCACAAGATCAACCGAACTGTTTTCAAGATTACAGGAAACACAATAAGCATCGCTGATATCGGGTACACGATCAAAGAATACCACCGGTATCTTATATTTTTTTAATTGCTCAAAATGCTCGTATGATGTGGTGCTTTTTGAAAGTGAAACGATCAGGCCATCTACCCGTTGACGGCGCATGGCATCCACAATTCTTTTTTCTCTTTCTACATCATCATGTGATTGACCGATAAGCACCGTATAATTATTTCCTGTTGCAATATCCTCAATGCCATTGATAGCAATTGAAAAATATTCTTCCCGCAGGTTAGGTAAAATAACGCCGATGGTAAATGTTTTACCTTGTTTGAATGAAATGGCGGCCTGGTTTGGCTCATACTCAAGCTCTTCCGCTAATTGCTTTACCTGCATTCTCGTTTTAAGCCCGATACTCGCATGATTGTGCAATGCTCTTGATACAGTGGAGATAGAAACATTCAGCCTGTTGGCAATTTCCTTTATAGTCGTGGGCTTTTGATCCATAAAGCTGTAAAGTAACAATGGAAAGGTATAAAAAAGCAAATGAATTTTGCGGGCTTACGTTTTTAATGGTAATATTACGTAAGAGATAGAATTTTGAAATTAAATAGAATTGAGTCTTTATAAATAGTTTTTGGCGGGGTTATATCTTTTCGTAAATTTCATTTAGAAAACTTGATCACATATGAAGACAGTTTCAACGATTATCGAACATAAAGGCAAAAATATAGTTTCGGTTTCGCCTGATACTGTTGTAATAGACGCACTGCAAATAATGGCTGAAAAAAATATCGGTTCAGTAGTAGTGATGCAGGGAGATAAATATGTTGGCATCATGACGGAGAGAGATTATTCACGCAAAGTAATATTAAAAGGAAAAAATTCAACAACGACAAGAGTGTCTGAGATTATGTCAATGGATCTTCCTTTTGTATTGCCGACAGATACCATTGAATATTGCATGGAGCTAATGACCGCCAGGAATATCCGGTACATGCCGGTATTTGAGAATACAAAACTTTCCGGGATCATATCCATGACTGATGTAGTAAGAGAAACGATATTGTCGCAAAGAGAAACTATCAGTCATCTTGAAAGTTATATTCACAGCAACGTCTGACTTACATCACCTGTTAAATAGAAAAACGAAGCCCCGTAAGGTTTCGTTTTTTTGTTCCTGCTCTCCAGACTATGATCGGTTACAATCGTATTTACAGTTTGAAATTAATAATGCAATTTCAATTTTATGGAATGTTGTCATTCCGACAAGGGAGGAATCCCATAAGCTTCGATATTCAGCCAACCGTAACCTTGATATGCTTCAAATTCAAGTAGTATTTCAGCATATACACTACCAGCACACCACCCTCATCTTTTTCCTTAAACATTTTTTTTATATTAGCGCAATTCCAAGCCAAATCTTTGAAACGCACCATCCGATACTATAAAATAATGCTGTTAAAACATGATCTGCCTGCAGGGCTTTCTGTTTTTTTCGTCGCACTCCCACTTTGCCTTGGAATTGCTCTTGCTTCTGGAGCTCCCGTTTATGCAGGTATATTATCAGGGATTATTGGAGGCATCATCGTTTCACTGATCAGCGGCTCACAGTTAGGTGTGTCAGGACCAGCAGCCGGCCTCACAACTATTGTATCAACAGCTATACTTTCGTCCGGCGATTATCGTGTCTTCTTGCTTTCAATCGTTATTGCAGGTTTATTTCAACTGCTATTAGGCATCTTTAAATTAGGATCGATTGCGAATTATTTTCCTTCGTCAGTAATAAAAGGGATGCTGGCTGCCATCGGAATAATGCTTATTGCAAAACAAATTCCCGTTGCCCTTGGTTATGATCAGGCAAACTTCTGGAGCAGTGGCTTCCTCAATTTTTTCTCCACCAGGAATTTTTCAGGAAACCTCAATGATCTGAATCTTCATACAACCCGGGGGGCTATTCTCATCAGTATTATTTCTATAATAGTATTGATCGTATTTCAACAACCCTTTGCAAAAAAAATGAGAATTATTCCCTCAGCATTGTTGGTTGTTATTATTGCCGTCATTATTAATATTTTTTTTACCAAAGCTGCCTCTGTTTATTTATTAAAACAAACACAGTTGGTGAACATACCTTCCAATATTTTTTACAATATCTCCTTTCCTGATTTTTCCAAATTATTTTCTCACGCATTCATTTGGAAAAATGGTTTTGTGATTGGTCTTCTTGCCTCTTTAGAAACTTTGTTGTGTGTGGAAGCCATTGATAAATTAGATAAACACAATAGAGTAACACCTGTAAACAGGGAACTAATAGCACAAGGCATCGGCAATATGCTTTGTGGTTTATCAGGAGCTATTCCAATGACAGCCGTTATCGTAAGAGGATCAGCAAATGTTGATGCCGGCGCCAGGACCCGCTTTTCTGCTTTTATGCATGGAGTTTTTCTCTTGCTATCAGTATTGCTTATTCCTTTTTTACTCAATAAAATTCCTTATGCTGTGCTTGCTGCAATCTTATTGATAACGGGCTATAATCTTACAAAGCCAAAGCTGTATCGGAATATGTGGAGTCTCGGGTTAAAACAATTTGTGCCTTTTATACTTACGATCATTGTCATTCTCTTAACCGATCTTCTGATTGGAGTTTCAGCAGGCTTATTCATTTCTGTTTATTACATTATCCGAAATAATTTCAAGGCTGAGTATAAAATTCAGCAGGTCAGGAAAAATGAGACGGATATATTTTATATAAAGCTCAACACGAATGTCACTTTTTTAAATAAAGTGAAACTTAAAATTGCATTGGATAAAATACCCGAATACTCCATTCTTACTATTGACGGTGCTGAATGCAATTTTATTGATTATGATATACTGGAGATCATCAGTGAATTTGAAAACAAAGCCCATGACCGCCATATTGAAGTGCATCTTATGGGAATTGAAAAAGTTAATATTACCGCAGTTCATTAAAAGAACAAAGTATCAAAGCATCAATAATAACTACTCCCTATTGACTTAATGACTGCTATGACTCCTATGACCAATTTGACTCTTATGACTCTTTGACCCGTTTGACTCATTTGACTTATTTGACCCTTTACCCCTCACTTGTTAACGAATCCTGAAAAAAAACACAATGTCATATATCTTACAAGGCAAGCCTTTTATGTACCGGTAAATTGCACGAAGTTTGTGTTCCGCCTGTAAAATCAATGTGCATGAAAAAACTAGTGAGCCTTTCATTAATTTCAATAACCACACTTTTTTCCTGTAAACAAAAGCCTTTAATACCTGTTACATTATTAACAGACAATACAAATATTATGAGTAATGAATCTACAAATCCCAAAACGGAGACTGCAACTTTTGCCAATGGATGTTTTTGGTGCACCGAAGCTATCTTCCAGGAACTGGAAGGCGTTATTAGTGTAACATCAGGTTATACGGGTGGTAAAACGGAGAACCCAACTTATAAGCAAGTATGTACTGGTGAAACTGGGCATGCAGAATGTTTGCAAATTGTATATGACCCTGCCAAAATAAGCTTCGATGAATTGCTGGAAGTTTTTTGGAAAACACACGACCCTACAACACTTAACCGGCAGGGCGCTGATGTGGGAACACAATATCGCAGTGCAATCTTTTATCATAATGATGAACAAAAACAAAAAGCAGAAAAGTACAAGGCCGAATTGAATAAGAGCGGTGCTTTTAATAATCCAATTGTAACAGAAGTGGCTCCCTTTACCAAATTTTATGCTGCTGAAAATTATCACCAGCAATACTTTGAAAACAATGAGAACTCAAATCCTTATTGCAAAATAGTAATAAGACCAAAGGTGGATAAATTCAGAAAAGTGTTCAAGGAAAAATTGAAAAGTACACAGCCGCAATAAGGGTTAGGCAAGATTTTTATTCAATCTTTGCTCTTCGTAATTCAAGAAGATTTAATGCGTTCGGGAAAAATCCTTTTACATTTTTTTGTACAAGATGTATTGCTTTATCATACCATAATGGAATTATGGGGGCATCGTTAATTACGATTTGATCTGCTTGCTGGTAAAGTTTATATCGCAATGAATCATTCTCTTCTCTCAGTGCTTTTTCAAACACAGCATCAAACTGGAGGTTTTTATACCGGGTATAATTTGGAGGCGCCGGGTTTTTAGAATAAAAAACCGATAAATAATTTTCCGTATCAGGATAATCCGCTATCCAGCTTCCCCGGAAAAACAATGCTCTTGAATTAGCCATCAATTCAATAAGGAAAGATTTTTGTACTATTTCTACCTGCACTCTTATGCCTGCTTCTTCTAATTGTTTAGCGATAAAACTTGCCATATCTGCATATATGGCTATCGTTAATAATTTTATTACTGGCAGTCCCTGCCCGCCAGGAAAACCCGCCTCAGTCAATAGTTGCTTTGTTCTTGAAATATCGAAATGATAACCCTTTACAATCGACGAATCAAATGACGGAAGGCCCATGGGCACAAATCCTGATTCAGCAGCCGTGCCTAACGAATTACGTAAGTACAATATCATCTTCCTTCTGTCAAATCCATAATTAATAGCTTGCCGGATCTTTTTAAATCGTAACGGAGAATTTTTTGCTATTGGATTGGTGGTATCGATCAATATTCCAAAGTATTCAATGTTGAGATAAGGACTTGTATGTAATTCTATCTTTTCCTGCCATTCTTTTCTTAATGTTCCTTTCTTCGTTAATATTTCATCTTTAAAAGATGGATCAATATCATTGATAAACTCCAATTGCTTTTGGCGAAACAATAAAAACTCTGTTGCCTTACTGTCATAAAAACTAATCTTAATTCCGTCAATATAAGGAAGCTGTTGGCCGGTGCTATCTTTTTCAAAATAATGTTCATTCTTTTTCATCACCAATGCCTGCCCTTCTTCCCATGCAACAAATTGAAAGGGCCCTGTACCAACCGGGTGACGACGAAAATCATTGCCATATTTTTCCACCGCTTCTTTAGGCACAATAGAACAATACTGCATGGAAAGAATGCCGAGTATAGGAATATAAGGCCGGATAAGTGTTAATTGAAATGTTGTATCGTCTATAGCTTTGAAAGGTTGGACGGTATCTACTTTATCATTGAAAATCCATGAGCCGGGACTTGCTGTACTTTTATCAATAATGCGGTAAAAACTATATTCAATATCATGTGCCGTCATTTTTTTTCCCTTTGCATTTGCAAAGGCCGCATCATCATGAAAAAAAACATCGCTTCGTAAATAAAATGTCCAGGTTAGTTTATCGGCTGATACCTGCCAGCTTTTAGCCAATGAAGGAACAATATGCAAACTGTCGTCAACCTGTACCAGTGTATTAAAAAGTTGGTGTGCCGGCCACATGGTAGATTGATTCTTGGCAAAGGCAGGATCGAGTGAAGCAATACCGGTAAATTCGTTATAATGAAATATTTTTTTACCTGATTTTAACTTATTGCGGCAACCGGGAAGCAACAAAAAGCCTCCCACTATAGTTGAAATAACTAAAATCAATTTTGCCAAATAAAAATTTGTTGACCGGTATCTTAAATACATACAGCTTGACTAAATTAGCAAACTATTCAATGCTCAATCAAAAAGTCTAAATGAAAAAGATCTTTTTAATTCTTAATTGTTCATTATTAATTATTCATTCTTCAGCTCAACCGCTTGTTCCAAAAAAAGGGTTCACTCACCAGGATACATTACGTGGTAGCATAGGACCGGGAAGAGCATGGTGGAATGTAACCCGATATGATATTTGGGTAAAACCAGATTACAATACCAAATCGATTGTCGGCATAAATACAATTAGCTTTAAATGGCTTGATCCATCCCCTTCTTTTGGGTATATGCAAATTGATCTGCAGCAGCCTTTGAAGATTGATAGTATAATCTATGAAGGTCGTTCATTGAGTTTTGAAAGAGATACCAATGCATGGTTTGTGAAGTGGCCAGGCGGTGATCATTTAAAAGAGGGAAAGATAACTATCTATTATCACGGTATACCAAGAGAAGCCATTAATCCTCCCTGGGATGGCGGTTGGGTATGGACGAAAGATGATAAAGGAAGACCATGGATGACAGTTGCCTGCCAGGGCCTCGGAGCCAGTGTGTGGTATCCATGCAAAGATCATCAAAGTGATGAACCAGATAATGGCGCTACTCTTTCTATTGCAGCGCCTGATTCACTTATTGCAATAGGCAATGGAAAATTAAAAGATAAAAAAAAAAACAATCACATTACTACCTGGACATGGGAAGTGAAAAACCCGATCAATAATTATGATATCATCCCCTATATAGGTAAATACGTAAATTTTACTGATACGCTTAATGGCGAAAAAGGAAAGCTTGATCTTAGTTATTGGGTAATAGATTACAATTTAGAAAAAGCAAAGAAACAATTTGGTGAAGGTGTAAAACCAATGCTTCATTGTTTTGAGTATTGGTTTGGGCCATATCCTTTTTATGAAGACGGTTATAAATTAGTTGAAACATCCCATTTAGGAATGGAACATCAAAGCGCTGTTGCGTATGGCAATAAATACCTGAATGGTTATCTTGGCTCGGATCTTTCAAGAACAGGATGGGGATTGAAATGGGACTATATTATTGTTCATGAAAGCGGTCATGAATGGTTTGGAAATAGCATTACTACCAATGATATTGCCGACTCCTGGGTACAGGAAGGCATTACCTGTTATTCAGAAACGTTGTTCACAGAATGTCAGTCCGGAAAGGATGCAGCAAATCAATATACGCAGGGATCAAGAAGAGGCATTAGAAATACCTCGCCGGTAATAGGAGTATATGGTGTAAACGAGGACGGTAGCAGCGATATGTATAGCAAAGGAAATAGCCTGATGCATACAATCAGGCAGATCATTAATGATGATGAAAAATTCAGGGAAATATTGAGAGGGTTAACCTCAGCTTTTTATCACAAAACAGTTGATTCTAAGGATATAGAAAATTATATCTCAAAAAGCTCAGGAATAAATTTTTCAAAAGTATTTGATCAATACCTGCGAAGAGCTAATCTTCCTGTTTTAGAATATAAGATGCAGGGTGATAATCTTTCTTATCATTGGGCTGATTGCGTTGATGGCTTCAATATGCCAATACGATTATCTGCTTCAAAAGAATGGCTCAAACCAACTACAGAATGGCAAAGCACTACCGTTACAGAAGAACTTCAAAAGAATTTCGAGATAGATAAAAACTTTTACATAAATACCAGGAAGATTTAATAAGCAGGCTTATTCATTTACCCATTGCCTATTGCTCATTCACCATTGGCCATTCACTATTCACCATTATCTTTACTGAATGAGCATTCGCCGCCAGAGTATTATTTCCTCTATCGTTATTTATATTGGCTTCGGCGTTGGCTTGATCAATACTTATTTCTTTACAAAGCAAGGTGCATTTACGGAGGCAGAATATGGACTCACTACCATATTTATTGCTATTGCAAATATGATGATGGCTTTTGCCGCACTGGCTATGCCTTCCTACATTTTTAAATTCTATCATTATTATAATGATCATCTTCCTGTGCGCAAAAATGATATGATTACCTGGGCCTTGCTTGTCAGTACGATTGGTTTTTTATTAGTGATGATAGCGGGGTGGGCATTAAAAAACCTGGTAATAAAAAAATTTGGAACCAACTCGCCCCAACTTGTTACTTATTATTATTGGATATTTCCAATGGGCCTTGGCCTTACAATTTATACAGTTCTTGAAGCGTATACCTGGAGCCTTAAAAAATCCGTGCTTACCAATTTCTTAAGAGAAGTACAATGGAGATTACTTACAACAATATTGATCGTTTTATTTATCACACATACAATAAAAGATTTTTCGCTTTTTATTAAGTTATACGCTTTCACTTATCCCGGCATTGCCATCACCTTAGTCATTTATCTTTTCTTTACAAAAAAAATTCATTTCACTTTCCGGGTAAGTAATGTCAGTAAAAGGTTTTTGAAAAAAATAATTACTTTCTGCGGTTTTATCTATGCAGGTTCCCTGATCTTCGTTATATCGCAGGTGTTCGATACGATTGTAATTGCATCGGTATTACCAGATGGGGCCGCTAAGGCAGGTATTTTTGGGTTAGCAACAATTATGACGAGTATAGTACAGGCGCCCCAACGGGGTATTATTTCTGCATCAATATCTCATTTATCTAAGGGGTGGAAAGATAAAAATATAAAATTATTGCAAACTATATATCAACGATCGTCGATCAATCAACTCATTTTTGCCTGTGGTATTTTTTTATTAATATGGATGAATTTTAATGAAGCTATTATTACATTCAAATTAAATCCTGTTTATATGACCGGGGCATGGGTGTTCTTTTTATTGGGCATCACCAGGATCGTTGATATGGGTACGGGGGTAAATGCACAGATAATCGCCACTTCTAATTACTGGCGATTTGAATTAATAAGTGGAATAATACTATTAGTATTAATGCTTCCCCTCACTTACATACTGGCCAGGGGATATGGGATCATAGGCCCTGCCATTGCCAGCCTTGTTTCTATCAACATTTATAATGCCATTCGTATTATTTTCCTTTGGCAAAAATTCAAATTGTTTCCTTTCACGATCCAAACGATATACACAATATTACTGGCAACAACCTGCTACGGCATCTGCTATTTCCTATTTATTAATATTCATAGCTGGGCGGGCCTTTTTCTTCGCAGCATTACATTCCTGCTATTATATATTCCCGGAGTTATATATTTAAAACTATCTCCGGACATACAACCAGTGATACAAACAATAACAAAAAAAATAGGATTGAAGAAAAATTAACGGAAAGCTACAGGAACTGTGCTACCTTTTACTCTGCCTGCCCCTATAAAATGCTGAAGATAATAGGGCTCAAACATATCACTTATTGTAACCCCTTTCGCTGTTGAAGCATGAACGAATTTGTTGTTTTGAAGATAAATTCCAACATGCGATACGCCGCCTCTTGTATTAAAGAAAAGAAGATCCCCTTCTTTTAATTCAGTTCTTGAAATATGTTTCGTTGCGTTATATTGATCCCTGGCAGTCCGGGGCAAAGAAATGCCAAATACACCCGCATAAATAACTCCCACAAATGCTGAACAATCTATACCAGTTTTAGTAGTTCCGCCAAGCCTATACCTGGTGCCGTACCATTCATCAATGTTTTCAAATAATAATTGGTTCTGTAATTGCGATGGATCAGTATTTAACAGGGCAGCATATTTGATTTGCAATGAGGATGCTGATTCTGTAGAATTACGGTATGCTAAAATATCTTCCGCTTTTTTCTCCTCTTTTACTGCTGTTTCTTTCACGGATGATTTAGTCGTTGTTTTAGCAGCATCAGATTGCATGTCTATATTATCAAGAAACTTAACTTTTGTATCAGAATTGCCTGAAGAAACTGAAGCGGGTTTGCTGTTAATAAAATTTAAAGGCTTAAGCGTTGAGCAACTGCCCAATAAAACAATGGATGCTATGCCTGTAATTATTTGCTTAACCATGGGGCTTGTTCAGGGATATTTTTCAATTAGCAAACCGATTCTTACAAAAATATAGGTTATAATCTGAAAAAAACTACCCTCATAACGAAATTTAATGCCGGAAATTGTCAATAAAAACTAAACAACTGTGAACTAAAAGTTTAAACTCTTTTCAGATGTTAATATTGAGTAAGGTCAATCTCACTTCATTTGTGATTATTTACTTATCATTGATAGATCAATTATGCCCCTCTTCATTGCGATCATTATTATTTTTTTTACTGCTGGTTGTCAAAACTCCCTATATACCGATAAACTGGTAGCCGGAGCATCGCTTACTTATATTGAAAAGCCTGTTAAAAAAAATCCCGTCACTTCTTTTGATCAATATTCAGAATTAGTCTATGAAAAAACGGAACGGCTTTCAGCGGCCTTGGGAACTAAATCTGTTTTATTTAATTCATCGGGTTCTAAATTATATGCGATGAACCTCGAAGGCATGAGTGTGTATGAATTTGATCAACCAACCAGGAGAATAATAAGAGAATTTAAATTTAAACCAACACCCGGAACAGGCTGGGATTATGTAAAAGAAAAACCCATCTCCTCTTTTCAGGAAAAACCTGTAGAAGCCTGCTTAAGTGATAATGATAAGATATTATGGGTTTCTCTTCATAATGCAGAAGGCATTGTTCCCATATTTATTGATTCCATTGAACTCAATAAAAGATCTGCAGCAAAACAATCAGTTAAAAAGATAATAGTTCTTTATCCCGGAACTAATAAAAAAGACTCATTCAGTGTGCCGCTGATCAAAACAGGTAAAACGCCAAAAATTATTTCGAAGACGTCCGACAGTAAATATTTATTGGTAAGCAACTGGCACTCCTATACAGTGAGTGTGCTTGAATTGAACAGCAACGTATATCCTTATGCAAAAGTGATAAACAATATTCCGATGGCAGCCATTCCAAGAGGAATAGTAGTGGATGATAAAACTGGGAGATCCTACGTTGCCATTATGGGCGGAGCCACTATAAGCGTTATCAGCAATTCAGTCTGGATGAAAGAAGATGATATTAATGTGGAATCAAATCCGCGACATATTGTAATGGATACAAGCGGTCATCTTTTTGTTTCATATAATAGCCTTGCTAAGATCGCCTGCCTTGATGCTGAAACTGGCAAAACTTTGTTTACGGCACCTACTAACAGAGCCCCAAGAACAATTGTGCTTTCAAAGAATCAAAAATTTTTATTTGTCACCTGCTATACCGGCGATACGGTAGATGTTTTCAAAGTAAATGATAACAGTTTTGAAAAGATTACATCTCTGCCCTGTAAAGGGCACCCGGTTGGGGTTGATATTTTTGAAAATGAAAATAAGCTCGAAGCGTGGGTATGCAGCTACAGCAATGGAAGCATCAGTATTTTTAGTTTTAATAAAAAGTGAAAATCAAAATATAGTTTTCAAGAAGAAATAAACATTGTTGCTAATTCCTGAAACTATCTGAAATTTGTAGCGCAGTTCCTTTTATCTTCATTTTGATTTGTGACCATGAAATTTTCTCATTTACACGTACATACTCAATTCTCGCTGCTCGATGGTGCAGCTTCTATACAAAATTTGTATAAGAAAGCAATAACCGATGGTATGCCTGCATTGGCTATCAGCGACCACGGCAATATGTTTGGTGTTTTTGAATTCGTTGCCGAAGCATATAAACATAAAGATGAAAATGGAAAAGTAAAAGTAAAACCTATTGTCGGATGTGAATTTTACATTACCGATGACCGTCATCAAAAAACATTTACTAAAGAACAAAAAGACCCACGCTATCATCAGATATTACTAGCAAAAAATGAGCAGGGTTATCGTAACCTCGTCAAGCTTACATCACTTGGCTTTATTGAAGGAATGTACAGCAAGTATCCACGAATAGATAAAGAACTTATTTTAAAATATCATGAAGGATTAATAGCGACTACCTGCTGTCTTGGTGCAAGAGTACCGCAGGCTATTTTGAAAAAAGGAGAAGAAGAAGGTGAAAATGAATTCAAATGGTGGCTAAATATTTTCCAGGAAGATTATTATGTTGAATTGCAAAGACACGGAATACCCGACCAGGATAAGGTCAATAAGGTATTGATCAGGTTAGCAAACAAATACAATGTAAAGATCATCGCCAGCAATGATTCGCATTATGTAGATCAAACCGATTATACAGCGCATGATATTTTGCTCTGCATTAATACAGGAGAAAAAGTTGCTACCGAAAAATTAACCGATTTTACAGATGATGATGTATCAACAAAAGGAAAACGATTTGCTTTCCCCAACAATGAATTTTATTTTAAGAATACAGATGAGATGTGTAAGGTCTTTAATGACCTCCCGGAAGCAATAGATAATACCAATGAAATAATTGAAAAAGTTGATCTGCTTGATCTGAAAAGAGAAATACTCCTGCCCTTTTTTCCGGTACCCAAAGAATTTGCTTCACAGGATGAATACCTCGGGCATATTACATGGGAAGGCGCAAAGCAACGATACAGTGAAATAACTCCTGAGATTGATGAACGTATTCGCTTTGAACTTTTCACTGTCAAAACAATGGGTTTTGCCGGTTACTTTTTAATTGTAAGTGATTTTATTAAGGCAGGAAGAGACATAGGTGTATATGTAGGCCCGGGTCGCGGATCGGCAGCAGGTTCAGTAGTAGCGTATTGCATTGGTATTACTAATATCGATCCTATAAAATATAATCTGCTGTTTGAAAGATTTTTAAATCCCGACCGTAAATCAATGCCGGATATTGATACCGACTTTGATGATGAAGGAAGGCAAAAGGTGATTGACTATGTGGTTGGTAAATATGGAAAGAACCAGGTAGCGCAGATCATAACTTATGGCACAATGGCCGCCAAGATGAGCATCAAAGATGTTGCAAGGGTAATGGATCTTCCATTAGTGGACTCAAATGCATTGGCAAAGCTTGTTCCCGACAGACCCGGCACAGAACTGCGAAGAGTGTTGCATGCACCAATAAAAATAAGGGATGGCGAAAAATCATTAGAAGAAAGAGAAGGATATGGGAATGAAGACATAGAGAATGTAAAAAAACTTCGTGAGATATACAAGAATGAAAATACGATTGAAAGTAAAGTTTTGCATGAAGCAGAAATATTAGAAGGCTCTGTTCGTAATACAGGTATTCATGCAGCAGGCATTATCATTGCTCCAAAAGACCTGACTGAACTTTTACCTGTCGCTACTTCTAAAGAATCTACTCTATGGGTTACTCAGATCGAAGGAAATATAATTGAAGATGCCGGTGTTCTTAAAATGGATTTTCTTGGTTTAAAAACGCTGACTATTATTAAGAATGCACTTCAACTCATCAAAGAATTACACGATATAGAAATTGATATTGACAAAATTCCTCTCGACGATAAAAAAACATTTGACCTCTATCAGCACGGCGCTACCATCGGTACATTTCAATTTGAAAGTCATGGTATGCAGAAATATTTGCGTGAATTAAAGCCAGACAAATTTGGTGACCTTATTGCTATGAATGCATTATATCGCCCGGGGCCTATGGGCTATATTCCCAATTATATTGACCGCAAACATGGCCGTGAACCGATCTCTTATGACCTGCCGGAGATGAAAGAAATATTGGAAGAGACCTATGGAATTACTGTTTACCAGGAACAGGTAATGCTGCTTGCACAAAAGCTGGCTGGGTTTAGTAAAGGTGATGCAGATGTATTGCGCAAAGCAATGGGTAAAAAACAAAAATCGGTATTGGATAAAATGAAGGCCCAGTTCATTTCAGCTGCTACTGAAAAATTATATCCCCCGGAAAAATTAGAAAAGATATGGACCGATTGGGAAGCCTTTGCTCAATATGCATTCAATAAATCACATTCTACATGTTATGCTTACGTAGCTTATCAAACAGCTTATTTAAAAGCACATTATCCTTCTGAATACATGGCCGCAGTATTGAACAATGCAGGCAGTATTGAAAAGATCACTTTTTTTATGGAAGAATGTAAGCGGATGGGGTTAAAAGTATTAGGTCCTGATATTAATGAATCGCTTAAAGGTTTCGCGGTAAACAGCAAAGGAGAGATTCGGTTTGGATTAGGAGGACTAAAAGGTGTAGGAGAAGCGGCTGTAGAAAGTATTATTGAAGAAAGAAAAAAGAAAGGCGCATTTACAACAGTATTTGATCTTATAAAACGGATCAATCAGCGAACAGTCAATAAAAAAACATTGGAAAGCCTGGTATATGCGGGAGCTTTTGATTGCTTTAGTGAACACCATCGTGCTCAATATTTTTATACTCCACCCGAAGAAGTGATAACGGGCCTTGAACGAATCATTAGATATGGCCAGATCATACAAACACATAATGCAACGGCAACAAATACTTTGTTTGGCGATCTCCCTATTGGTATGGAGATCCCACCACCACGTTTACCCGAATGTGCTTCCTGGCCGTTGACAGTGCAGCTTGATCATGAAAAGGAAGTCACCGGAATGTTCTTAAGTGGTCATCCACTGGATCATTACAAATTTGAAATGAAGCATTATGGTGTTACTAATATTGCAGACTTTAATGAATTCAAAGAAGCCATTCGTATGCAACCTAACCCGGGACGACCGTTCAGATTGATAGGTTTAGTTGCCGATGCCCAACATAAAATATCAAGACAAGGAAATAAATACGGAAATTTTGTTGTTGAAGATTATTCAGGAAAAACAGAATTAATCTTATTCAGCGAGGATTATTTAAAATTCACTCCTTTTTTACAACAGGGTCATACTGTTTTTATAACAGGATTTTTTAAACCAAGGTATAACCGTGAAGAGTTTGAATTTAAAATACTCAATGTATCATTGGTTGAAACAATAAAACGTAATCTTACGAGACAATTAAATATTGAAGCAAATCCACAGGATATTAATGATGAAACTATTCGTTTTCTCGAAAAGAATATGAAAAACTTTCCGGGAAAATCTACCTTGAAATTTACATTGACAGAGCCAAAGAATAAGATGAAGATCAGTCTTATGACAATGATCAGCGGCTTTGAAATGAACGATGAAATGGTGAATTTTCTTGAAAATAAACCAGAACTCGATGTACAAGTGATCACTGCTTAAAAGCTAAAAGAGATTTTGGGCAGATAAAATGTCTTATAACAGATACTTTTAATGATAAATTTTTTTGGCAGACTTTAACTTCAGAAAATGACAAGTTTTACACAACTTTGTGCCTTCCTTGCATGTTATAGTACATGGACTTAAATTTGCAACCCACCTTTGAGTAAACGAGGGATAAACTAAAAATTAAAACGTATAAAAATGGCAAAAGAATTTACAGATGGCAATTTCCAGAATGAAGTTCTGGCGGCGGACAAATTAACAGTAGTTGATTTTTGGGCAGAGTGGTGCGGACCATGCCGGGCTATCGGACCAGTTATCGAAGAGCTTTCCAAAGAATATGATGGCAAAATAAATGTAGGCAAAGTAAATGTTGATGTTAATCCACAAGTATCTATGAATTATGGTATCACATCTATCCCTGCAATTTTATTTATTAAAAACGGCCAGGTAGTTGACAAATTAGTAGGCGCACAACCTAAAGGAAATTTTGTAAAGAAGATCGAGTCTCATATATAATTAAAGCTATTTCTATAAAAGTCCCGCCAATTGGTTGGGACTTTTTTGTTTTATTGACACTAATGCAGTGTCATTCCAATCGATTCAGCTTTTTCAATTTGATTTATTTGGGGCACATGTTTATGCTTGAAAAGAACCATAAACAGTATGGCTACAGCTAAAGCATAAATAGCAAAGGTCATC
>Ga0105247_10001403_pt1 | contig 17473 bp, 13 predicted proteins | sample KBSS24metaG_FD_81519 | JGI IMG/M metagenome (GOLD analysis project Ga0105247, IMG submission 81519) | Switchgrass rhizosphere microbial communities from Kellogg Biological Station, Michigan, USA - KBS S2-4 metaG | ecosystem: Host-associated > Plants > Roots > Rhizosphere > Soil | place...
GCAGCAGCCGCCCATGCAACCGCAGCCCGGCTTCGGACAGCCGCCCACGCAGCAGCCGCCCATGCAACCGCAACCCGGCTTCGGACAGCCGCCCATGCAGCAGCCGCCCATGCAACCGCAGCCCGGCTTCGGACAGCCGCCCGTGCAGCAAGGCTACGGGCAGCCGCCGCCCGGATATGGACAGCCGTATGGGCCCTATGGGCAGCCGGGGTATCCGCAAGGGTACGGAGCGCCGATGCCGCAGCAGCCGCCGAGCGACAAGCGGAGCTCGGGCGAGATGCCGTTCTTGTACGGGACGAGCATCCTCTACGGCGTCGGCACCGGGATCTGGCTCGATGCGCTCGTGAAGCTGTCGGATCCGGGGCCCGCGATCCTCGCGCCGCTCGTCCTCGGCGCGGCCGCGCCGATCGGCGTGTACTTCTGGGACGACTACGACGCCCTCCACCGCGGCGTCCCCGCGTCGATCTCGACGGGGCTCGTCCTCGGCGCGATCGAAGGGCTCGCCATCACCGGGACGCAGTGGCAGCACACCGGGAACGGCGGGCCGAACAGCTGGAGCTTCCGCACCGAGACGTCGGTGACGTGGATCTTCGCGAGCGGCGGCGGCGTCGGCGGGTACGTCTTCGGCGAGTGGCTCCGGCCCGATCCGCGGAGTCTGTCGTTCATCGCCAGCACGTCGGCGTGGGGTGCGCTCTCGGGGACGATGTTCGGCGCCGGCGTCGGCAGCGGCGACTGGAAGGACGGCGCGAGCATCGCCGGGTTGATCGGCTACAACGCGGGCGTCGCCGCCGGCGGCGGGCTCTCCGCGATCGGGTACGTCCCCTCGTACCGCGCGCAGCAGTACATGTGGCTCGGGTACCTCGCGGGCACCGTCGCGACGTCGCTCGTCTACCTCTTCTACATCGGCTCGGACAGCGACGCGCGGCACGGCCTCATCGCGAACGCGGCGGGCGGCCTCGCCGGCGTGGGCCTCGCGGGCGCGCTCGCGTGGAACGTGACCGACGACGACGGGAAGTCGAACCAGCGCGGCGCGGCGCCGATGCCGTTCCAGCTCGCGCTGATGCCCGCGCCCGCGCTGCCCGGGACGACCACGATGTCACACGGCGCGACGGTGAACGCGTTCGGAGCGTTCTAGGCGAGGGCCGCGCGGCGACGCGGGTCCTCGAAAACGCGACGAGCCCGCGCGGGCGGATCGCCGCGAAGGCTCGAGCTCGTATGTACGATGAGGCCTAGGGGGCGCTCGACGCCGCGCGGCGTCAGCGAGCGGTCACTTCGGCGTCGCGGGCGTGACGGGGGACGGCGTGCTCGGCATGTCGGCGCCGGCGTCGTCGGGGACCGCGGGGTTGTCCGAGTCCGGCGTGAGCGGCGGCTTGTCCTTGCCCCCGCACCCGACCGCGAACAGCGTCGCGGCGAGACCGACCGCGCCGAACAGCACGTTCATCCGACGATCAACCTTCATCATGAGCCTCCCTGAGTGGCGCCACGGTACGATGCTCCGGTTGCATCACAAATTCGGCCGCGTCACAAAATAGCGCGAGGCCCCTCATGTCTGAGAGGCCTCGTGCAATCCGGTCGACGACCGGCTCCGCGTTCACTTGGCAGGCGGGGTCGCCGGGACGGCCGGGGTCGCCGGAGCGGCCGGGGTCGTCGGGGTGGCCGGAGCCGCCGCGGCCGGATCGGTCGGCGCGGTCGTGGTGGTCGTCGTCTGCGACGACGGATCCATCGCCGGCTTGTCGCCGCCGCACGCCACGCACGCCACCGCGAGAGCCGCAAAAATCGCTACCTTAATCATGTTCGTTCTCCTGGAAGGGTACTGCGTCGTCGTTCGAGTGCGCTGTTTTGCCCGAGGCCGGGGCGGTTCGTCAATCGCAAATGTACCGGATTTTTCCGCGGATCGGGCGCAGACGATGCTAAGCAAAGGGGGCCGATGCCGAGCTTGAAGTGGTTCCCGTCGCACGGAGCGCCGCGCGCGTTCACGCTCTACAAGCCGGTCTCGACCATCGGACGGGCGCTCGGGAACGACGTCGCGATCCCGCTGCCGGGCGTCGCCGAGACGCACGCGCAGGTCCTCTTCGACGGGCGCGACTTCAACCTCGAGGAGGTCGACAAGACCGCCGACATCCTCATCAACGGCAAGAAGAAGCGGCGCGCGCGCCTCGTCCACGGCGACCGTCTGACGCTCGGCGACGCCGAGATCACGTTCAGCATGTTCGACGACGCGCCGGCCCGCGACGCTTCGCCTCCGCCGGGCGCGACCGGCGGACCCGGAGCGCCGAACCCGCACCCGTCCGCAGCGAGCGGCTCGCTCGTCGGCATTCGCAAGCTCTACGAGTTCAGCGAAAAGTTGATGACGATGCGCGGCCTCGACGAGCTGCTCGAGGCGATGCTCGACGCGGTGCTCGAGGTGACGGGCGGCGAGAAGGGGCTGATCCTCTTCCTGGACGACGCGTTCGAGGTGGGCGGATCTGCGCCGGCCGGCGCGGGTGGCGGCGGCAAGCCGGTCGTCCGCGCGTCGCGCCACGTGAAGAAGGAGGCGATCACCGACACGACGGGCGTCATCTCCGACAGCATCGTCCGCAAGGTGCTCGAGACGGGGCGGCCGCTCATCGTGAGCGACGCGCTCTCCGACACCCAGTTCGGGTCGAGCGAGAGCGTGCTCGCGCTGCGTCTGTCGAGCGTCATGTGCGCGCCGCTCGTGTCCCAGGGGCACGTGATCGGCGCCATGTACGTGGGGAACGATCGCGTGAAGGGGCTCTTCGAGCGGCCTTTGCTCGACGTGCTCACGATCTTCTCCGCGCAGGCGTCGCTCATCCTCCAGAACGCGATGCTCCTGTCCGCGCTCCGCGCCGACAAGGACCGCCTCTCCGCGGAGCTGAAAGACAAGCGCTTCGGCGAGATCATCGGCGTCTGCCCGTCGATGATGGAGGTGTTCCGGAAGCTCCAGAAGGTCGCGACCACCGACATCTCGGTCCTCATCACCGGCGAGACGGGCACGGGCAAGGAGCTCATCGCGCGCGAGATCCACAGGCGGTCGAACCGCGTGAACCAGCCGTTCGTCGTCATCAACTGCGGGGCGATCCCGGAGAACCTGATCGAGAGCGAGCTGTTCGGCCACGTGAAGGGCGCGTTCACCGGCGCGATCGCGTCGCGCCCCGGGAAGTTCCAGGCTGCCGACAAGGGGACGCTCTTCCTCGACGAGATCGGCGAGCTCCCGCTGAACCTCCAGGTGAAGCTGCTCCGCGCGCTCCAGGAGCGCGTCGTCATCCGCGTCGGCGACAGCAAGCCGGAGCGCGTCGACATCCGCGTCGTCGCCGCGACGAACCGCGTCCTCGAGGACGAGATCCGCGCCGGCCGCTTCCGCGAGGACCTCTACTACCGCCTCAACGTCGTGAACATCTTCCTGCCCGCGCTCCGCGAGCGCGGCGACGACGTGCTCATCATCGCCAAGGCGCTCCTGTCGAAGTACGCCGACGAGCTGAAGAGCGCGGTGCAGGGCTTCACGCCGCAGGCGCTCGCCGCGATCAAGAAGAACCCGTGGCCGGGGAACATCCGACAGCTCGAGAACCGTCTGAAGAAGGCGCTGGTCCTCTGCGATCGGACGCTCCTCACGCCCGAGGACCTCGATCTCGGCGCCGGCGCGGAGAGCCCGATCCTCCCGCTCGAGAAGGCGAAGGAGGAGTTCCAGAGGCGCTACGTCCTCGAGGTGCTCGAGCGGAACAACGGCAACCGCACGCAGACGGCGCGCGACCTCGGCGTCGATCCGCGCACCATCTTCCGTTACCTCGAGCGTGAGGCGAACCCGCCGCCCGCGGGCGGCATCGATCCGAAGTCGTGATGATCCTCGCGAACCCGGCGCCCGAGAAGACCCGCGCCGACCTCGAGTGGGACCGGCTGCTCGCCGCGATCGCCGATCGATGCCACGGCCCGATGGGGCAGGCCGCGGCGCTCACGCTCGACTTCGCCACGACGCGCGAGGAGACGATCCGCCGCCTCGACGAGGCCCGCGAGGCGCTCCGCCTGGCCGACGAAGGGGCGCCGCTCCCGATCGACGCGCCGCCCGACGTGACCGAGGCCGCGGCGAGGCTCCGGGTCGGCGGGGTCCTCGGCGCGCCCGAGCTCCGCGCGCTCGCGCAGATGCTCGCCGGGGCGCGCGCGCTCCGCCGCTTCCTCCAGCTCCGCAAGGACGCCGCGCCGACCCTGTTCGCCGCGCTCGCCACCGATCCGACGCTCGACGCGATCGCCGACGAGGTCGGCGGCTCGTTCGACGAAGACGGCTCGCTGTCGGACAAGGCGAGCCCGCGCCTGCGCCAGCTCCGGAGCGAGACGCACGCGTCGCGCGAGCGGATGAAGGCGCGCCTCGAGGACCTGATGAACCGCTACGACAAGGTCCTCCAGGACCGGTTCATCACCGAGCGCGAGGGGCGGTACGTCATCCCCGTCCGCTCCGACTCGCACGAGCGCTTCCCCGGGATCGTCCACGCGACGAGCGCGAGCGGGTCGACGATCTTCGTCGAGCCGCGCGCCGTCATCCCGATGGGGAACCGCCTCAAGATGCTCGAGGCGGAGGTGCTCCGCGAGGAGATCGCGGTGTACACGCGCCTCTCCGCGCTCCTCGCCGACTCGCTCCCGAGCGTCGAGGCGTGCCGCGACGCGATCGCGCGCGCCGACGTCCTCTCGGCGATCACGCGCCTCGCCGTCGATCTCCGCCTCCGGTTCGCCGAGATCGCCGACGGGCCGGTGATCGAGCTCGCGCGCGCGCGCCACCCGCTCCTCGCGCTCGACCTCGGCGACGCCGTGGTCCCGAGCGATCTCTCGATCCAGGGCGGCCGCGCCGTCATCGTGAGCGGCCCGAACGCGGGCGGGAAGACCGTCGCCCTGAAGACGATGGGGCTCTCGGTCCTGATGGTCCGCGCCGGCCTCCCCATCGCCTGCGGCGACGGGAGCAAGGTGGGGATCTTCGAGGTCGTGCTCACCGACGTCGGCGACGACCAGAGCATCTCGAAGAGCCTCTCGACGTTCAGCGCGCACGTCGCGAACCTCGCGCAGATCCTCGACGCGACGCTCCCCGGCGCGCTCGTCCTCCTCGACGAGCTCGCGGGCGGGACCGATCCGCGCGAGGGCGAGGCGCTCGCGGCCGGCGTGCTCGACAGCCTGTGCGCGCGCGGCGGCGCGGTGGTCGCGACGACGCACTACGAGGGGCTCAAGGCGCTCGCGCTCGCCGACGCGCGCTTCGAGAACGCGTCGGTGGGCTTCGACCTCGCGACCATGGCGCCGACGTTCCGCCTGGCGATGGGGATCCCGGGGAGCTCGAGCGCGCTCGCCGTCGCGCGCCGCTTCGGGATGCCGAGCACGGTGATCGAGCGCGCCGAGCGGTTCTTGTCGCGCGAGGACCAGAGCTTCGAGATCGTGGTGAAGCGGCTGCACGACGAGCGCGCGGCGCTCGAGCTCGCGCGCGCCGCCGCCGAGGCGCGCGAGCGCGAGGCGGCCGACGCGAAGAGGCGGCTCGAGGCGGAGATCGAGGCGGCGAAGCTCCGCGAAGGGCGCGCGATGACGCGCGAGACCGAGGCCCTCGTCGCGAGCATCCGGCGGGCGAAGGACGAGCTCCGCGCGGCGCAGGCGAAGCTCCGCGGGAAGAGGCCGGACGACGCGGCGGTGAAGGACGCCGCGCGCGCGATCGATCGCGTCGCGGGGCAGGTGGCGATCGGCGGCGAGCTCGAGCACCTCGTCGTGCGCGACGCCGACGCGCCGCGCCCGTTCGTCTCCGCGAGCGATCTGCGCCGCGGCTCGCGCGTCTACGTGCCGCGCCTCCGCGCCGACGCGGAGGTCGTCGAGATCCTCTCGGGCGGCGGCGTGCGCGTCGCGGCCGGTCCGCTCAAGCTGACCGTCTCGGCCGAGGAGCTCCGCGCCGCGCGCCCCGTCGAGGACGCCGCGCCGAAGCCTCGCGCCCGAGACGACGCGCGCGCCCGCCCGCGCTTCGACGGGCCGCCCCCGCCGGCGATCGCGACGAGCGACAACACGTGCGACCTCCGCGGCCTCCGCGTCGACGACGCGATCCCGATGGCGATCGCGTTCCTCGATCGGTCGTTGAACGAGGGGCGCCAGGTCGTCTTCCTCGTCCACGGGCACGGCACCGGGGCGATCCGCGACGCGCTGCGGAAGGAGCTGAAGGCGAGCCCGTACGTCGCGCAGTTCCGCGCCGGCGCCCAGGACGAAGGCGGCGACGGCGTCACGGTGGCGTGGCTCGCGTGAGCGACGCGGCCTCGGCGGCGCGCGAGGCGATCGACGAACCGGAGGTCACGCCGTCGATCCGCGCCACCCGGCGCGGGAAATGGCGTCACGGGAGGTCGAGGCGCGTGGTATGCGCGAACGGCCAGCACCCCGAAGGACCCTGCCATGCCGACGCCGAAGCGCCCGAAGCCCCGCCTCACGCCGCCGCGCGCTGACGCGCTGTCGCCTGCCCAGAAGGAGCTCCGCGACGCGATCGCCCGGGGGCCCCGCGCCGGATTCACGATGAGCGGCCCGTTCGCGATCTGGATGGAGGCGCCCGAGTACGGCAAGCTCGCGCAAGCGCTCGGCGGGTTCGTCCGATACCAGACGTCGCTGGAGCCGCGCCTGTCGGAGCTCGCCATCCTGTGCACCGCCCGCCACTGGCGCGCGCAGTACGAGTGGACGGCGCACGCGCCGATCGCCGAGGCGGCGGGCGTGAAGGCGGCGACGATCCGCGCGATCCGAGCCGGCCGCCGCCCCGCCGGGGCGCCCAAGGACGAGCTCGCCGTGTACGACTTCGCGAGAGGGCTCTATCGCGACCGCCGCGTGAGCGACGCGGCGTACAAGAAGGTGCACGCGATCCTGGGGAATCGCGGCACGGTGGAGCTCGTCGGTATTCTCGGTTATTACGCGACCGTCGCGATGATGCTCGACGTCTTCCGCGCCGCGATCGATCCGTCGGAGGAGCTCCCCTTCCGCGAGCCCGTCCCGGCGTGAGCCGGCCCGAGCCCGCGGCGGGCGCTGCATCGACCTCCCCTGGAAGGAAACCGGAGATCAGGCCACCCGCCTGATCTCAGGGGCCGGGCGCAGGAGGCGGCGCGGGAGGAGGCGGAGCGGGCGCCATCGGAGGCGGCGGCGGAGACGGAGGCGGCTCGGGGGGCGGCGGCGCGACCGCGGGGACCGGCTCGGGGACGGGCGGAGGCTCCGGAGGGGGCGCTGTCACCGTCGGCGTGTTCGGCTCCGGCGCTTCGAAGAAGGAGTGGCTGATGCGCGCGCCGAACCAGCGGCTGATCGACCCCTCGTGGTTCGCGGCGATGTCCTGGTTGTATTGAAGGAGGAGGAGCGTGTTCTTCTCGACGCGGATACCCCAGGAGAAGCGGAGCGCCTGCACCGTCGGCTGATCGAGCGTCGTATTGAGCGACTCGAGCTTCTGTTTACCGTTGGCCGTCACGTAATACGAGACGCCCAGATAGAACGTCTTCGCGAGGTCGCCGTTGAGGTGGATCTCGCCGCCCAGCGTCGGGTCCTGGGTCAGCTTCGACTTGACGATCCCGGTCGCGGTCGGCACCCCGAACTCCGAGTTGTCGGTGAAGAACGACGCGTTCCCCACCGCCTCGGCGGTGAACGCGCGGAGGAAGCGCTGCCCGATGCCGATCTGCGGCTTCACGACCCACCGGTTCCCGCCGATGTTCAGCGGCGTGTCGCTCGAGTAATTGCCGGTCGGCATGGTGAAGTTCGGATTGAAGAGGACATACGTGTGATTCTCGCCTTCCGGATGGATGTAGGCGATCGTCGGTAAATAGACAAAATCGCCGACGCCGGACGTGTTCAGCACCGCCGTCTTGGTGAAGACGCTCACGTCGGAGACCGGGAGGAGCACGTCGAGCGGGACGAACGCGACGTTACCGAACTTCATGACGTAGACGGCGCGGAAGAACGCCAGATTCTGGGCGATGTTCAGCGGCTCCCGATCCGACGTCGTGATGTGACGGTAGTAACCGAGCGCGGCGACGGTGTTGTTGGGGACGTAGGCCAGCACCTCGCCGTCCCTCCCGTCCGTCTCGGCGCGAGCGGACGGCGCGAGGGCGGCCAGGGCGAGGACGGCGGTACACAACGGCAAACGCTTCATGGTTCCCTCCCACGACTCGCGCGCGGCGAGCCGTCATGGTGAATAGCGCTGCTGCCGACGGGCTCCGGCCGATCCCGAGGATCGGCGGAGGGCGTCGACATGAATTCGTGAATCGAAACCAACTGCGAATCGAAGTACGGCGAGTTGAACCTTTTCTTACGGTATCGTCAACAACGGTGAACACGAAAACGGAGTCGAGACGCGACCGAGCGATCGACCCGCGCCCTCGATCGCCGGGCGCTTCCGCGCGACGGGATATCCTGTCGACTGACGCGGTGTGACGCGCCGCGACGCGTCCGCGCCCATGGACGGCGCGTGGACGAGCGTGGAGAGGCGCCGAAATTGCCTCGAGGGCATTGTCACATCCGGGTCACCACGCGCGGGGAGCCCATTCGATAACCTCGAGCGATGCGCCTCCCTTCGAACACGGACGTCTCGACGCCACGCCTCATCACTCCGTCGGCCGCGCGCGACGGCGCTGGCCGCGGCGCGATCGCCGTCGCTCCCTTGCTCGTCGACGCTTGCGGCAGCTCCGACGCGCCGGGCCACGGCGCGGGCGCGGACGGCGGCGTGGCCGACGCGTCGCCGATCGACGCGGCGGACAGCGCGCCCGACGCGGCCGACGCCGGCCCCGCCCCGACGAGCGCTACGCCACCGGGCGTCGCCTCGTGCCGCGCCCCGCCACGGTCGAGGGTCTCACCACCGACGGGTACGCGGCGTTCACCGAGGCGACGTCGCGCGGCGGCCGCGCGGCGAAGGTCATCGCGCTCGACCGGAGCGGCGAGACGACGACCGCGGAGGGGGCGGCGGGCGACAAATCGGTCCTCGTGCAGGTGATCGGCGAGGTCGTCTTCGCGTGGACGAACCGCGGGAACCGGACCGCGACGCTCGCCGTGTGGTCGAAGAGCACCTTCGCGGTGGCGAAGGGGATGGGGATCCGCCCCGGCCGCGCCGCGGCGACCCACGACGGCGCGTTCATCGGATACATCCAGAACGTGACCGCGGCGGCCGCCGACATCGTCGTCGGCCCGACCGCCGGCGCGGCCGCCGTGATCGGATCGCTCAACGCCGCCGACGGCGACTCGACAGCTTCACGCTCGACTCGTCGTACGCGCTCGTCATCGATCCGATCGACGACAGCCAGGAGGCGGGGGGCTCCGGGCCGCTCCGCGCGTTCGGGGTCGAGGCGGGCGCGCCGCCGGCGACGTTCGGCACGAACGTGTGGACGACGCTCGCCCTCGACGGAGGCGCCGGCGCGTCGTCGCGCCTGCTCGTCGTCGAGATCGGCCGCGCCGCGCGCGATCGAGACCGGCCACGCGTACGCGCTCACCACGCGCACGCTGTCGCCCGGCGACGCGCCGGCGACGATCGCGCGCGGCGCGGAGCGGGTCGCCGTCGATCGCGACCGCACGACCGCGGTCTACTCGATCCCCGGCGGCGGCGACGTCGCGGGCGTCTGGGTCGCGCCGCTCCGGCAGCGGATCGCCCTCTGCCGAGCCCTCTTTCGATGACGGCGGCGTCGCTGCGCCGCCGCGCTCAACGGCTCGAGCGCGCGAGCTCGCGGAGGAGGCGGAGGCCGTCGCGGAGCGTCCACGCGCCGCCGCCGAAGAAGATCGCGAGCGCCACGCCGAGCCCGACGGGCGACGTCCGGTTCGACCCGTGCACCGAGACCGCCACCACGAGCCCGACGCCCGTCGCGAGGGCGAGCGCGCCCGTGAAGATCCGCTTGTACGCGATGGCGCGGGCGATCCGGGCGTCGACGGTCGAAGGGAGCCGCATCGAGGCCGAGACTTAGCACGCCAAGGGCTCGCGCGCGCCGCGCACCGCCGATCAGTGGCCGGCGGTGTTGGACGCCCAGACGACGCGCCCGCCGGACGCGTAGACGACGAGGTTCCCGTCGTCCTGCACCGCGAACGTCGACGCGCCGTGCCCCTCGGTGACCGTCGACCAGAGCGGGACCGCGTGGCGGTCGTAGAGCACGAAGTTGCCGTCGCCCTGCATGATGGCGGCGTAGCCGATCGTCCCCGCGGTGCGCGACTGAAAGAGGGCGCCGGCGCCGGCCTGATAAAGGACGAGGTTGCCGTCGCCTTGCATGGCGAGGGTGAAGCGGCCGTCGCACGACGTGACGCTCTCCCCCGCCGTGATCCCTTGCTCGGGGCCGATCGCTCCGCAGCCGCTCGGGCGCGCCGGGGCGTCCATCACGCTGGTGTTGGTCGCGAACACCGCGCCGCCGCCGGGCGCGTACACGACCAGGTTCCCGTCGTCCTGCACCGCGAGCGAGGCGCCGCTCCGGCCCGCGGTGCCGCTGTCCCAGAGCGCGTCGGACGTCTTCCCGTAGAGGACGAAGTTCCCGTCGCCCTGCATGATCGCGCGTACCCGTCGCTGCCGCTCGTGCCGCTCTGCCAGATCGCCCCCGACCCGTTCAAATAGAGGACGAGGTTCCCATCGGTCTGCATCGCCAGCGTGAAGCGGCCGTCGCACGAAGAGAACGTCTCGCCGGCCGCGAGCCCCTGGCCCGGCGCGATCGTCGCGCACCCGGACGGCGGCGGCGGCTTCGGCGTGGGCGGGCCGGGAGGCGGCGCGTTCGCGTGCGCGAGCGCCTCGAGCTGCTCGCGGGTCCCGTTGAAGACGTCGTGATCGAGCGCGCCGTTCCCGTCGCTGTATTGCCAGAACGTCCAGTTGCTCCACCCCGGCGGCAGCGACGGACAGGTCGTCCCGTACGCGGCGATCCAAACGGGGTAATCGCCGAACGTCGCGTCGCCGACGTTGTCTTGCCAGAAGAACGAGCCGGTGTAGATGATGGGGCGGCGTCCCGTGCCGGCCTCGACGATCTGGAGCCAGCGGCGGACCTTGGCGGCGATGGTCGCGCCATTTTTGCCGCCCGTCACCTCGACGTCGATCATCGCCGGGAGATCGCCGCTCCCGAGCCGGCCGACCTTCTGCACCATCAGGTTCGCCTGCGCGACCTCGTCGCCGCCCGGCTCGAAGAACTGGTACGCGCCGCGGAGGACGCCCGCCGCCTTCATGCGCGCCCAGTTCCCCTCGAACTGCGGATCGATCGTCCCCGTCCCGTCGCTGATCCGCGCGAACCCGAACGCGACGCCGCGCCCTTGCCAGGCGAACGCCCCCTGGAACACCGAGACGTCGTAGCCCTGCACCGCGCCGTTCGTCGGCGCGCCGCACACCCGCGTGACCGCTTCACCGGCGGTGCCGACGTCGTCGCCCGGCGCCGAGCTACAGCCGGCGCCGAGCGGCGCGAGCGAGAGCACGAAGGAACAAGCCGCGATGAAGACGTGGGGGCGCATGCCGCGCGCATCAGCGAATCTCGTACCGTCACGCGCGCGCGCCCGCCCCGAGGCTCCGGCGAGAGAACCGCGTGGATCGCGCGATCCACTTCGCGAATCGTCGCGATCGCGCACATGGGCACACTCGCGCGACCTCGCGAGGAGCGCGCGCGGTCGTCGCGCGATGCGGCATTTGCAACTTCGCGCGCGCCCTGGCACGGTCCGGCCATGACGAGCCCCGCGCGGCCCCACGTCTCGTGAGCGCGCCCGCGACGGCGGCGCGCGCGATCGGCCCGTGGACCGCGACGGCGATCGTCGTGGGCAACATGATCGGCAGCGGGATCTTCCTGCTCCCCGCGGCGCTCGCGCGGTTCGGAGCGGCGAGCCTGCTCGGGTGGACGGGGAGCACGGTCGGCGCGCTCCTCCTCGCGTCGGTGTTCGCGCGATTGAGCCGGCGCCACCCCGTCGCCGGCGGGCCGTACGCGTATACGCGCCTCGCGTTCGGCGACTTCGCCGGCTTCGCGATGGCGTGGTCGTACTGGGTCTCGATATGGAGCGCGAACGCCGCCATCGCGGTGGCGTTCGCCGGCAACCTCGGCGCGCTCGCCCCGTCCCTCACCGCCACCCCGGCGCGCGGCGCCGCCTGCGCCCTCGTCGCGCTGTGGTCGTGCGCCGGGTTCAACGTCCTCGGAGTGCGGAGCGCGGGGCGCGTGCAGACGATCACGACCGTCCTCAAGGTCGCGCCGCTCGCCGTCATCGCCGCCGCAGGCGCGGGGTCGATCCGCGCGAGCGGCCTCGCGCCGTTCAACCCGAGCGCGCGTCCGCTGCACGAGGTCGCGACCGCCACCGCCGCGCTCACGGTGTGGGCGTTCCTCGGCCTCGAGTCGGCCACCGTGCCCGCGGAGCACGTCCGCGATCCGGCGAGGACGATCCCGCGCGCGACGATGATCGGGACGGCGGTCACCGCGGCGCTCACGGTGCTCGCGTGCACGGTCGCGCTCGCCGTCGTGCCGCGCGCCGCGCTCGAGCAGTCGGGCGCGCCGTTCGCCGACGTGGCGCGCATCCTCTGGGGCGAACGCGCCGCGTCGGCGGTCGCCGCCTGGGCCGCGATGGCCTGCTTCGGCGCGCTCAACGGCTGGACGCTGATGCTCGGCGAGCTCCCGCTCGCCACCGCGCGCGACGGCGTTTTCCCGAAGGTGTTCGCGCGCACCGACGCGCGGGGCACGCCGATCTTCGGCGTCGTCTTCGGCAGCGCGCTCGCGACCCTCCTCGTGTGCGCCAACTACGGCGGCTCGCTCGTCGAGCTCTTCACCTGGTCGATCTTGCTGTCGACGGCCGCGACGCTCCTCCCGTACGTGCTGTCCGCCGCGGCCGCGCTGGTGCTCGAGCGCCGGGCCGGCGCGCGCGGCGGCAGGAGCGCCGGCGCGCTCGCCGTCGCCGCGCTCGCGTTCGCGTTCAGCGCGTGGGCGCTCGCGGGGACGGGCCGGGAGGCGCTCCTCTGGGGGGGTGTCCTGCTCGTCTCTGGACTCCCCGTCTATATCTACGCCCTCCGGGGCCGTCGCCGCGAGCGCGCGACACCCGAATAGAGAGTCGCGCGCGCTCGCGTCGCGAACGTTGTGAACGAACGAACGAACGGAAACGCTGCGGCCTGGGCAGACACTTCGCGTATTGCGCGGTGCGCGTGTATCACGGCGAGCGCGGAGCACCCCGGCGCCGTCGCGGCTCGGGTGCCTGCCTGCGGTACCCGAGCCGTCCAACCTTCTTTCCTCATGGACGATGTACCCCATGTACCATGGACTCCGCGATGTCCGCGGCGCACCGCACGCAGCGGCGCCTCCTCGCTCCGACGGTGCGCCCGAGCCGCGGTGCCCGCGAAATTGACCAAATTCGTCACGACACATCCATATCTTCGCCTGCCAACGGTCGCGCCGAGCTATCACCACAAGCGTGTCGCGGGCGCGGTCGATCTTCGCCCGCTCACGAACAAATCACAATTAGATCATGGTCCTTGTCGACAGCGCGCGCGCGCCCGCGAGCCCGCCGCGATGACCCGATTTCCTCCCGCTCGATCACGAATCGCTCTACGCGCGGTCAAAAGACGGTGAGGCCGCCGCTCGTGCCTGCACGCCTCGCGCACGTTTCCTCGTACGTAAATCCCGTTTCGAAAATCGATACTCCGTATGGAAACCGGATCCGAAGGAGGTATTTTATTTGTAACCTACCATCTTCCCGAAACCGGTCGGCTGGGTAACATTTCATCAATGAGCCCACCTGGCCACGTCCACCGATTCGGACGATTCGAGTTAGACGAACAGCGATTCGAGCTTCGGTATGCTGGGGAGAAGGTTCCGGTTCAACCGAAGGTGCTGGAGTTCTTGAGGTATCTGATCGAACAGAGGCCGCGCGCCGTGTCGAAGCGGGAGTTGCACGACGCGATCTGGTCTCGGGTCGTGGTCGGCGACGCCTCGCTCCCCCGCGCCGTCACCGAGGCGCGCCGGGCGATTGGCGACGTCGAGCACAAGGTGATCGTCACGGTCCGTGGGCGCGGCTACCGCTTCGCGTGGGACGACGACGCCCCGACGCACCCCGAGAGCTCCTCGGAGTCGGACAACCCTTTCGTCGGCCGCGAGGCGCACATGGGGTTGCTCGAGAAGCGGCTCGACGACGCGTTCGCTTGTCGGGGCAACGGCGTGTGGATCTCCGGCGAGGACGGCATCGGCAAGACGCGCCTCCTCCACGAGGCATCGCGCGCCGCCCGGAGCCGCGGCGCGCTCGTCCTCACGGCGCGCGCGACCGCCGCCGACGGCGCCCCCGAGCTCCGGATGTGGAGCAGCCTGATCGCGGCGGCCGGCGATCGGCTGGAGGGCGGCGCGGCGCTCGCGCTCGCGCTCGCGACGCCGCCGCCCGCGACGGACGCCAAGGGGCGGTTCCACCTCTTCGAGGCGGTCGTCCAGCGTGTCCTCGCCGCCGCGCAGAGGGAGCCGCTCGTCGTCTGCCTCGACGACCTGCACCTGGCCGGCACGTCCCAGCTCGACCTCCTCGAGCGGCTGGCGCGCGAGACGTGCTCCGCCAAGATCCTGCTCCTCGGCGCGTTCCGCGATCGACCGCTGCCCGAGCACGCGTCGGCGTTCCTCCTCGGCACCCTGGCGCGCGAGTACACGAGCACGCGAATCCACCTCCGCGGCCTGTCCGAAGAGGACATCGGCCGCCTCCTGCACCTTCGATACGGCCCGTCGGTGCCGCCCCGCTTCGTCGCGGCGATCCACGAGAGGTCCGCGGGGAATCCTTTTTACCTGAACGAGCTCCTCGAGACCTCCTGGGCGGACGGCGTCCTGACGCGGCACACCGCGCTGGCGAGCTCGATCGACCTCCGCCCCGCGCTGACCGAGTCGATCGGCCGGCACCTCGCCGAGGTCTCGCACGAGTGTAGAGACGTCCTCTCGAGCGCCTCCGTGCTCGGGTGCGACTTCGCCGTCGCGAGGCTGTCGGCGACCACGCAGCTCGATCCGCGCGTCGTCCTCGATCGAATCGACGAGGCCATGCGCGCTCAGCTCGTGGCGAAGGGGGCGGGCCTCGGCCACGTCCGCTTCGTCCCCGCGCTCGTCCGCGACGTGCTCTACAAGGGCCTCTCCGGCGCGCGGCGCGCGCTCCTCCACTTGAAGGCGGGCGAGGCGCTCCTAGAGAGCTACGGCGACGCGGCGGACACGCACGCCGACGAGCTCTCGCGGCACTTCCTCAAGGCCGCGGCGGTCGGCGGCGCGGCGCGGGGCGTCCGCTTCGCCAAGATCGCGGCGCGCAGCGCCGAGCGCTCCGGGGCGCACGCCGAGGCGGCGCGGCGCTACGAGGAGGCGCTCTCGGCGCTGCCGGCGTCGAACGAGCACGGCGCCGAGCAGATCGAGCTGCTCCTCGCGCTCGCCCGGGTCCGCCTTCGAGCGAACGATACGTGCGGCGCGAGCCAGGCGTCGTTCGACGCCGCGACGCTCGCCTTCGCGCGGAGGGTGCCCGGAGAGCTGGTCGAGGCGATCCTCGGCTTCGTGCCGTTCGACGGCGTGGCGGGGCCGCGCGAGGAGCTCCTGGCCGAGGCGCGCGCGTGGCTGGCCGAGATCGCGCCGCTCTTGGCGCAGGAGCTCGACCTCGCCATTCGACGGTACAGGAAGTCGTGAAGTAGCGAGGAGCCAGACGATGGAGCTGACCCCCGGGAGGATGATCACGGCAGGACTCAGGCTCGTTCGCCCGCTGCGCAAGGGAGGGATGGGGACGGTCTGGGTCGCCGAGCAGAGCGAGCTGAGGCGGAGCGTCGCCGTCAAGTTCCTCTCGGGCTCGGCGCCGTTCGACGAGACGGCGCGCAAGCGCTTCGCCCGCGAGGCGAAATCGGCGGCGCGGCTCGACGGCCCGCACGTCGTCCAGATTTACGAGTATGGCGCGACCGAGGACGGCGTTCCGTACATCGTCATGGAGCTCCTCGAGGGGGAGGACCTGGCCGAGTACCTCGCCCGGACGGGCCGGCTCACCCCCACCGACACGCTCGACATCGTCCTGCAGATCGCCGAAGCGCTGCATATGGCGCACGGGCTCGGCGTGGTGCATCGCGACATCAAGCCCGCGAACGTCTTCCTCACGTACGCGGGCGCTCAGCGGGTGATCAAGGTCCTCGATTTCGGACTCGCAAAGCACGAGCACGAGCCGGAGAAGTTCACGACCACCGGCGAGATCTTCGGGACACCGCACTACATGAGCCCGGAGCAGGGGCGCAACGCGAAGACGGTCACGCGCAGCGCCGATCTCTGGTCGCTCGCCGTCGTCGCCTACCAGTGCCTGACCGGCGCGCTCCCCTTCGACGCCGACACGCTGATGGGCCTGTGCTTCGCGATCCAGGAGGCGACGTTCGTGCCGCCGTCTTCCTTGTGCAGCGACCTGCCGGCGGACGTCGACGCGTGGTTCGCGCGAGCCCTCGCCCGCGACTCGAAGGACCGGTTTCCGACGATCCTCGCGATGGTCGACGCGCTGAAGAGCACGCTCCACCTCGCCATCTCCGACGCCGGGCTCATCACGATGATCGCCGACGAGCCGCGACGCGGGCCCCGCGCCGCGCGACGGGCGTACGGCGCCGCCGCCGGCGTCCTCCTCGCCGCCGGCGTCGCCTGGACGGCGCGGACGATCTGGCGGACGGGCACCCTCGGCGCGCCGTTCGCCGTGCGCTCCCCTCCCGGCGAGAGGAGCGGCACCGTGTCGGCGCGGCACGCGCCGCGCATCGTCTTCTTCGCCGACGAAGGCGCGACGGGCTCCTTCGCCGGCGACGGCGGGCTGCCCCTCGGCGCCGCGCTCCCGCCGCGGCTGCTCCGCGACCCCCTCGAGCCGAAGGGCCGCTATGCCCGGATATCCGTCGTGACGCCGAAGAACGTCTCCGACGCATCCTCCCCTTGCGGCGTCCTCGAGCCGGCGCTCGACGCCGTCGAGGCGTGCCTCGACCACCTCCAGGCCGTCGAGCCGTGGCCGATCACCGCCCCCGCGCGCGGCGACGAATACTCGATTCGATGGCGAGCGAGCGGCGAGGTCACGGCGGTCCGGACGATCGACGGACGCCCCGCGCGCCCCATCGGCGCGTGCATCGAGCTCACCCTGGGGGCGGCGCGCTCGACCGCCCCCGCGGCGCGGACCGCGTGCGAGATATACGTCCATTTCGACTCGTATCCGGCGCCCTGACCGCCGCGGCGGCCGGCAGCCGGCGCGCGCCGGCGACGCGTCGTCGGCGCAGCGCAGGCGCGAAATCAGGAAATGATGGTCGAGCGCTCAAGGTATCGCGCAACCAAATGGTCCATATTGCAATCAGCGAGACGGCAGTCGCCTCGCTCGACCCGCGCAGCGCGGCCATCCCGCTCCGCTCGCGCGGGCCGACGACCATCCATCCGTCGAAGAATGGCAAGGAGACACACACCATGATCACGCACTCCCTCGTTCACGTCATCACGCTCCCCGGCGCCGCCGCGTGCGACCCGAATACCCGCGGCGCGAGCGTGGGCAACGGCGCGTTCGGCGCGTTCGGCGCGTTCGGCGCGTTCGGCGCGTTCGGCGC
>Ga0105247_10001404_pt1 | contig 17469 bp, 13 predicted proteins | sample KBSS24metaG_FD_81519 | JGI IMG/M metagenome (GOLD analysis project Ga0105247, IMG submission 81519) | Switchgrass rhizosphere microbial communities from Kellogg Biological Station, Michigan, USA - KBS S2-4 metaG | ecosystem: Host-associated > Plants > Roots > Rhizosphere > Soil | place...
CATCCGGCTCGAAGCGGCCCGCGAGCTCCGGCGCGATCGCGACGAGCGCGCCGTCCGCGGCGCGCCGCGCGTACGCCGCCGCCGCGCCGGCCGGGCCGATCTCGACCACCTCCTCGGCGCTCGCGCCGTCGCCGCGAGCGACGCGCGTGCGGACCGACGGCACGAACGGCGGCGCGCTCGCGGGCGGCGCGAGCTCCCCCGCCCCGAGGACGAGCGCCTTCACGAGGTCGGTCGCGAGGTCGGCCTGGTCGGCGTCGAGATCGCGATCGGTGGGCGCTCGCTCGCGCCACCCGCCGCCCTTGCGGGCGAGCTCGAGGCGCGCGCCGCCGCGGTCGAGCCGGACCTCGGTGACCTCGTCGAGGCGCGCGGCGAACAGGCGGCGGTCGACGAGCTCGCCCTCGGTCGTCCCGAGCCCGCCGAGGACGCCCTTCGGGACACAGACCGCGAGCGGCCCCGGCGCGCGGCGCACCACCGCCACGTCGTCGGGGTGGCCCGGGCAGGCGTCGAACACCGCGAGCTCGCCGGGCGGGCGCGACGCGTCGCGCGGCGTCATCACGACCGTGAACGCGGGCTTCAGCGGGGCGCCCTCGACGTCGCCGCCCCGGAGGAACGCCTCGGCGCGCATCTCCGCCAGCGCGCTCCACACGCGATCGAGGGCGTCGCGCGAGGCGCGGACGCCGCGCCCCTCGAGCCGGAAGCTCACGTCGTCCATCCGATCGATCGCGAAGCCGCCCTCGCCGGCGCCGGGGCGGACCTCGAGCCGCCGCAGATCGAGCGACAGGTACGGGACCACGCCGCGATCGCGGTACGCGTCGGCGGTCTTCGACAGCTCCAGGACGAGCTCGCGGCCGACCACGAACGTCCCTTCGCCGTCGAGCGTCAGGTACGCCGAGCCCTCGGGGATGGCCGCGGGGCCGAAGAGCGTGAAGCGGTACGTCACCCTCCCCATCGTGACGACGCCGCGCGCGCGCGGCGCGCCCGTCTTCGGCGCGCCGCCCTCCACCTTGCGCACGACGCTGGCGAAATCGAGGACGCCGAGCAGGTCGTCGACGCGGGCGATCTCGACCTTGCCCGGGGCCGGCGCGAGCATCGTCCAGCCGGCGTCGCCGGAGTCCGACGCCTCGCGCTCGAGCACCATCGTCTCGGCGCCGTGCGACAGCTCGATCCTCTGGACCTCGTCGCGGCGGAAGGCCGGGAAGAGGTTTTGCGGGCGCGACGCGCGCTCGACGTCGGTGACGGCGCCGCGATCGGCGAAGTACGCGTACGCGGTGGCGCCCGCGGCGGCGATCACGAGGACGATCGGCGTGAGGTGCCGCCGGGCGCTCATCCCTCGGCCTTCTTCGCGCGCGCGACGCGCTCGGTGCTCCTCCGCCACGCGAAGATCGCGGCGCCGAGGAGCCCTATCGCGAGCGGCATGAAGACGAGGACGTAGAGGCGGATCTCGCTCCGCGACGCGTCGGTGATCCGGATGCCGGCGGCGACCGTCGGCTTCTCGGGGATGTCGAGGACCTCGGGGCGCGCGGCGAGCCACGAGATCGCGTTCTCGACGAAGAACGCCGCGCCGTGCACCGGCCCGGGGTCGCGCCAGTTGCGCGCGGCCATCACCGAGCCGGTGCCGAGGACGACGACGCGCGGGCCGTGCGGCGCCTTGGGCCCGACCTTCGGGCGCTCGCTCGCCATCGCGACGACCAGCGGCCCCTTGCGGTCCTCGGGCCTCTTCTCCGGGACGGAGGTCCACTCCGACGCGCCGGCGATGCTCGACACGGCGAACGCGTCGCCGCTGGTCACGAGGAGGTCCGAAGGCGGCGCGGCGCCCTCCTCGGTCACGCGCCGCAGGGAGCGCGCGAACTGCACGACCACGCGCGGCGGATCGTGGATGTCGTCGGTCGCGACCAGCGCCGACGTCACGGCGTGCGGCTTCGGCGCGATCAAGAACCGGATGCCGCGCGACTCGGGGATCACGTCGCGCGGATCGATCTCGAAGATCAGATCGTCGTCCAGCCCGACGCCGAACGGCGCGAGCGCCCGATCGAGCCCGAGCGGCGCCATCCCGTTCGGGCTCGCCGCGTTGATCGGCCCGGCCGCGATCAGCGCGCTCCCCCCCTCGAGCAGGTAGGTGCGCAGGCGCGCCGCCTCGTCCTCCGCGAACGGGCCGCGCGGCGCCGCGACGATCGCGACCGCGCACCCCTTGAACGGCTCGTGCGCGCTCGGATCGGTGGTGTCGACCGCCACGGCGTCGAAGTTGTCCTTCTCGAGCAGGTCCTTGAGCACGCCGAGCCCGTCCTCGGTCCCGTCGGCGAGCTGCGGCTCGCCGTGCCCGGTCGTGAAGCAGAGACGGACCTTGTCGCCGCCGAGGACGTTCCGGATCGCCTGCGTGATCGCCTGCTCCTCGCGCGGCTTCACGCGCGTGTCGTCGCCGCCGCCCGCCACCTCGAACATGTCGCTCTCGGAGAGGAACCAGTGGCGATCGCCGCGCGCGACGACCACCACCGCGTCGGTGACGACGCGCCCCTCGGTGCTCCGCCCCACCTCGATCTTGAACCGCTTGCGCACGTCCTCGAGCGCCGGGAGGTCGGCCGCCTTGTCCGGATCGATGTCGTGCACGTCGATCCTCCGCGTCTCGGCCTGGTACGCGACGAGGAGCTGCTTCACGCTCTGCTCGAGCGGCGCGCCGCCGCCCAGCATGACCCACACGTCCAGCGGCTCCGAGAGCTCGCGCAGCGTCGTGAGCGTCGCGGGCGAGAGCGTGTACCTCTGGGCGGCCGTGACGTCCCACCGGCGGTAGTGGCGCGCCGCGAGGACGTTGAGCACGATCGCGAGCACCGCCGCGGCGACGACGCCGGCGAGCTGCGCGGCGCGCGCCGGATCGATCCGCGGGCGCGGGCGCGGCGGCGCGGGCGAGCGCGTCATCCCCACCTCCACGCGTCGACCACGCGCGTCGCGACGTAGAGCGGGAGGGCGACGAGCGACAGGTCGTAGACGATCCGCCGCGAGTCGACGACGCCGCTCGCGAAATCGTTCATCTGCGCCCACACCGACACGTGCGCGCAGATCGCGTGGAGCGTCGTCCCGGTGGGCGTGACGAACTCGCCCACGCCCAGGATGAAGAGCGCGAGGAGGACGAGCGCCGTCCCGACGAGCGCGAGGAACTGGCTGCTCGTGAGCGCGCTCATCAACAGCCCGAGCGCGAGGTACCCCGCGCCGATCAGGAGCACGCCGAGGTAGCTCGCCGCCGCGGCGTTCCAGTCGACGACGCCGGTCCGCTTCAAGATGACGAGGTAGAGCAGCGTCGGCGCCCACATCGCGACGTACGTGGTGAGCGCCGCGGCGTACTTCGCGAGCACCACCGCCGCGCTCGACACCGGCGCGGTCATCAGCGCCTCGATCGTCCCGCTCCGCCGCTCCTCGGCGAAGAGGCGCATCGTCATCGGCGGCACGAGCAGGAAGAGGACGATGTAGAGGAGGACGGTGTTGCCGAAGAACGACTGGAGCGGCGTCTGATCGCCCGCCACCTCGGCCTGGGACGCGAAGTGGTCGACGAGGAGGTAGAAGTGCATCCCCTGGACGACCAGGAAGACGAAGATCAGGACCCAGGCGAGCGGCGTCACGAAGAACGCGAAGAGCTCCCGCTTGTAGATCGGCCAGAAGCTCCGCATTACGCCTCCGCGCCCCCGCGGGGCGCGCCGGCCCGATCGGCGCCGTCGTCCGCGCCCTCGTCCGCGTCCGCGCCGGCCTCGTCGGGCGGCGCGCCGCGCGTCAGCTCGGCGAAGACGTCCTCGAGCGATCCGCCGATCGCCTTCGCCTCGCGCACGAAGAGCCCTTCGAGGACCAGCGACCCGACCGCCTTCTCCGCCGCCCGGGCGATCGCGTCGTCGCCGATCTTCTTCTTCCACGTGCACGTCGCGACGGACAGGTCGCCCGCGTGTCCGCCGTCGCCTCCCTTCGCCGCGGGCGCCTCGTCGCGCTTCGCCGGCGCGCCCCCCGCGACGGCCGCGACCTGCACGCGCGCGATCCCGGGGACGGCGCGGAGGACGCGCGCCGCCTGCGCGGGATCGCCGCGGACGGTGATCGCGAGCCCCGCGGTGCGCCGCATCCCCCGGAGATCCGCGGTGGCCCCGTCGGCGAGGAGCTTCCCCTTCGCGATGACGACGACGCGCCCGCACGTCGCCTCGACCTCGCTCAGGATGTGCGTCGACAGCAAGATCGTGTGGTCGCCGCCGAGCGCGCGCAGGACGGCGCGCACCTCGCGGATCTGGTTCGGGTCGAGCCCGGCGGTGGGCTCGTCGAGGATCAGGATCGGCGGGTTCGCGACGAGCGCGTCGGCGAGGCCGACCCGCTGCCGGTACCCCTTCGACAGGCGGCCGATCGACGTCGTCGCCACGTCGTCGACCCGGGCCTTCGCCATCGCGTCGTCGACCCGCGCGCGCCGCTCGCCGCGCGCGACCCGTTTCAGCTCGGCGCGGAACGCGAGGTACTCGACGACACGCATCTCGGGGTAGAGCGGGACCGCCTCGGGCATGTAGCCGACGGCGCTCCGCGCCGCGAACGAGTCGAGCGCGACGTCGTGGCCGGCGATCGTCACCTTTCCCGCCGTCATCCCGAGGAACCCGGCGAGAATGCGCAGCGTGGTGCTCTTGCCCGCGCCGTTCGGCCCGAGGAACCCGACGACGTCGCCCTTCGCGACCGAGAAGGACACGTCGTCGACGGCGACGTTCGCGCCGTACCGTTTGACGAGGTGCTCCACCCGGATCATCGAGATGCGATTACCACGCTCCGCCCGCCGCGTGCCATGCGCCGTCCTCGGGCCCGCGCTCGCCGCCTCCGTCGCGCTGTCGGCCCTCGCGTGCAACGCGAAGAGCGCGCGGAGCGCGGGCGAGGCGCAGCCCCCCGTCCCCGCGGCCGCCGCCCCTCCCGCGCCGCCGGCGATCCACGCCGGCACGCCCGCCGGCGCCGCGCCGGGCGACGCCGCGCCGGCCGACGCGGCGATCGCGCCCGCCGCGATCGACGCCGGCCCGGCGAGCACGCTCCTCGGCGAGGGCCTCGCGGCGAGCTCCCCCCGCGAGCCCGGCGACGCGTCCGCGCCGCCCGCCGGGATGCTCGCCGTCCCCGGCGGCGTCTTCGTCATGGGGACGGACCGCGGCGGCGAAGAGGACGAGCGGCCCGCGCACGAGGTCCGCCTGGCCGCGTTCTGGCTCGACGCGACCGAGGTGACGCACGCCGCCTACGCGGCGTGCGTCGCGGCGAAGGCGTGCCGCCGCGCCGATCCGGACGTCGCGCTCCACGGCCACGCCGCCCCCGAGGCGCTCTTCCATCACCCGCGGCAGCCCGTCTGCGGCGTCTCGTGGGACGACGCGCGCGCGTACTGCGCGTGGCGCGGCGCGCGCCTTCCGCGCGAGGCGGAGTTCGAGCGCGCGGTGCGCGGCGACGACGGGCGCAGGTACCCGTGGGGCAGAGCCGCGCCGGCGCCGGAGCTCACCGCGTTCGGGCGGGCGCTCGAGTCCGGCGCGACCGACGACGTCGGCTCGCACCCGCTCGGCCGCGGCCCGTACGGCCACGACGATCTCGCCGGCAACGTCTGGGAGTGGATGGAGGACGAGTACGATCCGATCGCCTACCGCCGCGCCACCGCCGCCGGCGGGGTCCCCGGTACGTGCGCGCAGATCGAGGCGTCGCTCGCCGAGCTGCGCGCCGCCGGCAAGCAGGGCTTCACCGGATCGAACCCGCTCCCCACGACGTGCGAGCACGTCCTGCGCGGCGGCGCCTACAACTACGACGGCCCGGGCCTGCGGAGCACGAACCGCGTCCACCACCCGGGCGCCTTCCGGATCGTCATGGCCGGATTTCGCTGCGCGATGGACGCGCGTTGATCGAAATGCGCGCGACCGGCGAAACCCGCCGCGCCCTCCCTCGTACTGCGAGGCTCAACGTGGAGGTCTCGTCATGCGATGGAGCGCTCTCATCGTCGCCGCAGTGATCCCGGCGGCGTCTCTGGTCACGGCGTGCAGCAGCAGCAACGACGGCGCGGGCGCGATGGCCGCGTCCGACCCGCAGAGGCCTCCGACCACCGGACAGGCCGACGTCAAGGCGTGGCTCGACACCGCGGCGTACAAGGGCTGGCACTGCGAGAGCGCGCCGCACGCGGCGCGCAAGCCCTCGCCGCACGGGATGAACCGGATCTGTTCGAACGACGTCCTCGCCGCGCACGGCGACGGCGAGTTCCCGGTCGACTCCGCGGGCGTCAAGGAGCTGTACGACGCCGACGGGAAGAACGTCGTCGGCTACGCGGTGTACCGCCACGTGAAGGCCGGGAACGCCGGCGACGCCTGGTACTGGTACGAGACGGTGCCGTCGGACAGCGCCGCGCCCCACGACGCGACCGGCCTCGTCGCGGTCGGCCCCGGCGACAGCGGCCCGGCGAAGGACATCTGCGTGAGCTGCCACAGCGCGGCCGGCAGCGACGCCGACCACTTCGGGCACGACTTCGTCTACACGCAGGTCAAGTAGCGACTAGTTCCGCAGGCGCCAGTGGCCCGCGAAGACGCGGCCGAGATCGTCGCACGTCGGATCGGTGACGACGAGCTCGGGCCGGCCGTTCCGGTTCACCAGGATCGAGTTCTGGCGGAAGACGCGGCCGAACGACATCGCCTCTTCGCGGTCCATCGCGTGCACGAGCCACGACGGCTCGCGCCACGCCCCCTCGGGCTCGTCGTCGTACCCGACGCACCCTTCGACGCGGTAGCAGCCGAGGATCAGCAGATCGCGCAGGACGACGTGCCGCGCCTCGTTCACCTTGCGGGGCAGGAGCATCGACCGCGGGTTGTACGCCGTGAGGACGGCGAACGACCGCGTGAGCAGCTCCGGCAGCGTCGCCGGGTCGGTCACGACGTCGCCGTCGAGCGAGACGCGCAGCGGGCCGTTCGCGGTGGGGAGCTCGTAGACGGAGGAGAGGTACTGGCGGAGCAGCGACGGATCCACGCGCTCGCCATTAGCACGCCGCGCGCGCGCCGTCCTTTTCGCGCCGGCGTCGCGCGCGCGACGAGACGCGGCCCGGCGCGCGGACCTTCGCGCCGCGCGCCGCGTCGCCCGGGCGCTCAGCCGTCGAAGCGGTAGCCGACGCCGCGCACCGTCTGGAGGAAGCGCGGCGTCTGCGGCTCGTCCTCGATCTTCGCGCGGAGCTGCTGCATGAAGTTGTCGATGGTGCGCGGCGTCCCGTGGTGGTTCGCGCCCCACACGTCGTTGAAGATCGCCTCGCGCGTGAGCACCCGGCCCCGCGCGCGCAGGAGGCAGTGGAGGACGTCGAACTCGGTCGCCGTCATCTCGAGCGGCGCGCCCGATCGGAGGACGCTCCGCGCCCCGATGTCGACGCGGATGTCGCCGAACGCGTAGACCGGCGCCGCGTTCGCCTGCGATCGACGGAGCGCCGCGCGGACGCGCGCGAGGAGCTCGGCCAGGCTGAACGGCTTCGTGACGTAGTCCTCGGCGCCGAGCTCGAGCCCCGTCACCTTGTCCATCTCGCCGGTCTTCGCCGACAGGACGATGATCGGCATCCGCTCGCCGTCGCGGCGCAGCGTCTGGAGCACCTCGAAGCCGTGCAGCTTCGGGAGCATCACGTCGAGGATCAGGATGTCCGGGCGCTCCGAGCGAACGAGCTCGAGCCCGTGCTCGCCGTCCTCGGCGGTGACGACGCGGTACCCCTCGCCCTCCAGGTTGATCCGCAGGCCCAGCGCGATCCCGGGGTCGTCCTCGATGACGAGGATCTTCTGACCGCCCCCGGCGCCCGCCGCCTGCCCGCGGCCCCGCGGCCGCTCCCGCGCCCGATCGTTCATCCTCTTTCCATAGGCAAAGTCTGGAGCGGACGCGAGGCGTCGTTCGCGGGGGCGGGCGGGATCACGATGCTGAAGACGCTCCCCTGGCCGGGGCCGCTCACCAGCGCGACGCGCCCGCCGTGGGCGCGCACGACGTGGTTCACGATCGCGAGGCCGAGCCCGCTCCCTTCGCGCTCGCGCGCGAGCCGATCGTCGATCCGGTAGAACTTGTCGAAGATCCGGCGCTGCTCGCGCCGCGCGATCCCGGCGCCGTTGTCGCTCACGTCGATCGACACCTCGCCGCGCTCGAGCGCGCGCACCCGCACCCGCACCACGCCGGGCGTCCCGCCGTATTTGTGCGCGTTCGAGAGCAGGTTGACGATCGCGTCGGTGAGCGCGTGCCGGTCGACCAGGACGCGGGGGAGCCCCTCGTCGATGGTGCACGAGAAGTCGATGTCGGCGTGGCGGAGCGGCGAGAACGACTCGACCGCCTCGCGCACCACCTCGTCGATCCGCTCGTCGCGCAGGTCGTAGAGCTTGCGCCCCGCCTCCATGCGCCCCCAGTCGAGGAGCCGCTCGATCCGCGTGGTGAGCCGGTCGCACTCCTTCAAGATCATCGCCAGGCACTTGTCGACGGTGGCGTCGTCCTCGCGCTTTCGCTCCATCGTCTCGGCGAACAGGCGGATGGCGGTGAGCGGGGTCCGCAGCTCGTGGCTCACCTTGGACACGAAGTCGGCCTGGAGCTCGCTCAGGTTGGCCTCGCGGCGCACGAAGACGATGACGAGGATGACGCCGGTCACGACCACCGAGACGAAGCTCACCGTGAGGATGCCGAGGAGGATGTTGATCCGCGCCTCGCCGATGAACATCAGGACGATCCCGAGGAACAGCAGGAGGACCGTCGGGATGATGATCAGATACACGAGGAGCTGGACGATCCGGCGATAGCCAAGCCGCTGGAAGTTCCTCGTCGCCGGGGACTTGTTGCCCACGACGCCAAGATGCCACTCGCCGCCGAGGAGATCGACGGCGCCTTTTGCGCGCCCCTCCGACGCCGCGCGTCGCGCCCGGGGTCCGCTCCGCCGCGGGCGGGCGATCGACGGCGCCCTCGGCGCGCCCTCCGACCCCCCCGCGCGCTCTTTCGATGTCTCCGTCGAACGACGCCGGCGCGTCTCCCGATGGCGACGAAATGGATCGTCGAGCCACCAGGGTCGCCGATCCATGGACCCACCTCGGCCCCCTCGCGAGGACATGCCAATACTAAAAACTCCGAGGAACATGCGTTGTCCGTCATTGGCGCAGAATCTGCTGAGATGTAGGCATTCCACACAGGAGAACCGCCATGTCACGACGTCTCGTTGTCCTTGCCTGTCTCGCCATCTCCGCGTCTGCCCTCGGTTGCTCCGGCGGCGACAAAGGAGGCGACGACGTCATCTTGAGCGAGAACGCGCTCGTCGCGACGTCGTCGTGGGAGCAGGGCGCCGACGTCCAGGCGGACCGCATCGTCCTCCCGGCGGCCGGGAGCGAGGACGCGCTCGCGAACATCAAGCCGGGCAAGGTCCTCGTCGGCGGCCGGAACGAGCTCGCCGGCTCGACCAACCCCGAAGGCTTCCTCGTCCTCGTGAAGAGCGTGTCGCGCCAGGGCGACAAGATCGTCGTCATGACCGAGCCGGCGAAGTTGAACGACGCAGTCCTCCAGGGTCACTTCGGCGTCGACCCGACGGGCGTCGACTTCTCCGAGGCCGGCGACACGGCGACGCAGGCCCAGGGGAGCGCCAGCAAGCGGTTCCACTACGAGCTCAAGCCGCGCGACCTCTACTCGTTCAGCGAGCAGGTGACCGGCGCGGACGGCCTCGCGGCGGTGAGCGGCAAGGTCGCGATCAAGGAAGGTCACTTCGACTTCACGCCGACGCTCTCGTACGAGGCCGACATCAAGAAGGCGTTCGGCATTATCCCGACCGGCCTCGACTTCAAGGCGAGCGCCGAGGGCGACCTCGACGCGTCGCTCACCGTCACCGCCGACCTCCTCGCCGACGCGGCGGCCAAGCTCGACGCGAGCTACGAGAAGACGATCGGCGGGCAGCCGGTCACGATCTTCCAGGGCAAGCCGAAGACGCTCCCGTCGGTGAAGCTCGGCCCGATCAAGGTGCCGTCGAGCGCGCAGCTCCAGATCGACGCGATCTGCACGCTCAAGAACACGGGCGGCCAGGCGCACGCCGAGGGCGGCGTCGCCGTCACCGGCAGCGCGAACGCCCACGTCGAGTACGACGGCCACTGGACGAGCGGCTTCGATCACTCGCTCACCGGGACGCCGTCGTTCACGTACAGCGCGAACGGCCGCTTCAACGGCGAGTGCCGCCTGAACGCCACGATCGCGCTCAAGCTGTTCGGCTCGGCGACCGCCAACGTGACGCTCGGCGCCTACGCGAAGCTCGCGGCCACCGCGAGCGCCGCGAAGGGCCAGGACCCGACGCTGAACTGCGACCTGCGCGCCGGCGCGCAGGGCGACTTCGACGGCAAGCTCGAGGTCCTCGGCTTCAACGTCGGATCGAAGAGCTTCAACCTGTTCAAGCTCGAGTGGGCGCCCGACGGCTGCAACAACGCCGCCGCCGACGCGCCCCCGCCCGACGCGGAGGGGGTGCGCCTCTGCGCCGGCAAGAAGGGCGCGGACCTTTACTGCGGCTGGGAGCTCGGCGCCTCCGACGCGAACAAGAACAAGCGGTACGAGTGCGTCGACGGCGAGTTCTTCGGAACGGACGACTGCGGGAGCTGCACCAAGACCGCGACCGAGACCGCCTGCAACCCGTGACCCCAAGATAACGACGGCCGTCGTCAGGCGATTTGCCCCCGTCCGCGACGCTCGTCGTGGAGAGGGTCGGTGGGAGACCGCCGGCCCTCTCTGCTTTTTGTGCGCTCTTTCGAGCCGTAACCGACGCAGGCCAGGCGCGCCGGACGGGATGCGTGCGCAAGCGCCGGTCGCCCGTCGCTCTTGGGTCTCGTGGTAGCGTCCGCGGCATGTCGCGACGCCCGGCGTGGCAGAAAATCTACGAGCGCTTCGACCCGCAAGAGCCGGCGCGCGCCGAGGAGCGCGCCGACCGGCCGCGGAGCCCGGCGGCCGACATCCTCGAGGAGCTCGATCTCCCGTTCGGGCTTCCGCGTGTTCTCCTCACCGGGACGGTCGGCACCGGGAAGTCGACGGAGTTGATTCGCGTGGCCGAAGAACGCGCGGGCGCCGATTTCACGGTGCTCCTCGATCTGCACCGGCACTTCTCTCTCGTGGTCGGCGACGAGCACGCGCTCCGGCGCGTGAGCTCGTGGGAGGTCGTGTTCCTCGCGGGGCTCGCCGTGATCCGTGCGGCGAGCGAAGTGCTCCCCTACCCGATTCCACAGGCGCAGATCGACGCGCTCGCCATCGCGTGGACGAAGCTCGCCAAGGCGACCGACACGCCGCACGCCACGATCGACATCGCGACGCTCGCCAAGAGCATGCTCGTGCTCGGCTCAGCAGCCATCCCGCTCCTCGGCGCCACGCCCTCTGCCGCAAGCACGGCGGCGACCGGAGCGCTGACCGTCTTCAAGGCGGCCGCGGACAGCGTGAAGTGGACGCTCCCAATCGGCCGCGGCAAGAAGACGATCGCCGATCAGGACGCGGAGATGCAGAGCCTCCTCATGGCGGTGAACGCGATCGTCGGCTACGTCCAGACGAAGTCGCGCCGCATCCTCCTCGTCATCGACGGGCTCGATAGGATCGACGACCTCGAGCACGCCAAGTCGCTCTTCCTTCGCTCGGAGCTCATCGCGCAGCTCGGCTGTCCGGTGGTCGTCTGCGGACCGTTCGCGCTGCGGTCGCATCCCGCGGCGAGCGCCGTACCTCGTTTCAGCAAGATCACCGCGCTCGTCAACGAGCCCGTGCTCGACCACGACGATCCACGCATGCCCGGGCCCGGGGTCCAGTTCTTCTGCGATCTGTACGATCGGCGTGTCGCGGACCTCGGCGCGGATCTCGTCCCCCGTCCGCTCCTCGAGCGGCTCGCGTACTACTCGGGCGGGCGCGCGCGCGACTTCGTGAAGTCGATCCGAATCCTCGCGCAGCGCGCGTACACCGCCGACGCCGAGCAGGCGACCGACGCGCTCGTGAAGAAGGTGCTCGACGAAGCCCGCCACCTCCTCGAGACCGGGCTCGACGCCGGGCACATCGACGTGCTCGCGGCGGTCGCGAAGGATACGCTCCATCTGCTCCCCGCCGACGGGCGCGCCCGCGACCTCCTGAGCTACGGGCAGCTCCTCCCGTACCCGAACGAATCGGAATGGTACTACCCGCACCCGCTCCTCACGATGTCGCTGGTCCGGACGAGCCGGACTGGATCGAGCGGATAAAGACCATCCTCCGCCTCGCGACGCGCGGGGTCATGATCCTCGTCGACAAGGCGACGCCGCTGCGCCTCGGCGAGCTCGTGCGCGGCCTCGTCCCGGAACACCCCGACCTCGACGTCGAGGTCGACGCGACGCGCCTCGCCGTAGCGAAGGAGGGGCAGCTCGTCGTCCTCGTGCCGAACCTGGACCACGCGGTGTGGCTGAACACCGAGCGCCCGGTGGTCGCGCAGCGCCGGCTCTCCGTAGTCCTCTTCTGCGACGAGGCCACGTCGAAGGGGCTCGCGCAGCGCGCGCCCGACTTCTTCCACTGGATCTCGCACCGGGTCGAGTGCCCGCCCGCCGTCGCTCCGGCGTTCGCCGTCGCGCGCCTCCGCGCCGCGATGCTGACGCGACCGTCGGCGATCGTGTGGCGGGGCAAACATCTGGAGGAAACGTTCCACGCGGTCCGATCCCATCGGCGCCTGGAGCTACGCCCCGCTGACTTGCGGTATGCCACGCTGGCCCAGAGGCAAGCCTCGGCCACGGACTGGATCGCGTTCGATCGACTCGACAGTCCCCTCGCCCTCCGGCGCGTCCGGTGGGCGCTCGCCGAGATGGGAAGGAGGGGCCGCGTCTTTCTCGTCGACCCCTGCGACGAGGTTCCGGATCTTCCCGTCCTCGAAGGGACGCCGTCGTCGCTTCGGGCGGCGATCGATGCGCTGCGCTCGGCAGGCTCGCGTCGACCGGGCCAGCTCGCGGCGCTCGCTGACCTCGATCCCGTGCGAACGCGTCAGCTCCAAGAACGCGTGCGCGCTGGCGTCGACGACACCAGCCTGAAGTACGATCTCCTCGAGCCTCCTGCATCGGCCGGCGAATCGCGGCAGAGCACTCCGTTTGCCACTCTGCCGTTCGGAGGGATACGGCGCGCGCCAGGAGGCTCCCCGGACCCCGTCGAGGCGCTCCTCCGGGCACGAACCACCGAGCTGCGCCTCGTCGCGGACCTCGCCAACGAGGCAGGCGACCCGGACGCGGCGGCGACCTACGCAGCGAGGTGGCTCGCCGCGCAACCGGATCTCGGCGCGGCGCTCTCATCACTCGTCACGGCGTGGTCAGGGGGCAACGCTTTGCGATGGCTGGTCGTCGATCTCGCGACATTGGCAGACGTGAAGGGAAGCCGCGAGGCAGCGACAACCCTGCTCGACGACCTCGTCGCCGGAGATCTCGACCGCGTGGTGCACCGTGTCCCGTGGCGACTCGCCCAGGGGCGGTTTCTCGGGGACACCCTGCCCGAGGCCGAGCGCAGCAGCGAAGCGCTCTTGCGCAAGACGCTCGGCGAACCCGGAAGCCTCGCCCGCTATCCGAAGCAAGAGGCCCAGCTCTGCGCCGAGCTCGGCGCGCTGGTCCGCGGCCAGGGACGCTACGCCGAGGCCGAGTCGTTCCTCGATCGCGGCGCGGTGCTCGCGGCGGAGAAGCTCGGCGAGAGCGATCCGCTCACCGCGACCCTCTGGAGCTCCCTCGCCCAGGTGCGCGCGCAGCTCCATCGCGACGACGCGCGGCCGACCGCCGAGCGCGCGATTCGCCTCGTGACGCGCGCGCTCCCCGCCGACGACCCGCGGCGCGCCGAGGACCTGCCGGTCCTCGAGCGGATCGCGAGCTCCTGACGCGACGCTGGGCGGTCAGGTGTGGAGCCTCGGCGATCCCGGAGCGAGCGGCCGTCGCAGAAACGCAACGATTCCGAACCCCTGAATATCGCGAGAACTCCGGACGGTGGTGTCGCGACCTCCCCGGGTTCTCGCGGTAATGATCTTAGCCGCCCCGCGACCTCCGCGGGTTACTTCGAGATCCAATTTGCCCCACCCGCGACCTCCGCGGGTTCTCGCGATAACCAACTTGCCCCACTGAACGACCTCCGCGGGTTCTCGCGGTAATGGTTTTAGCCACCCGGCCACCGCCGCCGGCTCTCGCCGCCGCGCCGGCGGTCACCCGTCCGTGTCGCCGGGTCTCGCGCCGTTCGCCGCGGGGTCCCCTTGCAGCACCTCGATCACGCGCGCGGTGAAGCGGGTGGCGGCGGCGCGGGCCGACACGACGTCGCCCGGCGCGACGTCGCCCGGATCGCGGACGGCCTTGCCCGCGGCGTTCGTCACGACGGAGTAGCCGCGGCCGAGCACCTTCAGCGGGCTCATCGCGTCGAGGCGCGCGGCGAGCGCCGCGACCGGGCCTCGGCGCGCGCCGAGGAGGTGGCGCATCTCGGCGCGGAGGCGGTCGTCGGTGCGGTGGAGGATCGCGCGCTCGCGGAGGATGACGGCGCGGGGGTGCACCGCGGCGAGGCGGCGGTCGAGCGACGCCGCGGCGTCGCGCCCGCCGGCCAGCGACGCGCGCGCGCACGACTCGAGGCGATCTTGGCGGTCGTCGAGCGTCTGCTGGAACGCGGCGATGGCGAGGCGCGGATCGCCGACGCGGTGGGCGAGGCGATCGCGGACGGCGCGGTCCTCGTGGAGGCGCGCGCGCATCGCGCGGACGAGGCGGGCGCGCGCCTGCTCGACCGCCGCGGCGCGCGCGCGCGCGTCGGGGACGACCATCTCCGCGGCCTGCGACGGCGTCGCGGCGCGCGCGTCGGCGACGAAGTCGGTGAGGGTGACGTCGACCTCGTGGCCGACCGCGCTGACGACCGGCACGCGGCACGCCGCGACCGCCCGGACCACCGCCTCGTCGTTGAACGCGGCGAGGTCGTCGGTGGAGCCGCCGCCGCGCCCGACGATGATCACGTCGACCTTGCGCAGGCGCTGGAGCGTCGCGAGCGCGTGCTGGATCGACAGCGTCGCGCCGGCGCCCTGCACCTGCGCGTCGCAGAGGAGCACGTGCGCGCCGCCGCGGCGGAACGCGACCTTGCAGATGTCGTGGATGACCGCGCCGTCCCTGCTCGTCACGACGCCGATGATCCGCGGCTCTTCGGGGAGCCTCCGCTTCCTCTCGTCGGCGAAGAGCCCCTCCTCGGCGAGCTTCGCCTTCAGCCGCTCGAGCGCCTCGAGCAGCGCCCCCTTCCCCACCGGCTCGGCGCGATCGGCGACGAACTGGAGGCGGCCGCGCGGCGCCCAGTACGTCGGCCGCCCGCGCACGCGCACCTTCGCGCCGTCGGCGACGAGCCTCCGCGCCCGCTGCGTGAGGCTCGCGCGGTACATCACGACGTCGACGACCGCCTCCTCGCGCTCGTCTTTCAATGCAAAATACAGGTGACCGCTCGACGCCGGGCGCGTCCCGGTCACCTCGCCCTCGACCCACACGTCGCGCTCGAAGCCGAGGTCGAGCGTCCGCTTCACGAGCCGCGACAGCTCGCCCACCGAGAGGCTCTTCGGCTTCTCGTCGGACGGCGGGGGGGGCGGCGCCTTGGGCGCGAAGTCGAACGGGAGGGTCACGCGCGCCGAGCATACCGCGCGCCGCCTCCGGGCGAAGCGCCGCGACGCACATCGCGGGGCACGGGCGCGCGAAGGTCGACTAGGATCCGCGCCCACGATGCCGAAGCCGTTCCGCAAGGTCCTCGTCGCGAACCGGGGCGAGATCGCGGTGCGCGTCATGCGCACGCTCCACGAGATGAACATCGCGGCCGTCGCCGTGTACTCGGAGGCCGATCGCGCGGCGCTGCACGTGCGCGTCGCCGACGAGGCGCACCCGATCGGGCCGGCCGCCGCGTCGGAGAGCTACCTGCGCGTCGACACGATCATCGACACGGCCCGGCGCGCGGGGTGCGACGCGATCCACCCGGGGTACGGGTTCTTGAGCGAGAACCCGGCGCTCCCCGAGGCGTGCGAGCGCGCCGGGATCACGTTCATCGGGCCGGCGGCGAGCGCGATGCGCCAGATGGGATCGAAGACCGCGGCGCGCGCGCGCATGCAGGAGGCCGGCGTCCCGATCGTCCCCGGCGCGACGTGCGACACCACCGAAGAGGCGACCGCGGCGGCGACGAAGATCGGCTTCCCGGTGATGCTGAAGGCGGCGAGCGGCGGCGGCGGCAAGGGGATGCGCCTGGTCGAGAGCGCGGCGGACATGGCGAGCGCGTGGGAGCGCGCGCGCAGCGAGGCGAAGAAGTTCTTCGGCGACGACACCGTCTACATCGAGAAGGCGATCCTCCGCCCGCGCCACGTGGAGATCCAGGTGCTCGGCGATCGCGAGGGGAACCTCGTGCACGTCTTCGAGCGCGACTGCTCGATCCAGCGGCGCAACCAGAAGGTGGTCGAGGAGACGCCGTCGCCCGCCGCGTCGCGCGACCTCGTCGCCGAGATGGGCGCGATCGCGGTGCAGGGGGCGAAGGCGGTCGGCTACTTCTCCGCCGGCACGTTCGAGTTCCTCCTGGCCGAGGACGGCTCGTTCTACTTCCTCGAGATGAACACGCGCCTCCAGGTCGAGCACCCGATCACCGAGCTCGTCACCGGCCTCGACCTGGTGCGCGAGATGGTGCTCGTCGCGCAGGGCGAGCGCCTCGCCTTCGCGCAGGAGGACCTAAACGCGCGCGGCGCGGCGATCGAGTGCCGCGTCTACGCGGAGGACCCGTCGAGCGGGTTCCTCCCGTCGCCCGGCACGATCCGGCACCTGCGCGTCCCCGCGGGGCCCGGCGTGCGCGACGACGGCGGCGCGTACCCGGGGTGCACGATCTCGAGCTTCTACGATCCGCTCATCTCGAAGCTGAGCGTCTGGGCGCCGACGCGCGAGCGCGCCGTCGCCCGCATGCGCCGCGCCCTCTCCGAGTACGTCGTCACGGGCATCCGGACGAACCTCTCGTTCCACGAGCGGCTCTTCGCGCACCCCGACTTCGTCGCCGGGCGGTACGACACCGGCTTCCTCGAGCGGCACAAGGGCGACCTGCTCGGCTACGCGGCCGCGCCCGAAGACAGCCGCGACGCGCTCGCGGTCGCCGTCGCGATCGCCGCCGCGCGCGCGGACCGCGAAGGCGCGGCGCGCCACGAAGGCGCGGCCGCCGAAGGATCGCGCCTCGCGCCGTGGGTCGCGCACCACCGCTCACGCCTCCGCGCCTGAGGCGGCGAAACGCGCCTTCACGCGGCGTGGCGCGCCTGGAAAATCACGCCGAGCCCCCGGCGCGCCTGCCGCCCCCGCGAGGCGGTGCTACTCCATAAAGAGGAGCGGGCGCGCCCGTCGCGTGCGCTCCTTTGGGACGGGGCTTGGCGAGGCGTCGATGCGCGAGGCGCGAAGAGCAAACCGGAGTGATGTCCTCGTCCGCTGGCCCCTCGGGTGGGCCGGCGAAGCTCGCTCGCGGCGGCGCGAGGTCGTCTTCGCCTTCGCCCTCGCGGCGCTCGCCGCG
>Ga0105247_10001406_pt1 | contig 17444 bp, 11 predicted proteins | sample KBSS24metaG_FD_81519 | JGI IMG/M metagenome (GOLD analysis project Ga0105247, IMG submission 81519) | Switchgrass rhizosphere microbial communities from Kellogg Biological Station, Michigan, USA - KBS S2-4 metaG | ecosystem: Host-associated > Plants > Roots > Rhizosphere > Soil | place...
CGCGCCGCGCTATAACCGCACCATGTGCCGCAACATCCGCGTCCTCTACCGATTCGAGCCGCCCACCACGCCCGACGAGATCCGCGCCGCCGCGCTCCAGTACGTCCGCAAAGTGAGCGGGCTCAACAAGCCGTCCGAGGCCGACCGCGCGACGTTCGACGCGGCCGTCGACGAGATCGCCGCGGCGACCGATCGCCTCCTCGGATCGCTCGTCGCGCGCGCCCCGGTCCGGACGCGGGACGGCGAGCGCGAGAAGGCGCGCGCCCGCTGGACCGCCCGCGCCCTCCGCGCCCCCCGCTGACGGGCGCCGGCCCGCCACGGCCAGCCCGACCGCCCCCTCGACTGCCAGCCCTGACGCGACGTCAGCCCGGCGATTGCCACGCCTTGTTGAGCTCCTGCTGCATCAGGATCACGTTGTAATAAGGAATGATGTACATCACGCCGAGATTCTGCGGATTGGGCACTCCAGCGCGCTGCTGGATCTCCTGAATGAGCGGGCCGAGCGCGACGATCTGCCAGTAGATGCCGTAGAGCCCGCACGTGACCATGGAGAGGCCGAAGATCTTGAGCCACGACGGCTCGTCGCGGCCGAGGAACGCGGACATTTCGTTGCAGACGACGATGAACCAATACATCTGATAAAAACCGCACGAGACGAGGCCGAACAGCAGGACATTGATGGGATTTCGCACGACGCCCTTCGGCCCGTGCTGCCCCGGCACGCCGGCCGGCCCCTGCGCCATCATCGGCCCGCCCTGCGGGTAGCCGCCCATCGGCTGCATCGCGCCCGGGTTCACGCCGTACTGCGGCGGTTGTCCGTAGGCGAACGCCGGATCGCCGCCGGGCCCTTGATGGCCCGGGTGGCCCGGGTGGCCCTGACCCGCGAAGTCCTGCGGCGGCCCGCCGTATCCCTGCTGCGGCTGCTGCCCGTACGGCGGCGGCTGCGCGCCGTATCCGCCGCCGGGCGGCTCGCCGTACCCTCCTCCGCCGCCGGGCTGCGCCGCGTAGCCGCCCATCGCGGGCGGCGCTCCGCCGGGGGGCGGTCCGTAGTTGCCGCCCGACGATCCGCCCGGCGCTCCGGGCGGCGGCCCGTAGTTGCCGCCCGACGATCCGCCCGGCGCGCCGAACCCCGCGGGAGGAGGAAAATCGGCCGGCGACGCGTACGGCGGCTGGCCGGGCGGCGCACCGAACGCGGAGGGCCCGGGCGCGGGCGCGCCGTAGGGAGATGGATCGGGCGGCGCGCCGTAGGGAGGCGCACCCTGCCCCGCGTGCCCCGCGCCGAAGCCGGGCTGCCCGTCGAACCCGGGCGGCGGCTGGCCGGGCGGCGCACCGAACGGCGACGGACCGGGCGGCGCACCGAACGGCGGCTGGCCGGACGGCGCGCCGAACGGCGACGGACCGGGCGGCGCGCCGAACGGAGCGCCGGGGCCGGGCTCCGCGACCATGGTCCCGCCGAGCGGGTTCACGTCGCCGCCGAAGGCCGACGGGCCCGGAGGGGGCGCGCCGAAATCGGCGGGGCGCGGCGCGGGGGCCGAGCCGGGCATCGGCGGCGCGACGCCGACCATGGTCCCCTTCAACTTGCTCGGCATCGGCATCGCCTGGGTGCCGGCGGCGGGTCGGGGCGGCGAGGCGGCGGGCGGAAATCCGGGCGCGGGAGGGGCGCCGCCAGGGGGGAACGCGCCGAGGCCGGGATCGCCCGGCGGGCTACCCGCGGCGGGCGGACCGCCCGGTCCCCCCTGCTGATTCACCATCAGCATCGTGCCTTTGAACTTGGGAGCCGACGCCCCTTTGATGGTGAACCCGCACTTCGTACACGTCTGCGCGGTATCCGGATTTTGGGTCCCACAGTTGGGGCAGAACACTGACCACCTCGTTCTAGAGTTGGGCGGAGCATACTCGAGCCGTCTTCGGCCAGGCAAGGCGGGCTGCGCGGCGTCGCGGGCGCGCACGCGTCGGCGCGCCCGCCTGGCACCGGGGCGCGTTGTCGAGGAAAAACGGGCTTTTTTCCGACCTTGACAGCGGTCGACGGTCGCCACTAGCGTCCCGCGCGCTTCCAACCGCTGCACGTGAGTCCACGTGAGCGGCAGGCCGCAAAACCCCGTACGAGACCAACACCGCGATGCCCTTCGCCCTCCAACCCGATCGAGAGCGCGATCTTCAAGCCATCCTTCGTCGCTACCCCACGAAAATGGCGGCATGCATCCCCGTCCTCCACCTGTGTCAGGACCAGAACGGGTGGGTCTCGGAGGAGGTGATCCAGTTCGTGGCGGAGCGCCTCGAGCTCCCCCCGGCGCACGTCAAAGGGGTGGTCACGTTCTACACGCTGTTCAATCAGAAGCCGGTCGGCAAGCACCAGGTGTGGATCTGCCGCACGCTCCCGTGCGCGCTGCGCGGCGCGGGGGAGCTCCTCGCCCACTGCGAGAGGCGGCTCGGCGTGCACGCCGGCGAGACGACGAAGGACGGCAAGATCACGCTGCGCACCGCGGAGTGCCTCGCGAGCTGCGGCACCGCGCCGATGATGCAGGTCGATAAAGAGTATTTCGAGAATCTCTCGTTCGACCAAGCCGACGCCATCCTCGACAAGCTCCAGAGGTAATCGACGCCATGCTGAGTCGCTGCGATCACATGACGAAGCTGTACGGCGCCCCCAACGGGTGGACCCTCGCCGCGTACGAGAAAGAGGGCGGCTACCAGGCCGCCAAGAAGGCGCTCGCCATGTCGCGCGAGGCGCTCGTCGACGAGGCGAAGAAGGCGAACATCCGCGGCCGCGGCGGCGCCGGGTTCCCGATGGGCGTCAAGTGGAGCTTCATGAAGCCCCACCCGACGAAGCCCGCGTACCTGGTCGTGAACGCCGACGAGGGCGAGCCGGGCACGCACAAGGACCGCACGCTGATGGAGCTCAATCCGCACGCGTGCGTCGAGGGGTGCATCATCGCCGCGTACGGGATCGGCGCGCACACCGCGTACATCTACGTGCGCGACGAGCTGCACCTGTCGAAGGCGCGCCTCTGGGGCGCGATCGAGGAGGCGAAGAAGAAGGGCTACCTCGGAAAGAGCCCGTTCGGGATCGACTACCCGATCGACGTGGTCGTCCACACCGGCGCCGGCGCGTACATCTGCGGCGAAGAGACGTCGCTCTTGAACTCGCTCGAAGGGCGCCGCGGCGAGCCGCGCCTCAAGCCCCCCTTCCCCGCGCAGGCCGGCGCGTTCGGCTGCCCGACCACGGTGAACAACCTCGAGACGATCGCGGTCGTCCCGACGATGGTCCTGATGGGCGGCGAGGCGTTCTCGAAGATGAGCGCCATCCACCACCTGAAGGACGGCGGCTGCCGCCTCTTCGGGGTGAACGGGCACGTGAAGAAGCCGGGCGTCCACGAGCTCGCGGTCGGCGTCACCCTCCGCGAGCTGATCTACGACATCGGCGGCGGCGTCCTCGGCGATCGCGCGCTCCTCGCGGTCATCCCGGGCGGGTCGTCGACCCCGGTGCTCCGCGCCGACGAGGTCGTGTCCGCGCCGGACGAGAAGGACCCGCTCCACGCGTGGCACGGCAAGAGCGTCCTCGACGTGCCGCTCGGCGTCGACACCTTCCGCGGCCTCGGCACGATGCTCGGCACGTGCTGCGCGACGGTGCTCGCCGAGGGGACCTGCCCGGTCGCGGCGATGCACAACCTGATGCAGTTTTATCGCCACGAGTCGTGCGGCCAGTGCACGCCGTGCCGCGAAGGGAGCGCGTGGCTGTTCCGCACCGTCGAGAAGATCCTCGACGGCGGCGCGACGATGGCCGACCTCGACATGCTCCACGACATCGCGAACGGGATCATGGGCAACACGATCTGCGCGTTCGGCGAGGGGACGGCGATGCCGGCGCTCGGCTTCCTGAAGAAGTTCCGCAAGGACTTCGAGGCGTACGTACGCGGGGAGCGAACGCGCGGCGACGCGCGCCTCGCGCTCACGGGTTCCTGATCCAGAAACGGAGCGAGAGCGGCGCGATGAACATCGGCATCATCTATTTCTGGCTGCTCGCCGCGATGTCGGTCGTCGGCGCGCTCGCCACCGTCTCCGCGAGGAACCCGATCCGCGGCGCGATGGGGCTCCTCTTGATGATCCTCTGCGTGGCGGGGCTCTTCCTCGCGCTCCACGCCGAGTTCCTCGCGATCATCCAGCTCATCGTCTACGCCGGCGCGATCGTCGTCCTCTTCCTCTTCGTCATCATGCTCCTCGGGCCGAGCGCGACGGCGCCGCGCGACCACCGCGGGCAGGTGTCGCGCGCCGTCGCCGGCACCCTCTTCGCGGCGTGTGCGGCCGGCGCCGCGTACGCGGTGGCGCGCGGGGGCCACATGCTCGCCCTCCGCCGCCCGGACCCGGGCTTCGGCGGGATCGACGCGATCGGCCGGACGCTCTTCTCCGACGGGCTCGTCCCGTTCGAGGTGTCGAGCGCGCTCCTCATGGTGGCGGTCGTCGGCGCGGTCGCCGTCGCCCGCGGCAAGCAGGGCGAGCACACGGCGGGGACCGGCGCTCACCCGCTGTCGCGCGCCGAGCTCGCGGAGTCGAAGCCGTTCCACGACGCGCAGCCCGGCGGGCTCGGAGAGGGCCAATGATCCCGGTCCAGCACTACCTCTATCTGTCCGCGCTGCTCTTCACGATCGGCGGCGTCGGCTTCCTCGTTCGCCGCAACGTGCTCGTCGCGCTCATGAGCATCGAGGTGATGCTCAACGCGGTGAACATCTCGCTCGTCGCGTTCAACCGGATGCGCCCGGAGAACCACGGCGGCCAGATGTTCGCGTTCTTCCTGATCGCCGCCGAGGCCGCCGAGGTGGCGGTCGGCCTGGCGATCGTCCTGTCCCTCTTCCGAATCAAGCGCACGGTCCGCTCCGACGAGGCGGATCTCTTGAAGAACTGAGTCCGCCGAATCATGCGCCTCCGGAGCTTGACGAGGATTGGAAAAAAGGTGACGTCCGATGGGTCTGCTTGAATCGCTGTTCCCGGCGGAGAACTTCTCGCTGATCGCGTTCATCCTCGGGATGCCGCTCCTCGGCGCGCTGGTGAACGGCGTGTGGGGCCGGCGCCTGGGGAAGCCGGCGGTCCGGCTGATGGCGCTGTCCGCGGTCGGGGCGAGCTTCCTCGCGGCGGTGGTCGCGTTCGTCGCGCTCCAGCACCGGGTCGAGGTCGAGGGTCACGAGCACGTCAAGCTGTATTGGACGGCGTGGCAGTGGATGCACGCGAACGGCGGGCGCAGCGTCACCAACGTCCCGATCGACGTGCGCTTCTCGATCGACGCGCTCTCGGGCGTGATGATGCTCGTCGTCACCGGCGTCGGCTTCCTCATCCACCTGTACTCGACCGCGTACATGGCCGAGGACAAGGCGTTCTGGCGCTTCTTCGCGTACCTGAACCTCTTCATCTTCTCGATGCTGGTCCTCATCCTCGGGGACAACCTGCCGGTGCTCTTCATCGGGTGGGAGGGCGTCGGCCTCTGCTCGTACCTGCTCATCGGCTTCTGGTACGACGTCGGCGCGAACACCGCGGCGGGCAAGAAGGCGTTCATCGCGAACCGGGTCGGCGACTTCGGCCTCCTCTGCGCGATGTTCCTCCTCGTCCACTACGCGGGCGCGCTCGACTGGACGGGGATCCAGAGCGGCGCCAACGTGCTCGCGGACAACCCCGCCGAGGCGTACCGCATCCACGTCTGGCCGATCGGCGGCGGCACCTACCAGGGGATCTTCGCCTTCCTCCAGCCGGCGCACCCGGTGACGATCAGCGCCGCGACGGCGGTCGGCCTCGCGCTCCTCCTCGGCTGCACCGGCAAGAGCGCGCAGATCCCGCTCTACGTCTGGCTCCCCGACGCGATGGCGGGCCCCACGCCGGTCAGCGCGCTCATCCACGCGGCGACGATGGTCACGGCCGGCGTGTACCTGATCTGCCGCCTGTCGTTCGTCTTCGTCCTCTCGCCGTTCGTGATGGCGACGGTGGCGGTCATCGGCGTGAGCACCGCGCTCTTCGCCGCGACGATCGCGCTCGTACAGAACGACATCAAGAAGGTGCTCGCGTACTCCACCGTGAGCCAGCTCGGGTTCATGTTCCTGGGCGTCGGCGTCGGCGCGTTCACGTCGGGCTTCTTCCACGTCTTCACCCACGCGTTCTTCAAGGCGTGCCTCTTCCTCGGCGCCGGCAGCGTCATCCACGCGATGCACGCGCGCATCCACGACGACGTGCAGGCGCAGGACATCCGGAACATGGGCGGCCTGAAGAAGTACATGCCGATCACGTACTGGACGTTCCTCGCCGCCACCTGCGCGATCGCCGGCCTCCCGCTCCTCTCCGGCTTCTTCTCGAAGGACGCGATCCTCTTCGAGGCGTTCGTGAACCACAGCGTGAACCCGTTCGCGCAGAAGCTCGCCGACCGCCACAGCGGCGCGTGGGCGCCCCCCGCGATGCTCGGCCCGTCGCTGTACGTGGCGGGCGTCGTCGCCGCCACGATGACGGCGTTCTACATGTTCCGCCTCTTCTTCCTCACGTTCCACGGCGACTTCCGCGGCTGGGTCATCGGGCGCGCGCCGCTCGCCGCCTCCCGCGCCGGTCACGGCGACCTCGAGGACACCGCCGACGGCGAGGAGGCGCACGACGAGGGCAAAGGCACGCACGAGCACGAGCACGGCGCCGACGAGCACGGCGGCGACCACGGCCACCACGAAGAGAACCTGAAGGACCCGGGCCGCGCGCCGCACGAGTCGCCGTGGCAGATGACGGTGCCGCTCATCGTCCTCGCCGCGTTCTCCGTCTTCGCCGGCGTCTTGAACCCGGCGCCGCTGACGAAGAAGCTCGCGCTCGAGCACTGGCTCGCGCCGGTCTTCGAGTCGGCGATCAAGGGGACGGTCATCGCGCGCGAAGGGGCCGAGCACCTCGAGCTGCCGCTGATGCTCGGCGGGATCGGCGCGTTCGTCGTCGGCTCCGGGATCGCCTACTGGATGTACATCGCGCAGAAGGGCGCGCCCGCCGCGCGGCTCGCCGAGCAGGCGCCGGGCCTCCACCGCCTGCTCCTCGACAAGTGGCGCATCGACGAGCTGTACGAGGCGACGGTCCTCTCCGCGGTCGACGCGCTGGCCGAGACCGCGGCGGCGTTCGATCAGTCGTTCGTCGACGGGATCCTCGCGAAGCTCACCGCGCTCGTCGTCGCGGCGTTCGGCACCATCCTGCGCACCTTGCAGAACGGCGTCGTCCACTTCTACGCCGCGGTGATGGTCGTCGGCCTCGCCGCGATGGGCTGGTTCTTCGTCACGCCGCACCCCGACGCGACCGTGACGCCCGAGGGGAACGGCGACTACACCCTCGTGGCCGGCCCGGGCATCGGGTACGGCTACCGCTGGGACGGCGACGGCGACGGGAAGCCGGACAAGGACGTCTTCGACGGCACGCAGCAGATCAAGCTGCACCTCGAGCCCGGCAAGTCGATCGTCATACGCCTCGAGGTGATGAACGCGTTCGGCCTGACCAACGTGCGCGCGATCCCGGTCTCGCGCCCCTCGGCGCCGACGATGCTCGAAGTGGGGCAGAACTGATGGCCACCCTGAATTCGCACGACGCCGGCGAGACCCGCCCGCGCTGGCTCTTCCCGCTCGGCGCGGCGGTCGTCGTCGTCGCGAGCCTCGTCATCCTCCTCCGCTCGCTCGGCGACGCGAAGGCGGCCGACGACTTCCTCGCGGCGATCGGCAGCACGGTGCCGTACCTCCTCCCCGCGCTCGTCGCGTGGGCGATCCCGGACGAGAAGCACAAGGCGCTCCGCCTCCCGCTCGCCGTCATGGCGGCGCTCATCGCGTTCTTCGTCGCCCGCCTGTGGGTCGGCGGGGCCGAGGTCGCGGCGGGCGAAGGCGAAGGGCCGATCGTCGAGTCCCCTCACCTGCTCACGTGGATCCTCGGCCTGCCGATCGCCGGCGCGATCGCCGTCCTCTTCCTCCCGCGCCAGGCGCCGCGCGCGCTCGCCGGGACGACGCTCGCGATCATGCTCGCGACGCTCGCGATCAGCCTGCCGCTCCTCCGCGTGCCGATGGGGCGCGAGTTCCACTTCAACCAGGACGTCGTCTGGCTCGCGCGGTTCGGGATCCACTACCACGTGGCGATCGACGGGATCTCGCTGTGGCTCGTCCTCCTGACCGTCTTCATCGTGCCGATCGCGGCGTACGCGTCGTTCGGATCGATCCACACGCGGATCAAGGACTGGTGCTTCGCGCTCCTCCTCCTCGAGGGCGGGATGCTCGGCGCGTTCGTCGCGCTCGACCTCTTCTCGTTCTACGTCTTCTGGGAGCTGATGCTCGTCCCGATGTACGTGATGATCGGGATCTGGGGCGGGACCAACCGCATCAAGGCGGCGATCAAGTTCTTCCTCTACACGATGTTCGGATCGGTGCTGATGCTCGGCGCTATCCTCTACCTCGCGTACGCGTACGCCAAGGTCAGCGGCGGCACGCCGTCGTTCGACTACTTCGAGCTCCAGCGCGTCCTCTTGCCGCGCCACGTGCAGCTCTGGCTCTACGGGGCGTTCACGCTGTCCTTCCTGATCAAGGTCCCGATGTGGCCGGTGCACACGTGGCTGCCGGACGCGCACACCGAGGCGCCCACCGGCGGCTCGGTGATCCTGGCCGCGGTCATGCTGAAGCTCGGGACGTACGGCTACCTCCGCTTCTCGATGGGCCTGTTCCCCGAGGCGGCCGCCGAGTTCGCGGCGAACCTCGCGGGCGTCGCGGTGCTCGGCGGGATCCTCTACGGCGCGCTCTGCGCGTGGAAGCAGGACGACGTGAAGCGCCTCGTCGCGTACTCGTCGGTCGCGCACCTCGGGTACGTGATGCTCGGCCTCTTCGCGGCGACGCCGGCCTCCCTCGAGGGGTCGGTGCTCCAGATGGTGAACCACGGCATCTCGACCGGCGCGCTCTTCCTCCTCGTCGGCGTGATCTACGACCGGCGCCACACGCGCCAGGTCGACGAGTTCGGCGGCCTCGCGAAGGTGATGCCCGTCTACGCGACGCTCTTCGTCATCGCGACGCTGGCGAGCATCGGCCTGCCCGGGACGAACGGGTTCATCGGCGAGTTCATGGTCATCACCGGCACGTTCGTGTCGAACAAGCTCGGCCACTTCAACGGCATCCAGGCCGTCGGCGCGGCGATCGGCGTCATCCTCGGCGCGCTCTACATGCTCGGCGTCGTCCAGAAGATGTTCTTCGGCCCGATCACGAAGCCGGAGAACAAGCGGCTCGCCGACGTCACGAACCGCGAGATCCTCGCGCTCGCGCCCGTGACCGCGATGATCTTCGTCATCGGGTTCTTCCCGAACATCTTCCTCTCGCAGATCCAGGGCGCGGCGGCCCGCGTCCAGGACGAGCTCGCGGCGCGCATCGAGGCGAACCCGGCCCCCCGCTTCTACGAGGGGCCGATGAAGCTCCTCGCGCGCCGCCCCGAGGCGCCGAAGGCGACCCCGAACGGTCCGGCCACGCCGGCGCCCGCGCAGTAACCGTGACGCGAACCGCCGCGCGCTGTCTCCGCGCAGCCCTCTAGGAAACGAACCATGCTGCTCGCCTTCGCCTTGTCGCCGCTCCTCGTCGTCTCCGTCGGAGCGATGCTGCTCATGCTCGCCGAAGCGTTCGCGCGGCGGCGCGGCGGCCTCGCCCTCGGGACGACGATCGTCTTCCTCGCGGGCGCGGCGTTCGCCGGCGGCGTGTGGCTGTACGGGCTCGACTCCGACGGCGCCATCGACGGCGTCGAGACGCTCGCCCCGTACCTCCTCGTCGATCGGTTCTCGCTCTTCTTCGACATGATCCTCTGCCTCGGCGGCGCGCTCGCGGCGCTCCTCGCCGGCGGGTACCTGCCCGAGCACAACCTGGATCGCGGCGAGTTCTACTCGCTGCTCCTGTTCTCGACCGTCGGCGCGATGATCCTCGCCGCGTCGGGCGACCTCTTGACGATCTTCCTCGGCCTCGAGACCATGAGCCTGGGCGCGTACGCGATGACCGCGTTCCGGCGCGCGTCGCCGCGCTCGGCCGAGGGAGGGCTCAAGTACTTCCTCCTCGGGTCGTTCTCCGCCGCGATCATGCTGTACGGCTTCGCGCTCCTCTACGGCGTCACCGGGCACACCGATCTGGTCGGCCTCGGCAAGGAGATCGCGGGCGGCCAGATCCACAGCCAGGTGATCGTCATCATCGCGCTCCTCCTCGTCCTCACCGGGCTCGCGTTCAAGGTGAGCGCCGTGCCGTTCCACATGTGGACGCCCGACGCGTACGAGGGCGCGCCGACGCCCGCGACGACGTACATGGCGGTCGCGGTGAAGAGCGGCGGCTTCGCGATGATGCTCCGCATCCTGATGACGACGTTCAGCGATCCGCGCTCCATGTCGTGGGCGAGCGGCTGGCCGCCGGTGCTCGCGTGGCTCGCGGTCCTGACGATGACCGTGGCGAACCTCGTCGCGGGGCGGCAGGAGTCGGTGAAGCGGATGCTCGCGTACTCGAGCGTCGCGCACGCCGGGTACATCCTGGTCGGCGTCGTCGCGGCGGTGCGCGCGCAGCAGGGCGCGGCGAGCGTCCTCTTTTACCTGCTCACGTACACGGTCTCGACGGCCGGCGCGTTCGGCGCGCTGATCCTCTGCGGCCGGCGCGGCGCCGAGGCGGTCAGCTACGAGGACCTCTCCGGCATCGGCCGGCGCCACCCCGCGGCGGCGCTCCCGTTCGCGCTGTTCCTCTTGTCGCTCGCCGGGATCCCGCCCACCGCCGGCTTCTTCGGCAAGTGGTTCATCTTCCGCGCGGCGATGGAGGGCGGGTTCTACTGGCTCGCGATCATCGCCTTCGTCAACAGCGTGATCGGCGCGTATTACTACCTCCGCGTCCTCGTCTACATGTACATGCGCGAGCCCGCGGCCGGCGCGCCGATCGCCACGCCGATGCGCTCCGGGTACGTCGCCGCGGCGCTGATCCTGAGCGCCATCCTCGTCATCATGCTGGGCGTCACGCCGGGGCGATCGCTCGACATGGCCGAGCTCGCGGCGGCCACGTTCGGAGGCTGACCGGCGTTGGACGCCCGCCTCGCCGCTGCCGCGGCCACGCTCGCCGCGGCGCTCGCCGGGTCCGCCGGCTGCTCGGGGTGCCGCAACGACGCGGCGTCCGCGGGCGCGGGCCAAGGCGGCGCGCCCGACGGCGAGGCGCCCGCGTCGTCCGCCCCGATGAGCGCGAGTGGGCCCGGAGTGAACGCGACGCCGCTCCCCGCGGCGAGCGTCGCCGCCGCGGTCAACCCGAACGGCCTGCCCGCGTACACCGGGCCGACCGGATCGCTCGAGGGGACGATCACCGTCTTGGGCGATCCCGCGCCGGCGACGCCCGCCGATTTTTCGAAGTGCCCCGAGGGCGAGCGCACCTACGGCAAGGCGTTCCGCGAGGGCGCGGCGCTGGCCGACGGGCGCCGCCCGCTCGCCGACGCGCTCGTCGTCGTCACCGGCTACGAGGGGTTCGTCGTCCCCGAGCAGCGCGAGGCGAAGGAGGTCACGATCGAAGGGTGCGCCTACACGGCGCGGACGATCGACGTCACCTTCGGCCAGCGGATCGACCTGCGGAACAAGGACAAGCGCCTCTACGCGCCCGAGCTCGCGAGCAGCCCCATGCCCGCCTTGATGGTCGCGCCGCCCAACGGCGACGCGATCAAGCTGTATCCGCGCCGCCCCGGGTACACCTCGCTCATCGAGCGGATGGGGCCGTCGTTCGTGCAGGCGGACGTGTACACGCTCCTGCAACCGCTCCACACGGTGAGCGGCCTCGACGGCCACTACCGCCTCGACGGCGTCCCGGTGGGCACGATGACCGTGAACGTGCGCCTCCGCGCGATCAACCGGGACGTCAGCCGGTCGGTCCGGATCACCGCGGGCGTCGTCGCGCGCGCCGACGTCACGCTCGAGCACCGCGCGGCCGACGCCGGCGCCCCGGCCGACGCGGGCGCGGCGGGTGACGCCGCCCCGAGGCGCGCGCCGATCAAGTAGCGCGTCACTCCGCGTAGCGGGCGCGCTCGCTCGGGAGGAGCACGAGCGCGGAGAGGCGGGCGCGCAGGGTGCGCACCGTCCCCTCGTCGCCGCGCCGCTTCGCGAGATCGAGCGCCGCGCCGGCCACGAGCGGATCGGCGGGCGCGAGCGCGACGAGGCGCGCGACCACCGCGGGGTCGATCGGCGCGCCGCCCGCGAGCGCCATCCGCGCGAGCCCGACCGCGACCAGCGGATCGCGCCCGGTGGACAGCCGGCGCGCGAGCGCGCGCGCCTCGAGCGACGCGGGGCGCGTCATCGCGAGGACGAGGAGGCGGTGCCGCGCGTCGAGGCCATCGAGCGCCGGAGGGATCGCCGCGCCGCTCCGCGCGGCCAGCTCGACGCGCCCGTCCGGCGGGAGCACCGCGTCCGCGAGGACGCCGCGCGCGACGAGATCGATCGCCGCCTCCACCGCCACCGCGTCGCCGCGCAGGATCGGGCGCGCCGCCGCCTCGGCGACGCGCCGCGCGTCGCCCGGCGACGTGGCGCGCGCCAGGGTCGCGACGAAGGGGAGCACCACCGCGGGATCGAGCCCCGCGTCGACCGCGCCCACGCCGTCGAGCGCGCGCCCGAGCGCCGCCCCGTCGCCCAGCGCGTGCGCCGCCGACGCGAGGACGAGGCGCGCGCCCACGTCGCCCGGATCGGCGCGGACGCGCGCCTCGACGAGGTCCTTCGCCATCGCCGGCTCGCCCAGGAGGAGGGCGCGCCCCGCCGCGACGTCGATCCCGAGGTGCGCCGCGGTGGCGCGGCTCGCGACGCGGGCCCGGTCCCCGAGGACCACCGCGAAGTCGATCGCGAGGCGCGCGATCAGCGGGTCGGCCGCGGGGGCAGCCTGCACGCCGTTGGATCGCCCCGACGATCGCCCCGCGTCGACGAGGGCGCCGGCGAGCGCGCGCGCCGCGTCGAGCTCCCCTTCCCCCGCGAGCTCGAGCGCGATCGCCGCGACGTCGCCGCGGCGCATCGGCGCGAGGCGGGCGACCTCGGCGTACGCCTCCGCGGCGAGGCGCGCCTCGCCGTGCCCGCGGCTCCACGCGCCGAGCGCGTCCCACGCCGCGCCGCTCCGTCCGTGCGTCAGCGTCAGCGCGAGGAGCCGCTCGCGCCCCGCGGACGACGACCTCGGGCGCGTCCCCTCGACCCGCGCGAGGAGCACCTGCGCCGGCACGTCGTCCGGCGCGGTGTCGGCGGCGCGGAGCGCGTCGCGCTCGACGGTGACGCGGTCCTCGCCCCGCGCGAGCTCGCACCGCGCGCGCACCTCCCACGCCGGCGCGTAGTCGGCGTCGAGGACCAGCGCGCGCGCGAGCGACCAGCGGATCTCGGCGTCCTTCGGGCTCCTCCGGCAGCGCACCGCCGCGATCCGCGTCCACACCTCGGGATCGGCCGGGTCGATCCCGGACGCCTCCTGGTACGCCGCGAGCGCCGCCGTCAGATCGCCCTGCTCCTCCGCGATCGCGCCGCGCAGGAACGCCGCGTACGCCTCCGGCTGCACGTAGGCTCCTTCGATCACGCGCCCGTCGACGACGCGCGCCACCTTCCCGTCGGCCGCGCAGCCGATCGCCGTCGCGGCCGCGGCGGCGGCGGCGAGCACGCTCGCGAGGCGCGCGAGCGCGCGCCGAGACGATCCGGCCCGCGCCGCCGTCCGCTTCATCCGCGCCGGAAATCGGCGGAGTCGCCGAGGTCTGCGGCGCCGCCGTCGTCGAGCGACTCGTGCACCTCGAGGTGGTGGTGGCCGTGGGCCTCGGCCTGCCGCAGGCGCTCCGCGATCTCGATCAGCCGCCGCTCGACGCGGCCGAAGACGCTCTCTGCCGGGAAGCGCCCCGACGCGTCGCGCTCGCCGGCCTGGAGGCCGGTGAGCACCTCCACGCCTTGCACCACCGAGTCGACCGCGTACAGGTGAAACCGCCCGTCGGCGATCGCCCGCGCGACGTCGGTGCGGAGCACGAGGTGCGCGAGGTTCGCCCGCGGCAAGAGCACCCCCTGCGCGCTCGACAGGCCGCGCGCCGCGCACAGATCGAAGAACCCCTCGATCTTGGCGCACACGCCGCCGATCGCCTGCACCTCGCCGAGCTGGTTCACGCTCCCCGTCACGGCGATCCCCTGCTCGATCCCCACGTCGGCCAGCGCCGACAGCACGGCGTAGAGCTCGCTGGACGACGCGCTGTCGCCGTCGATCTCGCCGTAGCTCTGCTCGAACGCGATCTGGGCGCGCAGAGACAGCGGGCGCTCCTGCCCGAAGAGCCGCCCGAGGTAGCCGCGCAGGATCGCGACGCCCTTCGTGTGGATGGCCCCGCCGAGCTGCGCCTCCCGCTCGACGTCGATGATCCCCTCGCGGCCGAGCGCGACGACCGCGGTGATCCGCATCGGCTGCCCGAACTCCACGTCGCCGGCGCTGAAGACGCTCAGCCCGTTCACGACGCCGATGCGCGTCCCCTTGGTGTCGAGCGCCACCTCGCCGCGGAGCGTGAGCTCGCGGATGTGGCGCTCCGCGGCGCCCGATCGCTCGCGCCGTTCGCGCCACGCCGTCTCGATGTCCTCGGCGCCCACGACGCTCGCCTGCGGCGGGGCGCCCGCGGCGCGCGGCGGGCGGGCCGACGCCCGGGCCTCCTCGGCGGAGATCGGCTCGTCGCGCGCCTCGTCCAGGTCCCCGAGGTCGTCCAGGTCGCCCGCGCCGTCGGCGCGCGCCGCGGCGAGCGCGCTCGCGAACGCCGCCGTCTCTTCGAGGGGCGACAGGCGGAGCGACAGCTTGTCCTGCTCGCCGGCGAGGCGGGTCGCGAGATCGAGCAGGCGCGCCCGCGCGCCGCGATCGAACGTCCCCCACTCGCGCTCGCGGGCGAGCGACGTGAGGTACGCGTCGAGGAGCACGAGGCGCGAGTCGGTCCGCGCGATGGCCGACTCGACCTCGACCTTCACGCGGAAGAGCGCGGCGAAGTCGGCGTCGGCCTCGAGCAGCGACGCGTAGAGCTCCGGCGGACCGACGAGCACGACGCGCACCGAGATCGGCACCGGCACGGGGCGCAGCGACGTCGCGTACAGGCCGAGCGGGCCGAGCGGATCCTCGGCGCCGATCCGCCGCTCGCGGAGGACCCGCTTCATCCGCTCCCAGATGATCGGATCGGCGAGGAGGTCCGCCGCGCGGACGACCAGCACGCCGCCCGACGCCCTGTGGAGCGACCCGGCGCGCACGCGCGTGAAGTCGGTGAGGAGCGCGCCGAACCGCGCGCGCCGTTCGAGGTACCCGAACAGGTTCGGGTAGGTCGGGTTCGTGTCGTAGAGGACCGGGGGCGGCGCGTCGGGCGGGTGCGACACGAGGAGGTTCACGCGGAACCGATTGAGGCGCGTCGCGTGCTCCGGATCGTGATCGCGCCCCTCGCCGCGCGGCTCGTCGTCGTCGTCGCCCGCCTCGTCGGGCTCGAGGAGGTCCTCCCAGTCGTCGACGAGCGCCGCCTCGACGCGCTCCACGTAGCGCCGGAGCGGCTCGCCGTGCTCCGCGAAGGGGGCCAGCGCCTCGCCGACCAGCCGCGCGACGAGCCCCGCGGCCGCCCGGACGAGCGCCTCGTCCCGCGCCGCCTGGAACTTCGCGCTCGCGTCGCGCACCATCTCCGCGGCGCGCTCGACCTCCGACGTGAGCCGCCCCTCGGCCTCGTTGAGCGCGAGCTTCGTCGAGTCGTCGAGGATGTCGAACTGCTCGGCGGACACGGGCTTGCCGTGGAGGATCGGGAACGTCTGCACGCCGCCCTGCACCGTGCGGATGCCGAAGCCGAGGTTCTTCGCGGTCACCTCGAGCTCGGTGAGGACCGCCTTGCTCTTCGCCTCGAGCTCGCGCGCGAGCGCCGCGTGCGCGGCGCGCACCTCGGCGTGGTGGATGATCCCGCCGATCTCGGCGCGCAGCCGATCGACGAGGTCGTCCATGGCCTGCACGAGCTCCGGCCCGAGCCCCGCCGGCAGCAGGATCGGCTGCGGCGCCTCGGGGTGATCGAAGTCGTGCACGTAGACGATGTCGCGCGGCGGCGGGCGCCCGCGGCCGTAGCGCTCGGCGTAGCGGACGACGTCGTCCTCGATCATCACGTCGCTCTCGGCGGCGACGAAGACGTGGAACGTCGGCTCGCGCGACGCGAGGCCGAGCTCGAGCCCGCGCCGCGCCACCGGCGAAACCAGCTCGAAGAGCCCGCGCGACGCCCGTGGCACCTCTGGCAGGAGTGCCGGATCTGTCCAGACGGTCACGCGATCGGCCGGGACCCGGTAGACGGCGCGCCCCCGCGCGCCGTCGGGTCGGACGGCGTCGCTCCACGGCGCGGGCGGCGCGACGGGGCCCCCCGAGACCCTCGAATCACCGCTCTCCGCGCCCGATCCCCCCGCCTCCGGGTCGACCTCCGGCGCCTCTCCGCGCTCCACCGCCGCTCCGTGTTCGCGCGCGAAAGCCTCGTGGGAGCGCGCGGCCAGCGTGAGGGGGGGGACGTTCTCGGGCATGCGTCGTGCGAAGTACGAGCGCCCCAGCGTATCAGACTCCCTTTCCTGGGAGCGAGCCCTCGGGTACGCTCGCGCGTGGCATCGAATGGCACGTCTCATCCTCGCGACCGCGGAGGGCCAGCAAGCGATCGAGCTGCGGCCGATCAACAGCCTGGGTCGCCATCCGAACAACTCCATCCAGCTGCTCGACAAGATCGTCTCGAAGGAGCACTGCATCATCGAGCTCCGCGATCAGCAGTTCGTTCTCCGTGACCTCGGCAGCCTGAATGGGACGTACATCAACGGCGAGCGCGTCCGGGGCGAGCAGATGCTCCGCCACGGCGACGAGATCGCCCTCGGCTCGACCCGCGCGCGCTACGACGACGGCTCGAGCCCTCTGAATTTCGCGCCGCCCGCGATCGGCCCGGGCGCCGTCCAGCAGCAGCCGATCCCGCCGCCCATCGGCAACGCGATGGGGAACCCCATGGGAGGTCCTTTGGGGGGAGGTCCTTTGGGGGGAGGTCCCATGGGCGGCCCGATGGGAGGTCCCATGGGCAACCAGGGGCAGAGCCCGCCGTGGGCCGCTCCGCAGAACGCGCAGCGCGCGCCGCAGCCCCTCCAGAACCAGCCGCCGTCGCCGACCGTGCAGCCCCCTTCCGGGTACGGGCCTGGCGCGAGCCAGCTCGGCTACCAGGGTCACGGCCCGGCGCCGCAGCCGCTGCAGAATCAGCCGCCGCGCCCGCCGCCGCCGGCCAACCGCCCGCCGAGCTTCGGCGGCACGCGCGTCGACGTGCTCGACTCGGCCCGCGCCATCGGCACGCAGATCGCGGCGACGACGAAGGGGTTCGCGCCGTTCGATCAGATCGCGCACGACCCGCAGCAGCTCCGGCTCGACTACGAGCGCCTCCGGATCACGTGGGAGCTGACGCGCGACATCGGCCTCGAGCGCGACCTCGATCGC
>Ga0105247_10001407_pt1 | contig 17443 bp, 14 predicted proteins | sample KBSS24metaG_FD_81519 | JGI IMG/M metagenome (GOLD analysis project Ga0105247, IMG submission 81519) | Switchgrass rhizosphere microbial communities from Kellogg Biological Station, Michigan, USA - KBS S2-4 metaG | ecosystem: Host-associated > Plants > Roots > Rhizosphere > Soil | place...
GAACTGTACCAGGCCCGACTCTTTCAACTCGGTGGGCTCCAGCGGCTTGTCGGATGCGCCGAAGGTGACTGTCTTGGCCTTGATCTGCTTGATGCCACCGCCCGAGCCGATGGACTGGTAGTTGAGGCCGACGCCGGTCTGCGTCTTATAAGCATCCGCCCACTTGGAGTAGACGGGGTACGGGAACGTAGCGCCGGCACCCGAGATGTCCGTCGCCTGCGCGGTCACGGCCAGCGACAGTGTCGCCACCGCGGCCAGCACTCGTTTCACGCTGAAAAACTTCATGAATCGACTCCTCCTCATTTATGGAATTCTTCCGGGTGCTGCCCTTCGGCCAGCCGCGTCCCCACGGCGCAGCGAGAGCATCTCGCACCGCACGGGCGCATTACATGACCGGAATGTGACGGTTTAATGACAGGCCGGCTCGGGGGTGGCCCATAAAACGGCTTGCCGCGGAGCAGTGCTGGGCCGTATAAACGCGGGCCTGCAAACTCCACCCGCTTCCCTGTGCATCAGGACCCGCACGCCACATGTCCCAAACCCTTGAACTTACTCGGAATCTGATGGCACGCCGCTCGGTGACCCCGGCCGACGAGGGCTGCCAGGAGATCATGATGGCCCGGCTCGTTGCAGCCGGGTTTCACGTCGAGCCGCTGCGCTATGGCAGCGTCGAGAATTTCTGGGCGAAGCGGGGCAACGGCGGCCCCGTGTTTTGCTTTGCGGGTCATACGGATGTCGTTCCGACTGGTCCGCTGGAAGAGTGGAAGACCGACCCTTTTGTTCCCACCGTGCGCGACGGCAGGCTGTACGGCCGAGGCGCAGCCGACATGAAAAGCGGCCTTGCGGCGATGGTGACCGCCTCGGAGCAATTCGTCGCGGCGCATCCGGCTCACAAGGGATCGATCGCGTTTCTGATTACGAGTGACGAGGAAGGTCCGTCGGTAGACGGAACCAAGCGCGTCGTGGAGACACTCACGGCCCGCAAGGAACGCATCGACTGGTGCGTGGTGGGCGAGCCTTCCAGCGAGACGAGGATCGGTGACACGATCAAAGTGGGACGCCGCGGATCCTTCAGCGGGCGGCTGACGGTGCACGGCGTGCAGGGTCACGTCGCCTATCCGCAGCTCGCGGAGAACCCCGTGCATACACTCGCCCCGGCGTTAGCCGAGCTCACCAGCCGCGTCTGGGATGAGGGAACCGAGCACTTCCAACCGACGACCTTCCAGGTATCCAACTTGAACGCGGGCACAGGTGCGCCCAACGTGATTCCTGGCGAGCTCAAAGCGCGATTCAACCTGCGCTACTCGCCCGTTCAGACCCAGGAACGTCTCAAGGAGACGGTGGAAGGCATCCTGCGCAAACACGGCGTGCGCTACACGATCGAATGGTACGTTTCCGGTGAGCCTTTCTACACCGCGCCTGGCGCGTTATCCGATGCGGTGGGGTCCGCGATTCAGCAGGTGACCGGCAAGCGGCCCAAGCTGTCAACGGGCGGCGGAACGTCTGACGGGCGGTTCATTGCGCCGTTGGGCGCCCAGGTCGTCGAGCTGGGTGTGGTGAATGCCACGATTCACAAGGTAAACGAGTCGGTGCAGGTGGACGAGATCGACCAGTTGCACCAGATGTACTTCAACGTGTTGCGAAATCTGCTGGCCTAGTTTTTCGCAAGCGGGTGTTGGTCAGCACGCCCAGGGCGCCCAGCAGCAGGGCGCAGATCAGCACCCACGCCGGCATCGCAAGGCCGAGGAACCTCCAGGTGACCTCGCTGCACTCGCCACTGCCGGTCAACACCTTGCGGATCACCTCAGTCACCGGTGTGAACTGCAACAGCACGTCGAGGGGCGCGCCGCAGGCGGGAATCGTGCCCGGCGGCAGGCTCTGAACGTATAAGTGGCGTATGGCGACCCCGACCGTGGCAAGCGATGCCACGCCGGTCAACACGGCATAGACGGATGCGCCCCACCCTCGCGGGTTGTGCAGACCGGCGATCAGGAACACCACTCCCAAGGCGGCTATGCCGATGCGCTGAAAGATACACAGCGGACACGGCTCGAGCCCGAGCTTGTACTGCGTGTAGTAGGCGTACCCGAGGAGCGCTACGCAGGCAATGAAGCCAGCGAAATTGAGTAATCTGCGATTTGTCGACACGCTGCGATCGTACTTGACCGAAGCCTTTCTAGCATCAGGAACTTGCAGGCTTTACACCACCAACGGCGGTAGCGGGCCGCTGCTCCCTTAGCTCACGCTCGACATCGTCCAACGACGTGTGACGGATGTCCTTTCCATGGACCATATAGATGACGTATTCGCTGATGTTCTTGGCGTGGTCACCAATGCGCTCGAGCGCACGCACCACCCACATCACATCCAACGCGCGGCGAATGGTTCGGGGATCTTCCATCATGAAGGTGATGGCCTGCCGTTGAATGGACTCGTACTCTTCATCAACGAGTCTGTCCTGGCGTGCGACTCGCAATGCCGATTCAACGTCCATCCGCGCGAATGCGTCCAACGCGTCGTGCACCATCTCTGAGACCACGCGGCCCAGATGCTTTATCTCGCGGTATTTGTCCGCGGGACGCTCCATCGTTGCAAGGCGCGACGCGATGTAGCCGATCTTTTCCCCCTCGTCGCCAATTCGCTCGAGGTCCGTGATCGTCTTGATGATCGCGACAATGACGCGCAGATCGCCTGCAGCTGGCGCGCGGGTCGCGAGGATTCGGCTGCATTCCTCGTCGATGGAGACTTCCATGTTGTTCACTTGGTAGTCGTCCATGGCAACGGATTCGCCCAGCGTGCTGTCGCCTTCGACCAGCGCCGTCACGGCCTTGTGAAGCTGTTGCTCCACGAAACCGCCCATCCCCAGCACCTTACTGCGAACCCGCTCGAGGTCTTCGTTGAAGCGGCGGGAAATGTGGTGGCTGAGATCCGCTGTTTCCATCAGTTGGCGTCTCCGGCGCTAGGCTGACTAGTGCCATTGCCGCCAATCATAGCTGAACCTGGAGCAGACAGCGCTGCACGTGCGCCGGCTGGAATGGGCTCGAGCCCGTCGAGGAACTGTTCGGTGGCCGCGTCCCAGGTGAACGCCGTGGCGCGCTCCGCGCAGACCTGCCGGTTCAGCAGCAAAGCGGACCGTATGGCAATCGCGAGATCTGCATTCAGGACTCCCGTCACACCTGGCTCGATCACATCGATCGGTCCGGGTACGGGAAATGCCGCGACCGGGACTCCGCAGGCGAGAGCCTCGATCATGGCGAGCCCGAACGTGTCGGTCAGACTCGGAAATACGAACACATCGGCGGCGCTGAGCATCGCGGCGAGCTCGTCACCGAAGCGGTAGCCGACGAAGAGCGCGTCCGGATGACGCTCGCTGAGCGCAGCCCGCGCCGGTCCGTTGCCGATGATGAGCTTGGTGCCGGGCAGCTCGAGCCGCAGAAAGGCATCGATATTCTTCTCGACCGCCACCCGCCCCATGTACGCCATGATCGGGCGTGGCAGGCCGGCGAGCTCGGCGGGCAGCTGTGCGGTCAGCGGCCGGAACAGCTGCAGATCGACGCCACGGCGCCACTGATGCAAGTGCTCGAAGCCCTTGGATGACAGCTGTGAGCGCAGACTGTTGCTGCTGACGAAAGTCCGTGCTGCGGCACCGTGAAACCGGCGCAGCCACGCGTAGCTGACGCTGAGTGGAATCGGCCACCGGGCGTTCAGGTATTCCGGGTAGCGAGTGTGATAGGAGGTCGTGAAGGGCAAGCCATGCCGGCGGCAATACCGGCGCATCGACACGCCGATCGGCCCCTCGGTTGCAACATGAATTGCGTGGGGGCGGAATGCTTTGATCTCGCGCGCGATATGAAATCCCGGCGCTATGGCCAGGCGGATTTCGGGGTAGCTGGGCGCAGGAATGCTGGCCAGACCTTGCGGGGAGATGACGCGGACTTCATGGCCCAGTTGGCCGAGTGTCTCGATCGTCGCCTTTAAAGTCGTCACGACGCCGTTGGTCTGAGGGTCCCAGGCATCGGTCGCAATAGTGATTTTCAAGCGGCATCCGCGACCAGCTGCGTCGTCGTGCGGCGCGCCGGATACCGACCATTTGGCCACCGCAGCAGCTGCAGCTCGCCGTCCAGAGTTTCGATCAGTGCTGAACAGGATTCCACCCAGTCCCCAGTGTTGCAGTACACAGTACCATCGATCTGGCGCAAGTTGGCGCGGTGTATGTGGCCGCAGACAATTCCGTCGTAGCCCTCCGCCCGTGCATGGCTCGAAGCCACTTCCTCGAAACGCTCAATGTACCGAAGGCTGGCGCCGATGCCGAGCTTGATCCGCTCGACGAATGGCCAGTACGGCTTGCCCATCCGGCTTCGCAGGTTGTTTACGCCGTGGTTCAAAGCTACGACCACGTAGTACAGAGCGTCGCCCAACCGGGTGAGCCAGGGGGCGCAAGTAACGATCCCGTCGAACCGATCGCCGTGGCAGACCAGCAGCCGCTTACCCTGGGACGTCCTGTGCACCCATTCGCGGTGTACTTCGAGTTGGCCGTTGAGCACTTCGGCAAACATCGCGAGGCTGGCATCGTGGTTGCCAGGAATGTAGATGAGCCGGGCGCCGGAGCGGCGCTTGGCGAGCAATGCCCGCACAACGTTGGTGTGCTCGGCGGTCCAGAACAAGCGTTGGCCGAGGCTCAGGGCATCGATGATGTCGCCGACCAGCACTATGCGTTCGGCGTCGATCCCCTGGAGGAATTCGGACAGTTCGCGTACCCGCGCCCGCTTGTAGCCGAGATGGATATCCGACAGAAACAGCGTGCGTACTTTGACAGGTCGTCGTAAATGGCCGGTCGTCATCTGTCAAGGGTCGTAAAACGGTGTGTCGGCAAGATGACAGCCCTACGAAGTATTTCTTACGGCGGCCCCAGCCGTAACAGAGGGTTGCGTGCGACTCTTAAACTTCTGCTGTCTGCGGCACCCGCGCCAGCTCCACGCGGCTCAACGGAAAATGACAAATAAACTTGCTGCCGCTGCCGAGCGTGCTTTCAATCTCGAGCTCCGCCCCGTGGCGTTGCAACACATGTTTGACGATAGCGAGGCCCAGACCGGAGCCACCCGTCGAGCGTGAGCGTCCAGCATCGACGCGATAGAAGCGCTCCGTCAGTCGAGGAATGTGCTCCGGGGGAACGCCCATACCGGTGTCCGTCACGGAAAGGTGACCGCCCTCGTCGTCCACCCACCATCGCATCTCAATCGAACCCTCGGCGGGCGTGTACTTCGCAGCGTTCTCCACAAGGTTTGAGAATGCGGAATGTATCTCCGGCTCATCGCCCAGCAGTTGCGCGTCACTGTCGATCCGGATGCGGATATCGCGGGGATGCACAGGACGCGCGACGACGTCTTTGCGCAGCATCGAGAGCAGTGCCGGGATGTCAATCGGCTCGCCGCCAAGCATTTCGTCCGTCTCTTCGAGGCGCGACAGTTCCAAGAGATCGCGGATGATCGCGGTCATCCGCTCGGCCTGGCGGCGCATTTCCGTCACGGGCCCCTGCAAGTCACGATCGAGAGCCGGATCCTGACTCAACGTTTCCAGGTAGCCGGAGATCACGGTGAGCGGTGAGCGCAGCTCGTGCGAAGCATTGGCCACGAAGTCCTTTCTCATGGCCTCGAGCCTCATCTGGCGCGATACATCGCTGACGAGCAGCAACTGCTGACCCTCGCCATAAGGAACCATCTGCAAGGACAGGTAGCAGTCCTCTCCCGTCGTGGTCCTGATCACGATGGGACTCGCGAAATCGCCAATCTCCAGGTACCGCGCAAATTGCGGCGAGCGCAGCAGGTTCTCGATGCGCAGGCCGAGATCGGCCGTGCGGCGCAGATCGAGCAATCGCGCGGCCATCCGGTTGAACCAGATTATTTCGCGCTGCGCGTTGAGAATGACAACTCCGTTCGGCAGTGCCGCGGTCGAGCGCTGCAGTTGCCGCATGAGTTGTACGAAACGCTGTTTGTGGAATCGCTTGCGGCGGTGCAGCCGGACGATCTGCGCGATGATCTCGCCAAAGACACCGCCCACATCGGGAGGATCAGCGAAGCTGCGATGACGCAGCCACCACTCGAGGCGAAAGAGATTGGACAGCTGCCAGCCCAGATGCAGAGCGAGCGCCACGCCAAGTCCGACCCATACGTTGCCGAACAGCCAGCCGACCATCAGGCCGCTCACCACCGTCGCGAGCATTCGGCCCGCTGCGAACCACCACGCCTGTGTCGCTGGCTGCATGTGAAAGACTAGACAGTCCCTTGGAGCGTGTCTTTAGACGGTTCTCGCCGAGAATCGATACCCGGAGCCTCTAACCGTCTGTACGAAGCGATCGTACCCGAATTCTTCGAGCGCCTTGCGTAAACGTCGAATGTGCACATCGATAGTGCGCTCCTCGACATACACGTTGCCGCCCCAGATCCGATCAAGAAGCTGATCTCGAGTGTAGACACGCTCGGGGTGTGTCATGAAGAACTCGAGCATGCGGTATTCAGTGGGGCCCAGCGGCACGGTCCGGTCGGACACCATGACACGGTGACTGGCCTGGTCGAGCGCGAGCCCTTCGAATTCGATCAACTCGTCAGCGCCGTTGCCGGTCGCGCGGCGCAGCACGGCATTGATCCGGGCCAGCAGCTCACGCGGCGAGAAGGGCTTCGTAACGTAGTCGTCCGCCCCGCCCTCGAGGCCAGCGACTTTGTCACCCTCCTCGGCCCGTGCGGTCAACATGATGATGGGCAGCTCGCGGGTCTCACGGTCACGCTTGAGCGCACGCGTAAGCTCGAGCCCGCTCATGTCGGGCAGCATCCAATCAATGAGCACGAGGTCGGGGCGCTGATCCGCCAACGCGGCTCTCGCAGCACGGCAATCCTCAGCCTCCCGGACTTCAAAGCCGGCGCGCTTTAACCCGAAGGCGATCATCTCGCGAATCGGGCGCTCATCTTCGACGATCAGAACCTGTTTTGCGGGCATGTGATACAGATTGTGGGGCGCGGGTATTACAGATGCAGCATGTTGCAGATTCATGACAAGAACGCTAGTCGTTGATCTGTCATGGCAATTTAACCGTCCGGCGGCGCTCAGCCGCCCTTCGGCCGCGCGACGTCGTCTCGCAGATACACCGGAATCGCCTGCTCCGGAGGCAGAACCCGAGCGGCCCGAACTTCCGGCACGGCCAACGCGGCGATCTCGCCAGCTCCGGGCAATAGGCTGCTGTCGACGGTGACAAGGACCGGTGCCAAATTCGTTCCAAGCTCTCCGTACGCGGCGAATCCGCGCCCAGCCGCGTTGACCAACGTTCCGGCCCACTCCGCCGGGAGGCACACGTCCGAGGGTTTGCTCACACGCTCTACTCCTACGGGCGTCATAAGACCGTTGATGTCGCGTTCGAAACAGGCCCAGTAGACCTCATGCATACGAGCGTCATTGCACACGAGCATATGCTGCGCTGCGATACCGCCAGGCCGGCTGGCTGCGCGCTGAGCAACGGCTCTCAGGTCAGAAATGGGTACGACGGGGAGGTCCGCCCCAAACGCCAAGCCCTGCGTAACGCTTGCAGCCAATCGCACTCCCGTGAAGGAGCCTGGGCCGCGGCCGAATGCGATGGCGTCCAAGCCCGCTAGCGTTGTGGCCGATTGCGCCAGCAGCTCGTCGATCATTGTCAGAATCAGATCGGCATGCCCGCGCGGCGCCTCGACTTCCTGCTGCAGGAGGCTCCCATCGACCCAAAGCGCAGCCGAGCAGTTCTCGGTTGCCGTATCGAGCGCGAGGATTTTCAACCGACGACCCGGGCAGCGGGAATCTGCGGAGCGTGCCCGCGAAGAAAACGCACGACCTCATCGTGCTCGCGGGTGACATTCATTGCCGGCAAGGCGGCGACAAACACTTTTCCATAACCCTTCCCCACCATTCGCGGATCGCAGATGACGATGGCACCGTAATCGTCTTCGCTGCGGATGAGGCGGCCAACACCCTGCTTGAGCGCGAGTGCGGCCTCGGGGAGTTGATAGTCGCGAAACGGATTGCCGCCAGTGGCCTGCAGGTGTTCGATGCGCGCGCGGACCAGAGGATCGTCGGGCGAAGCGAATGGCAGCTTCTCGATGATGACCAGGCGCAATGCCTCGCCCTTGACATCAACGCCCTCCCAGAAACTCGTGGTGCCCAGTAGAACCGCGTTGCCGTCCTCGCGAAATTCCTGCAACAGCCGCTCGCGCGGCGCCTCCCCCTGAACATACAGCCGATGAGGTGGCAGTTGTGCCCAGCGCTCGCGTAACAGCGCCGCGCCCTGTTTCAGCGCACGATGACTGGTAAAGAGTACGAAGGCACCTCCCCGCGACGCATCAATCAGACCAACGGCCTGGTCGATCACCGCAGCCACGTAACCGGGGGCGGCCGGTTCAGGCATTCCAACAGGCAGATACAACAGGCTCTGACGCTCGTAGTTGAACGGGCTGTCGATCTTCAGAGTGGGGATGTCAGCGAGCCCGAGGCGCCCGGTGAAGTGACTGAAGTCCTCGCCGAGGGACAGTGTCGCCGACGTGAACACCCAGGCGCACCGCCGCGCCTGCAACATCGCCTGGAAGCGGGCGGAAATGTCGAACGGCATGAGACTCAACGCGAAGCCGCGCTGGCTGGTCTCGACCGCCCGCGCGCCTTCCAGATCATCGACCGCACAGATCCGCTCGAGACTGGCCGCCAAATCGGCGACTCTCTGGCCAATCTGGGCCAGGGGATTTTCCTCATCGAGCGTGGTCAGCCGCGAGTGCAATCCCTGCAACGAATCAAAGAGCTCCTCCACTGCGCTGTTGAGCGGCGAATGCCGCTCTGTCCAGGATACCCTGGTTGCGCTGGACGGCAGACATGCGGACACGTGCCGGAGGCACTCTTCGACCGCCTGCAGCGCACCGGTCAGATCAAAGGGCTCCGGCGCATGACCCATTTCAGCCTGCAGGTCCTTCAACACACCTTCGATGCGGCGGCTGCTGACATTCGCACCGAAGAACTGGGTTGCAAGATCCGGGATCTGGTGAGCCTCGTCGAGTATGACGGCATCCGAGGACCCGAGGATGTCGCCGAAGCCGTCCTCCTTGAGGGCCAGATCGGCGAGCAGCAGGTGGTGATTGACGATCACGATGTCTGAGTCGAGCGCCTGCCGGCGCGCCACTGCTACATGACAGCGGGATACTTCGGGACAGCGGTTACCGAGACAGTTTTCGCGGGTGGATGTGACCTGCGGCCACACCGCGTGCGAGTCCGACAGGCCACGAACTTCAGACAGGTCGCCCATGCGGGTGGTACGCGCCCAACTTCGAATGCGCGCCAGCATTTTCTCAGGCGTTGCTCCTCGGCTCCCGAATGAGGAATCCAGCTCGAGCTGCTCGCTCTGCGCGTCTGCCTGCGCCAGCCGATACCGGCACAGATAGTTTGAGCGGCCCTTCAGGAGCGCCACTTTCGCGGGACGGCCCAGCGCCGCCGCCACCAGCGGCAGGTCCTTGGAGAAAAGTTGGTCCTGCAGCGTACGCGTTCCGGTTGAAATCAATACCCGCGCCCCCGAAAGCAGCGCGGGTACGAGATATGCGAATGTCTTGCCGGTTCCAGTACCGGCCTCGACCGCGAGGGTCTCGCGCCCGTGGACGGCGGCTGCAACCCGTTCGGCCATGCGAAGCTGCTGGCGGCGGACCTTGAAGTCCGGCAAGGCGCGTTCCAGCGGACCCCCGTGCCCGAATATGTCTGACAGATCAAGCATTCGCGACGCACGCTACCGTGCGCCTGCCAGCGTGTCGAGGGCTGGGCGCCCCCGCGTATTAGTGGTGTAGAACGGCCGATAAAGTCCGGCTCGTACGATAATGGAACAAAATGAGGGGTATTGTCCTATTTATGAAGGCATCCTGGCCGGCCCAGCTATAATTTCTCATGCGGCTCATGGGCCGCCCAAACTGGCTGCCCAGTGCGGTAAACGGCCTCGAATGAAGGGCCGTGTACATCTGAATAATTATGAGGAACCTTGGATGGCCACTGCAGCACACCTGATTACTTCGCTCCCCCAGATCAGCCCCGACGTGGCGGCCTGGGTGAACTCGGTACGTGAGCTGACGCAGCCACGAGCCATCCACTGGTGCGACGGATCCGCTGCCGAAGTCCGCGAGTTGACCTCGAAGCTCGTGCGCGATGGCGAGCTGCAGATCCTGAATCCGGATGTATTTCCCGGATGTCACCTCTCCCGTTCTGATCCCAGTGACGTGGCGCGCGTCGAGCACCTCACCTATATATGCACGCCCAATAAAGAAGACGCAGGGCCGAACAACAACTGGATGGACCCCGCGCAGGCGCACGCGAAGATGCGTGATCTGTTCCGCGGCTGCATGAAGAATCGCACGCTCTACGTGGTGCCGTATTGCATGGGGCCGATCAACTCTCCCCTGTCCCGCTGCGGCGTCGAGATCACTGACAGTCCCTACGTGGTGCTGAACATGGCGATCATGACCCGCATGGGCCGCCCGGCGCTGGAACGCATCGCGCGCGAGGGCACCTTCGTCCGCGGGTTGCATTCGATCGGTGAGCTCGATCCCAATCGGCGCTTCATCATGCATTTCCCGCATGAGCTCGGCATCGAGAGTTTCGGCTCCGGCTACGGCGGCAACGCCCTGCTCGGCAAGAAATGCCATGCCCTGCGCATCGCGAGCTGGCAGGCCCGCACCGAAGGCTGGCTCGCCGAGCACATGCTCATTGTTGGTTTGCAGAATCCGCAAGGCGAGACCCACTATCTCGCCTGCGCCTTCCCGTCGGCGTGCGGCAAGACCAACCTCGCCATGCTGATTCCACCGGGCTCGCTGCCGGGGTGGAAAGTCTTCACGGTGGGGGATGACATCGCCTGGTTGCATCCGGGCGCGGACGGCCGATTGTGGGCGATCAATCCCGAGTCCGGCTATTTCGGCGTGGTGCCCGGAACGAATCCGGAGACCAACCGCAACGCCTACAACATGATCCGCCGCGATACGCTGTTCACCAACGTTGCCCTCACCGCCAATAACGAGGCGTGGTGGGAGGGCCTGAGCACCGGCAAGCCCGCCATCGACTGGCAAGGCCGGCCGTACGATCCGGCACGCGGACCCGCTGCCCACCCGAACTCTCGTTTCACTGTCGCGGCCCGGCAAAATCCCAGCTACTCGCATCGGTCGGAGGACCCGCAGGGTGTGCCGATCACGGCGCTGGTGTTCGGCGGCCGCCGCCGTGAAGTCGCCCCTCTGGTATATGAGGCTCGCGACTGGAAGCATGGCGTCCTCGTGGGCGCTTCGGTCGCCTCTGAGACCACTGCTGCCAATGTTGGCCAGGTGGGTGTGGTGCGCCGCGACCCGATGGCCATGCAGCCCTTCTGTGGCTATAACTTCGGTGACTACTGGCAGCACTGGCTCGATGTCGGTGCGAAGCTGACCCGGCCACCCGGGATCTATCACGTGAACTGGTTCAGACGGGATGCCGACGGGAAATTCCTCTGGCCCGGATACGGCGAGAACCTGCGAGTCCTGGAGTGGGTATTGAACCGGTGCGCCGGCCGTGTCGGAGCCACTGAGACGCCTATCGGCAGGCTGCCTCGCCCTGAAGACCTGAACACTCAGGGCCTCAATGTGAGCCCGGACGCGATGAAGGCGTTGCTTTCGGTGGATCCGGCCTTGTGGAAGAAAGAGGTATCCGAGATCCGCACGTACCTCGAGCAGTACGGAAGCCGGCTGCCTGCCGAAATGCTTCAGGAGCTCAACGGCACGCAGTCGAGGCTGGCCGGCTGAGGCCCTGCCGCCTCAGCTGTCCTCGCACTCGAAACGAATGGTCTGGGGGGAATCGGCTTCCGGGAGCCGCCCCAGACCGATCATCCCCTCGCCTTTGATCTGCAGGCTGTCACGCCTCACAAACGACTCTTCCCCATCGTCGGTCTGCACGAATGTGCCATTGGTGCTCTGATCGATCAGCACGAATTTGCTGCGGTTGATCTCGATTCGCGCGTGCAAACGTGAGATCAGGTTGCCCTTGATGACAATGTCGTTGTCTTCGGCGCGCCCTATCGTGATGCTCGAGTGCGTCTCATCCAGCATCAGCTCCTTGTCCTGGCATCGCAACTTCAGGCGCATGAGCCGCACCGGCCGCGCGTTCATTGCAATCGCCGGGACCATGCTGGTCACGTCCTCTGACTGCCACAGCACTTCGTAGAGTGTGACTTCGCTGCCCTGACCCTTGAGAGTCGCAACGTCGATCTGGCGGCACGAGGCCCGCCACTCGGGCGACAGCCGCTCCACCGTTGCCGCAGTGGTAATAATCTGGCCGGCTTTCGCCTGGCTGGTCATTCTGTTGGCCGTGTGCACAGTGGCGCCGAAGACATCACGCGCCTCGAGCATCACGGGCCCGAAATGACAGCCGATACGGATGGCCACCGCCTGGTGATCCACCTTGAGCTGCGCGTGCGTGGAGATCTGTTGCTGCATCTGAGCAGCTGCGTTCAAGGCTTCGTCGGCGCTCGGGAAGGTAGACATCACCTCGTCGCCCATCGTCTTGATGACGGTGCCCTGGCGCTGTTCCGTTGCGCTGCGCATCACGTCGATGCAGATGGCGACCATGTCGCGGGCCCGCAGGTCCCCCATCTGCTCATAGAGCCGCGTGGAGCCCACGACATCGGCGAACAAAATGGCTAGTTCAATATCCTTGCCCATGCAATGCAGGCAGACCGCGGGTGGGTCAGGTGCAAACTCCTCGAATACTCAAGCAATTAGAGGGATTATACGCGACCGCCCTCGAGCCGCTAGCAAGCTGACACCCTTGGGCCCACCCTGCCGTGGCGTCGCCATCGTGAGACACAGAGTCGGAACGCCAGTTTCACGTTGAAACGCGGTAAGCGCCGGCGAGCCGAGCGGCGTTCCTGAGCAAGTCAGGCCCGGCATCGGCTTCGCGCGCGCCTTCACTCAGGAACCGCCGATATTCGCGCGCGCCCGGTTGGCCGCCATAGAGTCCCAGCATGTGCCGCGTTATGGAGGAAAGCCGCCCACCCCGCGCGAGCTCGCCGTGGGTATAGCGCGCCATCCGCTCAAGCATCTCCGCGCGCGAAGTTTGCAGCTGGAGCTCGCCCGGGTACAGCGCGTCATGCAGCTCCTTGAGAACAAACGGCCGGTGATAGGCCTCGCGGCCTAACATCACTCCTTCACACCAGGCGAGCGCATCGAGCGCCTCCGCGGATGTGCGGATGCCGCCATTCACGATCACGGGCAGCTGCGGGAATGCCTGTTTTATCCGCTCGACCACGTCGAACCGCAGGGGTGGGATTTCCCGGTTGTCCTTTGGCGAAAGTCCACCGAGTACCGCCTTCCGGGCGTGAATGATGGCCACCTGACATCCCGCAGCGCGGACCGCCCGCACGAACTCGTGCAGCGACTCGTAGTCCGCTTCATCGAACCTGCTCACCGCTTCCCTGATGGACACCCGAGGCTCGCGCGCGTGAGAGTTGACCACGCCGACTCGCATTTTGACGGTCACCGGCACGCTGACACCGGCACACATCGCCGCCACGCATTCCGCGACGCGGTTCGGCTCCAGCATGAGACACGCGCCGAACGACCCACTCGCCACCCGGTCACTGGGGCAGCCGCAGTTGAGGTTGATCTCGTCATAGCCCGCGTCCTCTCCGGCACGGGCCGCCACGGCCAATTCCCTCGGGTCGCTGCCGCCTAGTTGCAGTGCAACAGGATGTTCTTCGGGGTCGAATTCGAGCAGCCTCGCGCGGTCGCCGCGCAGTATGGCGGCGGCGGTGATCATCTCTGTATAGAGGAGCGCGTGGGGGGAAAAGCCGCGCAGGAAGTAGCGGCAGTGGCGGTCGGTCCAGTCCATCATGGGGGCCACGGAAATTCGACGATCTAAGATGCTGATTGTGCTAGACAAAATTGCCCCGGGTTGATTCTGCCGTTGATTGGACCGATGCATTGTCCTGATGGCTGCAGTAGTCTGCAAACCGTTGTTTTTCTTCTGCCTTTCGCAAGCAGTGAGGAAGAAGAGCGCCGCCAATCGGCGCAAGCAGAATCTGATCAACCTGTATCTGCGCGAATGCGCCGAGTCCGGGAAGACACTCGCGATGAAGTGGGGCTAGCGGCGTCGAAGCCGATGCTCTTGACTCGGTAACGACCGACCAATGCGGTCCTGCCGATCCACGCGGTGAAGGCTTGTTGCCCAAAGTTAGAGTAGCCGGCGGCCATTGCTATGCAGCACGTCCGGCAGATCGAGACTACGGTTTCGCCTCCAGAACCATGTTGAATGGCGTCTGGGTTGCGCGCCGCAGCCGGCGGAAGCCGCCCCCATCTACGATCACTTCGCGCAAGCGTTTCTCGCCAGCCTGCGCCCCGAGCGCCGGCCCCTTGCGTGCCAGAGAAACCGGCACACACACCTGTGAGGACGCGCCATAGTAAATACGACCGATCGGATTGAGATTGTCCTCAACTTGATCGCCCGCGAGCGGCTCGACGATCATACAGCTGCCATCGCTCTTCAATGCCTCACGCGCCTGCTTCGCCGCGCCCACCGGGTCTGCCATGTCATGCAGACAATCGAAGAAGGCGATCAGATCGAAGTCGCGGCCCGAGTAGCTCACGGCATCGGCGGCGTGGAATTCGACATTACTGACGCCGGCATCGGTCGCTCGCTTGCGGGCCACCTCAATCGACGGTCCATGATAGTCGTAGCCAACGAAGTGTGATTTGGGAAATGCTTTGGCCATAAGGATGGTACTGGCGCCGTGTCCGCAGCCGACATCAGCGGCGCTGCCACCACGTTCGAGCTTGCCGATCACGCCGTCCAGTGCCGGCAACCATGAGGTCAACAGATTGGCATTGTAGCCGGCGCGAAAGAAGCGCTCGGTGCCATGAAAAAGGCACGGGTGGTGCTCACCCCATTCCATGCCTTTGCCGGTGCGGAAATTCTCTTCAGTCTTCTGCAGCGCATGGAACAGCGCCTCAACCAGGAAGTAAGCGCCCGGGAGATCGACGGGTCCGTGCGGGTCAGCAAGACACAACGCCTGTTCGGGACTTAGCGAATACTTACCGCTGCCCGGATCATATTCGACATACCCGCCAGCAGCCTGATTGTTGAGCCACTCCCGGATGTACCGTTCGTTCGTGCTCGAGCGGGCTGCAAGCTCCGCGGAAGACAGCGGCGCAGCCGCCAGCGCTTTGTAGAGACCCAGGCGATCGCCCAACAGCATGAGCGTGGCGCTTGTGGCGGCACCCAGGTCGCAGACAGCTTTGCCCAGAAAGGCATCGAGTCGCTCGGAATCAATCGGCATGGTGTGGTCCTCCTCGGTGATGTGACAATGGCCTATAGCGGAATCCGGCGGAAAAAACCGCCATGTCTTGCGATTTCAGTGCCTCGTTGAAATCACTGTTAAATCCTTGGAATTAGCGGTCTGCGCCGGTTGATTGGCCCGCCAAACCCGCCAGGCGATCGTAGGGCTGAGCAGCGACGGGGGCGGGGCCATCAGATTTACAACTTTCAGGAACGCGGTCGCCAGACTGCTGTCGCGCGTCGCCGCAAGATGGAGCTTACCGATGTACCAGTTGATGAAACGCCGCATCGGCGGGCGTGCGCCGTTAACTTGCGGATGTCGGAGGTCGTTGCCAACAGCGATATCCCACGCGATGTCGACGATCCTCGCCGTCGCTTTAAAAAAGCGCCGCGCAAGATCTCTCGAGCCCGCGCGCAGGCACTGTTGCAGCGCCAGCGCCTCCTGCGCCGCGACTGTCATGCCCTGCCCGTAAACCGGGTTGAAGCTGCAGATCGCGTCACCGAAAACCAAGTAATTTTCGGGGAAGCGTGTCAGCTGCTCGTACCGCCGACGCACGTTAAAAAGGTAACGGTAGCGACTGTAATCGGTCAGCGGCTCCGCTCTCGCGACAATGTCGTGAATCCCCATGGTCGGTAGCGTCGCCAGATACGCGAGAAAGCCTTGATCGTCGTCAGGTGCGTCGTCGCCTAGAAAACCTCCGGTGCTGACAGTCCACCTGTTGTGCTCTTGGGCAAGGATGACGCCGTTTCGCCAGTTCGGTGCACTACCGGCGACAATTATTCCGAGCTTACCGCCGAGATCACTAGGTCGACGTCGGTACGTACGTGTCGTGTAGCTAATGCCGATCTTAACCTTCTCGGCGGCGGGAGGTTGGTAACCGAGCCCGTCGAGCCACGCCGCACTGGTTGAGCCGCGGCCAGTCCCATCGACGACAAGATCCGCATTGAGGATCTCGTCCGGCTTGCCCGCGATACGTGCGCGCACACCAGTCACACGCTTGCGACCGGGATCGCTGGCAAGACCCTGCACGGAGCAATTCTCTATGGCCCGCACATTTGGCAACGCCAGGAGCCGGCGGCGCAGAAGGCCCTCGAGTACAGGACGACTCGCAGCTAGGCCGATCATGTCGCTCTTGCCGTTAGCAAGCCCAACGTTATGACCTATCCAGGTTAGATCATTGACAATATCGCCGAGCAACCCTCCACATTGCTCGACAATCTCACTCGTATACCGTGGGAACAACTCCTCGAGTACCGCACCGCCGCGCGCCAGAAGCCCGTGAGTGTGGCGGCCCTGCGGAACCCCCTTGCGCGGAGTGTCTGTTGCCGGAAACGCATCGCGTTCGAGCACGGTGACGGTAGTATAAAAATCCGATAACGCGCGGGCCGCTAGCAGCCCACCCATGCTGGCGCCGACTACGATTGCATGGTCGCCCAATCTTTTCATAGTAATCCTCCTCGAATTGACCTGGCCCTGCGCGGCAGGCACCTTCGCAGTCAATCCGTCGCTTCCAATTCCGGCGACGGAAGGCTGCAGCGAATGCTAGGAGTAAGGCGTCCCCTCAGCGTCCCTCGGACATCACCACTGCGTTCGTACCACGATGGTCTCGCTCAGCGTGCGGATCCTTGGATTTCCGGAGATCCGTCGGGACGATCGGCTATGCCAGCTGCCGTTGCGAAAGGGCTTGGCCCTGCTGATTTATCTGGCTGAAGCGGGTGGCTCCGTCGGGCGCGACGTCTTCGCAACCATGTTGTGGCCCGAAAGCTCCGAAGATGTCGTACGGGCACGGCTGCGACGGCTCTTGCATCGCCTCCAACTCACGGTCGGTGACGGCGTTCTCACAACCGACCGGGCGACGATCCGATGGTCGCCGGCGATCGATCTACAAGTGGATTCTCAGCTGTTCGAACAGGCCTGTAACCGCGGGGAGTTCGAGCTGGCCTGGGATCTCTATCTGGGTGACTTTCTCGATGGTTTCTCGCTCGGCGATTGTCCGCAGTTCGAGGAGTGGGCCTTCTTTCGCCGCGAGACCTTGCGAGGGCGGGCGATACAGGCGCTCGAGCGCATAGTACACAGCAGGAATGCGGCCGGAGAGTATGCTGCCGCGGCCACGTA
>Ga0105247_10001409_pt1 | contig 17436 bp, 17 predicted proteins | sample KBSS24metaG_FD_81519 | JGI IMG/M metagenome (GOLD analysis project Ga0105247, IMG submission 81519) | Switchgrass rhizosphere microbial communities from Kellogg Biological Station, Michigan, USA - KBS S2-4 metaG | ecosystem: Host-associated > Plants > Roots > Rhizosphere > Soil | place...
GGAACTACCATTAATCTTGAGGAAGTAAACAATCGTGGTGAAGTAAGTGTCTTCAGCACCAATAAAGAAGGTTTAGATAAAGCCGTGTCCTGGATCAAAGGAATTGTAGCAGTACCGCAGGTAGGAGATGTATATGATGCAACAGTGAAATCTATCATGCCTTTTGGAGCATTCGTTGAATTTTTACCGGGCAAGCAGGGATTAGTTCATATCAGTGAAGTAAGCTGGAAACGATTGGAAACGTTGGAAGGTGTCTTAAATGAAGGAGATAAAGTAAAAGTAAAATTAATAGGCACTGATCCTAAATCAGGCAAATTCAAATTATCAAGAAAAGTATTGATACCAAAACCTGAAAGACAGGACAGACCTGCTCAATAATCGCTATACTATCAAAATATTAAAAGGCATATAGTTTCTATGTGCCTTCTTTTTTCTCGCTAATATTGATCTATTGATACAATATCTTCAAATAGTATTTCAAAATTTATCTGGTGAAACTTCAGAGCTATTAATTGCCAATCTCATCGAAATTGGCTTTGATGGCTTTGAAGAGGAGGGAAGTATTCTAAAAGCTTTTATACCAGTAGATAGGTTTGATAATACAGCACTCGATGAAATCACACGATCTTTCAAGATCAATTTTTCTAAATCAATCATTGAAGAAACAAACTGGAATCATTTATGGGAATCGAATTTTGAACCAGTGATCATTGATGATTTTGTTGCAATCAGAGCTGATTTTCATGAGCCAATAAAGAATGTACAACACGAGATCGTTATTACTCCTAAAATGAGCTTCGGAACAGGTCATCATGCTACAACGAAAATGATGATACAGCAAATGCGGAAAATTGATTTCATTGATAAAACCGTTTTTGATTTCGGAACAGGTACCGGTATTTTATCCATACTCGCAGAAAAGTTGGGGGCTTCAAAAATCATTGCTGTTGATAACGATGAGTGGTCTGTTGAAAATACTAAGGAGAATATTCAACGAAATAATTGCCATAAAATAGAACTGAAAAAGGGTGATACTATCTTAAAAGACCAATCGTTTAATATCATTTCAGCCAACATTAATAAGAACGTTATTCTGGATCATTTTTCCAGTTTAATTAATCAACTTGACACTTCCGGTATTTTGGTTATAAGCGGAATAATATCTGAGGATAAAGTAGATGTTTTGAGCAAAGCAAATGATTTTTATTTAAAATATGATGATATAATGACAGATAACGACTGGATGTGCATAAGGTTCAGTCGTTAACGCAAGTTTATCTGTGTATTAAATTAATGTTGCCAATGGAGAGTTTTTGGGCTATTTTTGCTGTTCAACTTTAACCAGTGTTCTTATGAACGAACTATTATTGATCGTTCTTGCATATCTTATTGGTAGCATTCCCACTTCAGTTTGGGTTAGCGAATATTTTTTTGACATTGATATTCGTGACTACGGCAGCGGTAATCCCGGGGCTACAAATACATATCGTGTATTAGGACCAAAATGGGGAACTATTGTAATGATAGTTGATATGGTAAAAGGAATTGCAGCCGTTAAACTTGCACTACTTCTTCCCTATTATGCCGATAACGCAACAGCGCTTCTTAATCTTCAGATTGGCTTAGGACTTGGCGCTGTAATCGGACATGTATTTCCTATTTGGGCTGATTTCAGAGGTGGAAAAGGTGTAGCAACATTGTTTGGATTGGTATTAGGAATATCGCCATGGACTGCCTTGTGTTGTGTCGGTGTATTCATTTTAGTACTATACCTGACCCGATTTGTTTCATTAAGCTCTATATTGGCAAGTATTGCTTTTCCCGTTTTTATACTTTTAATTTTCAATGTAGATAACGATACCTACAGGATATTTGCCATCGCAGTTGCGCTAATGGTTTTGCTTACACATCAAAAAAATATTGGACGCTTGCTAAGAGGAAGCGAAAGTAAAGTGCCAATTCTAAAACATCGTGATCGACGTCGCCAACGCAGGCGAGATGCGTCACGATAGCCAGGTTAATTCTTACAATTAATGTAATATGATTTTGTCCAGATCATATTTGGTACAATGATTGATTTTCTTCAAACAAATAATCCAAAATGATACGAAAGTTTAGCTTACTATTTCTTCTTCCATTATTTATTGCATGTTCTAAAAATTCAGTTACAGGTCGTAAACAATTTAAATTAATTCCAGAGCATGAATTACAATCCATGGCATCAACTCAATATCAGCAATTCTTATCAAGCAATAAAGTAGTTACTGCTACTGAAAGAGATGCTGAAATGGTCAGGCGTATTGGAGTCCGCATTACAAAAGCCGTAACTGATTACTATGTTCAAAAAGGATTATCAAAAGAACTGGAAGGATATAATTGGGAATACAAGCTTGTTGAAAGCAAAGAAATAAATGCATGGTGTATGCCGGGAGGAAAAATTGTTGTGTACACTGGTTTATTACCTATAACTCAAAATGAAGCGGCTTTAGCAATAGTTATGGGGCATGAAGTATCTCATGCAATTTTTAATCATGGTAACGAACGAATGAGTCAGCAATTAGGAACGGCAGTAGTTGGCACAGGTTTACAAATTGCCATGTCAGACAAGCCGGCAGAAACACAAAATGCTTTTCTTGCGGCGTTCGGTGTAGGAAGCCAGGTTGGTTTATTATTACCTTTTTCAAGGAAACATGAATTAGAAGCCGATCATTGGGGGCTGAACTGGGCAGCAATGGCAGGATATAATCCCGAAGAAGCCATTCCGCTTTGGCAGCGAATGGAAAAAGCAAGTAATGGACAAAAGCCACCGGAATTTTTAAGCACACATCCAAGTGAAGGCAATCGGATTGAACAATTACAAAAATTTATGCCCGAAGCTTTGCAATACTATAAAACAAGCAATAAATAAAAAGTTGATTTTGCATAAGAATTTTCTTTGAAATGCCCGCCAATTCGAGATTTGTTTGCTAAAAGCTTTTATACTTCGGGTTTTTCCCATACCTTTGCGTTCCCTGCTTTGAGAACTCTGTTAATTACTTTCCGAACCAAGGCTTAACAGGAACCTTTTAAATAGTTTGCACGTATGTCACAAACGCTGTTTGAAAAATTACAACTGGTTGACGAAAAGAATCTTCTAATTCAGGGCTTACCTTCATCTATCGAGAAACAATTCAACAAATTGTCTTTTGCAAAAAACATGACGCCGCTTTTAAAAAGCCGCAAAATTGACTTTGCATTAGTATTTGCTGTAAGTGAAACCCAGCTAAACGGGATCTTGAAGGATGTAATGCCTTCACTGAAAGAAGATTCAAAATTCTGGGTAGCTTATCCCAAAACCACCTCAAAGATCGCTACGGATCTGAACAGGGAAAGAAGCTGGAACCGGCTAACCGCTGAAGGTTATGAAAGTGTTTACCGGGTCGAGCTTGATCATGTTTGGAGTGCAATGCGATTTGCAAAAGCTGACAGTATCCAGGAAGAAGTGGTTATTTCTGCAAAAAGAGAAGTAGCACTTGCTTAGCTGACCAGTTATTAAAAATGTTTTTAGGTTTGTTGTTTTTGCAACAAACCTTTTTTTATGTCTTTCCTGAATGTTGAAATAAAAGCAAGCTGTAATAATGCGGATTTCATCCGTGAATATTTATTGTCTCACCGGGCTGAATTCAAGGGAGTCGATCATCAAACAGATACCTATTTTAATGTAAATAATGGAAGATTAAAATTAAGAGAAGGGAATATTGAAACCAATCTTATTTATTATGAAAGAGCAGATCAACACGGTCCTAAAAATTCCAATTTCAATCTTGTAAAAATAAATGACACCGATGGACTGAAAGAAGCGCTTATTAAATCAATTGGAATAAAAGTTATTGTTAAAAAGAAAAGAGAGATCTATTATATCAAAAATGTGAAATTTCATATTGATGAAGTAGAGAATTTAGAATCGTTTGTAGAAATCGAAGCTGGAAACATATTGGCGGACTTATCACAGCAAGAGTTAAAGGAACAATGTGATTTTTATATGACCGAATTAAAAATAAAATCGGAAGACCTTGTCAATGTTTCTTATAGTGATATGTTACTGCAAAAAGATAAATGACTTACTTTATTACAACAGTCCCCATTTTTTTTGTCAATTCTATTTCCATTTGTTTTAAATGTTCATGAGTCTGGTAAAGCATATCATACTCGATAGAGGTATGTTGTTTTTCAAGATCCACCTGATTTTCCAACAACATTCGTTTTACTTTTCTCAATTTTAAATAATTAATAGCTGATTCTATTTCTTCGTTGGTCTTGTCCTCGTCCATTTTTAAATATTGCAAGAGCTGCTCTCCATTATCTTTATTTACCGTGGTAATAAAATCTTCATAGCTTTTTTCAAATAGTTGCTTTTGATAACCGCTTGCCTGGCTGAATTCCCGGCGCCAGTGTTCGCTTTCTTCGTAAGGGAAATTCAACAATGATACAGCAAGGCTGCTTATTTTGGGGTCCTGGCTATAAATGAAATAATTTTTATCTGCCTTTACTATGTCGTTGCGCAATACATTTTTATAAACATTTATTAAAGCAACAATATCCTTATTATCAATCAACCCTTCGTCAATCATTTCTTCAAAAATATATTCTGCCACCAGTTTTGAATCATTCCATTTCTTCAGTCCATGCTCCAACAGCATTTTTGCTACTTCTCTTTCCTGCAATTCGTCTTTGAATAATAAAGTAAAAGTAGAGTCATCATAATCTGTGGCTTCCGCCTGCCTTGCATTCTCTTCATGTTGTTTTGCTTCTTCAAATGGCAATCTTCTTTCTAATGTAGAAATCCGATCCCGTATAAATTTATTTACCAATGCGTGCAAGCCGCTTTCATCAATCTTTAAAATTTCTGAACATTGCTTTATATAATCCTGTTGCTTTGTAAAATCTTCCGCTTTATTGATCTTCGAAATGGTCTCTGCCATCTGGTTTACCACTTCGGCTTTCTTTGTCGAATCGCTGCCGGCATCTTTCAACGCTACTTCAAGCTGAAAAAGAATAAAGTCTTTTTTATTCTTTTGGATAAACTCTTTGAAAGCAGTTGGTCCAACCTTATGAACATAACTATCAGGATCTTCTTTGTTAGGTATTAAAACCAGCTTTACATTTAATCCTTCTTCCAAAGCCATATCCAGGCCACGCAGAGCTGCTTTTATTCCGGCCGGGTCTCCATCGTAAATGATCGTAAGATTATTGCTGTATTTTTTTACCAGCCTTAATTGATCTGAGGTTAATGAAGTACCTCCTGAAGCAACTACATTCTCTATACCTGCCTGCTGTAATGAAAGCACATCAGTATATCCTTCTACCAGTAAGCATTCATCAGCCTTATCAATTGCCTGCCGGGCAAAATAAGAACCGTAAAGAATTTTACTTTTTATATAGATCTCATTTTCCGGTGTGTTAATGTATTTCGGCGCTTTATCATTACTTTTTAAAATCCTTGCTCCAAAACCTAACACTTTACCACTATGATTATGTACGGGGAAAATAATACGGCCTCTGTAATTATCGCTAAGCTGATCATACCTGTTAACTACTAACCCCGTTTTGAGCAATAGTTCAGTATTGAATTGTTTGACAATTGCTTCTTTGGTAAAAGCATCTTTTTGTTCAGGGGAATATCCTAATTGAAATTTTTTTATGATCTCTTCACGAAAGCCTCTTTCTTTCAGGTAACTTAAACCAACATCCCGGCCTTCTTCTGTATCAAATAATCTACTGGAAAAGAATTGCTGCGCAAAATTGTTGATGATATACAAGCTGTCTGCCGAAAGCTGCTGTTCTTTTTGTTCATCTGTTTGAAATGTCTCTTCTATTTCAATACCATATTTATTAGCGAGCCATTTCAAAGCATCAACATAGCTATACTTTTCATGCTCCATAATGAAGCTGATCGTATTGCCACTGCGACCGCAACCAAAACATTTGTAGATTTCTTTAGTTGGCGAAACTGTAAAGGACGGAGTCTTTTCGTTATGAAAAGGGCAAAGGCCAAGATAGTTGGTGCCTCGTTTTTTCAATTTCACAAAACCGCCTATGATGTCTATAATATCAAGGCGACTGAGAATTTCCTGTATGGTATTTTGTGAGATCAAAGTATTGCTTGCCCGGATTGCGAATATCGGTATTGATCTACAAATGCTGAAATCATTCCATTGTCATCCAATTATCAAATTTTCAACAACTTTTTAAATTAATTAAACCCATACATTTTACCGGGGTCTTTTTCAGCAAATACCTGCTTATGAGAATTAAATCATGCCTTCTCATTCTTTTTTCTGCAATTTGTTTTTCCTGTAATCCAAATAGATTGTACGATGATCTTCCTGCTGAAACTGAAGGTTATGTTCCTGTTTACAGCAACAATATTTCAGCAGTAAAACAAATTGTTTCTGAAGCTCCGAGAAAAACAATTCATGGAGGCAAGATATATACAGTTGGTGATCTCCTTTTCCAGGTGGAGCAGGATTCAGGTATACATATTATTAATTATGCCGACGTTCATAATCCACAAAAGCTTGGATTCATCCGTTCATTTTCATGCAAAGAGCTTTCAATAAAAAATGGGTTTATTTATACAAATAATCTCAGCGATCTTGTTGTGATCGATATCACCAATCCCACAAATATTCATGAAGTCAGCAGGGTAGCAGGAGTATTTCCCGACCTTGCTCTTCAATATCCACCGAAAGATGTGTTGGCTTACCGTACCTATTTTGAATGCGCTGATCCTTCAAAAGGAGTAGTGGTAGGATGGAACAAACAATCAATTAAAAACCCTAAATGCTGGAGATAATGAAACCTATATTCATCGTATTATTATTTTGTCTTGGTATTTTATATAATAGCTGTAATAAAGAGTCAACCGATGCGGCAAATAAACAACAAGGTGCCGGCGGATCAACAGCAAAGTTTACCATTGCCGGTAATTATTTGTATGTAGTAGATCACACCAGTTTAAAGGCATTTGATATAACTGATCAGGCTCATCCTATTTTAAAAACAAAAACAGAGCTGGGTCTCAATATCGAAACTATTTTTCCTTACAAAGACAAATTATTTATTGGCTCATCGTCATCTATGTACATTTATTCTTTAACTGATCCTTCCAAACCATCACGGCTTGCTAAAGCAGATTACACAATACGCATGTCCTGTGATCCGGTTGTAGCAAGAGATAGTGTTGCATATGCAACATTGCGGGCAGCCAGTGTTTGCGGTGGTACAGCAAGTGCATTGGTTGTTTACAATATAAAAAATGTTTCAGCGCCAGCTTTGATGAGCACCCATAGCCTTTTCACCCCTTTTGGTCTGGGCACTAAAGACAGCGCTTTATATGTTTGCGAGGCACAAAGTGGTTTGAGAGTTTATAATATTCGTAATGCCTACAATCCTGAATTCAGAACTACTATTAATGGTCATACCTTCTATGATGTGATTCCTTATGGTGATATTCTTATTTGCCAGGTAAGCGATGGTTTTGCTATGTATGATATTTCTAATTCATTAAACCCGGTTTACCTGTCAAAAGTTTTGAATTAATTTATGATCCGTTTATTCCTGCTGATCTTAGTTTTTAATAATGGCATTATCACGAATTGTTTTTCTCAAAAACAGGAAAGGAATTCTTTACGATCAATATCATTACGAACAAATTTATTTTCGTTTGTTGAATTAGATGCGGGTATTATGGTTGGAGTTAAATACCAAATCAATGAACGATTTGCTGCAACGATAGACCCTATGTTTATTTTTTATAATCCTTATGACAGCCATGATCAGCAACCTTTGGGAATTAAGATCAGGTCAGATATCCGGTATTATTTTGATAAATATAAAGCGGGGCATGATCGTTTTTTTATCGCTCCTGAATTACACCTGAAATATGTTTCAACAAAAAAAATAGATGATTTTGGCTTTAACTGCATTAGTGGTCAGTGCAGTTATTATATGAATGCTCAATATCGGGAGGTTAAAAGTGAAGCCGGGGGGTCTGTTAAATTAGGAACAGAAATACCTCTTGATAAAAAAGAAACGTGGTCACTTGAAATATATGCAGGCTTTGGGGTCAAAGTCATTCATTATTCTGAAAAAGATATACCATTCAGATCCTCATTTGTTTCCACTCCAACACACCAATTTCCCCTCCTAGAAGATACCCCCGTTCCCATATTGCCAGGGTTTGCAAAGTTGAGCTTCCGTATTTGGTAAAACAGGAGACTAGCCTCATCGTTAAAAAGGGGTGCAAAAAAAGTTCTGGCTTTTTTTAAAAAAGAGTTTTAAATTGTAGTAACAATTTCTTTACCCTGGGAAAACAATTAGTTCTTTTATTGTTCACCTTTAAATTTAAAGCCCATGGTTCAGGTAGACATCTCACAGCTAACCGGAGAGTGTAATACCTGGAGAGAAAGCCTTCGTCAATATCGTGACGAATTTGGCAAGGACAAAGTCCTCCTCCAGCATTCAGTAAGCAACTCACTCTCCAAAGATCAACTACAAGAAGTTGAACACTTGCACAACCAGTTTCACATTCAGCTCATCAACATTCACGATCTCAAACAGTCAGTCAAAATCCACGAACGAACCTTATCATTCGAGATCAATTCTTCAGAAGGACTATCAGAACAAACAATCAGTAATCACGAAAATTTATTCGACCAGTATCAAACGCTTACGCAAACGCTCCAGGACTTGCGTGATGAATTCAGCCAGTTCCTGAGCCGAACGTAGGGTTTAGTTTATAGTTATCAGAATGGTTTGTGGTTAAACAAACCCTGAATATCGAACTTTAAGAAGTTCGATTAAAAGATTTATTCACTCTAAATATTCCTTGCCATGCCAGAATTTGATACCTCACATGTAAAAAATATTGTCTTGCTCGGCCATGCCGGCTCGGGTAAGACCACATTAGCGGAGTGCATGCTCTACGAAGCCGGAATAACGACACGCCGCGGCAGCATAGCCGAAAGAAATACAACAGGAGATTACCACGAACTGGAACAGGAACGTGGTAATTCTATTTTTAGCAAGCTCCTTCATACCAAATGGAGAGGCTATAAAATAAATATCATCGATACTCCGGGTTATGATGATTTTGTTGGTGAAGTTATATCTGCATTGAAAGTTGCTGATACCGGTGTTATGCTACTAAATGCAGTGATGGGAGTTGAAGTAGGAACCGATATCATTTGGGAATACACAGAAAAGTTTAAGACCCCGATGATCTTTGCTGTAAATAAACTCGACGATGATAATGCTGATTTTGATCGTACTGTTCGTGAAGCAAAATCTCATTTTGGAAATAATGTTGTTGTAGTTCAGTATCCGCATCAAACGGGTTCAGGCTTTCATGAGATCATTGATGTATTGCGAATGACAATGTATAAATTCAAGGATGCAGGAGGTAAACCGGAAAAATTACCGATACCGGATGATGAAAAAGAAAAGGCGGAAAACCTGCACAAAGAATTGATTGAGGCTATAGCCAGTAACGACGAGTCGTTAATGGAAACTTATTTTGATAAAGGAGAATTAATGGAAGATGAAATGAAAATGGGAATGAAAAAAGCAATGATCAATCATGATCTTTTTCCTTTATTCTGTTTATCAGCTGAACGCAATATGGGCAGCGGCCGCCTGATGGGCTTTATTGATAATGTTTGCCCCAGCGCCAATGAAATGCCAGCTCAAACAACAAAGAGTGGTGATAAACTTAGCTGTGATGCCAATGGCCCTGCATGTATTTTTATTTATAAAACAATTTCAGAGCCGCATGTAGGAGAGTTATCTTTCTTTAAAGTATTCTCCGGTACAGTAAAAAGCGGAATGGAGTTAGAAAATGAAACAACAGGTGTAACGGAAAAAATAAGTCAGTTATTTTTAGTAGAAGGCAATAAGCGAACTCCTGTAACTGAGCTAGTTGCCGGAGATATTGGAGCAACACTTAAATTAAAAAATACACATGTAAACAATACTCTCCATGCAAGAGGTAAAAATTATGAATTGCCGCCGATAGAATTTCCTTCACCGAATATGACAGTTGCAATTGAAACATTAAAAAAAGGAGAGGAAGAAAAATTATCACAGGCATTGCACCAGTTGCGTGAAGAAGATCCAACATTATTAGTTGAAGTATCACAGGAATTAAAACAAACATTGATCCATTGCCAGGGTGATATGCACCTTGCTGTTGCTAAATGGAAAATAGAAAAGCAACATAAGCTGGAAGTAAGATTTGTAAAACCAAGAATTGCATATAGAGAAACTATACGCAAAATGGCCGATGCTAATTATCGGCATAAAAAACAAAGTGGGGGAGCCGGGCAATTCGGTGAAGTGTATATGCGGATAGAACCGTGGTATGAAGGAATGCCTGAGCCAAAAGATCTGAATGTAAGAGGCCGGGATGTTTATGATCTTGATTGGGGAGGCAAGCTTGTGTTTTATAACTGCATTGTCGGCGGCGCTATTGATACAAGGTTTCTTCCATCCATATTAAAAGGGGTGATGGAAAAAATGCACAACGGTCCGCTTACAGGGTCTTATGCTCGTGACATCCGGGTGTGTGTATATGACGGTAAGATGCACCCGGTTGACAGCAATGACATATCATTTAAGATAGCAGGATTACAGGCATTTCGTCAGGCATTCCAGCAAGCCGATCCGCAGATACTAGAACCTATTTATCATGTTGAGGTATTATGCCCCGATGATCTTACTGGTTCAGTAATGGGTGATCTGCAAAGCCGTCGTGCTATTGTAGAAGGCATCGACAGTGAAGGGCATTTTCAAAAGGTGATAGCCAAAGTTCCATTGGCCGAAATGGAAGGCTATTCATCATCACTTCGATCTATTACACAGGGCAGGGCAAAATTCAAAATGAATTTCCAGGCTTATGAAGCAGTGCCGTTTGAATTGCAACGCAAATTGATCGATGAGTATAGCAAGACAGCCAAAGAAGAATTGGTATAATCATTATGCCATGAAGTTTGTTCATAACTGGCCTCCGGAAACGGAGGCTTTTATTTACCTGAAACCATCAGACGTGGCATAATTTTTAATTATGAAACTACTTAAACAGTTGCATCATGCCATCTTCAGTCGTTGCAGCTATAAAGTATGATGTGTCTTCATCTACACTTCGGGTAATTTATGTATCGGGAAATGTATATGATTACAAAAAAGTTCCTGAAGAAATTTATAAGAAGATGAAAACGGCTTCTTCAAAAGGTGAATTTCTTAATAAAGAAATAAAACCTAACTATGAATTTGAAAAGATCAAATAGAAAATAATAATTTTTTAAGTTTAGAAAAATGAAAATCGCTTCCTATAATGTAAACGGTGTTAATGGTCGCTTAGTTGTTCTGCTTCGCTGGTTAAGTGAATCAAAACCGGATATAGTCTGTTTGCAGGAGCTAAAATCACCCAATGAAAAATTTCCGCTAAAAGCAATAAACGATGCAGGCTATGCAGCCAAATGGCATGGGCAAAAAAGCTGGAATGGTGTTGCTATTCTTTCAAAAGTAGGAGAGGTGCAGGAAATCAGAAGGGCATTACCAGGAGATCCAAAGGACATGCACAGCAGATATATTGAAGCAATTGTAAATAATGTTATGATCGGATGTCTTTATCTGCCTAATGGCAATCCATGGCCCGGTCCAAAATTCGAATATAAACTGAAATGGTTTAAACGATTGACTGCACATGCAAAGAAGTTAATAGAAGAAAAAACTCCTGTAGCGCTGATCGGCGATTTCAATGTAATGCCTACAGAGCTCGACGTATATAAACCGGAACGTTGGATCAATGATGCTTTATTCAGGATAGAAATTCGTGATGCTTATAAAAAATTAGTTGACCAGGGTTGGACAGATGCCATACGCAAACTTTATCCAAAAGAAAAGATCTATACTTTCTGGGATTATTTCAGGAATGCTTATCAACGTGACGCCGGTTTACGCATTGATCATTTTTTATTAAATACACCTTTAAAAAAAAGATTAATGAATGCAGGTGTTGATAAACATGTACGAGGGTGGGAGAAAACCAGCGATCATGCCCCGGTATGGATTGAATTGAAAGATCAATAAAATGATCGCTTTTATATAGCCGATATGAATTCAGCACTAATCATTTCCTGAATAACATGCGGTCAATATTTTTATCTGTTTCTTCAGGCTGCTGTTTTTTATGATAAAATGCTTCGTAATATGCTTTGATAAAAGCAGTAAGAGGTGTAGCAATAAAAGCTCCCATTATTCCAAACGCCGCCGTCATTGCCAGCAGCATAACAAGTATAAAGACTGGATGGATCTTCATTGTAGTCGAACGAATACGGGGTATCACAAAATCGCCGATGATCTCATCCAATGCAATATAAAATATAGCCACCCATAATGCGGTAGTTGGTGAAATAGAAAAAGCGATCAATATGGGTGGCACCGCCATAATATAAAAGCCCAGCTTGGGAATTAGCTCGGCAAAAAAAGTAACTCCTGCCCAAACCCATACCCCGGGAATCCCCATAAAGTAAAGAAAGAACCATACAATAGTTGCCCGCAATGCGCCTGCAAGAATGTTGGACCACATCCAGCCAATAGTCATTACAGATGCATTGGAAAAAGCGATAGTAGCTTTTTCTTTATGTGCAGCAGAAAAAAAAGAAAGATACATCTCCAGCAAGGGCCGTGGATTTATCAGCATATAGATCACTAAGCAAAAAAATAAAATGATCATTAAAAGGTTCCGGATTATTCCCAACGAATATTGCCCCAACCTGTTGAAGAAGGGTGGCAACTGATCTGTAATAAATGTTGAAGATGTGTTACCGTGATCACCCCCATAATTGCCGAGCCAGCTATCAATACGCTGGTTGAGATTTGAAAGGTATTGTGGAAGACTGGCTATTAGTAATTTTATCTGCGTTACCATTTTTGGCACTACCATCCATCCTACTAATGCAAATAATGTCAGCACGCCAAAGAAAACTAAAATAGAAGCAATTGCCCGTGACATTTTTCTCCGTTGTAACCAGGTGACGGGGGCATTAAGCACAATTGTTATTACGATAGCAAAAAATATAAGAAGGATAACACCAATGATAGCATGTATAAACCAGATAGCAACAAACAGTCCTGCTGCTAAATAAATAAGACGGGCCAGCGGTTTATATTCTATAGGCGAATTCATCGATTAATAAAGATAAAACAATTGCGCAGGCATTACTGACTAAGAAAAGAATTATTAAAAGAAGGTGCTTGTATTACTTTCGGTAAAATCAGTTAAAAAATAGTAAAGCGGAAATTTTTACAAGTGAACATACCTTTCAAATCTCAAAATCATCCTGTAAGTTCGCAACTTACACCGTCAGTATTAAATAATAACTTATGAAAAGGCTTTTCCTCTTTTTATCCTTTATCCTTTTTACTTTTCTTATTGCGCCTAAATCTTTTGCACAAAACGCTCCTCCCGATACAGTCAAAGCTGGTATTTATATTACCAGCATACATGATATTGACTTTAAGCAAAAAGAATATGCAATCAATTTTTGGTTGTGGCTAAAATATAAAAACAAGGATTTTAATTTTCTGCAAAACCTTGAAGTACCCCAGGCAAAGACAGTAGAAAAATCATTCTCAACAGTAGATAGTTCCGACGATCAAATATATATGCAAATGAAATTACAATGCGTGATGAAAGATTCATGGAGAATAGGCAACTTTCCTTTTGACCGTCAAAGCCTCCGGCTTGCTATTGAAAACTCGCAGTATGATTCACGATCCCTGATATTTGTGCCAGATACAATTGGTCAGCACTTTGATCCGCGGTTTACATTGCGTGGATGGAGGATTGACAGTTGTATTCTTGCAACAGGAATAAAACAATATGAAACAGGATTTGGGGACGAGAGCCTTGCTAAACCGCATACCGAATACAGTACATTCAGGGTTAGACTCAGCATTAAACGGGACGCAGGAGGGCTTTTCTGGAAAATGTTTTTAGGAATGTATATTGCTTTTCTCATAGCCTACATTTGTTTTTATATACATACCGATGGGATTGACTCTCGTTTTGGATTGAGTGTCGGCTCTTTGTTTGCCGTTATTGGTAACAAATACATTATTGATTCATCACTTCCTGAATCCACTTCTTTCACACTTGTTGATACATTGCATGGTCTTACCCTGTTTTTTATTTTTGCAGTCATTACAGCTACTGCTTATTCATTGCAACTCGTTAAAAACAATAAATCCAAACAGGCTGCAAAGTTTGATATGATCTGTGCGCAAGCATTCCTGATCGTCTATGTTGTTTTAAATATTTATTTTATTACAAAAGCTAATGCTGGCTGAAGAAACATTTTAATCCGGTTGATTGAGAGTCATCCGAATCTAACAAAAAATAAAACCGGGAAGATCACTTCTTCCCGGCTACGAAACGTAGATGGTCCTGGTTCAAAATTTTTATTCCCCATATCTTTAATCAATACTCTTTAGCGTAATATACTTCTGTATGCTATTATAATTAAACCCTTTGGCCTTCATATTCTTAATATATTCAGGAGTAATGCCCATTGCTTTCACTGCAACGATCTCATCCAGATCAATATTCTTGAATCCAACAGATTCAAAACTCTTTATAAATTCAGGAGTAATGCCTTGTGCCTTTAGGCCGGTAACATTATCAATATCTGAGATCTTATAACCAGCCATTTCAAAACTTTTGATATATTCAGAAGTAATACCCAATGCCCTGAACGATACCAAGTGTTCGGGATTGATGTTTTTATATCCCAGATCCACAAAACTTTTCATGAATTCAGGAGTAACGTTTTGAGATTTCATGCCAACAAAATGTTCCGGTTCAATATTTTTAAAGCCCATATCATGCCAGCTCTTAATATAATCAGGAGTTACACCAACCGCTTTAAATGATACCAGTGCTTCATGCGGAATATTTGTAAGACCAACTGCTTTGAATGAATTGATATATTCCGGTGTTATGTTCATGGCCTTAAAACTCACCATATCATCAGCATCATTATCATCTTTATTCCCTTTCATTTCTCTTACCTTACCGATATACTCTTTATCAATTCCCTGTGCTTTGAAACTCACCAACTGATCAGTAGATATATTTTTATATGCGCTGCGGATCTCAGTGATATACTTATCATCAACACCCAACGCCTTTAATGATACCAGTTTTTCCAACGACACATCTTTGAATCCAGCATTCTTAACTGAACGGATATAAGCCTGGTCAACACCCAATGCAGCTACAGGAATGAGATCTTCTTTTGTAACATTGGTATATCCTTCGTTTTTCAGCATGGATACAAATCCTTTTTTCACATTCACAAAAAAGAACACCAGCATGTCACGGTCGTCAAGCTTTTCTTTCAGCTCATTGCCTAACTGATCAGCATATGCTTTGTCAGCAATAAATTTGTAATGTCCCATGCCTGTATTTTCCTGGAACATGCCTGTAAATTCCACTGTGCCGGCATCACGGGTTATTTTAAATGATGTCTGTCCTTCTTTTGGCGCAGATGAAAGCTCACTTAATTTATAAGTATTACCGCTGAAACTATTATTATCAATATCATCATCCCTTTTAAATTGAATAGAGATTTTTTCTCCTTTAATAGTAGCAAACCATGAACCTTCCGTTTCAATATCATGATTATGCTTGCCTTTTTCATTATTTGATTTATTTGCCTCATTTGATTTGTTTGATTGATCATTCTGTCCATAGGCTAGAGGTTCATTCAGCAGGCATGCTAAAAAAGCAAATACGGGCAACAGGAAAAAATATTTCCATGCTGTATGCAGGTTTGATCTTTTAATGTTCATCATGGCTATACGTTTTTTAAGAATTGATTGATTATAATTTGTAGTAAGGCTCAGGGGAAAATGAGGAGCAGATACCTGCACAAGGCTAAGTTGGTACCGCTGCTTATCTACTTTCTCGTTCTGCGTGAGTTGATCATCAGTTAAAAATTCAAGATTGCTTTCGATTTCACGGCGGTAAACCCATGCAAATGGATTAAACCATTGAAAGATCAGCAGCAACTCTGCAATAACAATATCTATTGTATGTTTTTGGCGAATATGAATTTTTTCATGCAACAAGATCTGGGAATAAGTTTCCCAATCATATTTCTCAGGGTTGATGAAAATAGTATTGCCAAAGGAACAGGGAGCTTTATCACCGCTTACTTCCACTATGCGATAAGGTCCATCAATAATAACGGGGTTGCGATAAGAACGCCAAAGCAGAACGGCAAGCTGTAAAAGAAAACTGATGCCGAAAATAATTACACCAAACCAATAGATCCAGAAAAGCCAGCTCATCAATTGCGCAAAAGAAAGTTTATTAGATGGTGATTGTGCCAAGTTGTTACCGATAGGTGAGATCTGAACATCTGGCTGTATGCTTGTCGTAGTTTGTGCAGATTTATTAGTTGTTGCAGGTTGCTGGTTATTTGTTGCTGGTTGACGAATGTCAACCTGTTGCTTATTCACCATTGACAATTCACTATTCACTTTTCTCAACGAAAACTGTTGAGGTACCTGCAGCAATGGTAATGCAAAAGAGATCACCAAGCAAACGATCAGCATATACCGGTTCACTTTGTAAAAAGTTTCCCGGCGAAGCAATACTTTATAAAAAGCCAGGCAGGCAAATAGTATCAGTGCGACATTAACGATATAAGGAAGTATCATGATTTGTCTTTTTTGATCATTTGAAGAATTTCTTTTAATTCATTTTCAGTAAGGTTTTGCTCCTTAGCAAAAAAAGCCAGCATCCGTGGATATGAATTATCAAAATACTTTTTCACGATATCCTTCATATCATGCTTTTGATAATCTTCACGGCTGATGATGGGAAAGTAGCGATGAATATTGCCAACGCTGTCGTGATCCAAGAACCCTTTGTCTTCAAGTATCTTTACCATAGTGGCAACACTATTATAATGTGGTTTCGGATCGGGCAGGTGAGGGATTACTTCTTTAATAAAGGCATTACCAAGTTCCCAATATACCCGCATGATCTGTTCTTCTCTTTTTGCAAGTTTTATCATAAGTATAATTCTTCTTATTGTTTAGTGGTGTAATTCTTATTGCTGCACAAGATTACTACTAATTCATTAGTAGTACAACTAATTTATTAGGAGTTAAGAAATATAAATTGAATATTACTAGTTGCCTGTTGTTTATTCAACACCGAAGATTCTACATTCACTTTATGCAATGAAAACTGTTGCGGTACTCGTAGCAATGGCAATATAAAAGAAATCACCAGACAAACAATCAGCATATACCGGTTCACTTTGTAAAAAGTTTCGCGGCGAAGCAATACTTTATAAAAAGCCAGGCAGGCAAATAGTATCA
>Ga0105247_10001410_pt1 | contig 17436 bp, 15 predicted proteins | sample KBSS24metaG_FD_81519 | JGI IMG/M metagenome (GOLD analysis project Ga0105247, IMG submission 81519) | Switchgrass rhizosphere microbial communities from Kellogg Biological Station, Michigan, USA - KBS S2-4 metaG | ecosystem: Host-associated > Plants > Roots > Rhizosphere > Soil | place...
ACGGGATGATCGGGCCAATTGGCCTGCGCGCGGGCACCGGTAGCGGCAAAGGCTCCGGCGGCGGCTATCGAGGAGAGCACGGAACGGCGGTTCGGCAGAGCGCGGCGTGTCATCGATCGTCCTCCCCCGGCGGCAGGATGTTATGGCCGCCTTAAACATTCTAGCCTCTCATAAGCCTCTCATAAGCCTCTCATGGCGCCGACCATTTTGTCGAGGCGCCCATTGCTTTTCCGTGATGCTGATGTCCGTAGTGTCCCGCCTTATCATCGCAGCCGCTGCGACAGCGCTCGCGTCCGGCGCAATTGCGCAGGAAGCCTGCAAGCTTTCGGGTATCGGTACAGGGACCGTTGCCGGCGTGCGCGATGGGCGTACGCTGCTGCTCACCGACGGACGCGAGCTACGGCTGGCCGCAATCGAGGCAGACGATGCGAGTCGCGCTGCACTGAGCATGCTCGCCGCCGGAAAGATGCTGCGGCTGGAAAAGCTCGGGCCTGAGCAGGACCGCTACGGTCGCGTGGTAGCCATCGCCTATACGGATGACGCGCGCGACTCGCTGCAGCAAGTGATGCTCGCGCAAGGCCATGCGCGCGTCTCGGCTCGTGTCGGCGATCAGCCCTGTGCGGAACTGCTGTTGCAGTCGGAGCGCGCAGCCCGCGCTGCCCTGCGCGGCATTTGGGCCGACCCCAATTTTGCCCCTTTGCCGTCACACGATGTTACCCGCATTACGGCTGTTCGGGGTCAGTTCGCCCTTATCGAGGGCAAGGTCTTGTCGGTGCGGGAGAGCGACGGCCCCATATATGTGAATTTCGGGCGGCGGTGGACACAGGACTTCGCGGTCACCATTCTCAAGCGTCATCGGCGAGATTTCGCGGCGGCGAACAGGGATCCGAAGGAACTGGAAGGCCACAGGATCAGAGTGCGAGGCTGGGTGGAGCAGCGCCGTGGTCCGATGATTGAAGCATCGGTTCCTGAGCAGATCGAGGTCGTCAGGTAGCGTCGGTGGGTCATGGGGGGACAGTCGGCAATCAAGGTGAGGCGTAAGCTCGGCATTGTGGCCGCACTCGCGGCTCTGCTGGCCGGCTGCACCAGCATGCCGGACGACCGCTTCATCTCGCTGCCAATTCCGAAAGGCACGCAGCAGACCGCCCAGCGTGAGCCCGCGACGCAGCGCGAGCACGCGCGGATCCTCGCGTCCTACGGTGGCACCTACGAGAATGCGCGCCTGCAAGCAATGATCGAGAAAACGGTCGACCGTTTGGTGGCGGCGTCCGAGCGGCCGGATCTGAAGTACAAGGTCACGATTCTCAATTCGCCCGCAATCAACGCATTTGCGCTGCCGAATGGCCGTCTCTACATCACGCGCGGCCTGATCGCGCTCGCCAACGACAAGGCGGAACTTGCCTCCGTGCTTGCGCACGAAATGGGGCATGTGATCGCGCGCCACGCAGCCATTCGCGAGGAGCAGGCACGGCAGGTCGCGATCATCGACCACGTGGTAAGCGACGTGCTCAGCGATCCTCAGGTGGGCGCACTGGCGCTGGCCAAGTCGAAGCTCACATTGGCCGCCTTCTCACGCGCGCAGGAGTTCGAGGCTGATGGCATCGGTGTCGGAATTTCGGCACGCGCGGGTTTCGATCCCTACGGGGCGTCGCGCTTTCTGTCCGACATGCAGCGCAATGCGGATCTCAAAGCGAGCGACAGCGCTGGACCGCGCGGCATCGATTTCCTCTCAAGTCATCCGGCGACACCTGAGCGCGTGAAGAACGCGCTCGCCAATGCACGCCAGTTCAGCGGTCCCGGCCGTGGCGAGCGTGACCACACCGATTATCTCGCTGCACTCGACGGCCTGGTCTATGGCGAGGACCCGAGCGAAGGATTCGCGCGCGGACGGCACTTCCTGCACCCCAAGCTCGGCTTCAGCTTCGTCGCACCTCCCGGCTTTACGCTCGACAACACCGCACAGGCGGTGCTCGGCCTCAAGGACCGGGGTGATGAAGCGTTGCGTCTGGACGTGGTGAGCGTGCCGGAGGAGCAGTCTCTGCCCGACTATCTCAAGTCCGGCTGGATGGAAAATGTCGATCCGGGCAGCGTCGAGGAGTTCACCGTCAACGGTTTCCCGGCGGCAACCGCAGCCGCGAGCGGCAATGGGTGGGCCTTCCGTCTTTTTGCCGTGCGCTTCGGCAGTGACGTTTATCGTTTTATCTTCGCAGCGAAAAACAGGACCGAGCAGGTCGACCGTGGATTCCGCGAGTCGGTAATGAGCTTCCGCCGTATGACGCTGAAAGAGAGCGAGCAGGTAAAGCCGCTGCACCTAAAGATCGTCACCGTCGCGCCTGACGACACCACCGAGAAGCTCGCGCGCCGCATGGGCACATCAGATCATTCGCTCGAGCGCTTCCGGGTGCTTAACGGTTTGGGCGCACACGACCGCCTGAAACCGGGCGAAAAGGTGAAGCTGGCGGTCGAATAATCGCGGCAGGCGAAATCAGCTCTCGCCGCCTTCATAGTTGATCGTGAACTCGCGCGGAACATCCGGGCCCCAGAGATAGAATGAGTCCTCCGGCTTGTGGTCGGCGGCTGGCCAGCGCTCGTCCTTCGGAATGTAGTCGATGTCGCAGGAATATTCCGAGAAACTGCCCCACGGATCCTGCACGTAATGGAAATAATTTGAGCCCAGCACATGCCGGCCGAGGCCCCAGCCTTTAGTCCAGCCTTTATCGTGCATGCGCATGGCACCGAGGCCAATGTCGTTGAGGCTGGCGACGTCCCAGCTGCAATGGTGGAAACCCGGTGCGCTCGATTTCACAAGCGCGAGCAGGTGATGGTCGCTGCCATGGATGCCGTGCATGAAGGCAACGAGATCGGAGGCGCGATCCGACAGGCGTAAGCCAAGCGTGCGCTCGTAGAACTTGATGGACTCCATCACATCGCGCGTAAAAATAAGAACATGTGACAGGCGGCGCGGTCGTACTGGCGGGGCTTCCGCGCGCGTGCTGGCGCCGGGCTTGCCGGCGGGAACGGACACCCACTGGCTTTCGGACTTCCGGTCGGGCGACACTTTCGGTCCGACCTTGACCTCGATCAGCACACCTTCGTGATTGCGAAACCAGAAGCCGTTGCTCTCGAAACCGGGGGGTGGGTCAATCAATTTGACGCCATCGCCCTCGATACGAGCCTTCAGCCGCGGCAAGTCATCGGCATAGCAGCCGAATGATAGATGATGCAGGGCCTTCGTCTTGACGCCTTCGACGACGGAACCCCAACGGTGATCGTGACCAAAAGTCTTGATGGCGAGCACATTGTGGTCGCGACGGACGTCGAGACCGAAGTTGACGTAGAAATCCTGCGCGACAGCCGCATCGGGAACAGCGAGGACGAACTGGTCGAGCGAATGCACACCGAGCGCATCGGCTTCAGTGGTCGGCGCGACATAGCCGCGGATAGCGGTCATCCCTTACTCCATCGGACATTCGGGTGATTGACCGGCATATTAGCCACCACAACGTTGCGGGCAACTGTCGGGCATCTTCGTGTCTCTCCCCACTGTCCCACGAAAAAGCCCGGCGCTGACGCCGGGCTTTCACATTTTGAACTTTTTGCCCGGCGAGGCTCAGGCTGCTTCTTCCTCGACACCCTCTTCCGGAGTGCCCTCCTCGGCCGGCTTGGGCCCCCGACGCGGACCCTTTGCGAGCGCCGCCTCGATCTCTTTAATCGCCTCGGTTTCGGTTACACGCTGCACGGCAGCGATCTCGCGCGAAAGCCGGTCGAGCGCCGCCTCGTAAAGCTGCCGCTCCGAGTAAGACTGCTCGGGCTGAGTCTCCGACCGGTAAAGGTCGCGCACGACCTCGGCAATGGCGACGATGTCGCCGGAATTGATCTTGGCTTCGTATTCCTGGGCTCGGCGCGACCACATGGTGCGCTTGATGCGCGCGCGGCCTTTGAGGGTCTCAAGCGCGCGCTTGACCAGCGGCCCTTCGGCCAGCTTGCGCATGCCCACCGACACGATCTTTGCGGTCGGAACCCGCAGCGTCATCTTGTCCTTGATGAAATTGATGACGAACAGCTCGAGTTTCGCCCCCGCGACCTCCTGCTCCTCGATTGCCACGATCTGACCCACCCCGTGGGCCGGGTAAACGATGAACTCGTTGGTCTTGAAGCCTTGTCGTTGAGTAGTCTTCTTATTGCTGGTCATTCCGGGCACGACTCCTTCACCGGCCCCTTTGCGGGCACCGGCCATCTTGGCTGCGGGAGCCCCGGCACGGGCGGGGCCGCGCGAGGCATGCGGGGTCCGCCGGGTAACGGCAGACTTTTTAGGCCCCCGGCTCATGCCGGCTGACCCTTTCTTCGATTTATGACGCGATTTTCCTGCCACTGCTCACGCGTGGATTGCACGCCCTTCTGATCTGGGAACCGGGGAACCCAGCCACCGAAAAATAAGGCTCCCGAATGGGGAGCGTACCGGTGGCGACGTCGTTCCTGTCCATTTTTTACATATATAGCACATTTTTCGGCAGAATCAAAGCGTTATGGGAGGAAAACCAGCCATTCCGAGGACACAATCTGGCGATTTTCGCGAATCGGTTAACGCTCTTCGACGGTCCGGCCGCCCGGTACCCTAGACAGCTACCGGGGTATGGCCTCAGTCGCCGGTCCCTGAGTTCGACGAAAAGAACTTCTTGAACTTGTCCGGAACCCCCTCCCAGTCTTTGGCGTCAGGGGGAGCTTCCTTTTTGACCGTGATATTGGCCCAAGTTTTCGAGTATTCGGCGTTGAGTTCCAGCCACTTTTCCAGGCCCGGTTCGGTGTCCGGCTTGATCGCGTCGGCCGGGCATTCCGGCTCGCAAACGCCGCAATCGATGCATTCGTCGGGGTGGATGACGAGCATATTCTCGCCCTCGTAGAAGCAGTCCACCGGACATACCTCCACGCAGTCCATGTATTTGCACTTGATGCAGCTTTCGACGACGACGTAGGTCATTCCCCACTCCGGACAACTTCCAGCGGACGCTGCCTAACGTAATGGCAGATAGGCCGCAACCGCTCTGCGCGCCACAATTCGCGCCACTGTCAGGGCCGGCCGGTCCGCGAAACTTTAGAGGCCTCACCTGGCCCAGTGCAGGCCCCGGTCCCGGAACTTGTTGTCAAATCCCGGTAAAGCGCACGTGCGGCGGGGGCGCCACCCCGCTGCACGCAAATCCCCTCAACCCGGAGCACCCGCACCGAGCGGTCGAGCGCAAGCGTGACTATGTCGCCGACCCGCACGGGATGGGCGGCGGCAGTCATGCGCCTGCCGTTGAGGCGCACGAAGCCCGCCGTTGTGAGGGCCGCGGCATCGGTGCGCGTGCGTACCATGCGCGCATGCCACAGCCATTTGTCGATACGCTGGCGATCGAGATCTTTCGGTCCGGCGCTCAAGACGGGTCTTTGCCGCTCTGCTCAAGCTGCTCCTTGAGCGCGGCGAGCTTGGCAAAGGGCGAATTCGGATCCGGCTGCTTGTCACGGCCGCCAGAATTACCGAATGGCTTGGCGTAGTAACGCTCGCGTTCGGCACGATCGACACTCTCACCGCGTTCGCGTCGCGGCCGGCCGCCGCGCGGCCTGCTGTCCTGCCGCTCGCTGCTCCCTCCCTGCTTCTGCAGGCGTTGCTGCCGCTCGTGGCGCTCCTGGCGTTTTTCGCGGTCGGCCCGCTCGCCGCGCTCGCGATGCGGACGGCGGGGGCCGTGCGACGGCGTGGTCGCTTCGGCCGACGGCGCTGCAGCCGGCTGACCTTCCGCAGGAACCGCGGTTGCGCCATCGATCGCAGCAACCTGAGTCTGTTGTTGACGATGCGGCCGGCGCGGGCGATGCGGACGACGCTCGGAGCGGCCGGCGGGGCGCCAAACTTCGATGAACGCCGGCTCCTCGGTGGGCTTCGCTTCCGTTGATGCGCTTTCGACAGGCGCTGCCGCTTCGGTTTCGGCCGGCGCGGGTTCTTGAACTGCTTCTTGCGCGGGGACCTGCGCCGACGGCGCGACGTCAGCCGGAACGAACTCGGGTTCGGGCAGCAACGAGCGTGATGAGACATCGGCCGCGGATGCAGCCGTCGCGCTTTCGACCAAAGCCGGCTCGATCGGCGTCTCGCTCGCAGGCGCAGCTTCCACTGTCGCGTCCGGGGCAGCGGCCGCTGCCTCGGGTGCTGCTGGTGCCTCCACCGACTTCGGTTTGCGATCCATCCGATATCCCAGCGAGCGCAAGATCGAGGCAAAGTCCTCGCCTGACGCGCCGGTGAGGGACGTCATCGCACCGCTGACGAGGAAGCTGCGGCCGTCGAAGAAACCGTCTGGCTTCGGGCCGGGCGCGCCTTCGCGCCACGACAGCGCGGGCCTGACGAGATCGGCGAGGCGCTCGAGAATGTCGACGCGCACCGCGCGCTCGCCACAGATACGATAGCCGGCCGTACGGTAGAGCGCTTTCGGCGTTTCCTTGTCGACCGGGATCGACGTGCGGCCGCTGGCGGCGAGATGCAGCAACTCACCCACGCCCTTCGCATCCGGACTTTCGTGCTTGATTGCCCACAGCTGGGTCGCGAGCGCGCGCGGCGCTGGCTTGAGCAGCACAGGCAGATAAATGTGATAGGCGCCGAAGCGCACACCGTATTTGCGCAAGGTTGCGCGCGCGGGCTGGTCAAGGCCTTTGACTTCTTCCGCTACCTTCTGTCGTTCGAGTACGCCGAGTGCCTCGACGAGCTGGAAAGCAACCCCACGCGCCATTCCGGTGACATCCTCGGCGGCGGTGAGCGAGAACAGCGGTGCGAGCAGCTTCTCGATGTGGGTCTTGAGCCAGAGGTCGAGTCGGTTCTGCACCAATTCGCGCGCGGGTCCGGTAAGATGCTCGTCGGCGATGATACGTACGCGAGGACGCAAGGTATCGTCGCCGGCAGCGAGCTTGCCGACAAGATCGCCGGTCCAGCGCAAGGCGCCGTCGGCAGCAAGTACAATCTGATCGTTTGATGCCTGCGAAAGCTTGGTCGCGCGCACCTCGATCTCGCCCGCGAGCGCTTTCTGAGCGGCAGCGTTGAGCGCCTTGGCTTCGGACCCCGCAGCGGAAGCGTCCGGCGCAAACATGAATCCGTCGAGGCGGCCGATCACGTGCCCCTCGACTTTAACTTCCCCGGACTTTCCGATTTCAGTTTCCAACATCGTGTTCTCACGCAGCCGCCGCATTAACACACTGGTGCGGCGGTCCACGAACCGTTCGGCCAAACGTTCGTGCAACGCATCGGACAGCTTGTCTTCGACGGCGCGCGTGACTCCTTGCCAATGGTCCGGATCGCCAAGCCAATCCGGCCGGTTGGCAACGAAAGTCCAGGTCCTGACATGCGCGATCCGGTTGGAGAGAGTGTCGATGTCGCCGTCGGTCCGATCGGCAAGGGCAACCTGGCGAGCGAACCAATCCGTGGGGATGTTACCCTCTCGCATCAGGAATCCATAGAGGGTCACGGCCAGTTCAGCATGCGTCGCGGGTGCGATTTTCCGATAGTCAGGAACCTGACAGGCATCCCATAAACGGGCGATTGCTGCCCGGTTCGCTGCCTGTGCGCGCACGTCCTCGTCGCGCGCGGCATGTTCCAGGACCAAAATATCCTCGCCGATCGGTGCTCGCGTGAGCCCCTGTTCATTCGGCGGTGCTGCGAGCGAGGCCTGCAGGGCGCCGATCGAGGCAAAATCGAGGTCGGTGTTGCGCCATTGCAGCACCCGGATCGGCTCGAAGGTGTGGCTTTCCAGCGCCTGCACCAGTTCGGGCTCGAACGGATCACAGCGGCCGGTGGTACCGAACGTCCCGTCGCGTGTTGCGCGGCCAGCGCGGCCAGCGATCTGCGCGAGCTCGGCCGGGTTTAGCTTGCGGAACTGATAGCCGTCGAACTTGCGGTCTGACGCAAAAGCGACGTGGTCAACATCCAGGTTAAGGCCCATACCAATGGCATCGGTCGCGACCAGGTAGTCGACGTCGCCTGATTGGTAGAGGGCGACCTGTGCATTGCGCGTGCGCGGCGAAAGCGCGCCGAGCACGACCGCGGCCCCTCCCCGCTGCCGGCGGATCAGCTCGGCAATGGCATAGACCTCTTCCGCCGAGAAGGCGACGATCGCCGACCGCGACGGCAGGCGCGTCAGCTTCTTCTCGCCGGCGTAAGTAAGTGTCGACAGCCGTGGCCGGCTGATGACGTGCGCACCGGGCAGTAATTTCTCCACCATGGGCCGCACGGTGGCCGCGCCGAGCACCAACGTTTCCTCGCGCGCGCGGGCGTTAAGCATCCGGTCGGTGAAGACGTGGCCGCGTTCGAAGTCGGCGCCCAGCTGCACCTCGTCGATTGCCATGAAGGCGACATCGATATCGCGTGGCATGGCCTCCACAGTCGAGACCCAGTACCGCGGGTTTGGCGGCTTGATCTTCTCCTCGCCGGTAATCAGCGCGACGGCATCCTTGCCCGCCCGCTCGGCGACCTTGTTGTAGACCTCGCGCGCCAGCAGCCGCAGCGGCAGTCCGATAATGCCCGAGGAATGCGCAAGCATCCGCTCGATGGCGAGATGCGTCTTGCCCGTATTGGTGGGTCCCAGAACTGCCGTTACACCGGCGCCGCGAGTTCGCGATGCTCGGGCAGGCTGCGGGGAAAAACTGATAGCCATTACGCGTCCGAACTGGTGCCGACGGCGACGGTCGCCGCCAACACGCCTCTTTTCTGTATCACAATGCGACGACAGGCATCCGGCTGATTAAGCTTTAGAACGAGTCTGGAACGAATCGCGCCCGAATCACTGACTCAGGCCCTGTATGGATTCGTTCACGGCGACATCTGGCAAACGCCGGGCGTACAGCCACAAGATGGAGTAGCGCAGGCCGGATTCAAGCGCGATTTGGTCCCCTCAAACGTTAACGCGGGCCCGGATTCGATGTCGGTCCACGAGTCAAGCGCTATCCGTCATTGCGTCTTCAGACCGTTGGCCGAGGCCCGCGCGGGAAGCGGTGCCGAGATAAATTCGGACGCCTCGAGCACAGCCTGGCCGACCGGCGTCGGGCTCTGAGCGCGGTACGGCACCAGAACGCGCGTGCCAGCGATCGGTGCGAGCCAGACCTCCATCTCGCGTTGCTTGGAGAGGTACTTGATCGCCGTCCGTGACGGGATGAAGCCTGCAACAGGCGAGAAATAGGCGGCACATACAACCACGGGGCCGGCATAGCCCTTTTTCGCTTTCACGTTGTCCATCCGCTTGAAGGCGAATTGCACATCATAGCGCAGCCGGCCGTCGAAGACGGAAAGCGTGCGGTCGCATGCCTCCGGCGCGAGGACGTCGCCGTTGCCGAATACGCGCACCATTGACGCGGTCATCGGATCGAGCACGTTGTGCTGATGCGCTTCGGTGATCGGCACACGCTCAGGGTTTGCATCCTGCGGCGGGTCGATCCTGAAATCCTTTATGTTGCCGTTGTTGATAGTGATGCGAATGGAATCCGTATAGTTGCGTGTGGTGATCGTGGCAGCATAGATCGATGACACAACCTTTCCGCCGTTGAGCGTGCTGCGGGCAGTGACATTGCCCTGCCCACCCGTGAAGGCGCGCAAAAGTCCCGATGTCGAGCCGTTGACAGTCGCGGTGTATTGCGTTTCAGCCGCCTCGATGGTCCAGCTGCCACTGCCGATCGGAATGCCGGCGAGCGTCGCCGAATAGCGGGCTTCCAGGCGCCCCTCTGCGGAAGCCACACCGATCGGGCCGACTGTGGCAAAGGCCAGCACGCACGACGCGAGCAGCGGGCGATATTTGCTCTGATGCAAAGTTCGATCCTTCCGCGCGCCGGCGGCCGCGGGTGGTCCGCGTTTTAGGGCCGCCGATCGTATCGTCCGCCCTGCAATCCGCTCGAGGCATCGAACGGTGATCGCAGAGTTAACGACTACGCAGACATTTCGTCCGTCCGGATTTGGTCGATTCTGTGTTCGTCCGCAGTTTGCTTGAAAAACCTCCCTTTTTGGCGATTGGCTTGGCTTGACGCCCGCAACCCCGCTCTCTATACGTCCGCGGTCTGTACCCAGACGATTGACCTGAACCGCGCGTCGGCGCGCGTTATTTTTCGAGGAATGTGCCATGTCCTGGCGTTGCGACCTGACCGGTAAGAGACCACTGGTCGGCCACAAGGTGAGCCACTCAAACATCAAGACCAAGCGGCGGTTCCTGCCGAACCTGCGTAACGTCACACTGATCTCGGACACGCTTGGTCGCAGGATCAAATTGCGCGTGTCGGCCAACGCGCTCAAGACGGTCGATCATCGTGGCGGACTCGATGCGTTCCTGCTCAAGGCGAAGGATGGCGAGCTGGCGCCGCGCGTGCTCGAGCTCAAGCGCCAGATCCTCAAGAAGCGGGAAGCCAAGGCAGGCTGAACGGTCCTCTGGGATATCACTCGTAATGCCCGGCCATAGCCGTCTGAAGGACGGCGTGCTTCGCACGCCTATGTGCCGGGCAATTAGCGTTTTCCAGGCGCCGACAGCTACTCTCCGACCACCGAAAACTGCAGCAGCAGATTGCGCTGGATGATCGAGAAGTTGTCATCCGAGACAAGCGTGACGATCGTTTCGCCCGCCGAATTGCGGTGCACGCCAATCCCTTCCATGTTGTCGATCTGAAACGCGAGGTCAGCGTCGAACATCGACCGACCGTCGACCACGGCACCTTCCTTAATATCTGCGATAGGAATGCGACGGATGCGGATAGCAATGCCCCGCGCCGGCGACGCGCGCCGTTCGAGCAGCAATAGTTCGTCCTGCGAAAGGACCGTACAGTCGCTGACATCGAAATCGTCGCTTCGCCTGACGCCGAATCGCGTCACCTGATCCGCACCCAGAACGAACGAGCGTAGATTACCGGCACTGTCGAGGCTGTGCTCGGTCACCACGATCAACCTTCCGGCGAGCGCGCCCTGTGGTGCCGCAAGGCATTCGAGACTCTTGTTGAAGGTGAACGTCTTGAAATCGGCGGGCACGTCAATCGGCTGCCCGCGTGCACGCAGACCGTCGCGACGATAGTCGAAGCGCACGATCTGTTCGGCGCGCTCTATGCCGACGTAAAGGATGCCGTCTCGCTCCGCGAGCGACTCGACATCGAACCAGCCGCGCGCAGCGAGCGGTCGTCCGTCGACGCCGAGGATCGGCGCAACTTCGGCGTCGGCGACGGCCGCCGGCTTACCGTCGCGATAGACGATGCGGCCGCGCACCCACGAACCGCGATCGGTCGCCGCAATAAAGCGGTTGCTGTCTGGCTCCACATGAAGCGCGGAAATTCCACCAAAGGCGGGATGTCGCGACGAGAGTTCGAGGCCGCCGCGAAACTCGAGGTCGCCGAACCGCGTCCGTGTCGGATCGCGATTATCGAAAGATGTGATCGCCGTTGCGGTGATGTCGATGTGCGTCGGTGCCGCGGGATAACGCAGTACGTCGGCCAATGCGAAGGTGCCGACAACGAGGGCTAGTGCGGCGCACAGCGCACCGACGTTGAGCCAGCGGCGCCGGGACAGCATCAAGCAACGCGTCTGCGTACGCGGGGGGTCGAACGCTCGGCGGCGGCGTGCTCTTCAAACAGTTCGGCAAGCTTGTCGGTCATGGCGCCGCCGAGCTCTTCGGCATCCACGATCGTGACGGCACGGCGATAGTAGCGCGTTACGTCATGGCCGATACCGATAGCGATTAGCTCGACCGGCGAACGCGTCTCGATTTCCTCGATAATCCAGCGCAGATGACGCTCGAGATAGTTGCCCGGATTGACCGATAGCGTTGAATCGTCGACCGGTGCACCGTCCGAGATCATCATCAGGATTTTGCGTTGCTCCGTGCGCGCCAAGAGACGCTTGTGTGCCCAATCGAGCGCCTCGCCGTCGATGTTTTCCTTGAGCAGGCCTTCGCGCATCATCAGGCCGAGATTCTTGCGCGCGCGCCGCCACGGCGCATCGGCCGACTTGTAGATGATATGCCGTAGATCGTTGAGACGGCCAGGGTTGGCGGGCTTGCCGGCAGTGAGCCAATGCTCGCGCGACTGCCCGCCTTTCCAAGCCCGCGTCGTGAATCCAAGAATTTCAACTTTGACGCCGCACCGCTCGAGCGTCCGCGCAAGAATATCCGCGCAGGTGGCGGCGACGGTGATCGGACGCCCGCGCATTGAACCGGAATTGTCGAGCAACAACGTCACGACGGTATCGCGGAACTGCATGTCCTTTTCCGCCTTGAACGAAAGCGCATGCAGCGGGTCGATAATCACGCGAGACAGGCGGGCCGGATCGAGTAGGCCTTCCTCGAGATCGAACTCCCACGACCGGTTCTGCTGCGCCATCAACCGCCGCTGCAGCCGGTTGGCGAGGCGCGCCACCACCCCCTGCAGGTGCGACAGTTGCTTGTCGAGATAGCCGCGCAGGCGATCGAGCTCTTCCGCTTCGCAGAGGTCTTCGGCCGCGACCGTTTCGTCGAATTTGGCGGTGAACGCGCGGTAGTCGGGACCGCGCGGCTCGTTACCAAAATGACGTGGCCTTTGCGGCTCGCCCGGCGTCTCCGCATCGCCCATGTCGGTGTCGTCGGCCATGTCGGCGGTCGGCGCCTCGGCCGCTTCGGCGGTGGCGTCGGGCATATCCTCGGACGACACCTGCGTGTCTTCCATGCTCATGCGCTGCATCTCGTCGGAATCGGCGGCCTCGCCGTCCTCGCCGGAGTCCTGCTTGCGGCGGTCCTCCTCACCCTCGTCTTCGTCCTCGGAGTCGTGACTGCGGTCCTCGCCCATCTCGAGCGCGTCGAGCAGATCATGCACGACGTCGCTGAACTGCCGTTGATCCTCGACAAGGTTTTCAAGCCGATCGAGATCACTGCCGGCGCGGTCCTCGATCAGCGGGCGCCACAGATCGACCAGCCGCTTGGCGGCTGGCGGCGGCGACATACCGGTAAGGCGTTCGCGCACCATGAGTGCCAGCGCGTCCTCTATCGGAGCGTCGGCACGGTCGGTGATTTCGTCAAATTTTCCACGGTGAAAACGCTCGTCGAGCATCGCGGTCAGATTCTGCGCAACGCCATCCATACGGCGTGCACCGATCGCCTCGACGCGCGCCTGCTCGACTGCCTCGAACACTGCGCGCGCCTGCTGGCCCGCCGGCTGCAGGCGGCGATGCATCGCAGGGTCATGACAGGCAAGACGCAACGCGATGGAATCGGCATGACCGCGCACAACAGCGGCTTCCGCCTTGCCAAGCTTGCGCGGCGGCTCTGGTAGACGGACTTTTCCGCCCATGAGGCCGGGGCGCTCGGCGGCGAATGCAATCTCAAGGTCAGGCTTACGCGCGAGCGCGCGAACGCAGCCGGCGACCGCGCGCTTGAACGGCTCGGTCGGCGACTCTTTTGAGGTTGGCTTACTCTTGATGTTGGAGGCCATTCATAAGCCCCGAATGACCCGTGATCAGCTCAGCGCCACATTCACCGACGATTCAGGCAGCTCGACACCGAAGCAGCGTTGGTAAAATTCGGCCACGATTGGACGCTCGAGCTCGTCACACTTATTCAGGAAGGTGAGCCTGAACGCAAACCCGATGTCATTAAAAATCTCGGCGTTCTCTGCCCAAATGATCACCGTGCGCGGGCTCATCACGGTGGAGATGTCGCCGTTCATGAACGCATTGCGCGTGAGATCGGCGACGCGCACCATCTTGTTGACGACGTCACGGCCCTGTTCGTTGCGATAGTGCTTCGCCTTGGCAAGCACGATCTCCACTTCATTATCGTGCGGCAAATAATTGAGCGTTGTGACGATCGACCAGCGGTCCATCTGGCCCTGGTTGATCTGCTGCGTGCCGTGGTAAAGACCCGACGTGTCGCCAAGGCCGACCGTGTTGGCCGTTGCAAACAGACGGAACGACGGATGCGGCTTGATTACCTTGCTCTGGTCGAGCAGCGTGAGCCGTCCCGATGCCTCCAGCACGCGCTGAATGACGAACATCACGTCCGGCCGGCCGGCATCGTACTCATCGAAGCAGAGCGCGACATTGTTCTGCAGAGCCCACGGCAGAATGCCTTCACGAAATTCGGTGACTTGCTGGCCATCCTTGATCACGATCGCGTCCTTGCCGATCAGGTCAATGCGGCTGATGTGGCTGTCGAGGTTGACGCGAACGCACGGCCAATTGAGCCGCGCCGCGACCTGCTCGATATGCGTCGACTTGCCGGTGCCGTGATACCCGGTGACCATGACGCGGCGGTTCTTCGAGAAGCCCGCGAGGATTGCGAGCGTGGTCGGACGGTCGAAGCGGTAGTCGCTGTCGACGTCGGGCACGTGCTCATCAGCCTTGGAATAGGCGGGCACTTCCAAATCACTGTCGATTCCGAAAACCTGCCGAACTGACACTTTCATGTCGGGCAGGCCGGCACTCTCTTGCATTGCGACGGTCATTGATCCTCCGTGGCTCCGGAACGCCGAAGCCCGTGATGCGGTCCGATTCGTACGGCCGGCTGATGGCGAGGGCCAACTTAGCAGAGGCCACGGCGGCAAAAAACCCAGCCATTCCGAATGGCACCATCAATTATTTCAATAAGATAGGTGCCGTTAGCCCTGCCTAAAAGGCGGGGCTGGGTTGCCCCGCAGCCGATGCCCGGTCAGCCGAATCCCACCGACTTTAGGTAGTTATACGCTTGGATGATCTCGACCAGACGATCCTCGGTGGACCGGTCGCCGCCATTGGCGTCTGGATGGTGGCGCTTTACCAGTTCCTTGAAACGCATTTTCACCTGCTGCGGGGTCACGTCGATATCGAGACCGAGCGTTTCGAGGGCCTTGCGTTCAGCGTTACGGATCGGGCGCGTTTCAGCGCGCGCCTTCTGTTCCGCACGAACGCCTTCACCGAACAGACCGAATGGATCTGAATGCGAACCGAATGCGCGCATATCCGGCCGCATTGTTCCCTTGCCTGTTCCCATCTTCCAGGTGGGGCGGTGACCGGTGAGCGCGTCCTTCTGGTACGCCATCACGGCCGCATCGCTCATGCCTGCAAAGAAATTGTACGATTGGTTGTATTCGCGCACGTGATCGAGACAGAAGCGCCAATAATCCTTTTCGCGGCCGCGGCCCTTGGGTGCGCGGTGTGTGGCCTTTTCCTTGCACCCATGCCACTCGCAGCCGGGCCCGCCGACCTTCGGACGGCGGTCCTTCTCCGGCTTGACGCGGATGCGATCAAAAAGAGGCGAGTCGAATTTCATGACCGAACATTATGCGCTTTCACAGGTGACGCCTTCAAGACTTGTTTGTAGCCATTGACCGGCAGGCTGCGCTCTCCTAAGCGGGCAATATGCGAACCGCCGATCTCATCACAAAAAAGTTGACCGAGGCTTTCGCGCCGCAAAACCTCAAAGTGGTTGATGAATCGCACCAACATGAGGGCCATGCCGGGCACCGGCCGGGCGGGCAAACTCACTACAGGGTCTATATCGTGTCGGACGCCTTTAAGGGAAAGACCCGCATCGAGCGTCATCGCATGATTAATCAATCGCTTGCGGCCGAGCTTGCCGGCGGCGTCCACGCTCTCGCCATCCATGCCTCCGCGCCTGGCGAAAGCGGGAGCTAGCCGGCCTTCGCCGGTTGCGTTCGCGGCAAAGGCTGAATGCGCAATGCAGTGATACGGTTGCGTGCGCGGCGCAGCACGCGGAAACGGAATCCGTGGAACGTGAAACTTTGGCCCACCTCCGGAATCGAACGCGCCTCGTGAATGACCAGCCCGGCGATGGTCGTCGCCTCCTCGTCGGGCAAATTCCAGTCCATCACACGATTGAGGTCACGGATGGGCACCGCACCGTCGACATTCACCGATCCATCCGGCTGGCGCCGGACACCGGGTATTGCCACATCATGCTCGTCGGTAATGTCGCCGACGATTTCCTCCAGGATGTCCTCGAGTGTCACCAGGCCTTCCACTTCGCCGTACTCGTCGACGACCAGTGCGAACGGCGTCTTCCGCCGGCGGAAGGCCTTGAGCTGTTCCGACACCGGACGCGTATCCGGCACGAACCAGGGCGGCGTCATCAGCGATGCGATGTCGACCTTTGCCGCATCGCCATCCACGGCATGCAGTGCGCGCAGCAGATCCTTCACATGCAGTATGCCGACAATGTTCTCGGGATTGCCGCGCCACATCGGCAGGCGCGTCACCGGTGAGGCAATCACAGCATTTACGATATCTTCGGGTGAATCGTCGGCATCGAGGGTGACCATATTGGTGCGATGAATCATCACATCGGAGACAGCAAGTTCACGCAGATCCAGCACGCCGCCGAACATGTCACGGTCTAGACGCTCCACGTCACCTTCTCGGTGGAGGAGATCGACGGCGCCACGCAACTCCTCGCGGGCAGAGAGGATCGCCTGATCCTCTCCAACGTCCATGCCGAAGCGCGCAAGAATCCAGCAGACGAGTTTTTCGATCCAGATCAGGATTGGCCCCAGCAGCCGCACCACCCAGTGCATCGGCTTTGCAACCGCGAGCGCGATGCGGTCAGGTGCGTTGAAGGCCGCGGTTTTCGGCAGCACCTCAGCAAACACGACAACCAGCACAGTCATCAGGGCGGTCGCATAGACCACGCCGGCATTACCGAACCATGCGAGCAGAACGCCTGTCGCCAAGGCAGATGCGGCAATATTGGCCGCATTGTTGCCGAGCAGCAGCGCGCCGATCAGGCGCTCGCGCTGCTCCAATAGCCGGTTGACGATGGCGGCACGGCGGTTTCCGTGTTTTTCCAGCCGCGACATGCTGGCACGCGACGATGCAGTCAGCGCTGTTTCACTCCCCGAGAAAAAGGCGGAAAGCAGCAGGCAGATCAGGACGACGACAAGTGACAGCCAGTCGTTCGCGGTCATTGACTATTTTAGCTTGTCCGTGAGGAACGCGCGCACCTCGGTGGCATCGGTATTCTTTTCGATGAAAGCTTGGCCAATGCCGCGCACCAATATGAATGTGAGCGTGCCACGCTTTACTTTTTTGTCCTGAGCAATCAGTTCCATTAATATGTCGACAGGCGGAACGCCGCCGGGGACATCCTTTACGTGGGTCGGCAAACCCACCGCCGCAAGATGCGCGGATGCCCGCGCGGCATCGGCTGCCGAGATGAGTCCCTTTTTCGCGGAGAATTCGAAGGCCAGCGCCATTCCCAGCGCCACTGCCTCGCCGTGCAGCAGCCGGCCAGAAAAGCCGCAGCCGGCTTCGAGTGCATGCCCGAACGTGTGGCCGAGATTGAGTAGCGCGCGCTCGCCGGTTTCGCGTTCGTCGCGTGCAACAATGCCGGCCTTGGCGCGACAGCACACCGCTATGGCGTGCTCGCGTGCCGGACCGCCGGCAAAGACATCCTGCCAATTCTTCTCCAGCCAGGTGAAGAACGCGGCATCCCCGAGCAGCCCGTA
>Ga0105247_10001414_pt1 | contig 17416 bp, 11 predicted proteins | sample KBSS24metaG_FD_81519 | JGI IMG/M metagenome (GOLD analysis project Ga0105247, IMG submission 81519) | Switchgrass rhizosphere microbial communities from Kellogg Biological Station, Michigan, USA - KBS S2-4 metaG | ecosystem: Host-associated > Plants > Roots > Rhizosphere > Soil | place...
AGGGCTTTTTTTGATCCCTTGCCTGAAATGGGATTAATAATGTAAATGATATTTCGCATTAGATAAGATTAAAAGAAGGTCACCATTTTATTAATGCACTAGCCCATGTAAATCCGGAACCGAATGCCGCAAGGCAAATAAGGTCTCCTTCTTTTATTTTTCCCTCTTGCCATGCTTCGCATAAGGCAATAGGTATAGAAGCAGCTGTAGTGTTTCCGTATTTCTGAATATTATTATACACTTGCTCATCACTTAAACCAAGCTTCTTTTGAACAAACTGGCTGATACGAAGATTAGCCTGGTGAGGGATCAGAAGCCTGATATCTAAAATCTGAAAATTATTTGTCTTTAGCGCTTCCATTATTACCTCTGGAAATTTTTCAACAGCTTTTTTAAAAACTGCAGGACCATCCATATTAGGAAAAAGCTGCGCTTTATCGATCATTGCATGGCTCATGAACATTTCAGCCATCTCTGCATCATCAAAGTCTGCAAGTTTTTGATCTGTCCAATGATTAGCATGTGTGCCGGGATTGTACATTGCTAATATTTCTGCACTTTCTCCATCACTATGTAAATGCGTACTAAGTATTCCGGAATCATTCGATGAAGGTTGCAAAACAACAGCACCTGCCCCATCGCCAAAGATCACACTTACATTTCTACCACGGGTACTAAAATCCAAACCGAAAGAATGTTTCTCCGCCCCAACAACAAGAATATTTTTATACATCCCGGTTTTGATAAATTGATCACCGACGCTTAACGCATAAATAAAACCACTGCATTGATTCCTCACATCCAATGCACCAATCTCTTTCATCTTCATGGCACGTTGCAATAACACACCGCAACCGGGAAAATAATAATCAGGAGAAAGTGTAGCGAATATGATAAAATCAATATCCTGCGCTGTAATACCAGCCCGTTCGATAGCGATCTTTGCCGCCACCACACCCATTGTCGTTGTCGTTTCTTCGGTTCTATGTGCAAAACGTCTTTCTTTTATCCCGGTTCTTTCCTGTATCCATTCATCACTTGTGTCCATGTATTTTAGCAGATCCTTATTGGCAACTACATTAGATGGCACATACATTCCCACACCCGAAATTTTTGTCTTAAGCATACACAATCATTAAAAAAGAAAGTTAGTAAATCCACGCCAAAGGTGGGACAAGTTGTGAGAGAAAGAAAAATGATTGTTTGCCTGGCTGCATTACTACTATCATCGTCTGTTGCGTCGCACTCTTCATCTTTCTGTTTGTTATTGAGCAATAATATCAGTAAAGATTATTCATTACTAATAAACCGATAACCAACTCCTGATTCTGTCAAAAGGTATTCGGGCCTGTTAGGGTCGTCTTCAATCTTTTTTCTTATCTGTGCAATGAATACTCTTAAATATTGCGATTGATTAATATAACCCGGCCCCCAGATAGCTCTGAGTAAGTACTGATGCGTTAATACCTTTCCTTCATTTCGAATAAGAATTGCCAGCAGATTATATTCAGTGGAAGTTAACCTGATCAATTGATTATTCTTTTTAACCGTTCTTGCTGCCAAGTCAATTTCAAGATCCTTAAAATGGATCATTGTATCACCATCTTCTGTGATGGAATGGCGAAGTGCTGATCTTATCCTTGCTAACAATTCACCAGGCCGGAATGGTTTTGATAAATAATCATTGGCTCCATTATCCAATGCCTTAATAATGTCTTCTTCATTTTTCTGAACAGAAAGTATGATAATAGGTTTTGTGTACCATCGCCGGAGCTTTTGTAAAACGATATGTCCATTCTCATCAGGCAATCCAAGGTCAAGTAATATTAATTCAGGCGGATGATTGCCGGCCATGATCAATCCTTCTTTTGCTGTTCTTGCCGCATTGAATGAATAATCATGGCTTTGAAGAGTGATCTCCAAAAGTTTTCTTATTTGAGGCTCATCATCTATAATTAAAATCTCAGCTTTATTCATTCTTCCATTACTTTAAAATTTGATGTTCGCACAGGAATTAACACAGAAAACTTAGCTCCACCACCCGGAGGTTTGCTCAACTCAACAGTTCCACCCAAAGCTTCAGTAAATCCTTTGACAATAGAAAGACCAAGCCCCGAACCCGGTGTTTTTGGATTTTTAGTTCTTGAAAATTTATCAAAAGCTTCCTTCATATCAACTGCAACAAAGCCTTTGCCGTTATCCTCGACAATGATCTCAAGCAGATCAGCAGGACAGGAAGCAGATATAATTATTTTGCTGTTTGGATCAGTATGTACAGCGGCATTATTAAGAAGATTATAAATTATCTGTTCCATCATTCCTTTATCGAGGTAACAAAGAGGAAGGTTCGGATTGATGCTTATATTAATTTTTCGTTTGGCATTATTCTCCTCCACTCTCTTTACCGATTCATATACCAATTCTACAATATCGCACCAATCGCTTTTTGGTTTGATATGTCCTGATTCAAGTCTCGAGATATTTAATAAATTTTCAACTTGCTGATTTAATCTCAACGAAGCTTTTGAAATTTCAGAGATCAGTTGTTCTTTATTTTCGTTGGTAAGATTATAATTTGCCTGCAAATTATCTGCAGCGCCGATAATAGCTGCAATAGGTGTACGCAGCTCATGTGATAATGAATCCAAAATTGTATTGTATAGTTTAACGCTATTGGCTCTTTCTTCTTTCAGGTTAGCAGCCTTTTCAACTTGTTTCAATTTATAAGTAAATACAGCGCTGATCATAGCAATAATGAAGTACATGATCAAAAGAATCGTGTCTTCCGTTGTATTAACATGAATTGTAAACCTTGGGGGAATGAAAAAGATATCCCAGATAAATGCACTCAAAGCTGCCGAAAATATAACCGGCCAGATATCAAATGAAATTGAAAGCAGGGAAACGGAAAGCAATAATATTAAGGCAACAACTCTGTAACCCATGAAGGATGACAAAAAGAAACAAATGGCTGATACAGATAAAATAATAACAGTACTGAGAATGTACTGTCTTCCTTTACCGAGAGTATTGAATAAGAATTTTTGCATAACCTGAGCAAAAGTACAATCCTGTTTATGTAATAATGAAAGTCAGTTTACCGCATAAAGATTTTATAAAGATTTGAAAGCTGTACTTCAATCCTGCTATTGCTGATTATACTTTTGATCCCCAAACTCCAAAAGTGAATGTCTTCGCATAATCGTGTTACCCTTGCAGGGCTTTTAATTGCACTCGGTATTATTTATGGTGATATAGGAACCTCGCCACTTTACGTTCTCAATGCAATTACCAACGGAAAAGTAATTACAGATGAGCTTATCATTGGCGCATTATCATTGATCATTTGGACGCTTACGCTGCAGACCACTGTTAAATATGTTATCCTCACTTTACGAGCCGACAATAAAGGGGAGGGCGGAATATTTTCTTTGTTTGCATTAGTCAGACGAAGAAAAAAATGGTTGGTAATACCAGCAATGATGGGAGGAGCAGCATTGCTTGCAGATGGAATGATCACACCTCCTATTTCTGTAACATCTGCGATAGAAGGTTTGAAGCAGGTACCCGTATTGCATGATATAAGTCAATGGACAGTGATCTATATTGTTATTGGCATTCTATCGATACTTTTTTTTGTACAGCAATTCGGAACTGCATTTATAGGACGGTCATTCGGACCTGTAATGGCAGTATGGTTCACCATGCTTGCAATACTTGGCGCTGTTTATTTGATCCGGGATCTTTCAATATTAAGAGCCTTTAATCCTTATTATGGTTTAAAATTATTGACAGTTTATCCCGGTGGGTTTTACATTTTAGGTGGTGTTTTTTTATGCACTACAGGTGCAGAAGCCTTGTATTCTGATCTCGGGCATTGTGGTAAATGGAATATCCGCTACTCATGGATATTTGTAAAGACATGCCTTGTCATTAATTATTTAGGCCAGGGCGCATGGCTTTTAGCTAATCATAAGAATCAATTGATCAGTTCGGAAATGATTGAGTCTGGCTTCAATCCTTTTTATGGTGTAATGCCGCATTGGTTCATTTATTTTGGAATAGCGATTGCAACTGCGGCCACCATCATTGCAAGCCAGGCATTGATCTCCGGCTCATTTACATTGATAAGTGAAGCGATGCGGTTAAATCTTTGGCCCAAATTAAAAATCAATTATCCAACAGAAGCAAAAGGTCAATTATATGTTCCCGCAACCAATCTTTTATTATTTGGCGGCTGTATCGGCATTGTTCTTTTTTTTCAAAAAGCCTCTAATATGGAAGCTGCTTATGGTCTTGCAATTACTGTAACAATGATCTCAACTTCCATTCTTTTTGCCAATTACCTGGTCATTCATCGTGCCAAGCAATCTCTGATCTATCTATATCTGTTTATCTATTTATCCATCGAATTCAGTTTTTTATACGCAAACATGGATAAATTTCCTCATGGCGGCTACGTTACTCTGATCGTTGGCAGCTTGTTATTCTTTGTAATGTATGATTGGTTCAGAGCCAGAAAGATCAAAAATCGTTATGTGGAGTTTGTACGTCTTGAAACCTATATTACAAAGATCCAGCAATTAAGCAATGACAGATCAATCGCAAAATATGCTACACATCTTGTTTATCTCACCAGCGCTGATAATCCAAAGGAGATCGAACATAAGATCATCTATTCCATTTTAAATAAAAAACCAAAGAGAGCTGATATTTATTGGTTTGTTCATGTTGATACGGTTGATGATCCTTACACTACAGAATATAGTGTAACGCATATCATTCCCAACGATATTATACGGGTAGAGTTCCGCCTGGGATTCAGAGTACAGCCACGCATCAATTTAATGTTTCGTAAAGTGGTAGAAGACCTTATACACAATAAAGAAGTTAGCATAACGAATCGTTATGAAACGGCTGGTGCAAGTACCGTTGTCAGTGATTTTAATTTTATAGTTATGGAAAAATATTTAAGCCAGGATAATGAATTGCCGATCATAGAACGAATAATCATGAAGTTTCATTTTTGGCTTAAAGAGATCAGTCTTTCGGAAGAAAGAGGTTTTGGTTTAGATCCGGGCAATGTCGTAGTAGAAAAATTTCCTTTGATCGTTTCACCTGTCAGTGCCATCCGTTTAAGAAGAGTGGAAGAATAAATGGAAAACTGGAAAAATAACATACAATCAATTCTAATTATTATTATTGCATGGCTCTTTGCTCTTGCAATTCTTTATATTGTTATTTCCAAAATAAAATTATTTCCCAGGTAAAATAAGTTTATTTACTTATTCACAATTAAAAGCAGTGGCATGATATTTTCAAGAATAATCCAGTTCTCTTTTTATGGGGTGGTTTCAAAGGAATAACCTGAGAATATACCCACAATACCTGATCCGGGTAATGCCGGCGAAGGGACATACAGAGAGCTAAAGGGTTTTGGTTAACACCAAAGCCCTTATTGTTTTATAACGATTCTTGTTTGCCCTGAGGCGTAACAGTTATTCTGATAGTAGTTCCTTCTCCCAACTCACTAAGTATCTCTAACTTTCCTCCAATGCTTAAGGCTCTTTCATGCATTCCAAGCAATCCCATTGTTTTTCTTTGTTTATCGGAAATAAAACCTTTCCCATCATCAGTGACTGTCAATACAAGCTCATTGCTTACTTTTTCTAATGAAGCCACAATTGTTTTAGCTTCTGCATGACGGCCTATATTAGTAAGTGATTCCTGGAAAATGCGAAACAAGCCGGTCGCAACCGCAGGGGATAATTCTAACTCTTTTTCTGTAGAAGTAAATTGCACAGGTATCTGTGATCTTTTTTCAAATTCACGACCCTGCCATTCCAATGCTGCATAAAGCCCTATTTCATCTAAAATGCTTGGCCTTAATTCTGAAGCGATCTTTCGGATCGTTTGAATAGTTTTATCAAGCAGGTCATTCATTGAAGATAACTTTTCGCCAATAGCAAGCGGTTCGGTATTGCTGGCTATTTTTTTCTTTAGCCAGCTTACGTCCATTTTTAATCCTGTTATTTGTTGCCCTAATTCATCATGTATTTCTCGGGCTATACGTGTTTGCTCTTCTTCTCTTACATTTTGAATATGAGCAGAAAGTCGTCTCAAAGCCATATTCAGTTGCTGAAGTTCTTTCTCCGTTCTTTTCCTTGCAGATATATCCATGCCTACCCCTATGATACAGTTTTGATCGTTAAAATGAATAGCTGAGCATGTAAAATAATAGGGTATTTTTTCTCCTCTTTTTGTTATAAACAAAGCTTCCGTCTCCATTTGTTTACGATCCAACACTTTTTCTACCCAATTTTTTCCGTCCTCTTTGCGTGCATATTCGAAAAAATTTTCCGACATCATCTCGTTTATTTCTTCCCATGTATAACCTGATATTTTTTCAAAGTTTTTGTTACAGCGTAAAAATTTTCCATTTGCATTGCAGAGATAAAATATTGCCGGCATACTATTAATAATGGAGTCAGACAGCTCTTTTTCTTTTTCTATATTTTTTTCTGCTGTCTCCATTTCTTTCTGAATTCTTTTCTTTTCAACAGCTTTATTAATGGCAGGCGAAAGACGGGTGAGATTAGTTTTAAGAATATAATCATCAGCACCCTGTTGAATGATGCTAACAGCAAACTCTTCAGATACTGTTCCGGTTACAAGAATGAAAGCAATACCAGGGTCTTTTTTTCGTATAAGCTTTAAAGCTTCAATAGAACTGTATTGAGGCAGCGCATTATCTGCCAGCACTGCATCAAAATTTTTTTCGTCCATTGCTTTTAAAAATTCTTTTTCATCGCTGGCCACCGTAGCGTCGAACTGCATACCTGAACGTTTCAATAGAAATTGAATTAACTCAGCGTCTGCAGGATTATCTTCGAGTAGCAGCAGCTTTAATTCAGAGTCCATAATATTATTATTGGTTTTGGATTATTTTCTTACTAAACTTACGACGAAAGATTCTGATTTAAAATCACCCAATACAAGCCCAGCTCTGACACCGCTTTTGTAAATGAGTCAAAATTTACTGGCTTTACGATATAACTATTTACACCCAGTTTATAACTTTCAATGATATCCTTTTCTTCTTTGGATGAAGTAAGAACAGCCACAGGTATTGTCCTGGTTCGTTCATCAGCTTTGATCTGCCGAAGGATCTCGAGCCCATCTACTTTAGGAAGCTTAAGATCAAGCAATACAAGCTTGGGACTAAAAGGCGATTTATTAGCAGCATACCTGCCTTTTGAAAAAATAAATTCCAGCGCTTCTTCTCCATCATCAATATGAAGTAACCGGTTGGCCAGGTTATATTTTTTCAGGCTTCGAATAGTAAGCTCGGCTTCATGCGGGTTATCTTCTACCAGCAGTATTTCTATTTCGTTGCGTTCCATATTATTTCAAGGTTTAGGTGATTGACGAAACTTTATTTTTATACTCATCAATAGCTATTTTCCGGAAGGCTGAAAAAGAAACTGGCGCCTTTATCGACTTCGGATTGCGCCCAAACTCTTCCACCATGTTTAATAATAATCCTTTTTACAAGCGCCAACCCAACCCCTGTTCCTTCAAATTCTGTGGCTTTGTGTAAACGCTGAAATACACCATATAGCTGCCCGGCATATTTCATATCAAATCCCACACCGTTATCTTTAATATAGTAAACAATTTCTTTAGATTCTTTATAAGAGCTTATTTCAATTTCCGGTTTTTGCCTTTTTCCCGAATATTTTATAGCATTAGAAATAAGATTTATCCATACCTGTCTCAGCAGGTTAGTATCGCAGCTTGCCGGCAAAAGATCACCCACTTTTATTTCAGCTTTTTCCTTTTGAGTTTGGTCAAATTCTTCCAATACTGATCGTACAAGTTGGTTCATGTTTACAGGATGAAACAATAATTCTTTTCTTCCTAATCGTGAAAGATTTAATAGATCATCTATTAATTGTCCCATTTTACGGGCATTGGCCATAATAATATTGATCATTCGTTGTCCTTCCTCATCAAGCTTCGGAGCATAATCCGATACGATCATTTCCGAATAACCATCTATGATCCGTAGCGGAGCCCGAAGGTCATGAGAAACAGAATAGGCAAACGATTCCAACTCCTTATTTACTGTTTCTAATTGCATGGTACGCTCTACAACTTTTTTCTCTAAAGATTCATTCAGGATCTTGATTTCTGCTTCAGCCTCCTTATTGACAGTTACATCAAGCAATATCAATATCACTTCAAGTATTTCACCATGATCATTCTTAAGCGGGTACAATGTCATTTGCATCCATCGTTTGCGACTATCGTGCCCAATTAATCTGGGATCATACAAATAAGGCTCTGAAGTTGCTACTTCACCTGCAAATGCTTTTTCTACATATTTAGAAAGACCCGATGCACTCATTTGCGGATCTTTCCGGATATTATATTCTTTTACATCTTCCCTTTTATATTGCCACATTACTTCCCAGGCCATATTTGCTGTGGTATAATCACCATTAGGTGTATAGGTTACTACGGGATAAGGGAATTGTTCTATGATCGACCGAAAACGGCTTTCACTTACCATCAATTTGTCTTCTGCTTCTTTGCGCTCGGTAACATCCCGGTAATTAATAACAATACCATTCAATCCCGGCACATCTAAAAATCCCGATAGCACTGCTTCTATCCAGCGCCAGGAGCCGTTCTTATGTTGCACATGAACATTAATTGAGAAAGATTTTCCGGGGTTGTCAACTATCTTTTGTAACAATTGTCGAACAGAATGGGCTTCTTCCGGAGGCACCATGTTGAAAATATTAAGCTTCATGTACTCCTGGGGAGTATAGCCAAGCATACGTTTGATACCTTCTGAAACAAAAATGCGATTTCCCTCCAGATCGGTCACAATAATCACTTCATTACTGTTTTCAATAAGAGACCGGAAGCGCTTTTCATTTTGTATTACTTCTTCCGTTTTTTCTTTAACTCTTTTTTCCAGTTCCAGGTTCATTTGCCTGATCTCTTCCTCAGCTTTCTTTCTTGCGGTAATATCTATTGCAGCAGTAAGGAAACAATCTTTTCCATTTAAATTTATCTTATCGATACTTGTAGATACCCATCTTGTTTCGCCGCTTTTAGAAGTGATCTCTGTTTCTATATCTCTTACAAATCCATCTGTTTTCAGTTTGTCAATTATTTGTTGCCGCTCTTCAGGACGAACAAGCATATTTAACTCTGTTGATGTTTTGCCGATTATTTGTTCTTTAGGCAGTTCAAAAAAATTAGCCAATGCATCGTTCGTTTCCAGGTATTTCCCTGTAGATGCTTCCGCAATTGCTTTCATAATTGGGCTTTTATAAAACAGGGAAGAGAACATGTGCTCACTTTCTTTAAGCTTTTCTTCTGCTTTTTTCTGAGCAGTAATATCCCGGGCTTCCGCAACGATATAATCAACCTCGTTTTTGCCTGGTTTCATTATGGGAGTCAGGCTAAAGTTTATAGTAAGTATTTGCCCAAATACAAAAATATTTTCATCATAATTAATTATTGTACCCGAACAAGCTTTTTCAAAAGCATCTTTCACACGGCTTTGAACTTGCGGATCAAACGTCCACCATTGACCTTCAAGAAAATTAGTTTTTAGCAATTCATCCATCGGCAGGCCCGATGCCTGCATGGCAATTTTATTTACAACTAATAGCTTTCCATCTGTTGCTACTTTAGCACTGAGCGTGGACATACTATCAATAAAATCCTGTAGCTCCTGTTTCTGTTTTTGAATTTGTGCTTCAATATGCTTTCGATCAGTAATGTCACGGACAGAAGCAGATACTAATGTGCCCTCTTCGGTTGTTAATGGAGAAAGGCTTATTTCAACATGGAATTGTGTACCATCTTTTCGTAGTGCATATAATTCGAGACCTGCACCCATTGATCTTACCTTGGGATCTCCAAAATATTTTGTACGGTGATCAACATGCTTGTTGTGGAAAGCAGTCGGTATTAATATTTCAATGGGCTTACCGATCAATTCACCTCTTTGATACCCAAAAATTATTTCTGCCTGATGATTGACTAAAGTGATCTCTCCTTTGTTATTAGCAATGATCATTGCATCCGGAGCTGCTTCAAGTAATCCCTTAAATTTTTCTTCTGCTTTTTTTCGTTGCCCTATTTCAACTTCTAACTCTTTTTGCGATTTTAATGAAAAGGCAGCGGGGAGAAGTTTAACAAGATAAAAAACCGTGGTCCAGCTAAGTATTCCGGTTATTAAACGTACCAGGGCATTTAAGCGATACGCCGGGATCCAAAATGCAACAGCATCTAAAAAATGAGTGGCGCCGCAAGCCAGTATAAATGCAGCGAATAAAAAATATAATCGTTCAAACCGTATTCCCTGTTTTTTTGATATATACCTGATAATTACTATGGGGATAGTGAAATACGCTGACCATATTAGAAGATCACTGATAATATAAAGCCATCCGTGAAATTCAGTCCAGCGACCGCAGTGCCAGCGAGGAGGCCAATCTGAACTGTCAAAAAGCTTTTTAAAAAACTCTATTATCTGATTCATAAATATTACTCAATTAAAATCAGCATGTGGACAGGGTAAAGTCCCCGCGCAGAAATCGCCATGATAAATGACATAAAAACAATAGATAGTCTTTGGTGTCTTGTTTTTCAAAGGTGCAGAAAATGTTGTATTGCTTACAACTAATCAGGAGCTACTTAACAGGGGTAAACTTACATTATCAAAAAAATAATTCAGAACTCACACAATGAAGTTCGTAAAACTTTTTCTCCCTTGCAACAACGATATTTTTTTTATTAATTTTTTTAAGAGTTAATGCCTAATTGATCAATATTCGGTTTTTTTGGAATCAGGGTAAATGATATACGGTGAGGTAATAAGATGTTTTCTGATAAACGCTTTCATGTAGCGTATACAATGTAAAGATGTTGCTGGAAAATTTTTATAAAAAAAGATAAAATAATTAATTGTGAGCTGTTGTATCCAGGTGAAGCACTTCCTGTGCAAATTTATCACACTCCTCTTCCACCTTTTTTACATCCTTTGATTTAACATAACTGCCTATTACATGATCGCCTGCATTGGGTATTGCAACCTGTTTTTTAAAGTTTTCAGGTGTTCCTAATTGCAAGAACATTCTTTTCATGGCGGATACTTTTACTACGGGGTCCTGGTGATCCTCATCCTTATAATAATATAAAAGCAATACAGGCTGCGTAATCTTTTTAAAAACCGATTCTTTCATAGTCATCTCTATCAGTTCTTCCAATTGCACGGTTGATTCAATACGATATTTTGCATTCCAATATCGGGCATATAATGCTGTTGAGTCTTTCGCATGTATATAGTTTCCTTTTACCAGCTTCGCTATCTGTAAACCCCAATGATTATTAAGTAACCATGCCTTGGAATCATTAATAGCAATATTAGGAGAAAGAAGAATGAGCGCCATGATATCAGGATATTCTGCTGCAAGTTTCAATGCCAATGTTCCTCCTGTAGAAGTTGCCATCAGGATGATTTTCTTACCTAATCGTTTCCCGATAGCGTAAGCTTCTTTCGCAGAGTTCCACAATTTATCGGCAGTTACATTAGCGAGAGGTTCCGTTGTGTCTATACCATGTTCCTCGAGGCGATTTAAAAAAAGATTACATCCGAATTTTTGGGCAAACTCATAATGCACGGGGTCTCCTTCTTCCTGGCTGGCAGAAAATCCATGAATATAAACAACAGCATATTCTGTGAGTTGTTTCAATGAATCATTTAACCATACAATTCTTGCTTCATTATCTGGTTTTAATTTATGTAGGGCCTCATGATCATGAATATATTTTTCTAAGGCAGCAGATCCGGCAGGGATAACTGGTAACTGATTTGATAATAAAGGTGCTGATGGTTTGGGTCCCATAAAATAGATTATTATCACTATTAAAAGAATGATGCCAAGCCATTTAAGAAATTTCATATCTGCCCTTTTTATAAAACTACATAAATGACCGTTTAAAACTGAGTTAAGTCCTTATTAATTGTCCGTTTCGTTTGCTTCCCCCGCTTAATTGGCGTACCTTCGCCGCTCGTTTGAAAAAGTGTATATGAATATAAGAAACATCGCCATCATAGCTCACGTTGACCATGGAAAAACTACCCTGGTAGATAAGATATTACATACAACCAATGTGTTTCGTGCCAACCAGGAAACCGGTGAACTAATCATGGATAGTAACGACCTGGAACGTGAACGTGGCATCACCATCTTTAGCAAAAATGCGGCAGTTGAATATAAAGGAGTAAAAATTAATGTCATTGACACACCCGGTCACTCTGACTTTGGCGGTGAAGTAGAAAGAGTATTGAAAATGGCCGACGGAGTACTATTATTAGTGGATGCATTCGAAGGCCCTATGCCACAAACAAGATTTGTTTTACAAAAGGCATTGCATTTAAATTTAAAACCAATCGTTGTTATCAATAAAGTAGATAAGCCGAATTGCCGTCCTGATGAAGTGCATGATGCAATATTTGAATTATTCTTTAATCTTGATGCGACAGAAGAGCAATTGAATTTTCCAACAATCTACGGTTCTAGCAAACAAGGATGGATGAATACTTCTCTTACACCGACAGAAGATATCATGCCATTATTGGATGCGATATTGGAATATGTTCCGGCGCCAAAAGTAAATGAAGGCCAATTGCAAATGCAGATCACTTCATTAGATTATTCATCTTTTCTTGGAAGAATTGCTGTAGGCAAAGTAGCAAGAGGAAGTATTAAGGAAGGGCAGAATGTGGTGTTGCTACAAGCAGATGGAAGTATAAAAAAATCAAAGGTAAAGGAACTTTACACCTTCATGGGAATGGGTAAAAAGAAAGCAACAGAAGTAATTGCTGGTGATATATGTGCAGTGGTAGGTCTTGAAGATTTCAATATTGGAGATACAATTGCCGATGTTGATAATCCCGAAGCATTGCCTGTAATAAGTGTGGATGAGCCGACGATGAGCATGCTGTTTAGCATTAACAACTCACCCTTTTTTGGTAAGGATGGAAAATTTGTAACAAGCCGGCATTTGCGGGACAGGTTAATGAAAGAAACAGAAAAGAACCTTGCATTAAGGGTAGAAGACACAGATGGAGCGGATAGCTTCCAGGTTTTTGGACGTGGCATTTTGCATTTAGGAATATTAATTGAAACCATGCGTCGTGAAGGATATGAACTAACCGTAGGTCAGCCGCAGGTAATTGAAAAAGAAATAAACGGTAAAAGATCTGAGCCTTTTGAAAATCTTGTGGTAGATGTTCCGCAGGAATATAGTGGCAAAGTAATTGACCTTGTTACACAACGTAAAGGTGAATTGCATGTAATGGAAACAAAAGGTGATATGCAGCATCTTGAATTTGATATTCCTTCAAGAGGATTGATTGGTCTTCGTTCACAAATGCTGACAAATACTGCAGGTGAAGCTGTAATGGCGCATCGTTTTACAGAGTATAAACCATGGAAAGGCCCGATTCCTGGTAGAAATAATGGCGTCTTACTTTCAAAAAACCAGGAAAGAACAACAGGATATTCAATTGATAAATTGCAGGATCGTGGCAGATTCTTTGTCGATCCAGGCGAAGAAGTATATACCGGGCAAATCATTGCTGAACATATAAAACCCGGTGATCTTGTCGTAAATGCAACCGAACCAAAGAAGCTTACCAATCACCGTGCAAGCGGTAGTGATGATGCTTCACGCATCGCTCCTAAAATATTAATGACCCTTGAAGAATGCATGGAATACATACAGGACGATGAATGCATTGAAGTGACTCCAAAGAATATAAGAATGCGTAAGGTTGTTCTGAATGAAGACGACAGGAAGAAAATACAAAAAAGAATGGAAGCACAGGCAACATAAATTTTCATTTGTAACTTTGCTTTTCTTTTGTGAAATGAAGAATTTTTTTACCATACTACTTTTCGTTTTTTACTTTTCACTTTTTTCTTTTCAGCCTTCCTCAGCTCAGTGTTCTATTTGTACTAAAACAACACAGCAACTGGGAGAAAAACCCGCTAAGGGCATGAATGCCGGGATTCTTTACCTGGCATTTACTCCATTTATAATTGTTGGGTTTGTTAGTTATCGTTGGTGGAAAAATAATCGAAGCTAATACTTAGCGTACTATCAGTTTTTTAATTGAATTATTAATTCGCATTGTATAAATGCCAGGTGTTAGTAAAGGCAATTGTAATCTCACAACATTATTATTTGAAAATATTTCTTTTTTCCAAATGATCTTGCCGGCAAGATCGAAAAGCTGAATCATAGTTAAAGAAGAAAAATCCCCCGTAATATTTATTATTCCTGAAGTTGGATTGGGATAAATATCAAATTGACCGTTTACATCAATAGAAATTTTTTGAATGGGGGAATAATATGTTTTACCATTGGTCTCAACAATTTTCAAGCGGTATTGATTAATGCCTGCTGTTGTATTATTATCAATAAAATCATAAACGTTCAGATTATTGCTTGCATTTACATTACCAATATTTTTCCAGCCATTCACATTCTCCAGTCTTTCGATTACAAAATGGCTAATCAATTCTGAGCTAGCAATCTTCCACTGGAACCACGCCTTGGCTTGTGTAGCTGTTGCTTTAAAATATAAAAGTGTTACCGGCAACAAAGTGGAGCAATAACCAGCAGGATCAAGCGACCTTATATAGGAATAATTAGAAATGGTTGAACCGTTTGTTCCAGCACTGGGTAAGATTACACTACATGAAGCATCACTTGAAACTTCAGGGCCTGCATTTCCGCCATTTGTATTTATAGTTCCGTAAGAAGATCCTGTAAAGTATATAACACCTCCGCTACCTCCGCCTCCGGCACCATAGCATCTGTTTACATTACCTCCATCGTTAGATGTTCCGCCTGTGCCACCATTTGCTTGTATGGTTAAGCTGCCGGAATAGGAATTAAGAATGTCCATGATTATTGTTCCGCCTGCACCACCTCCCGAAGCGCCATCCGATGAAGTGGAACCTCCTGTTTGTCCATTTGCACTGATTTTATATCCATTGCCAATCAGATTGTTTGCAGTTATAAAAATTATTCCTCCTCCGTCGCCACCGCCACCAGTAGGCGTAATACTATTATAATGCCCCGCTCCACCACCCCCACCAAAGAAAATTTTTTTCCCATTCCAACTGCTTAATGGTTTTCCTGCAATACCTCTATAACTACTTAAGCAACCAATAAGACTCGAATTACCGCCACCATCTCCACCTCTTGTAAGGTTAGCTCCGCCACCACCCCCATTGTTATGGAAATTACCGCCCCCACCACCATTTGCAGGTGCGCCTCTTCCGCCGCTGATGGTAGTAGCAATGCCGGCAATGCCTTCGCCTTTCCATGCACCGTATTGCTGAAAGGATGTGATAGTTGGATTATAGGCATACCCATTAGCCGTTACACAGAATGTACTGGAACATTGCAGTATGCTTCCTCCCTGATATCCTTTTGAATCAGCAAAAATGGGGGCATTCAGTGTAAGATCAGTTGTTACACTTATTGCAATAACTCCCCCTATACCTGCCGCACTGTCCCAGCTTGCAGCTTTTACCGTATCAATCACATTTGCCGAATAATATTCTGCAAACTTTACTAACTGCACTTTATCACTAACTGTATATTGATTAGCAAGATTAAAAAAAAGAAAAGCTGTATCACCATTAACGTTACAAATAGTTCCGACTTCATAATTGCCGGCATTGTTCAAACTTGTTGTATCACCAAAACTGCTATTATTAGCGGTGTTGATAGAAGCACCTTTCATTTGAATGATCATGACCTTATCATTCATATTTAACCCGGAAATATTTGAAACACGAATAGCGGCTTTAGAAGAAATCACTTCAACAACTTTATAATAACTATTTACAACACCACTTATATTACTCGTTTGAGAATAAGTATCAGTAAATAAAAAAAGAAGAAATGAAAATAAAAAAGGGTACCCAATTATTCTCAGCGCTCTGATAAAAAAATTTGCAGTATCTCCTGCAGTGGCTTTCATAAGAACCTTAAAAGTAATAAGTGTTTCTCAGTAGTGAAATAGCGGAATGCCGCAGCAGAAACTCCTTTTCTGCATGTAGTTTATACGATCTACTGTTTAGCCGAGAGCTTAGAAACGATGGCAGGGAAAGAAGAGTCAGGTGTAATAAAATTTCAAGGTCCTCTTAGGAATTCAGGGTTTTATGTGTTTCATCACAAAAAGGCGGCGTACTTGTTTGTTTGCATTGACAAAACCAGATCTCTTCAGCTTTATCAAACATTACTTTTACACTTTTATATGGAGTGCCTTCTATTTTTTTATGATTGCTATCGCAAAAAGGGCTTTTTTCGGTTAGCCCGCAACTGCACCATGAATATACTTTGCCCGGCTCAACTGTTACAGCTATCGGTTCGCAAATGCCCATGCGTGGTAGCCCCTCGTTTGGTATCAATTCCATACTTATTATTTATCAGCAATGAATTTATAGAAATTAAAATTACCTTTTTGGCTTCCTGATTCAATTTCTTTTTTCAAAGCTTCTTTATCAATATGCTTCATTCGTTTTTGCTGAATAAGCTGATAAGCCTTTTCAGCAAGCAGCCATGATCTTTTATCAGAGCCATGTTTCTGCAATTCATGTAAAATAATTTCCAGCAACTCCTTCACTCCTTCTTTTTGTGTAGCAATCGTTTTTACTACCGGCACTTCATTATAGTGTGTACTGAAAGTGGGTGCCAACATCAATCGTAAATTTTTTACAAACATATCTGCATCAGGCCGGTCACTTTTGTTTACCACAAAAACATCGGCTATTTCCATTAGCCCGGCTTTCATGGTCTGCACTTCATCTCCGGCCTCCGGCACAACCACAACAACTGTTACATCAGCAAGCCCGGCAATTTCAATTTCACTTTGTCCCACACCAACCGTTTCAACAATGATATGATCGAACGGGAAAGTTTTCATCAGATCAGTTATCTCTATCATTTTTGGATGCAGCCCGCCCATCGAACCTCTTGTTGCCAATGAACGGATAAAAACATCAGGATGATTATACCAACTGCTCATGCGTATCCGGTCTCCAAGTATCGCACCCATATTAAAGGGCGAAGAAGGATCAATACAAAGCACTCCTACTTTTTTTCCATTATTTACCAACAAACCGATCAATACATCAACAAGAGTGCTCTTGCCCGCTCCGGGCGGGCCAGTTATTCCAATGATCTTTGTATTATTGAACGGAAGTGATTGTAAAAAGGTTTCATACCCGTTGCTTTCATTTTCTACCAATGAAATGCTGCGTGCCAAAGCTTTTGTATCTCCCTGTTGTATTTCTTTTAATAA
>Ga0105247_10001416_pt1 | contig 17410 bp, 16 predicted proteins | sample KBSS24metaG_FD_81519 | JGI IMG/M metagenome (GOLD analysis project Ga0105247, IMG submission 81519) | Switchgrass rhizosphere microbial communities from Kellogg Biological Station, Michigan, USA - KBS S2-4 metaG | ecosystem: Host-associated > Plants > Roots > Rhizosphere > Soil | place...
CGGATTACCCAATCCTCACGGCTTGTTACTTGGACCACGAGATCGAAGTACCGGAGGCTCTCAGGGCGTCCCCGCATACAGGGTCGTCCACTCAATGGGTTCCGACGCACATTCCCCATTAAGGCTCCAACAAGGCAGATGCTCTATCCGCTGAGCTACAGGGGCACATTCAAAGCTCAGCATGTTAGCACGTCAAAAACCTATGTCAAACCGGGCTGCCAAACTGCGGCAGCCCGGGAAAAGAGTTGGGATGGCAGACTCTAAAAACGCGTTATTGGCACTCTACAGATGTATTGTCGACGACTGTAGTAACGGTGCCATCGGCATTGATCGTCACGTGGACAAGCTGATGCACTTGCAGGTTGTTATCAGGACCCTGCCCGATAAGTCTGAAGTTGTTGACAAAGGTGAACTCGCTTGCTCCGCCTGTGAGCGCGAGCGTGTCCACTTCCTGGGTTACGCCAACTGCGTTGTAGGTATCACCGGTAGTGAGCCCCGTGCCACCTGCACCTTGCGGCTGAAAGTGGGACTTTATGGTTGCCCGGTTGCCGTTGATGGTGATGTGCTGCTGGATATGGAGAGTTCCTTGAATCAGCACGAGTTCTCCTGCCCCGCCATTCGCGCACGGTACGAAAGCTAACTGCGCAAAGGGGACGAAATCGTTAGTGGTGATGGCGAGGGCCTGGGCAAACGCCGGTCCCGCCAGAGTGAGTGCCACGAGCGTTAGCGCAAGCACCAAGCTGATAGTCCTGCGCATAAAGAGGATTTTTTTCATGAGTGTTTTCTCCTAGTGACGTAATCGAGAAATAACTACGCCGCATCGTAGTCGGGTTGTCGATAGCGCCGGGTGAAAGGTCCAGTTTGGGGCTGCGGCTCCGAGGCCGGCGTATCGAATAAAGATCGACTCAGGGGGGCGGTGAACATATACCGGCGACGATATTTGTGTCAATGATTTTTGGACCCAGTTTTTACTGGTGAGGACTTTCGGGGCAGGGCTGGCAGAACTCTAAAATAAAAAGAGATCGCCCGTGGGGGCGACCTCTTTTGAAATAAGCAAAGATACAGCTTACGCCGCGCGCGTATGTTCTTTGGTTTCCGCAAACACGCGACGGCCGTTAAGTGCATCGTCGATAATCTCACGCACAGCCGAAGTCTCTGGATTGACGTCCATTCGGTCGCACGCTTTCAGATGTCTGACGATACCCTCAGTAGCTATCTCGAGCGCCAGGCCATTAAGCTTTGAAAAACGACGTGCCTGGATGTGATCGATTCTCATAAGCCGCTCATTCAGCGGCAGGTGTGTATCAAAAGTCACGATTGCCTTCACTCCTCCGTATAAGATCTTCTCTTCTCAAATATATGAACTATAGATGCTCAGTGGACTCCCTTGGATGCAGCCTCCACCACAGGGCAAGCCTTCGGATTCAGGGAAAAAACCCCAAAAACAAACGTTGCATGTACACATTGCCGCAGGGGTGTTTGGCGAAACGTTGAATTATAAGCGACGAGCGAAAATACGTCCAGAACTTTCTTGTCCAACAATTTCAAACAGTTTTGGGTGGGGAAGTGATGAAAAACCTAACGATTTATCGGGAAAGACAAAGACGCCGCCCAAATACCTGAGGTGGTACGGGCGGCGCCGATGTTGAAAAATGAATAGTGCCTAACGTTACTTTTGAGCGTCTAGTTTTTCGGTTTACTTTTTTGGAAGTACGGTATCTTTCATTCCCTTGCCAACTCGAAACTTCAACGTGGTCTTGGCGGGGATTTGAATCGTTTCGCCGGTAGCTGGGTTTCGGCCCTCTCGAGCTTTTCGCTCTGATTTTACGAGTTTTCCGAATCCGGGGAGAACAAACTCACCATTTGATTTCACTTCGCGTGCGGCTAGGTTATACAGCTCCTCGAAGAATTCCTTAACTTGGGCTCGCTTCATTCCTGTGGATTCAGAGAAGTGGTTGATTACTTCCGATTGGGTCATGCGCTTCTTGCCTGCAGCGGCTTTGGTCGCCATAGTCTGGTGTAACACCTCCAACGAGAACTAGAATCGTAAAACGGACGGACACTGGTATATCACACTCAAGCGGCAATGTCTTCAAGAAAACCAGCATTTCTTTAGGTTTTTTGACGAAATCAGGCGAGACTTGGACCGCCGGGCGACATCCACGAGCCATCAGGCAGCAATCAGGCGGACCAAAACAGGCCGGCCACCCGATTTTGTTTCTTAACTAACTGACTCTAAAGAAGTAATAGCGATGAGGGCCTCGGGTACTTCACCTCATCTTCACGACACTAAACTCCACGCAACAATCTGCGGCCCCGTGGCGTTTCAGATTTGCACGCGCCAACAGTCGAATCCCGGAAATCGTAAAAACTAAAAATTCGTGTGGGAGGAAGGTTATGAAGAAGTCTTTCGCCTTAGTGTTCACGCTTCTGGTTGCTGCGTCCAGCGCGCTTTCGCAGAGTCTAACGACCGAATCTTTCGCAAAAGCAAAAGCTGTTTTGGACCGCTCGGTCGCGGCGTATGGTGGCGCAGAAGAATTGAACGGGATCAGCAACGTCTCGTTACGAGTAGTTGGCGAGTCAGTACACCGTAATCAGAGCCGCCGGCCGGGAGACCTGGATCGTACCGAGTACACGGGTGAGATCCTGATCGACCTGAAGAGCTCCAGGGCAAGACAGACTCAGAAGGGCCATTACCCTGGCGGATTCAACTGGCACAACGGACTCGTAATCGACGCGGGCAATCGAATCGGCTTCGACCTGATCCGGAAGACGTCTAACCCGCCAGCCCCAATCACTCCCGCAATCTTCAAAGCGAACACTCGTTGGCTACCGCAGCTCGTGCTCTTGAACGTGTTGGAACGTGCGCAGACACTGCGCTATCTGGGTAAAGCCGACTATGACAAACGACCACACGAAGTCGTTGATTACGTCACGAATGATGGCGCTCGACTGACGCTCTATATCGATCAGCAAACCGGCCTGCTCTCAAAATTCGAAACGCTGGTCACGGATCCATACGCGGGCGACTCTCTTTTCGAAACCTGCTTCAACGGACAACGTAAAGTTGGCAAATACATCGTTCCGGCTCGTCGTGTGAATGCGTTGAACGGCGACATAACAAACGACTTCGGACTGGCAGACGTCGCCTTCAACATCGAGCTCACACCCGAGCTCTTCAAGGTGCCCGAGGGAATGCGTGCCGTTACGTTCCCGGCACCCACGCCGGTCACGAAGCATGCAGACAAGATCTATACGACCAGCGCCGGCGGCTATAACGTCTTGTTTGTCGATTTCAACGACTACATCTTTGTGATGGAGACACCCGGAAACGATCGCGTCTCGTTGCAGGCGATCGAGCAGATCAAAAAGACCATTCCGGGCAAGCCGATCAAATACGTTGCGGTTACACATCATCACGACGATCACGCGGGCGGCATTCGCACGTACATGGCAGAGGGTGCGACGTTGATCGTCGCTCCCGGTGAAGAAGCGTTCTTTAAGAAAGTGAGTGCGGTACGTTTCAGCGCAGACCCGGACACACTCACGCGTAAGCCTCGTGAGCCAAAATTCGAACCGCTTCAAAACGGTAAGCGCGTGCTTACCGATGGGACCATGACGGTCGAGCTTTACGACATCGGCAAAGGACCGCATACGGAAGAAATGCTCGTTGCCTACTTTCCGAACCAGAAGCTGATCTACCAGGGCGATCTACTGAACCGGCCCTCGAACGGCGACTATCCGATCGCCAACGACACCTCGGTCCATTTCCTCAACTGGATCGACTCGAAGAAGCTCGCCGTCGAGATGACGATACCAGTTCACGGAACCCCGACGACCATCGCCGAGTTTCGCAAAGCAGTTGAGGAGATGAAAGCAAATTAAATTCACTCCAGGGGCAATTGTAGGGGCGGCCCTCCGTGGCCGCCCGTGGTTGAAGAACTATTTACAGTTGTTATTAAAGCGTTTGGCCTTGCACTGGTCGCAAATCTCAGTCGATTTAGGTTTCTCTGTAGTCGACTCGTAATCTGATTTGGGCCAGTGATGGCAATTCGAGCAGAAATGCCATATGTCCCGGTTGCGTTTGCGTCGATAGATCTGTGCCATGTCAGGACAGCCTAGATTGAGGACGCCCGGGAAGTCCTTAGAGAGTTATTAGAAAATTATTAGATCGTATTTTTAGAAGTCTACCTAACGTATTCCGGCCAACATCTCTGCGAGCGCTTCTGGCGCGGACCACTGCGGATTGTGATCGGAGGTTAACTGCAACATGGTCCATCCTCTTTCTTTTGCCCGTTGTGACTGCGAAAAGAAGTCGTCATCTTTGGCTTCCTTGCCTTTCTCGACGGTCAGGATGTAAGTCGCTGGAATCTTCCGTGCGGCCTCATTCTTTAGGACGATCGGATCGGTGAAAGTTTTCAGTGATTGCGGCACGTCGTGTGGTGGCGGCTGATCCGGTTTGACCCATCTCGGCACTACGTAGTCGCCCTTCGTCATTTGCTTAACGAGATCGCCTAACATTGTGATTACGCTGTCGCCGTCGTTCGGGACCAGTGCATCGAGATAGACCAATCTCTTAATCCGCTCGGGAACACGATCCGCAACACCACTGATCACCATACCGCCGTAGCTGTGACCGACGAGGATGATGTCGCGCAAATCTTCGTAGAGAATCGTGTTGACAACGTCATCGATGTGCGTGTTCAGACCGATATCCGGTCGTGCCAGATGAACGCGGTCGCCCTGCCCGGTAAGTTGTGGGCGGTACACCTGAAAATTTTTCTCACGCAGCAGAACCTCCACCTTCTTGAACGCCCACGCCCCACCCCACGCACCATGAACGATAACTATTGTTGGTTTAGCAGGCGTGTCAGTCTTCGGCGTCTTTGCGTTACCTGCACGCGCATTGAAACCGCAGAGGACCAGCAAAACGAATATCGTTAACAAGTTTCTCTTATTCATCTTTTTTCCCTGTTTGCTATATTGGGGGCACTCTTCAATCCGAGAAAGGAAAACAACCATGAGCGAGCAAGGCCGAATCCTCGGCATCGGTGGTATCTTCTTCAAGTCAGCGAATCAGCAACAAATGAGGGATTGGTACGCAAAACATCTCGGCCTCGCGGATAGCGGCCATGGTGTGATGCTGCCGTGGCGTGAAAAAGACAATCCTGAAAATGAGCAGATGACGATCTGGAGCATTTTCGCCGCCAACACCACATACCTCGATCCCAGCCCCGCCTCGTTTATGGTGAACTACATCGTCGACGACCTCGACGCACTGCTCGACCGCCTCGCGAAAGAAGGCGTCCGCATCGACCCTAAGCGCCAGGACGAAAGCTACGGCCGCTTTGCCTGGATTTACGATCCCGACGGCAACAAAATCGAGCTTTGGCAGCCGCTCAGTTAAATCACGCCGGATCGGAATAGACCGTCTCCTCAGGAACATCGGTAGGACTCTCGAAGTCCAGGCGGTACCCGTCCGGGTCAGTGAACGATGTGACCCAGAGGTTGTTGCCCACGAACGGCCTCGACGGGTTGAGCCCGCGTGCTTTTGACTCGTGATACACGGCAATGGCGTCCGCACACATAAAACAGATGGACACTCCCTGCCCCAAAGCCTCGGCAGGCCACCCACCCGGCTTTCCATCCTTCCAGTACTGCTGGAGCATGATGGCGACGCCATCCCGTTCGAGCCAACACCATCGGATTCGACCATCCGGCTTCCATTGTCGCGTGATCGTGAATGCGAGCCCCTCCACATAAAATCGCAAGGATGCCTCGATGTCCTTCACGTTGAAGAATGGCACCGCCTGCCGGATATTTGAATTGTCGGAGGCCGGTGTTTCCATTACCCCCACTAGAATCGCGAAACAATGAACAGGCTGCCACCGATCGCAATTAGGTCCTCGACCAAAGCAATGTTGAAATCGGGCTGGCGCAGTGACTTCACGAGTCGAGCGCGGGCCTGATAGCCTCCGAAACAACCGGCGATTCCGCCGATCACTCCCAGCCCGGCACCAACGAAAGCCGACTTTCCACCGCCAACAGAAACACATGCGCCCGTGAAGGCACCGGTCACGATGCGAGCGATAAGTCCTGGAGGAGCGGTGCGGCTCGGAGTATTCGGCAGCTTATCAAGAATGATCTCTGTGATGGCTAACAGGCTCAGAATTATTAGTGCAGGAAGCGAGCCGATGAGAGACAGTGGCCGCACAAGCTTGAGCCAACCCAGGTGCACGGCCCACGCGAGCGCCGCAGGAGGCGTAAGCGAGCGCAACCCGGCGAAGAGTCCGATTAGAAATGCGAATAACAGCGTCATCTACAATAGCCCAAATTGTATTGAGTCACCCTGGCGGTTGACCAGATGTGACCATCAGTTGTGCCGCTTGCGGCCACGCGTTTGTCGGCCGGTCTTTTTCACTACCCTCTTCTTTGCCCCGACTGTGACGTCCCATCCCAAGTAAGCCGAGAGCGAGGCGATTTGGGTGTTGATATCTTCAGGATTGATGCCGGCCTTCGCTGCTGCCTTCTCGAGGTGCTGGCGTGGAATCGGTTCGAGGGGATCGAGATACGGCTCGATGCCGTCGAGATCTTGCGTCGGCAGAATGCGGCCGAATTCTGAGTGCATCTCGCCGACTGCGGAAAAGGCGACGCCACGCACTTCGCCATTTGAATCCTGAACGGCGCGCAGGGCGAGTAGATCGCGGGTGGTCTGGTCCGGCCACGTCTCCGCCAACGCCTGCAGTGAGTCGCTGCGAGTTTGATAGTTGTCATCCTGGACGGCACATAGGGTGAATAGGTCGCGGGTGGTCTGGTCCGGCCAGGTCTGCGCCAACGTCTGCAGGGCAGCGCTGCGGGTTTCATAGTTGTCATCCTCAACGGCGCGGAGGGTGAGAAGGTCGCGGGTGATCTGGTCCGGCCAGGTTTGCGCCAACGTCTGCAGGGCGGCACTGCGGGTTTCATAGTTGTCATCCTCAACGGCGCGGAGGGTGAGAAGGTCGCGGGTGGTCCGGTCCGGCCAGGTCTGCGCCAACGTCTGGAGCGCGGCGCTACGGATTCGATCGTTGTCATCCTCAACGGCGCGCAGGGTGAGCAGATCACGGGTGGTCTGGTCCGGCCAGATCTGCGCCAACGTCTGGAGTGCGGCACTACGGGTTTGATCGATGTCATCCTCAACGGCGCGCAGGGTGAGCAGATCACGGGTGGTCTGGTCCGGCCACGTCTGCGCCAACGCCCGCAGCACGGCGTTGCGGGTTTGATAGTGGTAATCCTGCACGGCGCGTAGGGTGAATAGGTCGCGAGTGGTCTGGTCTGGCCACGTCTGTGCCAACGCGCGCAGCGCGTCGCTGCGGGTTTGAAAGTGGACATCCTGGACGGCGCACAGGGTGAGCAGGTGACGAGTGGTCTGATCCGGCCTCGTTTGCGCCAAGACCTCGAGCGCGGCGCTACGGGTTTTATAGTCGTCATCCTGGACGGCGCGCAGCGTGAGCAGGTCGCCGGTAGTCTGGTCCGGCCACTTCTCCGCCAATGCCTGCAGCGCGGCGCGGCGATAATACGCCCCGTTATTGGCTCCCACCTTGGTATCTGCTAACCACATGACTGCCTTCCGACTTGCCAGCACGAATGCCATGAGGTGTGGCCAGAAATCCTCACCCCAACCGTAGTCGGTTACTCCATCCAAATTGCATTGCTCAAACTTGATGAGCATTTGTCGTCCAGGCCATCGCTCGCCCAGTTCCTTGCATGCCGGTAGCAGTTCTTGCATTAAGAATCGCTCACCACCGGCTTGTGCGCCCTTTCGTGCGCAGTCGACGACCTTCTCAAGTACCCGAACTCCAGTGGACTCAAGACGAGTTGAGTTGCGCACCTCGGTTATGGACCAAATCGCGAGCAGCAGTTCTGGCAGTTGTGTGACACCGTCCCACTTCTCCAAGTCGGTTCGCGTCACCAATCGCTCGACGATCCTCCCCACGAACGCCTCGTCGATCTGACCACAGATCAGCCGCAGGACCTCGCGCCATTCGTCGTCGCGGCAGTGCTGCTCGAATAAAGCTATCAAGCCATCGATCTCCAGTGTTTTTGCCACGTTGAACTGATGGACAAGATCGGTGGCGCAGAAGTACTCAAGGAAGGTGCGATGTACGAAGGCGTAACTGTCCGCGCCCACGAAGCACAGGATGAAGTTGCGTTGCCGTAACTGATCAACAACCGCCCGGGCGGCGGCGCGGGCCTGGCCGAAATGCAGTTCGTTCTGCAGGTAGTCTTCGATCAAGCCAGTTAACGTTGGGCCGTCAATCAGGTTGCCCTTGAGCCCACTGGGCCCCGACTGCATGTGCGCAGCAATGCGGCGTAGGATGTCGGTCTTCTCCCGCAGGCCGATCTCACTGCTCATTCCGGGAAAGTCCACCAGTGCACGTTCGGTGTCCCACTGGTGCAGCAGCACACGAGACGCTTGGGCGTAGAGGTCGGCCCGGTCACGCGGCAGTTCCTGGTTGCGATTCAGGATGGCCATCATGGTCAAGAGCAAAGGGTTGCCGGCTAGTAGGGCGATAGACTTGGACTCGCGGATCGCTTTCTGCAAGCGGTCTCGCTTTGGCGCCGCCTGCGTAGGATCGTCGAAGGTCACCTCGTGCCAGCGATTTACGAAGTCGGTGATTTGCGTGGAATCCAAGTCCTGCAGCATGAAGTGCCGGAACTCGGCGTCGCGAAGCCGCTCCGCCTGGTAGCCCACCACCCGCGACATTAGGACCACCGGTACATTGACGAACCTGCTGCTGAATCGCTGGATGTCGTTGATCACCAATTCGCGCGCCGGGACGTCGAAGACTTCATCCAACCCGTCCAGCAACAACACGACCCGACCGGGCTGTTCGATCAGCCTTCCGAGCAAGCCTCGGGGCCATTCGTGCCAGACCGGTGCTTCTTCCAGGTAGCGGACGAAATCCTTGCGGCCATCGCACTGCCAGCGGCTGTAGGGCCCCAGCTCGATCACCAGCGGAATCGGATGCGTGTCCCGGATCGGTAGCTCGGCGATGCCAGCCCATCGCAGCGCGAGGTAGCGGACCAACGACGACTTGCCCGAGCCGGGGTCACCTAAAATGACCAGCTTCCCCCCAGCCCCCGTTGCCGATGCACGAAGGGTCTTGTCTACAACATCGAGCACGGCGCTAAGAGGCTGATGGAAGTATTCCTGCCGCAGCCGCTCCGCGTGCCGCTCGGCTTCCTCAAGTTCTTTAGCGGTGATCTCGCCGGTGTCCAGTAGCCGCTGCTGGTGTTCCTTAGGGATTTCCAGTAGCCGCGGGTTGTACTGGCGGCACTCTCTAACCGACTGCGGGACGAAGACGCTCCACAGCCGGACGCTGTTGTAGAACGCGCCGGTCGTGTCGAGCATCTCGAAGTTAAGCCTTTCGTACCTTTTGAGCACCGCAGCCCGGTACTGTTCTGCATCGAACTCTGCGGGAAGTGCGACCGTAGTCGCGCTGCCCGTGGTGGCAACCTGAACCGCCGTTTCCGCCGCCCATGGTCGCGCTGAATCGGCCAGCCATCGGTTCAGGTCGTGCTCGAAGACCTCGGCGAATCCGGCCGAACTCGGATACTCCGCGTAGAAGACGGGGTCGTTCAAATCCTGCATCTGCTTACGGAAGGCGAGGACCCTTTGCCATTGATCCAGCGCCTTGGTCGCATCCGCCGGATCTGCTGGCAGCCCGTCCAGCTTGTCCACTTTGCGGAAGAACCATTTGATCTCCGGGAAGCCTGACGCCCTGTAGCTCTCCATCGCCCAGTTAAACTCTTCTTCCGTTCCCGATTCAGCCTTGCCGGTTGGCGACCCGAATCGCTGGCCCATGATGCCAATGACCAACGCCAACGACTTTCGGTACTTCTCCAGTGTTTGCTGAGTGATCAGTTCCTGAGGACGGCCAATGCCGATGGTCGCGTAGTTCTCCCAGTCCACAACCTCAAACCGGGCACGCCAAATATGGGCCGTGTGGCGATTGTATTCATCGAAAAACCTGCGGACGAACTGTCGTTCCGCTCCAACGTCACCGGGCGAGGCAAGGAACACATGATATTGACTGAGTGAGTTTGGGGTGGGTCTCATCGCAGGAAAGTCCTCCTAGAAATCTCATTAGTGAGAATGAGATTGCCCTGAAGCTTCTGTAATCGAGAGTTTGAAATGCTAAGCCGCGTTTCAGTGTCGCGACTATTGATCTAACTGGTCGGGGCGAGAGGATTCGAACCTCCGACCTCTCGGTCCCAAACCGAGCGCACTACCAGGCTGTGCTACGCCCCGAAGGTTGAGGCATTCTAAGAAGAGGGGAGGGGATGGTCAAGTTGGGATAGAAAAGTGCGCGTGCCCAGCAACGCGCGGGCGCGGTGGCTGATCTGGTTTTTGATGGTGTCGGGGAGTTCGGCGAAGGTTTGATCGTAGCCGTCGGGGATGAAGAGTGGGTCGTAGCCGAAGCCGCCGGTGCCGCGGGGCGCGTGCGTGATCGTGCCTTCGCAAATGCCTTCCGAGAGGTTGAGAACTTTGCCATTGGGCGTTGCGATGGCTACGACTGCGACGAAGCGCGCGCGGCAATCGGTGTCTCCTGTTTTGGCGAGTTCAGATAAGAGCAAAAGGCGACGATCTGCGTCGGTGGCATGCGCGCCGGCATAGCGCGCGGAGAAGACTCCCGGCGCGCCGCCGAGCGCAGCGACTTCCAGACCTGAATCATCAGCCAGTGCGCACAGCCCTGTTGCTGAAGAATAAAACTGAGCCTTCGCAATAGCATTCTCTGCGAACGTCATGAAGTTTTCCTCCGCTTCGCCAACGTTCGGAAACTGCTGCAGTGAAGACAAGGACCAACCCGAGTCTGCGAGAATGTTAACTATCTCGATCACCTTGCCGGGATTGCGAGTGCCGAGTAAGAGACTGTTCATGGATTATCGATTGCCGTCAGGCTGGAGCAGGCCAACGAACGTGCTGAACTGCCCGAACGCTGAGTGCGTCGTCCGCTCGATCCCAAATGCATTCAAGCGCGTTTCCGTCGAAGCAAAGCCCGTCCGTCGCAAAGTATCCTGAAGCTTCGCGACTTCATCGCTCGAGAGTTGTCGTCCCTGAAGCATCAACAATGTCGAGATGAAGTTGTTGAGCCGAGCTTCGTCGTTCGTGTAAGTGACGATCGGCGCCGAACTTTGCTGCGCTGACTGCTGCAAGTCTTTCTTATCATCGGCTGCGTTGCGTCGCAGTGCTTCGAGACCTGCGCGCATGTTTTCAGTCTTAGCTAACAGTACATACCCATCCGCAAAGACAGCCGTGAACTCTTTTCCCGAATCAGGGTTCGACGCGAGTCCCTCGAGAATCTCACCCTTAACGCCATTAAAAACTCCCGCCGTCAGCGATCGCCTGAGTCGTTCTTCATCACTCACACGCGCGACGAGTATCGATCCTTCCGCGCTTTGCGAAGGCTTCATCGTCAACAATGGCGGACTGAGCGACGGCAAAACCTCCTTCGGATTCTCGATCCCGTAAACCGCAAGACTCGATTGTAGTAACGAGCCAAACAACACGGCAGGCACAGCATCGAGCTTGTATGACATGGCCAAGTCGAGCGAATTCCAGGCCGTTGCCGGCGCTTTGTTCCGATAGATTGTCAACGACTCAAAGCCTCCGGGCACGAGCTTCCAAAAGTTCTCATCGCGCTCGGCGGTCTCAAACGCCGGTTGCAAACGCGAGACGACGCCGGGCTCGAGCGAGAATAGAAAGCGATCTTCAATTCCATGCGGCGATGGATTCGCGGTCCATGCGACACCGCGCAGCACCTTGCCCGCACTCACCGCCAGCAACTGCTCCAACTGCTGATTTCCAGGCGCCTGCCGCATGAGTAAAGGCGCGGCCCACGAGAAAAGCTTCGCCGAGTTTGCCGGCGAGATGTATCCAAATCCCAGCGTGTTATTCGACGCGACATTCGCACGAACCTTCACCAGCTCGGCGTCAGTGTGAATGCTCGGACGCGTACCACGACGCACTTCCAAACAACTGCGCACCGCATTGTCAGAATTGCCAATCACGACGACCGTGCCGTCGACAGCGCCAACAATCTTGCGCTCGCCTCCAGCGATCGAGCATTCGATATATTCAGCATCGGCGCTTCGTTCGCTGCACATCGACGCTCCATAAACGAAGTTTGCAAGATGCTTTACGGCTTCGACAGCGGCCGGCTTCGTGCGCCAGCGCGAAGTGTGCGTCTCGACGATGATGGCGACTTCCGGACGGACTTTCAGTGTGTCGTTTTCCTCGGAAGTGGTCAGGTCAACAACGACGAGCGCTATTTGCGCCCGCGCGAAAAGGACCGCGGGCAGTGGTCCAATACCAGCCCGCGAGGCAGCGCTCATGAAACGGTTCTGAGTCGCGGGTTTACTTTGCGTGATGGGGGTGGCTGCCTGCCAGACGTCGCTATTCTGAATGGCCTGGGCCACGGCGGCGAGGTTGTTGAATTCGACATAGACGATGGAATTCGCCGGTGCGTAGTCGGCCATGTCGACCCGGCGGGGAAAACTCCACCACAGCCAACCAGCAAAGAGCAGAATTGCAAGAAGAACTAAAGCGAGCAGGGGGCGCAGAAACTTCATTGCTGCGAATCGTGCCACAAAAAGGCACAAAATGCACAAATGAACAATGCACAAATGAACAATGCACAAATGAACAAGTCAGGAAGAGGGGCTTGCCCCCGCTGTTTTTGACCCAAGCAGCGGCGGGGCAAGCCCCTCTTCTTGACTTGTTCATTTCAACTCCCCTTATGTGACTTTTGTGCCTTTTTGTGGCTTGTGTTAATTTTGCCCGCTTGGTACCTACACTTATGACCTATCGCGCACTGTCTGCACAGGCCCTGGCAGAACACGATTACGATGCTTTTCTAACTGAGTTACAAAAGTCTCTGACAGACGGGAAAAGAGATCCCAACGAGGTCGTGCGCGACACTTTGTTTGAAATCTACTACGGCGCCTCACAACCGGACCGCGAAAACCTGAGCCTTTCTGCGCGCGCCGCGTATCATTCACTCGATCCACGGAATGTGGCGACCGAGCCCGAATACTACACCGACATCGATCAGAAACTTTACGCCGAACGCAAACCGATGATCTGGCTGTGGCAGATGTTCGATCGTTCGCCCCTCGGCCAAAACTCGCTGTTCGGACATCGTTTCCGCCGCATGCTCGCGCCGATGATCTTTCGCAAGGTCGGCGACGACTTCAAGTGCTGGCACTTTGTCGAGTGGTCGTTTGGCTACAACCTCTCTTTCGGGAACAACGTCGTCGTCCACCGGCATGTCCTGCTCGACGACCGCGGCGGCATCGACATCGGCGATGATGTCTCGATCTCGGACTACGCCAACGTCTATTCGCACCATCACGACATCTACGATATCCACAAAGTCGAAACGCCACGCACACGGATCGGAAACGGCGTTCGTCTCACATATCACTCGACGGTTCTCGCCGGTATCGAGGTCGGCGACAACGCGCTCGTTGGCACCGGCGCAGTAGTGACTCGCAACGTCGAGCCGTATCACATCGTCGTCGGCATCCCCGCCAAAACCGCCAAGATCAAAGACCCAAACAACGTCCCAAAACGCCCTTAGCAAATCTGGAATACTGCGGCATTTCTTCCAGAATCACTCGCTGATGCGCCGGATTTCTGTCTCTAACCGATGAAATAATTACAGTTAAACAAAGAAAAATAAGGATTGACACTATTTGGGCCATTAAGGTAATCTCACACAGGTTGACGGTAATACCGCCGTCTGCCGGGTGCCCACCTGGTTTTCAACAGCGGTCAGTCCCGCGAAATCTTTTGGAGCACGAGAAAGGCACACTTCGCGTGAGCGGAGGTCGCAAAGCCTACGGAAGTTGGTGATTCCCAACTTGGCTGGGTTTCCGAATGTTCATTCCTGCCGCAGAATTCTCCAGTAGTTCTCTGTTGACGCCCGCCGGGTCCCTGCCTTTGCCCAGTGTCATGTCCAACCACCCTACAAACAAACGGACGGCTACCTTGAAACCAAACGCTGAGTCTCTAACCTCCAAACTGTTAAGACGACAACTGTCACGCGCCCGCAAAGCGCGTGCTCGCCTGCGCCAGCAAAACAGAGTGCGGATCGCTGTTGTGAGGACTAACTAACATGTTCAAAAAAGCCGCTGGAAAAAAGAACCTCGTTGGTCTCGACATCGGCTCGAGCGCCGTAAAGGCTGTTGAGCTCGCGAGAAAAGGCCCAGCCCTGCAACTGCTCAATCTCGGTTTTGAGAATCTTCAGACCGACACGATCGTCGATGGTCAGATCATGGAGCTCAACAACGTCTCCAACGTGATCGCACACATCTTCGCGGAACACCAGATTCGCACGACGCGCGTTGCTGCCGGCGTCAGTGGTCACTCGGTGATCGTCAAGAACATCGTGCTGCCGAGCATGAGCGACGAGGAACTCCAGGAGTCGTTCAGTTGGCACGCTGAAGAGCACATCCCGTTCGACATCGGCGACGTGAATCTCGACTACGAGCTGACGAGCAAGTCGGCAGAGTCGCTGCACGTTCTCATGGCCGCATGTAAGAGCGACAAGATCAACAACGTGAAGCAGGCGATCCAGCTTGCAGGCAAACAGCCCGTAATCATCGACATCGACGCGTTCGCGCTGCAGAACTGTTACGAAGTCAACTACCAGCCGCGACAGGGCGAGATCGTCGCGCTACTCAACGTCGGCGCGGCGACGATGAACATCAACATCCTCAACGGCACGCGCTCGATCTTTGCGCGTGATGCTTCAGTCGGCGGCAGCCAGTACACGGGCCTTCTGCAGAAAGAGCTCGGCATCAGTTTCGAACAGGCCGAAGCAGTGAAGCGTGGCATGTCATTGCCCGACGGCATTGAAGCAAAACCGATTCAGCCGATTATCGAGACTGTTTCCGAAACGCTCGCGCTCGAAGTGAAGAAGACTTTCGACTTCTATCGCACGACGGCGCAGGAAAGCGAAGCAACGATTCAGAAGATTCTGCTCGCGGGCGGCGGATCGAAGCTGCCGGGCCTGCCTGAGTTTTTAGCGGCACGTTTTGATATTCCGGTCGAGGTGTTTGACCCGTTCCGGACAATTGAAGTTGATGCGACGAAGTTTGATCCGGACTACATGCGCGAGATAGTGCCAGAGATGGCGGTTGCGGTTGGCCTCGCGTTGAGAGGAGTAGAGGCATGATCAAGATAAACCTGCTCGAGTCAGTCACGGATCGACCTCAGGGCGTTGCAGCGGTTGAAGAGAAAGTCGCCAGCCGTGCAGTGCAGACGTTGTTGCTCGCGCTCACGGTGTTTGGTCTGACTGTGTTGGCGATGGGTTACGACTTCGTCAGCTCAAACATGGCGCGCACTGCGGCCCAGAAAGAGCTCGACAATCAAAAGCGCATCAACCAGCAGATGATCGCGATTCAGAAGGAACAGATGGAGCTCGAAAAGAAGTCGAAAGAGGTTCAGGCTCGCATCGATGCGATCAAGAAGTTGCGTGAATCACAGCAGGGTCCGAGCGCGGTGTTACAGGAGATCAAAGCGCGCTTCGACGCGGTTCCGGGTTTGTATTTGACGTCAATCGAAAACAAAGACGGCGAGATCACGATCAAGGGTGAGTCGCCGAATGAATATTCAGTGACGAAGTTTGGGCAGAGCCTGGAGTTCTCGAATGGATTGTTCAGCAACCTGAATATCGAGACGCAGCGGGAAGCTGCAAAAACAGTTGCGGCTAAGACAGATACTCCGGCGAATGCCGCAACGGCTGCTGCCGATCCAAACGCGGTGAAACCCGAAGTCGTCGTCTTCACTGTGAAAGCAAACTTCGGCAATTCAGCGAAGAAGGACTCTCAACCCGTGCCGGCGCCGACGCAACAAGTGGCGATGAAGAAATGAGGATACCGAGATGAAAGTTGGCAAACTCCCAAGTCTTCCGTGGTACCTGCGACTGGTCGCGTTTCTCGCGATCGGCGGCATCATGTATGCCGGTTTCTGGTACTTCGTGACCAGCGGCACTCGCAAGCAAACCAAAGAGATGGAAGACGAGATCGCGAAACTGCGACCGGCCAACGCTCAGGCGGCGATCGTTCAGCAGAACCTCAACAACTTCAAAGCCGCGTACAAAGCGCGTGAAGAAGAGTACGCCGAGTTGAAAGCACTCCTGCCCGAGCAGAAGGAACTGACCATGGTCCTGCAGGGAATCCAGGATCGCGCCAAAGGCAGCGGCCTCGTCTTGTCGAAGTTTGTGCCGAAGGAAGATGTGCAACAGGACAACTACAACGGCAAGAGGATCGAGGTCACCGTGGTCAGCGGCTTCGCTGGTCTGCGATCATTCTTCGAGCAGTTGGCCCATTACCAGCGAATCGTTTCGATCACCAACTTTGAGCTGAAGCAATTAGAAAAACAGTCGCTCACAAAGACTGTCGACGCACGCTTCGATTTAACGGCTTACTACGTCTCCTCCGAGCGCTTGCAGAGCCAGATCCCGGCTCCAAACAACAAGCCTGCGTCTGGCGGAGCAGTTCCTCCTCCAGTTGCCCCGCAAACTGCGAAATAAACGCGGTCACTCAAGAAAGCGAAGATGATGATGCGAGTCAGACAAACGAGTATGTTGCTTAGCGCCGCGTTGCTTATCGCGAGTGGTTTCGCGATCGGTGTCGTGGGCCAGGAAACTCAGCCACAAAAGCCTGCGGCGACGAAGCGAGTGGTCAACAGCGGTCGCGATCCATTTCGGAAGTATGAGCCACCGCCACCGAATGTTAAGCGCATCGCCGGCCAGGCCCAGATTCCCAGCATCCAGGATCGAATCGCTCTCTACAAAGCACAGAAACAAGCGGCGATGAACGCGCGCATGCAGGCGCCGAAGCCGACGACGGCTCTGTTGCTCAGTGAGATTCAGGTTATCGGCATTACACGATCGCCGAGAGGTTATGCCGCGATCATCGAGGCGACACCGATCAAGCTTTCTTATGTCGTCCATCCTGGCGAGCCTTTCTACGACGGCCAGCTGGTGGCAATTGAAGACAACCGTCTCGTCTTTCGTCATGAGACGGTGTTTACTGACGGCCGTCGCGAACGAGCAGTCGAGTACAAACCCCTGCGACAACCAACCCAGGTAAACTCGATGACCATCGCGCCCGCCAACCCGTCCGTTGCGACGGCTCAACCCTAAACAATTCTGGTTTGATTTCGAACCAGACCGTTGACAGCCCCGTGTTTTCGAACGAAACACCGGCGCCCTTTTGACAAACACCCGAACGTTGCCGTGTCAGTGCGGCGCGCGCTTTAGTTGCCCCGGCAATCTAGCGTAGTGCGTTGCGGCACGTTTGAAAATCCCCCTAAGGAGGGAACGCTGTTTTCTCACTTTCGAGTCGAATCAGCCATCAC
>Ga0105247_10001417_pt1 | contig 17402 bp, 12 predicted proteins | sample KBSS24metaG_FD_81519 | JGI IMG/M metagenome (GOLD analysis project Ga0105247, IMG submission 81519) | Switchgrass rhizosphere microbial communities from Kellogg Biological Station, Michigan, USA - KBS S2-4 metaG | ecosystem: Host-associated > Plants > Roots > Rhizosphere > Soil | place...
CTGCCTCGACGGGCGCCTCAGCCTCAGCAGGCGCTTCTCCCTCGACGGGCGCCTCAGCCTCAGCAGGCGCTTCTGCCTCGACGGGGGCCTCAGCCTCAGCAGGCGCTTCTCCCTCGACGGGGGCCTCAGCCTCAGCAGGCGCTTCTCCCTCGGCGGGAGCCTCAGCCTCTGCCGTCTCAGCGGCCTTCTTGGCGGGCGCCTTCTTCTTCTTGGCCGTGGTCGCCTCGGTGCTCGGGCCGCCCTCGGCCTGGGCCAGCGCGGCGTTGAACAGATCCAGCTTGCTGGGCTTGGGCTCCTTGACCTTCAGCGTGCCCTCCGCGCCGGGCAGACCCTTGAACTTCTGCCAGTCGCCCGTGATCTGAAGCAGCTTGAGGACGGGTTCGGTGGGCTGGGCGCCGACACCGAGCCAGTACTGGGCCCGCTCCGAGTCGATCTCGATGAGGCTCGGGTCTTCCTTCGGGTGGTAGCGGCCGATGACCTCGATCGCACGGCCGTCGCGGCGGGTGCGCGCGTCGGCGACGGCGATGCGGTACTGGGGATTGCGGATCTTGCCAAGCCGAGTGAGCTTGATCTTGACAGCCATGGTGAAGCGATCTCTCCTGATGATTGCCACGCTGCAATTCAGCGACCTCGGGCGGGATACCCGGATCCGGTTTTGCCTTACGTGTGTGACCGCCGCGGGGCCGTAGTCCTGCGGCAGACAGCCCACCATTGTGCCAGAACAGCGGCTACTGGTGGAAATCCGTGACCTTCGGCCGCTCGCTGACCTTTACAACTTCCGGTCACAATGTCACGCTTCGGCAATGGACGACGCCGCTTCCCTGCTCGAGATCGAGGCGATCAAGCAGTTGAAGGCCCGCTACTGCCGATACCTGGACACCAAAGACTGGCAGATGTGGCGGGGGATACTCATCGACGATTTTCTCAGCGACACCTCGCAGGCGGGCGGCACGGTGATCCGCGGGGCCGATGAATTCGTCGCCTTCACCCGTAGAGGCGTCGGCGAGCGCGCCACCGCGCACCAAGTGCACGCGCCGGAGATCGAGCTGACGTCGGCGACGACGGCGCGAGGCATATGGGCGCTCGAGGATGTGGTCCGGTTGGCGCCGGGCGTGAACCTACGCGGTTACGGCCACTACCACGAGACCTACGAGAAGGTCGACGGGCAGTGGCGGATCACCAGCTCCAAGCTGACCCGGCTGCGGGAGGACATCTTCAACGCCTTCGTCTCCGTTTATCTCTCGGACCGGATCAAGAAGGCGGCCGGAAGGGCGGCGCGCCTGCTCGTGCGATGAGCATGCTGATCCGTCCCGTCGGCGAAATCGTTGCGACACTGCAGAATTCGCGCGTTCAGGTCGAGCAGGGCGGACGGCCTGAGTCAGACGACCTTGTCGAAGCACTTGGTCTCGACGCGGCGGCTCATGCGCCAACCCTCAGCGGTGCGGATGAACTCGTCGTCGTACCACAACCCGCAGTACAGGATCTGGTTCTGCTCACCGCCGAGCACCATCGGGTTGAAGCAGATGGTCCGTGACGACGCGGTATCGCCATCAATCCGGACGTCGAAGTTGCCGAGCATGTGCGCATACGCCGGGAAGTTCGGCAGCACCTGCGCCAACCAAGCCTTCACCTCGGGAAAGCGGCCGTCGATGCCGCCCATGGCCCGGTAGTCGATATAAGCATCGGCGGTGAACACGTGATCGAGGTCGTCGAATTGTCGTGTGTCGATCGCCGTCGAGTAGTCGATCAGCAGCTGCTGGATCTCGAACCGGTCCGAAATCTCCGCCAGGCTCAACATGCGGTTGATTCAACACCGCGCCAGGCCGCATTCAGGCGCGAGGGTTAGGCTGCTCATTCCATGGGGAGATTCGTCGCGGTCATCGCCACTTGTCTGAGTCTGGTCCTGTTGCCTGGAGCGCCTGTGGCTTCGGCCGAGCCGGACATCCAACCCGTCGGCAGCGTGCCGGTCCCTGAGGGCCCCGCTCCGGCGTGGATCGTCGCCGACATGGACACCGGCCAGGTGCTGGCGGGCCGCGACATGGACGTCGCGCATCCGCCTGCAAGCACGATCAAGACACTGCTTGCGCTCACCGCACTGGACGAACTTCCCAACCTGGACGCGACTGTCGTCGGCACCGAGGCCGACACACAAGTCGAGTGCAACTGCGCGGGCATCAAACCGGGTGGTACCTACACGGCACGCAACCTGCTCGACGCCGTGCTGCTGGTGTCGGGTAACGACGCGGCCAATGCGCTCGCCGACATGATCGGCGGCTACGACACGGCGGTGGCGAAGATGAACGCCAAAGCTGCGTCCATCGGCGCGGTGAACACGCACGCGTCGACGCCGTCTGGGCTGGACGGGCCGGGCGGCTCGGGGTTCACCACGCCGCGGGACCTGGCCATCATCTTCCGCGCCGCGATGGCCAATCCGACGTTCGCCCAGATCACTTCGCAGCCGGTGGCCATGTTTCCGTCCGGTGCGGGCGAGAAGCCACTGGCCAACGAGGACGAGTTGCTGCACCGCTACCCCGGCGCCATCGGCGGCAAGACCGGTTTCACCGACGCGGCGAAGAAGACATTCGTCGCCGCCGCTGACCGGGGCGGGCGCCGACTGGTGATCGCGATGATGTACGGCCTGATCAAGGAGGGCGGCCCGACCTACTGGGATCAAGCCGCCGGGCTGCTGGACTGGGGCTTCGCGCAGGACCCGACGGCGAGCGTCGGCTCGCTTTAAGTTGCTGAATCGCAACGCATCCGAGACCTCACCGGCAGACGCGCTGAGTACGCTCGGCGGCCGTGCGAAAGTTGTTGGCCGCGTTGACCATCACGTTGTCCGCGGCCCTACCGGCTGCTGGCCCGGTGCGGGCCGAGCCCGGCATGGAACCCGCAGGCGCGGTGGATATCCCGCAGGGTCCCGCACAGGCATGGCTGCTGGCCGACCTAGATAGCGGACGAATTCTCGCTTCCCGCAACCCATATGACCCGCACGCACCGGCGAGCACCATCAAGGCACTGCTTGCGATGGTCGTGCTCGATCAGCTTCCACTCAGTGCGGTGATCGTCGTGAAGCCTACGAACACGGATGTCGAGTGCTCGTGTGTCGGGGTGAAGGATGGTCGGGCCTACACCGTCCGCCAGCTGCTCGACGGGTTGATGCTGGTGTCGGGCAACGACGCTGCCAACACCCTGGCCGAGGGGCTCGGCGGTTATCAGGCCGCCGTCGCGCGAATGAACGCCAAGGCCGTCGCGCTGGGCGCGCGCAACACCCACGCCTCCTCGCCGTCGGGCCTGGACGGTCCCGGCATGGAGTCCGTCACCACGCCGTTCGATCTGGCGGTGATCTACCGTGCCGCACTTCGGTATCCGGCCTTCGCCGCGATCGTGCGCCAGCCCTCGTCACTCTTCCCCACCGACGACGGACCGAAGAAGATCGTCAATCAGAACGAACTGCTGACGCGCTATCCCGGCACACTGGTCGGCAAGACCGGCTTCACGGACCTCGCGCAGCACACGTTCGTCGGGGCGGCGCAGCGCAACGGACACAGCCTGGTCGTCGTGCAGATGTACGGCTCGGGAGACATGTACGGGCAGGCGATCGGCCTGCTGGATTGGGGCTTCAGCCAATACGGCTGACAGGAGCCGCCTTACGTAGCTGCTCCATGAACGCCCGGAACCACTGCGGATGATCCGGCCATGCCCGCCCCGTCACCAGATTGCCGTCAACCACGTCGGGAGCGTCGACGAACGTCCCGCCCGCGGTCTCGACATCGACCGCAAGCGCCGGGTACGCCGAGCTACGACGGCCCTCCAGCACACCGGCCGCCGCGAGGATCAGCGGGCCGTGACACAGCGCCGCCACCGGCGCATCCGCGTCGAAGAAGTGCTTGAGGATGCGGCGCACGTCGGGGTCGTTGCGCAGGTACTCGGGCGCCCGCCCGCCGGGCACGACGACCGCGACATAATCCGACGGGTCGACGTCGGCAAACGCGATGTCGGCAGGCCACGAATGGCCCAACTTCTCGGTGTACGTGTCAAACCCGTCGACGAAGTCGTGGACGACGAACTGCAGCTTCTTCACCGTCGGTGCCGCGATGTCGACCTCGTATCCCTCTTCCAGCAGCCGCTGGTAGGGGTACATCACCTCGAGATCCTCGGCGGCGTCGCCGGTCAGCAACAAAACCTTTGGCATAGCCCTATTTTCGCCCTAAAAGACGCGACCGCGCAGGATCACCGCGTCCGGATCGTTGATCACTTCTCGGCCCGAGCGCGGATCCTCGAGGTAGCAGACGAGATCGGCCGGAGCCCCGTGCTCCAAACCGGGTCGTCCCAGCCACTCGCGCGCGGTCCAGCTGGCAACGCCCAGCGCCTCGGTCGGGCTCATCCCGATGCCCTTGAGGGCCTCGATCTCGTCGGCGATGCGGCCGTGTGCGACCCTGGTGCCCGCGTCGGTGCCCGCGTAGATGGGGATGCCTGCCTCGCGCGCCGCACCGATGCGCGGATAGCACGTGGCGTGCAGGTCCCTGATGTGCCGTGCGTACGTCGCATACTTCTCCGCCGCGTCGGCGATGCCGGGAAAGTTTTCGATGTTGATCAGCGTCGGCACCAGCGCGGTGCCGTGTTGAACCATCAGCTCGATGGTGTCGTCGGTCAGCCCGGTGCCGTGCTCGATGCAGTCGATACCGGCGTTGATCAGTCCGGGCAGGGCATCCTCGCTGAACACGTGCGCAGTGACCCGCGCGCCGTTGTCGTGAGCGGCGTCGATGGCCTGCTTGAGGATCTCGTCGGACCACAGCGGCGACAGATCGCCGATGTCGCGGTCGATCCAGTCGCCGACCAGCTTGACCCAGCCGTCGCCCCAGCGGGCCTGCTCGGCCACCGCGTCGGGCAGCTGCGACTCATCCTCCAGTTCGATGGCGAACCCGCGCTGGTAGCGCTTCGGCCTGGCCAGATGCCGCCCGGCGCGGATGATGCGAGGCAGATCGTCGTAGTCGTCGAAGCTGCGGGTGTCGGTCGGTGACCCGGCGTCGCGCAGCAGGAGCGCGCCGACGTCACGCTCGGTTTCGGCCTGCGCGATCGCCTCGCCGAGTTCGATGGTGCCGTGCGGCCCCAACCCGACGTGGCAGTGCGCGTCGACGAGGCCGGGCACGATCCAGCCGCCGTCGAACACGGTGTCGGCATCATTGACCGGTTCTGCGCTCAGCGTGCCGTCGACGATCCACCACTCGACCGGCTCGCCGTCTGGCAAACCAAGGCCGCGGATATGAAGATTGGGGCGCTGCACCTTACTTCTGACCCGGGAACTTCAACTTCGACAAGTCGATGTCGGCGAGGCCGGGCGGTAGCTCGTCGAGACCCTTCGGCATGTTCGACAGGTCCGGGAAGCCTGCGGGCATATTGTCCGGGACGAGCGGGTTGCGCGCCTTCGCCGGAGTCGGCCCCCTGCCGCCCTTCTTACCCTTCTTGCCCTTGCCCTTCGCGGCCTTACGTGATGATGACTTGCGGCCGAACGGCATTCCCATCTGGCCGGCCATCTGCGACATCATCTTGCGGGCCTCGAAGAACCGGTCGACGAGCTGATTGACCTCGCCGACCGACACGCCCGACCCGTTGGCGATGCGCAGCCGGCGGGAGCCGTTGATGATCTTCGGGTCGGCCCGCTCGGCCGGCGTCATGCCGCGGATGATCGCCTGCACGCGGTCGAGCTGGCTGTCATCGACGGCGGCCAGCGCGTCCTTCATCTGGCCCGCGCCGGGCAGCATGCCAAGCAGGTTGCCGATCGGGCCCATCTTGCGAATGGCCAGCATCTGCTCGAGGAAGTCCTCCAGGGTCAGCTCACCCGAGCCGATCTTGGCGGCCGCAGCCTCGGCCTGCTGCGCGTCGAAGACCTGCTCGGCCTGCTCGATGAGCGTGAGCACATCGCCCATGCCGAGGATGCGGCTGGCCATCCGGTCGGGGTGGAAGACGTCGAATTCCTCGAGCTTCTCGCCCGCGGACGCGAACAGGATCGGCACCCCGGTGACCTCGCGCACCGACAGTGCCGCGCCACCGCGGGCGTCACCGTCGAGCTTGGTCAGGACCACGCCTGTGAAGCCGACGCCCTCGCGGAACGCCTCGGCCGTGGTGACGGCGTCCTGGCCGATCATCGCGTCGAGCACGAAGATCACTTCGTCGGGGTCGACCGCCTCGCGGATCGCCGCCGCCTGGCCCATCAGCTCCTCGTCGATGCCGAGCCGGCCCGCGGTGTCGACGATGACCACGTCGTAGTGCTTGGCTTTGGCCTCGGCCAGGCCCGCAGAGGCGACCGCGACCGGATCGCCGTGGCCCGCCTCCTCTGAGCCCTGGGTCGACACGCCGGGGTGCGGCGCGAACACCTGCACGCCCGCGCGCTCGCCGACGATCTGCAACTGGTTGACTGCCCCGGGCCGCTGCAGGTCGCAGGCGACCAACAGGGGCGTATGTCCTTGGTCCCGAAGCCATTTCGCGAGCTTGCCGGCCAGCGTGGTCTTACCTGAGCCTTGCAGACCGGCGAGCATGAACACCGTCGGCGGCGTCTTGGCGAACGCCAGTTGGCGGGTCTCGCCGCCGAGAATGCCGATCAGCTCGTCGTTGACGATCTTGACGACCTGCTGGGCCGGGTTGAGCGCACCGGAGACCTCGGCGCCCTTGGCGCGATCCTTGATGCGGGCGACGAACGCGCGCACCACGGGCAGCGAGACGTCGGCTTCCAGCAGCGCCAGCCGGATCTCGCGGGCCGTCGCGTCGATGTCGGCGTCGGTCAGCCGGCCCTTGCCGCGCAGCCCCTGCAGGGCGCCGGTCAACCGGTCGGACAGCGATTCAAACACGCCGTTCAGCCTAGCTGGCTTCGGAAACAGGCTTTGCGGGCGCGGCAGCGGGCAGCACGGCGTACAGGTCGTGCTCCAGCTCGTCGCGGATGGAGCGGCTGAACGCGGGCGGCGCTCCAGCCGAATTGCCGTCTCCGACGGCAGTGATGTCGAACACGTCGACCACCGACGACCCCAGTGTGGTGACCTTGGCCCACGCGATGTCCACGCCGTCGCGTTCGAACACCGCCGTCAGCCTCGCCAGCAGGCCCGCGCGGTCGGTGGCGCGGATCTGCACCACCAGCTCACCCGGCTCGGCGCCGTCGGACCACAGGATCTTCGGCGGCGCCGGCGCATGGTTGATCGGCACCGCGTCGGGCACCTCCCCTGCACGCCTCGTGCCGTGATGTGCCGCGTCACCGTCGCGCTTGTCCAATGACGCCATCACGTCCAGTTCGCCCTCGAGTGCCAGGATGAACTGCTGGCGCAACAGCTCGGCGGCCGGAGGCGAACCGAAATGCGGCGACACCACGAAGGTGCTGATGGCGGAGCCCTCATGCCCGTTGACCGACGCCGAGTGCACGCGCAGCGAATTGAGCGCCAGGACTCCGGCGGCCTTCGACAGCAGACCCCGAACGTCCGGCGCGATCATCGTCACGTTGTAGATGTGCGCGCTGTCGCCTGGGGTCATCTCGACGTGCACGCCGACATCCTGTGCCAACGAAAGATACCGCGGGTCAATGGGATCGGGTGTCGGCAGCGGTTCGCCCGCCATCACCAACCGGCAGCGCCGTACCAGATCGCCGATCAGCGACGCCTTCCAGTCGCCCCACACACCGGGACCGGTCGCCAGTGAGTCCGCCTCGGCCAGCACGTGCAGCAGCTCGAGCAGCACAGGGTCGCCGTCGAGGGCGTCGATGACAGCCGCGATGGTCCTCGGGTCCTGCAGATCGCGGCGGGTCGCGGTGTGCGGCAACAGCAGATGGTGACGCACTATCTTCGACAGCACCTCGACATCCGACGGCCACAGACCGAGCCGAGTTCCGATCTGGGTGGCCAACTCGGCGCCGATGACACTGTGGTCGCCGCCCCTGCCCTTGCCGATGTCGTGGCACAGCGCACCAAGCACGAGCAGATCTGGGCGCGACACCCGGGTAGTGAATGCGCTTGCCCGCGAAACGGTTTCGACGAGGTGGCGGTCGACGGTCCAGATGTGCACGACGTCGCGCGGAGGCAGGTCACGCACCGCGCCCCACTCCGGGAACAGCCTGCCCCACAACCCGGTTCGGTCCAGTGCCTCGATGGTGGCCACCGCAGTCGGGCCCGCGGCCAGCATCACGAGCAGATCCTTGAGCGCCTGGCGCGGCCACGGCGTGCGCAACTCCGGCGCGGTCTCGGTGAGCCGGGCAAGCGTCGACGCCGCGATCGGCAGCCCAGTGGTCGCCGATGCGGCGGCCACCCTCAGGATCAGGCCGGGGTCACGTTCCGGCCGGGCGTCACGGGCCAGGATCACCTCGCCGGCGAACTCGATGACGCCCTCGTCGAGGGGACGGCGCACGGGTCGCTTGAACGCCGCCAATCCCCTGCGGGGCAGTGCATTTGCCGCGGTGCGCAGCCCTGCGTCCACGTAGTAGCTGACCGTGCGGGCAGCGTCGGAGAGCATGCGCGCCAAGTCGAATCGATCACCGATGTGCAGCGCGGCGCCGATCTCGTCCGCGTGCTGGGCCAACAGCAGTTCGCGGCCGCGGCCGGACACCCGGTGCAGTTCGGTGCGCACGTTGAGTAGCGCCAGATGCGCCTCGCCCAGCGTGCCGGTCGGCGAGGCCAACGAATGGCTCGGATAGACGTCGGCGAGTTGCGCGATCGCCAGCGCGTTGAGCAGCTGCACATCGCGCAAACCGCCACGGCCGCACTTCAAGTCGGGTTCGGCGCGGTGAGCGATCTGACCGCTGCGTTGCCACCGAGCCTCCGTGTGTTCGACGAGTTCGTCGAAACGCGGCGAGATTCCGGTACGCCACTGCCGACGTGCCCCACCGATCAGCAATGACGACAGGTCTGAGTCGCCGGCAATGTGTCGCGCCTCCAGCATGGCCAGGCCCGCGGAGGTGTCCTCGCCTGCGACCTTCAGCGCCTCGGGCACGGTGCGCACGCTGTGGTCGATGCGAATGTTCGCGTCCCACAACGGGTACCACAGCGCCTCGGCGACCTGACTGACGACCTCTTTGGGCATGTTGTCGTGCAGCAGCGTCAGGTCGAGATCCGAGTACGGCAGCAGCTCGCCACGACCAAGTCCACCGGTGGCGACGATCGCAAACCCACTTGTCGCCGTGATGCCGATCTCAGTGGCCTTTGTGGTGAGCCAGAAGTCGTGCAAGTCCAGCAGCGCTTCGCGCAGTGCAGCCGAATCCAGCTGGCGGGCACCACCCGAAAGCAGCTGTTCGGTCGCGGCCACCAGGTCGGTCGCGGGACGCAACGAGCCCGCCGCCGGGGCTCCCCTAGCAGGCTGTGGGCCCACCCATCGAGAGGGCCCACTGCTTGCATGGGGAGCGCCAGCGGCGGGATCTGGTGTCTGCTCTGTCATTTCGACTCCTCCCCCGGCCTTACCTATAAACGCTCACGGTGCACGTCCGGGAGACGACGTCTCATTTCAGTTGCGGCTCAAAGGGCGTCGGCGCCCCGCTCTCCGGTGCGAACCCGGACAACGGTGTCGACGGGGCTGACCCACACCTTGCCGTCGCCGATCTTTCCGGTACGGGCGGCCTGGACGATGACATCCACTACCTTGTCGACGGCGGAATCATCGACCACGACCTCGACCCGCACCTTCGGCACGAAGTCGACGGAGTACTCAGCGCCGCGGTACACCTCGGTGTGACCCTTCTGGCGGCCATAGCCCTGAACCTCGCTGACGGTCATTCCGAGAATACCCGTCTGTTCAAGGCCCGTCTTGACGTCTTCGAGCGTGAACGGCTTAACGATCGCAGTAATCAGCTTCATGTTCCTCATCCCTCCGCGCCGTGACGGGCCAGTACCGAGCTGCCACCGATGACGGCCGCGAGGTCGTATCCGGTTTCGGCATGTTCGGCTTCATCGATGCCAGACGACTCGTCCTCCTCGGTAATGCGCAGCCCGATGGTGTATTTCACGATCAAGGCCACGATAGCGGTACCGACGGCTGAATAGAGCAGAACCGCACCGGCACCGACCGCCTGCCGCCACAGCTGGTCGAATCCCCCGCCGTAGAACAGACCGGTAACCGCCGCGGGCGCCTCCGGCGCGGCCACCAGGCCGACCAGCAAGGTGCCGACCAGACCGCCGACCATGTGCACACCGACCACGTCGAGTGAATCATCAAAGCCCAGTTTGTATTTCAGGCCAACCGCCAGCGCGCAGATCACACCGGCCGACAAGCCGACGACCAGGGCGCCGACCACGTTGACCGACGAGCAGGACGGGGTGATCGCAACGAGGCCCGCCACGATGCCCGACGCGGCGCCCAGCGAGGTGGCCTTGCCGTCGCGGATGCGCTCGGTGAGCAGCCAGCCCAACATGGCCGTCCCTGTCGCGATGGTGGTGGTGATGAACGTCGCGCCTGCGATGCCGTTCGAGGCCACCGCGGAACCGGCGTTGAACCCGTACCAACCGAACCACAGCAAGCCGGCACCCAACATCACGAACGGCAGGTTGTGCGGCCGCATCGGGCTCGTCGGCCACCCGAGGCGCTTGCCGAGGAAGAGCGCAAGCACCAAGCCCGCCGTACCGGAGTTGATGTGCACCGCGGTACCACCCGCGAAGTCAATTGCCTTGAGCTTGTTGGCAATCCAGCCGCCGTGCTCACCCGTCACGCCGTCGAACGCGAACACCCAGTGCGCCACCGGGAAGTACACCACCGTGATCCACAAGGCCACGAACAGCAGCCAGCCGCCGAACTTCAACCGGTCGGCCACCGCGCCCGAGATCAGGGCCACGGTGATGATGGCGAACATCAGCTGGAACGCGACGAACACAGTCTGCGGAATGGTGCCTGCCAGCGGAACTGACACCGCGGCATCCGTCGGATGCAGCTGCAGGTAAGTGCCGCCGATCAGCCCCTTCAAACCCCAGTACTGGGTCGGATTGCCGAACAGGTTGGAGACGTCGTTGCCGAAGGCCATCGAATAGCCGTACAGCGACCACAACACCGTGACGACACCCATGGCGCTGACGCTCATCATGATCATGTTGAGGACGCTCCTGGAACGGACCATGCCCCCGTAGAAGAAGGCCAGCCCTGGCGTCATCAACAAGACAAGCGCTGAGCTTGCCAGCATCCATGCGGTATCACCGGTGTCCGGTATACCGAGAGTCGGGAATCCATCCACTCGCAGTTTCCTCCTTCGACATGCCACGGCCGCGCACATTTACGACCGTTGACCTGTTGCAAGACAATGCTGAGTGGTTGTTTCGTCTAAGACGCTGCGGCGTTTCGCTCGTGTGAACGGATAGCCCGTCTTCGTTTCGACGGTGTTACATCACGCGTTTCTTGGCGAGTGTTTGTTACCCGAGCAGCGCATCGACGAACGCCGCGGGCTCGAACGGAGCGAGATCGTCGGGGCCTTCACCAAGACCGACGAGCTTGACCGGAACACCCAACTCCTGCTGCACGCGGAAGACGATGCCGCCCTTTGCCGTGCCGTCCAGTTTGGTCAGTGCGACACCGGTGATGTCGACGACTTCGGCAAACACCCGGGCTTGAGGCAGCCCGTTCTGCCCGATCGTGGCGTCGAGCACCAGAAGCACCTCGTCGACCACGGCGCGCTTGCTGACCACGCGCTTGACCTTTCCGAGTTCATCCATCAGGCCGGTCTTGGTGTGCAACCGGCCCGCGGTGTCGATGACCACTACGTCGGCACCGGATTCGATGCCCTTGTCGACGGCGTCGAATGCAACCGATGCCGGGTCGGCACCCTCGGCGCCACGCACCACCTCCGCACCCACCCGGAATGCCCAGGTCTCCAGCTGGTCGGCCGCGGCTGCGCGGAAGGTGTCCGCGGCGCCGAGCACCACGCGGCGGCCGTCGGCGACCAGCACACGGGCAAGCTTGCCGACGGTCGTCGTCTTACCCGTGCCGTTGACGCCGACGACCAACAGCACCGACGGCTTGTCCTGGTGCGGCAACGCCTTGATCGAGCGGTCGAGGTGGGGCTGCAGCTCCTCGATCAGTACGTCGCGAACGACGGCGCGGGCGTCGGCCTCGGTGCGCACACGGCTGGTGGCCATCCGGGACCGCAGCGCGGTCACGACCGATTCGGTGACAACGGGCCCCAGGTCGGCGATCAGCAGGGTGTCCTCGACGGCCTCCCAGGACTCCTCGTCGAGATCGCCGGCGCCGAGCAGGCCGAGCATGCCGCGGCCCAGCGTGTTCTGTGATTTGGCCAACCGGCCGCGCAGCCGGTCCAGCCTGCCTTCCGTCGGCGCGATGGCGCTGATATCGGGCGCAGCAGGCGCTATCTCTTCGACCGGCGCGGCTGTGACGGGTTCAGGCTCTGGCTCTGGCTCTGGCTCTGGCTCTGGCTCTGGCTCGGGCTCTGGCTCTGGCTCAAGAGCTGGTGGCGGCGCTTCCGGGGCCTGAGGCAACTGCACGTCGGCGATGGGTCGTTTCGGCGCGTCGCGCGGGATGGTGGCATCGTCGCCGACGGCGGGCAGTCCGCTGGTATCGATGCGTTCCACCGGCTCGGCAGGCGCTGACTGGCTGAACGTGATCCCCGAAGACGCGGTATACCCGCCGGACCGGTCGATGGGCGTGGCAGTGTCTGCAGATGACAAGCTGATCCGTCGACGCCGGTACCGCACCAGCCCGACGACCAGCGCGACCAAAACCAGAACGGCGATGACCGCGATTGCGATCCACAGAGCTTCCGACACGACGCCATTGTCTCAGGGTGGTTAGGCGGTGACGCTCGACCCCGGCGGCATGGAAACCCGCAAACGGCGCCACATCGACGTATGCCTGTCCGAGGCGGTCGACTATCAAACCGTCACGACCGGGCTGGAGCGTTTCCGCTTGCCGTACAACGCGCTCACCCAGACCGATCTCGGTAGCGTCGACTTGGCCTCGAATTTCCTGGGCACGCGGTTGCGAGCGCCGGTGCTGATCGGCGCGATGACGGGCGGGGCCGAGCTCTCGGGAACCATCAATCGCAATCTGGCCGCGGCGGCACAGCAGCTCGGCGTCGGCATGATGCTCGGCTCGCAGCGCATCATGCTCGACAACGACTCGGCCTCGACGTCGTTCAGCGTCCGCGACGTCGCGCCCGACGTGTTGCTGATCGGAAACATCGGGCTGGCGCAGCTCCACGAGGTCATGGTCCCCGACCTCGTCAAGGCGCTCGACCGCGTCGGCGCGAATGCCCTTGCGGTGCACACCAATCCGCTGCAGGAGGCCATGCAGCACGAGGGGGACACCGACTTCTCCGGCTCCATCTCGCGGTTGCGCGACATCGCGGGCTCGATCGGCTATCCGGTGATCCTGAAAGAGGTCGGCCACGGCATTGGCGGGGCGGCCGCTGCGGAGTTGGTCGACTGCCCGATCGCGGCTGTCGACGTCGCGGGCGCAGGTGGCACGTCGTGGGCACGGGTCGAACAATTCGTGCGCTATGGCGAGATCCGCCACCCGGCGCTGGCCGAGTGGGGCATCCCGACCGCGGATGCTCTGCTGGAGGTGCGACACACGCTGCCCGATGTGTCGATCGTCGCGTCGGGCGGTATCCGCACCGGCATGGACGCCGCCAAGGTATTGGCGATGGGCGCCGACGCGGTGGCGGTGGCCCGGCCGCTGCTGGCGCTCGCGATCGAATCGCCTGCCGCCGTTGAGGATTGGCTGCAGCGGTTCATCGACGAACTGCTGGTCTGCCTGCACGGCTGCGGTGCGGCCAATTTGACGGCATTACGGCGCCGCGGGGTTACCGAAATCCGGTGAGTTGTGTGCGTATTGGAGCGCTCACCGCTGCGAACCGCCCACAAGCCGCGAGTTAGTGGGCGGCGCCGACCAACTCCTGGCCGCGCATGCGCTGCGAAATCACCTGGGTGATGCCGTCGTCGCGCATCGTCACGCCGTAGAGCGCGTCCGCGACCTCCATCGTCGGCTTCTGATGCGTGATGACGATCAACTGCGACTGCGACCGCAGCTGTTCGAACAGCCCCAGCAGCCTGCGCAGGTTCACGTCGTCGAGCGCCGCCTCCACCTCGTCCATCACGTAGAACGGCGACGGCCGCGCCCGGAAGATCGCCACCAGCATCGCCACCGCGGTCAGAGACTTCTCGCCACCCGACAACAGCGAGAGCCGCTTGATCTTCTTGCCGGGTGGACGGGCCTCGACCTCGATGCCGGTGGTCAGCATGTCGTCGGGATCGGTGAGCAGCAGCCTGCCCTCGCCGCCGGGGAACAACGCCGAAAACACTTCGCGGAACTCACGTTCCACGTCAGCATAGGCCTCGGTGAACACCTGCAGGATGCGCTCGTCGACGTCGGCGATGACGTCGAGCAGGTCCTTGCGCGCCGCCTTGACGTCCTCGAGCTGAGTCGACAGGAAGTTGTAGCGCTCCTCCAAAGCCGCGAACTCTTCCAGCGCAAGCGGATTGACGCGGCCCAACTCGTTGAGCTCGCGCTCGGCCTTCTTGGCGCGCCGCTCCTGGGTGGGCCTGTCGTATGGCATCGGCGCAGGCGCGGTGACCTGCTCGCCGCGTTCGCGCGCCTGCTCGTACTCTGCCATCTCCAATTCCGAAGGCGGCAATGGCACGTCGGGGCCGTATTCGGCAATCAGGTCGGCGGTCGCCAATCCGAACTGCTCGAGGACGTGCTCCTCGAGCTGCTCAATCCGAAGTGCCGCTTGGGCTTTAGCGACCTCGTCGCGGTGCAGTGCGTCGGTGATCGCGGTGATCTTCGCGTTGAGTTCGTTGACTTCTTCACGCGCCTTGGTCAGCGCGCCCGCCCGGTGTTGGCGTTCGGCGGCGACCTCGTCGCGGGCGCGGGACGCGACGGCAACCGCTGCGCTCAACCGCAGCGCGACAAGACGTCCGGATTCGGCCACCGCAGCAGCGACTGCCGCCGCGTGTTCGCGTGCCTCGCGGGCGCGCTTGGCACGCAGCCGGGCGTCGCGTTCAGCGGCCGCCGCCCGTCGCAGCGAATCCGCCCGTCCGCGAACGGCATTCGCGCGTTCCTCGGCGGTACGCACCGCAAGCCGCGCCTCCACCTCGAACGCGCGAGCCTGTTCTGCCGCGGCCATCGATGCCTGGCGATCGACGGGTTCCGCTTCGAACGTCGGCTCCTGCTGGGCGTTGTGCAGCCGTTGTTCGAGTTCGGCAAGTTCCTCGACGGTCCGGTTGCGGCCCGCCTCCAACTCGTTGCGCTGATGGATGAGGCGCTGCCACTCGTCGTCGGCGGCGCGGGCGTCCTGGCCGAGCCTGCCGAGTTGCTCGTAGATCGCGGAGATCGCGGCGTCGGATTCGTTGAGCGCCGCGAGTGCCTGCTCAGCGGCGTCCTGGCGGGTGGCCTGCTCGGTGAGCGCACCGGACAGCGCGGCGGACAGCTCACGGGTCTGCTTCTCGGCGCCGGCCAGTTCGGAGCGGGCCTTCTCGACCTCCGACGAGATCTCCAGCGTGCTCGGCTTCCGGTCCGAGCCGCCGCTGACCCAGCCCGCACCGACGAGGTCACCGTCGGTGGTGACGGCGCGCAACCGCGGACGGGCCGCGACGAGATCCAGCGCAGCGGACAGGTCCGGCACCACCGCAACGCCGCAGAGCATGGCCGTGATCGCGCCCTGCAGCCGCGACGGCGCCTCGACGAGGTGCACCGCCCAGGTCGCGCCGTAGGGCAGGTGTTCAGTCGGCGCTGCCGCATCGTGCGGCCAGTCGCCAAGCACAATCGCCGCACGGCCACCGTCGGATTCCTTCAGTGCCGCGACGGCCGATTTGGCAGCGCCGAGGTTCTCAGCGGCAAGCGCGTCTGCGGCGGCACCGAGCACCGCGGCCACGGCCGACTCGTAACCGGCACGGACCTTCAGCAGGTTGGCGATCGAGCCGAAAAGGCCTGCACCGCCGTGGTTTCTCTGCAACCACGCCGCGCCATCCTTGCGATCCAGGCCGACCGACAACGCCTCGATGCGGGCCCGCAGCGAGGCGACCTGGCGTTCCGCACCGCGCTCGGCCGCCTGTAGTTCTCCGACGCGTTCGTCGGCCAGCCGCAGTGCGGCCACGGTGCGGTCGTGGTGTTCGTCGAGCCCGACCTCGCCGGCGTCGAGCTCACCGACGCGGCTCTGAACGATCTCGAACTCCGCCTGCATCTGCTGTGCCTTGGCCGCCGCTTCCTCGATGCCGACGCTCAGCCGGGCCACCGTCTCGTCGATCGATTCGACACGGGTACGCATGGTGTCGACCTGTCCGGCCAGTCGCGCCAGGCCTTCGCGGCGGTCGGCTTCGGCGCGCACGGCGGCCAGGTGGGCGCGTTCGGCTTCCGCGGCGACGCGCTCGCACTCCGTCAGTTCGGTGCGGGCCGCCTCCAGCCGGGTGCGCGACTCCGCCAGCTCGTCGAGCAGCTGCCGCTCCTGCGCGGCGACCTCGTCGGCTTGGGCGTCAAGGGCTTCGGGATCGGGACCGCTCGATGCCTCCGGCTCGGCCTCGAGGTGCTGCGCGCGCTCGCTGGCGATACGCACCGTCGCGCTGATGCGTTCGGCGAGCGCCGACAGCCTGAACCAGGTCTGCTGCGCGGCCTCGGCGCGCTCGCTGAGCGTGTTGACCGCTGCTTCGTGGGCGTTCAGTTCGACGGTTTTCGCGTCGAGCCGGGTGGCGGCCTCGTCGTGCTCGCGGCGCAGGGTGGTCTCGGCCTGGTCGGTGTTGTCGAACTCGGCCTTACGGATGACCAGGTCGTCGGCGGCCAGCCGGAGCCGGGCGTCGCGGAGGTCGGCCTGGATGGTCTGGGCGCGACGGGCCATCTCGGCCTGGCGGCCCAACGGCTTGAGCTGTCGGCGCAGCTCGGTCGTCAGGTCGGTCAGCCGGGCGAGGTTCGCCGACATCGAGTCGAGCTTGCGGACCGCCTTCTCCTTGCGCTTGCGGTGCTTGAGCACACCGGCCGCTTCCTCGATGAACGCGCGCCGGTCCTCCGGGCGGGACTCGAGGATCTCCGAGAGCTTGCCCTGGCCGACGATGACGTGCATCTCGCGACCGATGCCGGAGTCCGACAGCAGCTCCTGGACGTCCATCAGCCGGCAACTACTGCCATTGATCTCGTACTCGCCCGCGCCGTCGCGGAACATCCGGCGGGTGATCGACACCTCGGTGTAGTCGATCGGCAACGCACCGTCGGTGTTGTCGATCGTCAGGGTGACCTCGGCGCGCCCCAGCGGCGCGCGACCGGCGGTGCCCGCGAAGATGACGTCTTCCATCTTGCCGCCGCGCAGCGCCTTTTCCTTGCGCTTGCGGTGCTTGAGTACACCAGCCGCCTCCTCGATGAACGTGCGGCGGTCCTCGGGTTTGGCGTGCAGCACCGAGTCGAGCTGGCCCTGGCCGACGATGACGTGCATCTCGCGACCGATGCCCGAGTCA
>Ga0105247_10001418_pt1 | contig 17399 bp, 11 predicted proteins | sample KBSS24metaG_FD_81519 | JGI IMG/M metagenome (GOLD analysis project Ga0105247, IMG submission 81519) | Switchgrass rhizosphere microbial communities from Kellogg Biological Station, Michigan, USA - KBS S2-4 metaG | ecosystem: Host-associated > Plants > Roots > Rhizosphere > Soil | place...
ACCTGCCGTGGCTTTGATAGAACCTTCGTTTCTGGTAACGAATCGTTGCGCACACCGTTGTGTACGACGCTCCAACTCTTCCCAAAACTCTCCTCATAATGCGCCGCCATCTCACGTGACACGGCGTAACGCACATTCGCGCGCTGAACGATCTCGGAAAGCAACCGCTGTCGCCAACGCGTGTACGGTAACTGGTGACATTCGTGATGTCCCTGCCAGTCGTCCATCACATACAGCACCAGATTCAGTTTTGAGTATTGCTTATGAAGCGCGAGCGCCGCCGACATGATCCAGGGACTAACAGGAATCACGAGGAGGTTTCTAATCGAATACTTTTGGACCACGCGCGCAAGCTGGCGCACTGCATCTCGCGACGCGCGGAACTGTTGCATCTTCAACAGCGGATAGTAAGCAAGCGAGATCCGGTGCGGCAGCCAGCGCGGCCGTGACGGCGACGGCAGCTCGATCGATTGCGCCAGCCTCTTCCCTTCCGCCGGTTTCACATGCGCTGGATGAGCATTCCAGAGTTTCTCACTCGGAAAACCACTGAACAGATTGTAAAGCGTCTCCCCAAACCCGCTCGTATATCCCACCGGATAATCAGCGATGACAAGCGTGTTAGAAGACATCCGTGTTTTTTATCCGCGAAGATCCGTGGCCGTCACGCACGACAGAAATCCACGCAACCGTCCGGCCCACGCGCGCGGCAGATCCGGTCGTGACAAGCCATGCCGCAAGCTCGCCAGCTCACTTAAAAACTGGACCAGTGCCCACAGCCCAATGTGCCCGAGGGCCACGAAACGACTCTTCCCCATCGTGATCGTCAGAATTCCAAACCGCGATCGCATCGAAAGATACTGGTGTCGATCCGTGGTTTCACGGCCGCTAGGAGACTGATGATGTATACACTTCGCAGACGGTACGAAGTACACCTTCCATTTTCGACTGAGGCGATAGCCGAGATCCAGATCTTCACCCGGAGAGCTGCCAGTGAAGAAAGACGCAAACCCGCCGACAGACTCGAATGCTTCACGCCGCAACGCACTCGCGCCACCACCGATCCACTCGCAGGGTATCGGTTCCTGGGCGGTTGTTGGAAATCCATTTGGCAGAGCCGCGCCGACGAGTTTGCCTGGTTTAAAGCCTTCGACCCGACCATGCAGCATCACGCGGTAGATTCGCCAAAATAATGTGGGCGTAGCCAGGGGTTGGTTGATAGTGTTCCCCAACGTTGCGCCCACCTTCGGATCGCTCCAAATGGGTTTGAACAATTCCTCGACCCAATTCGGATCGACTTCCTCATCATCGTCGATCAAGAGAAGATTGTCGTACTTTGCCCGTTCAACGCCAAAATTTCTCTGTTGTGCACAGTTCCTTTCGGGATAGTGGAAATATCGGACATCCAATCCAACTTCATTCCAATGTGGGTCCTTCGTCACTGCCATTGTTTCCGCGTCATCTCCGCAATGAATCACAAGCACTTCTGAAACGCGAACCGTTTGCTTGGAGAGACTCTCAAGACAAATCCTAAGCACCTCAGGTCTGCCAAGAGTTGCGAGGATTGCAGAGATAGGGCCGTGTGGGAGATTAGCTTCTGTCATGCGACTCGTTTCATCCAAAAACTCGAACCGCCATTGGGCCAGAGGCGCGCGGCTTTGTCCGGGTGATCGAGACAGAGCCAGTTGTTGGCGAGTGCGACCTGAAATTTTTCGTTGAAGGACAGGAACGCTTCGAGCAGGTATTGCTCGTTCAACGCCATGCGGCGCTCGAGCAACCACTCGGCCGGGTAGTCGTGCGGGAAGAAGATGTCGTGTACGTGTATCCAGACACCCGGCGCGAGGCGTGGCAGGATTTCGAGAAACTCGTAACAGACGTCGCTGCCGAACTTCACTGTATGGCTCGAGTCGATAAAGAGAATGTCGTTTGCTTCGAGAGATGAGAAGAAACCAACGTCGATCTCTTCGACTCGTTTTTGAATCAACTCGACCTGTGGGCCAACGCCGTTGAGTCGTTCCGGGTACGGCTCGATACAGGTTAGCTTGCCGCTTGTTAAGGCTTTGAGCGCGAGCAGGGTTGAATAGCCGCCGCCGATCTCGATGATTCTTTGCGGCTTGAGATAGCGAATCAGTGAATAGTAAACCGCGGCGTCGAAACCGCTGAAGAAGCCGTTGTCGAAGTTGAATTTGAGGGTGCTCAGATCGTCTTTGAAAGCAGTTAACTCGTTGAGAAGCGCTAGTTGATCGTCCCATCTGAAATCTATAGTCGGAAACTCTCGACGGCGCGTGATCTGTTCCGGCGTGATCGAGTGAAAATCGGGGATGGGTTCGTAGTAATGAATCGGGCGGATGTGATAGCCCCAGCGATCGGTGAGATTCGGACGGCTCTGGGCCCGGAACAAAAGATGGTGCGCTACGCGATCGAGAAAAGATTTAGGAGCCACGGATTTACCCGGATAAAGACTGATAGAAGACTTGTTTGGCGCGTGCGTGAGAGAAATATTCACGACCAGTGGCTAGCGCGCGCTTGCCGAGTGAGACGCGGTGGTCGGGGTTGTTTGCGAGTCTCGCGATGGCTTCCGGCAGATCAGCTTCGTTTTTAATGGCTTCGGCGACGCCCGGGTTTTCGTTCGCCCAGGTGACTGCTGAACAATAGCTCGGGCCGTAGATCAGGAGTGGCACGCCTGTCGCAGTGTAGTCTGCGAGTTTGCTTGGAAAGGCCATTTCCATGTTGGCGCGATCCGAGGCGTCGAATGACATTGGAACGAATAAGGCGCTTGCCTCTTCGCGCAGACGCTTGAGCAAGTCTGTTGCAGTTAAGAGACCGCGGATTTCAGTGTTCGGGTCGTTCAGGCCAATTTGCTGTGCGACGTCAGGTGTCAATGGTCCAAAGAGCAGTAATCGTCCATTGATGGGTTTGAGGGCGTTTTGCAGAGCTTTTAGGGCGTTGATGTAACCGTTCGAATTAATCGTTCCAGCAAATGCGATCGTGAATGGCTTGTCGTTGCTAGCGAGATGCGTGGGTGGATCGTCGTAGTCAGGACAATCCGTGCCGCGGCTCGGATAGACCACCGTTGCAGGTGCGCCATATCGCTCTTCGTAAATACGACTCATCGCAGGCGAGACGCACAAACGCGACTGCGCCTGGCGGTAAACACTCGCAAATCGATCATCGAGCCAGTTGCGAAACCGCGGCGCAACGTCGGCTACGCGCGGCCAGTCATCATGGATGATCAGGTGCAATGGCACTCGTCGTTGATTAGCAATCTGCGCGGCCGCGAGCCAGCCAAATCCGTGTGCTACCGTCAACACGCCTTCACATTCAAAGCCGTTGAGCGATTGCGAGACATGCTGGCCTTTGCGCTGGGCAGCGTGCGTGAACCACGCGACCGCGTATGGATGAAAGCGCGTGTCGAGCCAGCGCTGCTTACTAACAGGACGAGAAATGTAGTTGATGTCAGGCAGCCGCCGTTGTGGTTGCGACTCAGTCCCCGTCTCAATGATCGTCAATCTGTCTGGCGGATAATCCGACAGCAACCGATGCAACAACGCCGACCCGTGATACGACGCCTCCACCGGCACATCCCCAACATAAGCCAATCTTGGAAACAACTGTAGGGGCGGCCCTCCGTGGCCGCCCGTTTGTGAGCCAACGCACGGGCGGCCACGGAGGGCCGCCCCTACAGTTGTTGTTCCAATATCAAATTCCATACACGCGGCGCATCCAGTCTGCGGTCAATTGCATACCATCTTCGAGGCTGTAGGAATTCTTGTGGTCCAGATCGCGGACTGATTTCGACGTGTCTACGCGCTTCAACTTCGTCGTGAGAACCTCGGTCTCCTGGTGATGAACCAGCTTCGGATCCGCGCCGGTGACTTTCAAAACCACGTCTGAAAGCTGCTCGATCGTGTGCAGATCGGTGCCGCCGATGTTGTAGGTCTCACCGGCGCGGAAGTTGTTCGTGATATTTGCGAGCGTGCGGACGGTGTCGGCGAGATAAGTCGACGTGCGCGAGTGACCGCGAAAGACGGTCCACGGCAGTCCGTGCAGGGCGCAGTAAAGAAAGCGACAGTTCACCGAGCGATACGGGCTGTAGTACTCGCCCGGGCCATAAGTATTGAATAAGCGCACGACGACGCTCTCAGTGCCGTATTGAAGCGCAGAGTTTCTGATCTGCATTTCGTTGACCCACTTCGTCATCGCGTAGTCGTTCAACTGTTTGATCTCGTATTCGTCCATCACGGTCTCGACCATGATGTCAGGCCAGTCGCCGTACACTTCGGATGAAGAGAAGTGGATGAAACGAAACTTCAGACGCTCCTGGAGGCGGATGACGTTCTTCGTGCCGATCGCGTTTGTCTGCCAGAGCGTTTCGTAGAAGTCTTCGCCGTTCCAGCGACCGAACTCAGCGGCGCAGTGATAGACGTAATCGAATGGACCACAGCGCTCGAAGACGCGCTCGAGCTGGCGAAACTCGCCGACATCGCAGCGGGCGTAAAGCGGAACTTCGACTTCTGTGCGCAGGCTGAAGCCGATTTCGTCGGGTTGATGTTGTATGTCGCAGGAGACGACGTGATGACCGCGCCCGCGCAGCTCGTTGATGAGACCTGCGCCGACCGTGCCAAGACCGCCAGTTACGAGAATGTTGGACATGATTACAGGATTTTCAGGATTTACAAGATTACGTGCGACCAGGCTTTGATATCGTTAGGTTCGAGCGCTCTGGCGTTTTGTTTTAGAGATCGATTTAGAGCTCGCATGTTTAATGCGCTGTTTGAGAGCACACCGGTTTCGGGGTTGTAGGCGCGGAAGCGGTGACGGTGTTTGAACGCGGAGGCAGCGGCACGATATTCGTCGATTTCGAAATCGTGAATAGCAATCAATGGGCGTTGCGGTTGTTTTGCTGCGACCGCGCGGATCGTCGCGGCGCGTTGTGTACTCGTTTTTGAATCGTCGATCAGGATCAGATCGAATGATTCGAGATCGAGATCCGCGACAGACTCGGAGATTTCGCCGTTCACGAGTTGCAGAGTCCAACGTCCGTCATCTGTTGCATCTCGAATCGTCTCGGCCCACGCATTATCATTCTCGATCGAATGCAATCGCTCGAGCTGCGGAAATGCCGAAGCGTTGAGAAACGTGAGCGTACTGTAGTGACCGCAACCGAATTCAAGTACGTGCCGGATCTCGCGCAGTCGTGCTAAGCCAACCAACACTGGAATATGTGTGGCGTAGTCGTTGACCGCGCGCGGTGTCGAAAAATATTTCACGCGGCGGCGCAGCGGCGCAACGAAAGGCGCTAAGCGATGTCGAATCCGTAAACTCATCGTTGCGCCGCTGCGCCGCTGCGTGAAATATTCTTCAAGGGCCGTGCCCGCAATCCCACGTTACCGAACCATCCATCAAGCTTTCGCCCGCCGTAAACCTCAGTCTCCGCCACTTCAAACTTGAACGTCCGCGGCACGATCTCGATCAGGCGCCGCGCCATGTCTTTCAAATGAATCTCTATCTGGTACGACCCCGGCAGAAGCGGTAACGATTCGATCGTGAAGCCGAGCTCGGCTACTTCACCTTCCGGCAGAGACGCCGCCGTGATGAAGTCTTTCAGATCGAGGCCGGTCAAACGCCGCGAATCCATCGTCAGGATCGAAACATAAAGTCCGGGATCTTTAATCTCAGACTTCGGCACGAATCGCACCTTCACCTCGACCGGATCGAACGTCTTGATCACTGGTCCAGTAGTGGAGGTAATCTCGACCGACCTCAGCGAAAACGTATTCGTCTCAACCGCCTCACTCAAATCCTGCGCGGAATTGATCTGCGATAGATATCGATCGACTGTCTCGTCGATCTCTCCCTGCGCCACGACTCTTCCCTTCTCGATGATCAGCGCGTGCTTGCAGATGCTTCGCACCGCCGACATGTTGTGACTGACAAAAAGTATCGTGCGCCCCTGCACACCGATGTCGCGCATCTTCTCAAAACACTTTTTCTGAAACTGCGCGTCACCGACAGCCAGCACTTCGTCAACCAGCAACACTTCCGTCTCGAGATGCGCCGCGACGCCGAACGCGAGCCGCACGTACATGCCACTCGAATAACGCTTCACCGGCGTGTCGAGAAATTTCTCGACTTCCGCAAAGCTGACGATCTCGTCAAACTTCCGATCGATCTCGGCTTTGCGCATGCCGAGGATTGCTCCGTTGAGATAGATGTTCTCGCGACCAGTCAGCTCAGGATGAAAGCCCGTGCCGACTTCGAGCAGCGATCCGACGCGACCATAAATGTCGGCGCGCCCGCGCGTCGGTCCAGTGATGCGCGAAAGGATTTTAAGCAGGGTGCTCTTGCCGGCGCCGTTGAGGCCGATGATGCCGACGACTTCGCCGCGTTTGATCTCGAACGAAACGTCTTGCAGCGCCCAGATATGTCCGTTTTGCGAGTTGTTTTTGGAGCGACGAAAGGTTGTGAGAGCTGTGTTGGTGATCGCATCTCGCAGCGTTTTGTAGCTGTCTGGAGATCCGATCCGGTATTGCTTGCTTAAATTTTCACAGCGGATCGCGAGGTCAGGCATTCTTCTCGTAATACTTCTGCCCGTAATAACTCTGGTAGTAGTAGTAGTCGTGAGATTGGAGATTGACGTTGTTCAGGACCACGCCGAAGATCTTTGCGCCCACATCGCTCAACAGTTGTTTAGATCGCCGCACGATGTGGCGCGAGCCCTTGCCGCCATGGACCACCAGCAACACGCCGTCGACCATCGTCGAGATCAACACGCCGTCTGTGAAAGAGCTCACCGGCGGCGAATCGACCACAACGTGCGTGTAGTTTGCTTGCAGCGTCGCGATCAACCTGCGCATCTGGTCCGAGCCGAGCAGCTCGGCAGGATTCGGCGGAATCGGACCCGACGTCAAAACACTCAGCCCGCTTTCCTGATCATCCCTGACCATCGCCAGCATATCGCCTTCACTAACATCACTTGAAAGGATCGAGCTGAGACCTAGCTGCCCCTGCATGCCGAAGATCGATTGCAGGCGCGGGCGACGCATATCGGCGTCGATGATCACGACACTCGCGCCTGTTTGCGCGAGACTGATCGCCGTGTTGACCGCAGTCGTGGTCTTCCCTTCACCCGGCAGACTCGACGTGACCAGCAGAGACTTCGGCGCGCGTCCGGCAGTCGAGAGCAACACCGATGTGCGCAGATGTCGATAAGCTTCCGCGAGCGGCGAACGACTGTCCATGTTCATCAACAACTCGGAATGCCCGTTGCCGTTTCCGTTGCTGTGCTTCTGCAAAGCCGCCGTCTTGGAAATTCCGGGGAGCACACGACGACGCACGGCGCTGCCGACCGATGGAATAACAGCGAGCGCGGGCAGGTGCAGCACACGTTCGACTTCCACGGTCGAGTGTACGGTGTCGTCGAGGTATTCAAAGAAGAGCGCGAGACCGAGACCGAGTCCGATCGACAAGAAGAACGCCGCGATGACCGTGCGCGTGCGGTTTGGACCAACCGGCGTGTCGGGCGTCAAAGCGTAGTCGACGATCGAGATGTTGTTCGGCTTGCCGGCCAGTACGACGTCGTTCTCTTTCGCGCCTTGTAGCAATCCATTGAGCAGAGACTTATTCGTTTCGATCTCTTGTTGAATGATGCGATAGTTGATTGCGGCTTCGTTCTGCGAGAGCGTTTCCGCGCGTTGTTGCTCGAACGCTTTGCGCAGCGATTGTTCGCGCTGGAGCGCCTGTTGATAACGCGTGTTCAGGTTTGTCAGCAAGGTGGCCGACTTGCGACCGCGCAGATCCTTCAACTGTTTATCGAGCTCGGTGATCTGCTGGTCGACTTCCTTCACTTCCGGCGCTTCTTCCGTGGCATCGACGAGCAACTGCGCGCGTTTCTGACGCAGCTCAATCAGTTTCGCTTCGAGATCACCGTTCTGTTTTCCGCCCTCATCCACGAGCGCATTCGCAGCGTCCGGAACCTTCGCCGCGTTGTAAGCAGCTTCCGCGGTCTTCCGCTCGTTTTCTGCCTGTAATAGTTGCTGGTTCAGACCGGCGAGCCGCTCGACAACCGTGTTCTGGTTCGGATCGAGCGAGATGATCTGGTTGTTCTTTGCGTAGTTGACGAGTCGTTCTTCCGAGGTACGAATTTGTTGTTGCAGCTCGGCGATGCGTTTCTGAAGGAAGTCGCCGGTCGTGCTGTTCGCTTCCGTTCGCTTCTCGAGATTCGAGAAGACGTAAACTTCAGCAATCGCGTTTACAACCTTCTCCGCGACGGTCGGATCCGTGTGGGTGAACTTGATATCAATGAGACGTGTTTCTTTGTAATACCCACGCGTCTCTTTCACGGGATCGACTTTCAAACCCGCGAGGATCGTGTTGACGTACGGCGCGAGTCGCTTCGCTTCATTTAGATCTTCGCGTGCGGTTGCCTGGGCGACGCTCGTCGTGAGCGGAAGCTGATCCGGTGGCTTCACGACCTCCGGGGGTTTGCTTCCGAGTCCCACCATTCGCCGGAACGTCTGCCACGTTGACTGTCTTTGCGCGCCTTTGAAGAAATCCGGGTTGTGTTCGAGATCGAGTGTGCGGACGACGCGTCGCATCAGTCCGGGGCTGACGAGTATCTGGAGCTGCGTGTTGAAGTAGATCGGATCGTCAGTTGGACCATAGAGTGGGCGCGTGTTGTTGACGAGATTGCCGGTCTCTTCGAGATCGACCTGGACGCGCGATTGCGCTTCGTACAAATCCGGCTTGCGCGCGACGTAGACAACCGCAAGCATCGTGATCAGCGCCACTACACCGATCACGAGCCAGAGACGTTTGCGAATCGCGCGCCAGTAGTCGAGCAGGTGAACTTCACTCTCGGCGTTGGGATCGACGCCGTAGTTGTATGACTGCGGTGGCTCGATGGGCCGATCGAGAGCCTCGAGTCTGGGCTCAGGCTTGATGAGCTGTTTATCTGGGTTCATGATCGCTCTTCTCTGTGCAACCTCTGTGTTCTCTGTGCCTCTGTGGTTAACTGATTCTCACCACAGAGACACAGAGAACACAGAGGTTGCACAGAGAGAATCCTATTTACGGCACAACGCGCACGGGCAGTTGGCCCACGCCGGGGACAACGCCCTGGACCAGGCTGCGCAGGAAGCTCTTCCCTGCTGATGTTGGAACGTCGATGATGTCGTTTGGCGCGAGTGCCAGATCTTCGGAGCTTTTCTTCTCGATCGCGGAAAGATCGACGGTGATCTCTTTTCTGATCGTCGTGCCGGGCTCCTGGCGCAGGATGCGAATCTTGTCTTTTTTCGTGTCCTGCTTGAGACCGCCGGCCATCGCGATCGCGCGCGTCAACGTGATCGGTTCTTTCAGACTGATCGTGAGTGGCATGAAGACGTTGCCGACTACATAGACTTGATCGGCTTCAGGCAAGGTTACGATGTCGCCGGCTTCGAGATATGGGTTTGATTTTGGATCACCCTGGAGAACGTCGCTGAGTTTGTAACTGCTGAATGCGGCGGAAGTGTCAGTGTCGTCAGCCGGTTTGCATGGCGAGACGGCCGTTGAGTGGACGATGTTGATTGTTTGGCCGGCTTTCGTCGATGGTCCTTTGGCGTAGGTTAGTAATTCTAATAGACGCACGCGTCGTTGCAGTTCGAAGCGGCTCTGTTCGTTTACTGCGCCGATGATCGCGACTTGTTTTGAGTGATATTCCTTGATGAAAACGTCGACCTGAAGATTTTTGTAGTAACGCGCGTAGCGAGTTGAGATTTCTTTCGCGAGCTCGCCTTCGGTGAGGCAGACGGCTTGTATTTCGTTTTCGATGAGCGGCATGCGAATCATGCCACTGCCTTCAACGCGAACCGCTTCACGCGAGAGTTGCGGACGGTTGTAGATGCGGATATCGAGCACGTCACCCGGGCCGATGCGATAACGATCGTCCTGTGCATAAACAGGCACGAGAAAAATCAGGAGGGCAATGATTGTTTTCATGTAGTCGGATTACTTGCCTGACATTCCGATGCGCCGAGATAAAAGGGCTTCGCGCATGTGATTCGGATGTGCCAGGTTCAAAACTGTGTTACTCAACAACACCATCAACTCCTCGTGCTCGCGCCTGAAGAGTCCGGTCAGCGGCTGCTCGCCCGTCTTGACGACGATGCCTTCCCTCACCCACTGCCAGAACTGCGTCTGTGTCGTCCAAAACTGTTTCCGGTCGCGGCAGATCACGAGCGCTGTTTTCTTCTTACGTTTTTTCTTCATTCAGACACACCTCGACCTTTGCGTGTTGTGCTCACACAGAAACCCGTTGGGGAAGCCTCTCTCGCGAGGCAGCATCCAGTTGTCAACTTGTCGGGCGCGAAACAGATATCCTCACGCCCGTATCACTGTCAAGTTAGTAAATGACCAAACCAGTTGTTCACGAAATCTGATCGACCATTTCGCACCAGAGGTGTCCGATGGTGATGTGAGCTTCCTGTACGCGTGAGGTGCGGCTTGACGGGACAGCCACAACGACATCGCACAGAGCTCCGAGCGGTTCGGCAGTCGCGCCGGTCAGTGCGATCGTTTTACATCCCAACTCGCGCGCCCTTTCAGCCGCACGTAGAACATTTGTTGACTTGCCACTCGTGCTAATCGCGATCAGCACGTCGCTTGTTTGCGCGAGTCCTGCGACTTGTCGCGCAAACACCTGATCGTAGCCGAGGTCGTTGCTGACTGCGGTCAGCGCTGAAGTGTCTGTCGTGAGCGCGATTGCCGGCCACGAGCGTCTTTGCTTTTCGTAACAACCAACCAGCTCGGCGGCGATGTGTTGCGCATCCGCCGCGCTGCCACCATTTCCAGACAACAAAACTTTTCGACCGCTTGTTAGTGCTTCACAGATCATCTGTCCTGATCGTTCAATTGCAGGGAGTGATGCGTCGAGTAAGTTTTGGATTGTGGCCAGGTGCTCTTGCAGCGAGTTGGTCAAAAATTGCACGTGAGGAAATTAACACAGTTTCCCGCCGTTGCCCACGGATCTCCGCGTATTTTGTGTTACCCTGTGCCGCCACTCACAAGATATGAGCAATTCCAATCCAACGCCGATGCTGCGTCAGTACCAGGAACTGAAGCAGCAACATCCCGGGACGCTGCTGTTTTTTCGTCTCGGCGACTTTTATGAACTGTTTTTTGACGATGCACTGACGGGCTCGCGCGAGCTGCAAATCACACTCACCGCGCGACAAAAAGAGAGCGACAATCCGATTCCGATGTGTGGCGTGCCGCATCACTCTGCCGCGAATTATATCGCGCGGCTTGTGCGCAAAGGATATCGCGTCGCGATCTGCGAACAGACTGAAGAAGCCGGCAAGACGAAGAAACTTGTACGGCGCGAGGTAGTACGTATCGTGACGCCGGGGACGCCGATCGATCCGCAGTTGCTCGAAGCGCGTGAGCCGGTGTTTCTGGCGGCGGTTTGTAGCGCGGGTGAGTCGATTGGCGCGGCGTTTCTGGATATTTCGACGGGTGAGTTTCGTGTGACGCAGGAGACCGGGCGCGATTCGTGGACGCGCATTCGTGCGGCGCTCGAATCGTATGCGCCGCGTGAGCTCTTGTTTCCCGCTTCGCTGGGCGCGCTGATTAAGGCCAGTCTCACCGGAAAAGTCCAGACTGCACCGTTGCCGTTGGACGGTTCGAACGGAGCTTCGTCTGGCCGGGAAGAATTTGGTTTTGATGTGGCGCTGACGCCACTCGACGATTGGCAGTGGACGAAAGACGATTGCTTCACGCTGCTGCTTGAACATTTCAAGGTCAAGACGCTCGACGGCTACGGTTTGACGCGAAAAGACGAGGCGATTCGCGCTGCCGGTGCGTGTTTGCGTTATGCGCGTGAGACTCAACGGGCAGCCGCTGAGCACGTCACGGATCTTGTTTACTTCGAGCCGCAGGATCATCTCGTGCTCGACAGTGTGACTGTTCGGAATCTCGAGCTGGTGGAGTCGCTCGCTGGTGGCAGTGGTCGCTCGTTGTTGCAGGTGATCGACGAAACCGTGACCGGCATGGGTGCGCGATTGCTACGCGCGTGGTTGCTCAGGCCGTGCGTGAAGCGTGGCGAAGTCGAAGCGCGGCTCGCAGCGGTGCAGGATCTGCTCGCGTCACACGTGCGTCGTGACAAGCTCCGTTCGTTGTTGAAGGAAGTTTCGGATCTCGAGCGTGTTGTGGGCCGGATTAGTCTTGGGTCTGCTACGCCGCGGGATCTGTGCGCGATGTTGCGTTCGTTGAACCAGGTGCCGGCGATTCGCGAAGTGTTGCGTGGACTCGAAGCATCGCTGATCGAAGTGCTCGTCGAGAATACAGACGAGCTGCCCGACATCCGCGATCTCATCACACGTGCGATCAACGACGACCCTCCGATCAAGCTCAGCGACGGCGACACGATCCGTGAAGGCTATTCAGCCGAGCTCGACGAGCTGCGGTCAGTTAGTAGGAACGCGAAACAGATCATCGCCGCGCTCGAAGCCACTGAACGCTCGCGCAGTGGAATCGGAAATCTCCGGATCAGGTTTAATGGCGTGTTCGGATACTTCATCGAAGTCTCGAAAGCGAATGCGGCGCGCGTGCCGGTTGAGTATGAGCGACGCCAGACACTCGCGAATGCCGAACGCTTCACCACACCCGAGCTACGTGACTGGGAAAAGAAAGTGCTCGGGGCCGAAGAGCGCATCGTGCAGCTCGAAACGGAGTTGTTCACAGACGTCTGCCGGCAGATCGCGGCGGAAACAAAACGCATTCAGATGACGGCGCGCGCGCTCGCGGCGCTCGACGTGCTCGCTTCGTCTGCTGAAGTGGCGGCGCGTCGTCGTTACACGCGCCCGACGCTGCATGACGGCGACGAGCTCGAGATCATTCAGGGACGACATCCGGTGATCGAAGCCTTCATCGATGAGCCGTTCGTACCGAATAACGTTTATCTCAACAACTCGACCGACCGGCTGCTGATCATCACGGGTCCAAACATGGGCGGCAAAAGCACCGTGCTGCGCCAGACTGCGATCATCTGCATACTCGCGCAAACCGGTTGCTTCGTTCCGGCTGAGCGGGCGCGACTGCCGTTGCTCGACCGGATCTGGACCAGGGTTGGCGCGTCAGACGATCTCACACGCGGGCGCTCGACGTTCATGGTCGAGATGACTGAAACCGCGGCGATCCTGCACAGCGCGACGCCGCGCTCACTCGTGCTGCTCGATGAGATCGGGCGCGGGACAGCGACGTTCGATGGACTATCGATCGCTTGGGCCGTGGCGGAGTACCTGCACAACTCAGCGGATCATGCGGCGAAGACCCTGTTTGCGACGCACTATCACGAACTCACTGAATTAGCGGAGCGTTTGCCGGGCGCGCAGAATTATCAGATCACTGCGACTGAGCGTGAAGGCGAGGTCGTGTTTCTGCACCGGCTCGAGCGTGGGCGCGCGTCGAAATCTTATGGAATCGAAGTCGCGCGTCTCGCGGGATTACCACCCGCAGTTCTGGCAAATGCGCGCGACGTTCTGGCCCGCCTGGAACGCTACGAACTCGATGTTTTCGCGGAGGATGACACGGGCGCACTAAACAAAGCCGCCCGCCGCAAAGCCGCCGCCCAGGCTTCCCTCTTCGATCTCGCGAACCAGAGAGTTATTGAAGAAATCCGAGCATCATCTGATTCTTTGAGTGCTGAAGAAGCGAAGGAGTTACTGCTGAGACTCAAGCAGAGATTGATGTAGCGCGAGAGGATTTCTCACGCAGCGGCGCAGCGGCGCGACGCTGGCTTTTCTTTGCGCCGTTGCGCCGCTGCGTGAGAAACCTTCTTTCAATTCCTCGATGTCGCCGGTGGCTTATCGCTCACCCGGAACCAATCGCCTTTACCATCGTTGGTGCGGAGCATTTTTAGGATTTCGTCGTACGTGAAGGGGCGGGCCCCTCGTCGCCCAAAGACTGATATTTGATTGCCGCTCTCATCCACAGCGCGGTCGCGATCCAATGGTTTTGAGATTGCGAGCGCGTCGCCTTTTGTTTTGAACGTCGCGATCAACGCTGGTCGCGGTTTTGGGCTGAAGCCGGCGTACTCGGGCATGGTTTCCGGTGACGTTAGTTGCAAGATCCGCATCCCGTTCTTCCCATCCGCCACATACGCAAACAAACTCGCGTTCGTCATCGCCACCTTCACCTGATGCACATCGTTGAGTTTGCCCTCGGCGTTATACATCTGATCGAGGCGCGGATGTTCAGGCTGTTCGACGTCGACGATCGCGATTCCCTCGGATCCATTCGCGACGTACGCATACGTTCGCGCAACATAAACATCGTGCGCGTGACGTAGCGGCACGAAAGCTCCCTCAACGACGCGTGCTTGCTCGGGCGTCGTCACATCGATAACCTTCAAACCTTCATCGTCCACCACAAACGCATACCGGAACTGAATCGCCACCGACTTCGGATGCTTGAGGTCTATTCGGCTCACAATGCGTGGGTTCGTTGGATCGTTGATACTTACGATCACGAGCCCCTGCGCCGTCGTGATGTATGCGTTGTTGCCCGCGATCGTGATGTTGTTCGCGTCATTGAGCGCGCCGTTCGGATTGAATGTCACCGCGCGCTTGAGATAGTTGTTCAACGGATCGCCGTCGAGCAAGGTCGCTGCATTCACGAGTATCAGTCCCTCGTATTTGTCGACGACATACAAATAAGCATATAGCGGGTGAATTGACTGCTCTTCGTTTTCAGGTCGCTTCGTACGTGCGGGATCGACCGCGAGCGTCGTCGGTGCGGCCACGGCCGTTGCATACTTCGTCTTCACCCAGAACTTCTGCCCAAAGCGCGACACGGGCGCCGTCACGATCCGCTCTGAAAACCCTTTCTGATCGATCTGCGCAACATCGTAAACACGCAACCCGCCTTCGCCCGCCGCGACGTACGCATACTCACCACGCAACTGCACCTGCAGTACTTTCGGATTCCCCACGTGCTCGTAAAACGTCTTCAACTCGCTGCCATCACGCACAAATCGATCGTAGCTCGCCGGGTACGCGATCTTGTGAAGCGTGCTACCGAACACCGCCTGCGGCTCCGACTGCTCGGTCGCAACCACGACTTCGAGCGCGTCATCCGCCGCCACGTAAACATAGCGGCCCATGAAGTTGACGAAGTTCGTGCCCTGCAACAACAACTGCGCCAGCCACGCGTTGTTGTCGTTCTGCTGCGACACGTGACAATCGCTGCACGTCTTCGTCTCGGTCGCGCGGACCGTGTGGGGCACATGCGTGTTGAACGTCTGGCCCGCGAATCCCTCAGCAGAGGTTGTTTGTTGTTGCGAGTAGATCCACTCGCGATTCTGGTTCTGCGAGCTCACCAGCACCGCCGAAGAAGAACGCACGGGCGCGACGCGATTGCCGGTCACCGTTCCATCACGACCGAGCATGAAGATATCGTCGCGCAGCACCTGGAAATTGTACTGCGTGAAGTTGCGCGTGTTGCCGCCTTCGTTGTGACGGTTGGGCATCTTGCGATTCGCCTGCATCGACAGGTGACACCCGAAACAACTCGTCACCCAAGAGGAGTGACACGCAACGCACGTCATGTTCGCGTCGCGATGAGCAAGCCGGTTGTTGTCGGCAGAAACATCACCCCACGTCGCGTTGTCTTTCTGAATCGTCTTTGCGTACTGCGAGCGCTCATTGAAATCGCGAGTGCCGGGCGTGACGGTGTCGAGCGTTTGCGGCACGCGCCACCAGCGGCCGGGCACGACCATCGAGTTCTGCATGATGTCGCCGGACTTTAGATCGACATCGACACCCTTCTCGTCTTTCCGTTTGCGATCCCGGGTGACACGTTGGAACAGCGGAATGCGCGCGCCGTCTGCATCGCGAACGCGTATGCGCATCAGGTCCTGGCCGGCGAGCGGCTGGTTCTGCGTCTTGCGACGCTCGGCTGCTGTGCCCGTCGCTAACGCTGCAGCCGGACCTGACGTAAACAGCGTCGCTTTCTGTTTGATGGTCCCATGACAATCTTCACACGTGATCTCGATCGCAGCACGTGGCTCATTATAGAGATTGCCATCGCCATGTGAATCCTGGCGGAAGTGACAGTCAACGCAATGCATGCCGCGCTCAGCGTGAATATCGTTGAGATGAACCGCTTTACTGAACTTTGCTGGATCGCTAGCCGAAATGATGGATCCCTGCGCGTCGAGCAGGTTGCCTTTGCGATCGCGTTTGAAGACTTTGCGAAAGAGCCAACCGTGACCGTGGAAGTCTGCAAACTGCGTATTGCGCAAGAGCGCATTGAACGCCGGCGTACCCGTGTCTTTCAGAAAATCGAAGTTGGACCACAGGCCGCGCAGGCTCGCCGCTTCCGGATTGCGATCGAGTTTCACCTGCTCCTCATCCTGACTCGGGTCGTGCTGCGTCGCCGGATACAGCTTCGCACCGTCGCTCTCGTTGTCCCACCACGTGAGACCGAGATACGTCGCGACCATGTTTGTGCCCGGGTGCATGTGACAGACCATGCACTGAGACGTCGGAATCTGGCTCGTGAACTGGTGCCTGATCGGATGTCCCGACTCAGACTTTTGAATAGACACGTCGGCGGTCTGTGAGCGTCCGAGATTACCTGCCTGATGATAAGAAGCCGAGTGCGCCGGATCGCGATCGTTCGCATAGATCACGTGACACGCCGAACAACCCGATGATCGATAATCTCCCGGATGATCATTCGTGCCGAGGAAGTTGAGCGTCGGATCGAGCAGACGTGTTTTCTGTAATCCTAGAAACACTGGATCGGTGCGTTGCGCAGTGCCAAAGCCGCGCGCGCTGAGTCCCTTGTCAGGCTTCCCGGGATCCTCATCTTTATCCGGCAACCCAACCTCGAGCCTTCGCTTCCCGCCACGCTCAAACACACGCAAGACATTTCCCGGCTGCGAGATCTCCCAACGTGGAATCGGATCGAGCAGGCTCAGCAGTCCTTTCGTACGTCGCTGCTCATCCGTCGCTGCTTGCAATAGTGTCTGTGGCTTACCCGATTCGCTATAACTCTCACCAAAACGCGGATCTTTCAAATGAAAACTGCCGTTGTTGTAGAGCGCCGCGCCCCAGAGCATCGCACCATGCGTCATCATGCTGCGCGACACATTCTTCGATTCAACATCGTGACACGACCCTGCACACGTTCTGTTCACAACGCGCAGATCACCCGGATTAACAAACCTCACAAACTCCCAACTCTCACGCGCCAACAACGTGTTGGATCTCTCGGGGTTCGCACCCGTGCGCCGCCACTCACGCGGGAACATCGGCCTCACATGCGCATCTTCTTTAAGCCGCGAAACCGGGTTCCCACCATGACACGCCGTACAACTCAACCCCACCGCATCCTTCCCATCCTTGAGCTTCTCGAGCGTC
>Ga0105247_10001426_pt1 | contig 17348 bp, 12 predicted proteins | sample KBSS24metaG_FD_81519 | JGI IMG/M metagenome (GOLD analysis project Ga0105247, IMG submission 81519) | Switchgrass rhizosphere microbial communities from Kellogg Biological Station, Michigan, USA - KBS S2-4 metaG | ecosystem: Host-associated > Plants > Roots > Rhizosphere > Soil | place...
CCGACGGGCTACGGCATTCGCCACTTCAGCCCCATGCTCGGTACGCATCAGATGTAGACACAGATCGAGCCCAGCCGCAGTGCCGGCTGAGGTGTAGACGCGCCCGTCGCAGACGTAGAGCACGTTCGGATCGACCCGGGCCTGCGGAAACGCTTCAGCCAGGGAAGCGGCATGCCGCCAGTGCGTCGTGCAGCGTCGTCCGTCCAACAGCCCGGCATAGCCGAGAGCGAACGACCCGGAGCACAAACCCATGACCGCCGCACCGTTGTCGTAGGCAACCTGAAGCGTTCGGATGACCTCGGGCGACACCCCGGCGTCGGCGCCGGCCGAGACGATCACCAGATCGGCATCCAGTGCCTCGGTGTAACGATGTTCGGCCGTGATGCTGAAGCCGTTGTAGGTCGGAACCGGTTCCGGATCCAGCGACGCCACATAGAAGTCGTAGACCGGCAGTCCCTGCTCAGAACGGTCGAGGCCGAACGCCTCGCAGGCGACTCCGAATTCGAAGGGATGCATCCCGGGATAAATGAGAGTGACGACTTTCTTCAAGGCCATGACGCCATAGTTACCCACCAGTGGCAGAAATTCAACGAACGGCGTCATTTCTGCCACTGGTGGCAGAAACTCTATTCCCGCAGACTTACTGCCATGACCATAATCCTGATCGTGTTTCTGATCGCGCTTGTCTACGGCGGCCTGACCGGTCGCGGGGTCACGGATTCTCGAGACCCCCGGTACTCACTCGGGCTTGTGATTCACCGCCGGCCATCGGCCCACCGTCCGAACACCGACGCGCCCACCCCGCCATCAGCTGATGCGGCTGAGGGTCCCAGCGCCGATACCATTGCGCCGATGCCCTCGTAGCTCAGTGGATAGAGCAGTTGCCTTCTAAGCAATTGGTCGCAGGTTCGATCCCTGCCGAGGGCACACAACCCTTCGTCCCGGTTCGGGGTGTCGCGCAAGACGGTGCATCAGTGGCTGGCACGTTACGAGGCCGGCGGCTTGGAGCCTGGGGCGACCGGTCGCATCGTGGTTGTAGGTGTCCACGAACCCCTCGAGCGGCGCCTGTAGCTCCTCGATACTGCTCAGCTGGAGGGCCTGAGTCCGCAGCCACTTCATGAACTTCTGCTCGACGCGTTCGACTTTCCCGCCGTATCGGTGCACGCCAGTCAAACCTGTGTTAGATTGTTGTGAGGTTACTTCTTTGCTGACGGTCGGTGGACCGGACGGATCTGCGAGCTGAGCGCTCGGAGCCGACGCGAACGCCCCGCTCACCGAACAGGCAAACCCAGCGTGAGCTGGGGACGCAAAGCCACGGGACCCCTCATGGGTCAGCCGGGTTACCGCACTGGGAGAAGGCACCGTGAGCACGACCGAAACCCCTACCCGTTCTAAGCACACCTACCTCTGGATTGCGTTAGCCGCGCTGCTCGCGCTCGGCGGGACTTCCACCGCGGTGATCGCCGCCTCTACGGTGGGAGATACCGCCCATCAGCAGTCCCGCCGTGCTTTCACCACGTCCGCTGAAGAGATCACGTCCACGCTTCAATTGGCCATTCTGCACGAGGAAGATTTGGTCGTCAGTATTGCATCGTATTCTCTGAGCAATCCCGCCGCTTCCAACACGGATTTCCACGCGTGGACCCTCTCGATGCGGGCACTTGACCGTTACCCCGGGCTCCAAGCATTCGGCACCACGATTGTGCTTGAACCGTCGCAAATACCGGCTTTTGCCGCACGGATAGTGGCAGATCCCGAACATCTTCCGCTCGGGCCCGACGGGACCTTCCAGGTCGTGCCGCCAGGGGTTAGACAGTACTACTGTTTGCCTAACGTCGGCCAGGATCGAGGCGGCGCACTCGATATTCCGGCAGACTACGATTTTTGTGCCGGAGAGAACGGGGTCGCCCTCCTTGGGGCTCGGGATTCTGGACAGGGGATTTATAAACCGTTGAATACCGGAAACGGGAATTCTCTTGCTATAACTGCGCCCGTGTATCGCGGCGGGAATACCCCGAAGACGGTGGAAGCGCGACGCGCGGCGTTTGCTGGCTGGGTCGGCACGGTATCGACCCCGACCGCATTGTTGGATCGGGCGGTGCAGAGTCATCCGGGCGCTGCGGTGTCGATGCGTTATCGGGCTGGTGTTTCGGACGTGACGTTCGACAGTAGTGCGGCACCGGCGAAGGATGCCGAATCGATGGTGATCGATTTGCGTAATGGTTGGTCGGTCACGACGTTTGGGACGGTCGCGACGGGTGGAGTGTTCGCGTCGGGGGCGTCAATCGGCATTCTGGCGTCGGGTGTCGCACTAAGCCTGCTGCTAGCTGGGTTGGTGCTGGTGTTGGTGACCAGCCGGTCTCGGGCGTTGCGGTTGGTGCAAGAACGCACCGCGCAACTTCGTGGCACGCAGGCGCAACTGGTTGACACTGCTCGCCAAGCAGGCATGGCCGAGATCGCGACTAACGTCCTGCACAACGTCGGCAACGTCCTCAACAGTGTCAACATCTCGGCCAGCCTGGCCCGGCAGAAAGTACGCGCATCGAAGTCGGCCGGTCTGGTCAAGGTCGCCGCCCTCATCCAGGAGCACGCCGGAGACCTCGGCGATTTTCTGACCGCAGACGCTCGCGGCAAAGCTCTGCCGGGATACCTGGACAAGCTCGCTACGACGTTGGCCAGCGAACGCGACAGCATCGATCAGGAGCTGCAACGGCTGTCCAAAGGTGTCGACCACATCAAGGAGATAGTCGCCGCCCAACAATCCTTGGCGGGGGTCTCCGGTGTGATCGAGCCGGTTCATGTCAGCGACCTGATCGAAGACGCGTTACGGATGGCGGGAATCCTCGACGACGACCACATCACGATCCTGCGCGACGTTCCCGAGGATCCGATGCTGTCGCTCGACAAGCATCGCGTCTTGCTGATCCTGCTCAACCTGATCAGCAACGCTACCCACGCCATGAAGACGAACGGCGCCCGGCCCCGTCAGATCAGCGTGAGCTCGCGGCTGAGTCCTGGACAGGACGTCACCATCACGGTGGGCGACAACGGCGAAGGTGTCCCACCGGAGAACCTGACCCAGATCTTCGTCCACGGATTCACCACTCACGCCGACGGACACGGCTTCGGTCTACACAGCTCAGCCGTAGCGGCACGAGAGATGGGCGGCGCACTGACCCTCGACACCAGTGACACTGGTACCGGAGCTACCTTCACCCTGCAAATCCCACTTGAGCGAGAGCTGGCCCCGGTATGACTCCGTCCGCGAACCGCCGCGTCCTGATAATCGACGACACACCCTCCATCCATGATGACTTTCGCCGGGTGCTGTCAGGCGGCCGCGAAACCTCCGAGGTCGATGCCGCCGAGCAGGAACTTCTCGGACAGCCAAACCCACCGGTAGACGAAGCCAGCTTCGAGATCGACTCCGCGTACCAGGGCCGCGAAGGCCTGGACAAGGTCGCGGCATCGTTGGCGGTTGACCGCCCCTACGCGTTGGCGTTCGTCGATATGCGGATGCCCCCCGGCTGGGACGGCGTCGAGACCATTCGCGAAATCTGGAAGGCCGATCCCCGCCTGCAGATCGTGATCTGCACCGCGCACTCTGACTACAGCTGGGATGAAGTACTCGGCAAACTCGGCGTCGAAGATCGCCTCCTCGTCCTGAAGAAGCCATTCGACAACATTGAAGTCGCCCAACTCGCCAGCGCACTGACCACCAAATGGCAGATGACCAGGCAGGCAGAACAGAAGGTCAGTCGACTCGAGGCCGCCGTCCAGGAACGGACCAACGCACTCGAAGTAGCGAACAGGGAACTCGAAGCGCTCGTCCACGAAGTAACCCAACTCGCCACCCACGACACCTTGACCGGCCTGCCGAACCGGCTGCTGTTCGCCGACCGAGCCGCTCAAGCCCTGGCCGTCGGGCGCCGTGACGGCAGCTGTCCAGCCGTCCTGATGATCGACCTCGACCGGTTCAAAGAAGTCAACGACACCCTCGGCCACCAGCGGGGAGACATGCTCCTGCAGCAAGTCGCCCAACGCCTATCTGCGGCCGTGCGCCCAGGCGACACCGCCGCCCGATTCGGCGGCGACGAGTTCGCGCTCCTACTGGCCAACGGCGGTGCTGAAGCCAGCGCCAACGTCGCCATTCGGATCGGACAGACGCTTCAGGCGCCGTTCATCCTCGGCGATACGACCGTCGGCATTGAAGCCAGCATCGGCATCGCCGCCGCCACCGCCGGTGAGCAGCAGCCCACCCTGGAAGAACTGCTCCGACAAGCCGACATCGCGATGTACAAAGCGAAAGCTGATCAGTCCGGTTTCGCCCACTACGCCGCCTGCAACGACGACGGCACGCCCGATCGCCTGACCCTCATCGGGGAACTCAGGCAAGCACTCGATTGCGAAGAACTCCTGCTGTACTACCAGCCCAAAGTCGCTATCGACACCGGCGAACTGATCGGAGTCGAAGCCCTCATACGCTGGCAACACCCGACCCGCGGACTACTGCCGCCCGCAGCCTTCATTGCCCTGGCTGAAGAAAGCACACTCATCAAACGGCTCACCACCTACGTCCTCGACAGAGCGCTGCGCTTCTGCCGCGACTGGCTCGACCAACAAATACGCATACCAATAGCAGTCAACGTGAGCGCACGAAGCCTCTGCGACCCAGCCTTCCCCGATATCGTCGCCGACCGCCTCATCTACGCCGACGTCCCCGCCGAACTACTGACCATAGAACTCACCGAAGGAACCGTGATGGCCTACCCCGGCCTCGGCCTCGGGATACTGCAAAAGCTAAGAAGCCTCGGCGTCCACCTGTCGGTCGACGACTACGGCACCGGATACTCCTCCCTCGCCTACCTCAAGAAGCTCCCAGCCACCGAACTCAAGATCGACCGAGAATTCGTCAGCGGCGTCACCCGCAACTTCAACGACGCCACCATCGTCCAAAGCGCCACCGACCTCGGCCACAACCTCGGACTCACCGTCGTCGCCGAAGGCGTCGAAGACCAAGCAACCCTAACCGCCCTCAAAGCCCTCGGCGTCGACGTCGCCCAAGGCTTCCATCTCGGCCGACCAATGCCCGAAAACCTCCTCAAACAATGGATTGCCGACCGCACAGACACGACCACACCGCAAATCACGCGCCCTACCGACCAACCCACCGAAGACCCCCACCGCATCACCACCTGACCTAATCCACCAGTCGTTATCCGAACAGATCCGCCACGCAGTCCGCTCGGCCATCGCCTGGCATGGCGCACGTCACGGCAGCGCTCGAGCTGGCGGACGCGACTCCTCAGCGAGCCCCGTCGCGACGGCGGACGGCCTCGTCCACCCGTTCGCGCTCGGGGTCGCTGAGCTTGCGGGTGTCGCGCACGGGCACGAACGGTTCGACGTCCTCGGGTAGTCCGGCCCGGATGGCGCGTTGCCGTTCGCTCTCGGCGTTGAACTCGGCGCCGAGCAGGATCGCGATGTTCGTGATCCACAGCCAGACCAGGAAGATGATCACGGTCGCCAGCGTGCCGTAGGTCCTGTTGTACGAGCCGGCGAACGAGACGTACAGCGCGAACGCCCCGGACCCCAGCAGCCACACCACGACCGCGAGGACGCCGCCGGGCGTGATCCACCGGAAGCCGGGCTGCTTCACGTTAGGACAGGCCCAGTACAGCAGCGAGAACATCACGCTGACCAGGACGAGCAGGACCGGCCACTTGGCGATGTCCCAGACCAGCAGCACACCGTCGCCGAGTCCGAGCGCATGCCCGAACTGCCGCGCGATCGCACCGGTGAAGACCACGATCGCCGCGCTGACCACGAGCATCACGACGACCGCGAGGGTGACGCCGAGACGGACGGGTGCGGTCTTCCAGACCGGCCGTCCCTCATCGACGCCGTAGACCGTGTTCATCGCGCGCATGAACGCGGCGATGTAGCCGGAGGCCGACCAGATCGCCAGCACGATGCCGACGATCACCGCGGCGCCGGCCGCGCCCGTCCGGCCCTGGGTCTGATCGATGACACCCCTCAGGAACGTCTGCACCCCGCCTGGCGCGAGCTGGCCCACGTTGTCGAGAAGCTTGTTGGACGTGTCGCGCCCGAGCAGGCCGAGGATCGAGACGAGCACCAGCACCGCCGGGAACAGCGACAGCACACCGAAGTACGTCAGGGCCGCGGCCCGGTCGGTGACGTCGTCGTGCTTGAACTGGTTGACCGAGCGCCGCAGCACCTTCGTCCAGCCCGCCTTCGAGATGTCGGTCGGGCTCTGCGGCGCCTCGTGACGGGCGGGCCTCGTGTCCGAACTCGCGCTCATCGGCGTGTCCTCTCGATGGTGGGACCTCCACGGCGTCTTCCCCTGCCCCCGCGGGCCGAAACCCGACGCCTCCGTGCGAGGGTGGCCGCATGTCCGAGCGCCGGCCGACCCGACCCATATCGCCGCGGCGGCGTACGTGACCACCTGGATCCGACCCGAACCGCCCGCTCCGGTCGGCTGGCCGCCACCGGACCCTGCTGCGGGCGAGTTCCACCGCTCGCTGCCCGGTTACGTGCCGACGCCTGTGGTCGATCTGCCCGGTCTCGCCGCCGAACTCGGCGTCGGGCGCGTGGTCGTCAAGGACGAGTCGGCGCGGTTCGATCTCGGCGCGTTCAAGTACCTCGGCGCCGCGTGGGCCACGTTCCGCGCGGTGGCCGAGCGGAGCGGGTTCACCGGTGGCCACAACCTGGCCGACCTGCGCGCGCACCTCGCCCGCGGCGCCTCGGTCACTCTGGTGACGGCCACGGACGGCAACCACGGACGGGCGGTCGCCCGGACGGCGAGGCTGCTCGGGCTACCTGCCGCGGTGTTCGTCCCCGAGGTCGTCCCGCCGGTCGTCATCACGCGCATCACCCACGAGGGTGCCGACCTGACGGTCGTGGCCGGTGACTACGACACCGCCGTCGCCACGGCCAGCGCCGCGGCCGATGCGAACCCCCATGCCATCCTCGTCCAGGACACCGCGTGGGAGGGATACGAGCGCATACCGGCCTGGATCGTCGACGGCTACGGCACCCTCTGTGTCGAGATGGACGCTCAGTTGGCGGCACTCGGGACGCGCGCCGACGCCGCGCTCGTCCCGGTCGGGGTGGGCAGTCTCGCCCAGGCCGTCCTACTGCACTACGCAGGAACTGGTGCCCGCGTGATCAGCGTCGAGCCCGACACCGCCGCGTGCGTCCTGGCGAGCATGCAGTCCGGGGCGCTCACCAGCGTCGCGACCGCGGGGACAGTCATGAACGGGCTCAACTGCGGTACCCCCAGTAGCATCGCGTGGCCCTACCTGAAACGAGGACTGGCCGGCGCCGTCGCGGTCACCGACGAGCAGGACTCCGACGCGATGTCGTTGCTGGCGGCCGGCGGTCTGTCCATCGGGCCGTCCGGCGCCGCCTCGGTCGCGGGCGCGCGCGTCCTGCTCGCCGGTGACGGGGCGGACGAACGCCGTGCCGCACTGGGCCTGGATCGCAACTCGACCATCGTCTGCATCTGCACCGAAGGAGCACTCGAATAGGCTCAGTGTGGCCCAGGCGCTGGCGGAGCAGATGGGCGCGCGGTTCGGGGCGATCGTTGCCGAGGCGACCGCGACAGGGTGAGCAGCAGCGGCCAGGCCATCAGTGCACCGGCGATCCCGCCGAGGCTGTTGAGTTCCACGTCCCGCACCGACGGGACGCGCGAGGGCAGGTAACGCTGCTGGGCCAACTCGATCGCGGCCGAGGCAAGGACGGTCAGCAGCGCCGCGAGCCAGGCCCGTCCCACTACGAAGGCGAGCAGGAACCCGGCCGGGACGAACAGTGCGATGTTCGCCAGTTGCTCGGTCTGCGCCCACTCGATCCGGCCGTGGGACACCTTCAGCATGATGCGATCCAGCAGGCCGAAGACCTGCCCCTCCGTGTCCGCGGGCATCAGAGTGAGCCGGACGACGACGGTCGTGTAGAGGACGAGCAGGACGGCCGCGACGGCGCGCACGGTGGCTGTCGGTCTCATCGGTCCGACGGTACCGAGGCCGTAGGTGCCGTCGCCTCCACCTCAGGTACCGGCCTGCGATCATCGTGGGCGTGATCTATCTGGTCAGGCATGGGCAGTCGGAATGGAACGTCGCGCGGCTGACCCAGGGGCAGACCGTCCATCCCCGCCTGACGGCGCTGGGAAGGGAGCAGGCCGCGGCGGCGGCGGTGGCCATCGAGACGGATCTCGCGGGGGCGGCGGTGAACCGCATCGTCACCAGCGACCTGGTCCGGGCGCTGGAGACCGCCGAGGTGCTCGGGGCAATGCTGGACGCGCCGGTCCTTGAGGACGTGCGGTTGCGGGAGCAGCACTTGGGCAGCTTCGAGGGGCTGGGCTACGACGCGATGCTGGACGCCGCCGCGGGAGTCGACTGGACGGACCCGGACGTGCGGATCGGCGGCGGCGAGACCCTGCGACAACTGGGCGAGCGGATGACCGACGCGGTGCTGCAGTACGAGGGTGCCGAGTACGCCTACGCCGGAGTGGTGACCGTGATCGTCAGCCACGGCGACGCGATCCGGGCCGCGCTGAACGCGCGCGCCGGACACGCGGCGGGCGCGGGCGAGTGGTGGGACGTGCCGAACGGCTCGGTCGCCGTCCTCTCCCCCGGCGACGCGGTTCGCTGGCTCGACCCGGCGGGGGTTGCTACCGCGCCGTGACGCGGGCGGTGGCCTCGCGGGCGCGGAGCGCGGTCAACAACAACTGGGCCGCGAGTGCTGCGCCGACTCCCTCACCGGCCCGGAGCCGCAACTGCAGCAGGGGTTCCAGGCCGAGTTCGGTGAGCACGGCTGCGTGGGCCACTTCGCGGCTCTGCTGACCGGCGATCAGGACGGACTGGACGGCCGGTTCGAGGCGGACGGCCAGCAGCGCCGCGACAGAGGTGACCAGCCCGTCCAGCACGACGGGGACACCGGCCGCGGCGGCGCCGAGCGTCACGCCTGCGAGCAGGGCGACTTCACCGCCGCCGAGTGCCGCGAGCAGGCGAAGCGGATCGGACTCGCCGCCGACCCTGGCCAGGGCAGCGGCGACCACCTCGCGCTTGCGCTGCAGCATCGCCGTATCGGCTCCGGCCCCGAGGCCGACGGCCTGGTCCGGCGTCAGTCCGAGCAGCGCGCACGCTAAGGCGGCGGCGACCGTGGTGTTGCCGATCCCGACCTCGCCGAGGCGGACCAGGCCGTGCTGGCCGAGCTGCCGGCCGAGGTTTTCACCTTGTGCCACAAGGGTGTTCACGTCAGTGATGGTCAGCGCATCTGCGGTGACGAGGTCACCCTGTGGTCCGGTGGGAGTCGCGACCACGCACTCGACCTGTAGTCCGGCAGCGGCAGCGGTAGCGGCGCCGAGCGAGACTCCGGCTCGTGTCGCCGCAACGACGTCGGCGGTCACCGACGGCGGGTAGGCGGAGACACCAAGAGCCGCGACCGGATGGTCGGCCGCGGCCACGACGAGCGTGCCGGTGGTCGGTGCCGCACCGAGGGCAAGCGCCCGGTTGACCGCCGCGTCGAGAACCCCGAGGGAACCGGGAACGGCGAGCAGATCGTCGCCGGTGTCGCGCGCCGCCACCACGGCCTCCTGCTCCGGCCCGGCGAGGTGCGAGACCGGCGGGGTCGGGCCGTCCTCCGCGGGCCAGCGCTCGGCCAGCACGACCTCGTCCAGCGACAGCCGCTTGGACCAGCCGTGGCGTTCGAGTCCGGGTTCCGGCGGTCGCTCGTCCGGCCAGCCGAGGCAGAGCCAGCCGAGGGTGGCGACGCCGTCGGGCAGCCCGAGCAGACCGGCGATGTCCGGTGGGCGGAACAGGGTCACCCAGCCCATCCCGAGGCCGTCCGCGCGGGCGGCGAGCCAGAGGTTCTGGATGGCGGCGGCGCAACTCCAGAGGTCCGAATCGGGGTAGGTGGCCCGTCCGAGCACCCCGGCGGCCGGGGCGCGGCGGTCGCAGGCGACGACGATCCCGACGGGTGCCTCGCGGATGCCCTCCAGTTGCAGGTCCAGCAGCCGGGCGCGGCGCTCGGAGGTGAGCTGGTCGGCCTGCCGCAGCCGCTCACGGTCGGCGAGCAGGGCCGCGCGGTCGCGCGTGGCCTGCTCGGTGACGACGATGAACCGCCACGGCTGGGAGTGCCCGACGGACGGCGCGCCGTGGGCCGCGCCCAGGACGCGGCGCAGGACCTCGGGCGGGACGGGATCGGGGCGGAAGCGGCGCACGTCCCGCCGCGCGCCGATGACCTGGTGCAGGGCCTCGACGGTGTCCTTGCCGAATGCCCACGCAGTGGGGTCGGCCGCACGCGCGGCGGCGCTGGTCGGGTCGCCGACGGTCGGGACGGGCCGCTCGTAGCCGGTCATACGAGCGCGACTCCGATCAGTGTCGCGGCGTTGGCGAGTTCGATGAGGGCACCGAAGACATCGCCGGTGGTGCCGCCGAGGCGACGTACGACGTGCCACCGGAACGCGCCGGCGAGGATCAGCGCCACGACCTGCGGACCCACCACCCAACCGATCGGCAGGTCGGCGGCGAGCGCGGCGAGGGTCCCCGCGCCGAGTGCGACGACCGTCCAGACGGCAGCGACCGCAGGCGCCACTCCCCCGCCGACGAGGGCGCCGAAGCCGGAGGCGTGCGCGGTCGGGATCCCGCGCAGCGCGGCGTGGACGGCGGCGACACGCCCGGTGGCGGCGGCAACCGCCAGCACGACCACCGGGGCCCAGTCGTTGCCGCGCAACCCGTCCAGGGCGGCGATGTCGGCAAGCAGGACGAGGCCGATCGCCAGCACGCCGAAGGGGCCGATGTCGGATTGCCGCATGATCTGGAGCGCCCGCTCGGCCGGGGCGCGGCTGCCGAGCCCGTCGGCGGTGTCTGCCAGCCCGTCCAGGTGCAGGCCTCGGGTGAGCAGCGCGAGCAGCAGGACAGCCAGGACGGCGCCGAGCAGGTGGGCGTGCGGCGCCCAGTGCCGGATCGCCACCGCGGGCAAGGCCGCGACGCCCCCGAGGCCGGCCCCGACGAGCGGCAACCAGAGCAGCGCACGCACCCCGTCGCCGGCGGCGAGGTCCGCGGACGTCCGAACCGGCGCGAGCGTGAACATGCTGACCGAGCGGACCAGTCCCGCGGTCATTTGAGCCGCTTCGGGATGCCTGCGGTGACGAGCCAGACCTCGTCCGCGGCGGCCGCCAGGCGCTGGTTGAGGTCGCCGAGCGCGTCGCGGAAGCGCCGTCCGGAGGCGGCGATCGGGACGACCCCGCTGCCGATCTCGTCGCTGACGGCGATCACGGTCGCGGTGCTCGCCGCCCACGCGGCGACCAGTTCCTCGGTCGCGGCCGCGAGCCAGGTGTCGGCGTCCGGCTCGGGCGGGTCGGCCCAGCAACCGGCGGCGTCCATCGCGCCGGTGAGCCAGGCGGTGACGCTGTCGATCAGCAGGGTGCCGTAGCCGGTCAGGGCTGCGGCGAGATCGGTGGTCTCGACGGTCGTCCAGTCGGCGGGGCGGCGCTTGCGGTGCCGCTCGACCCGGTCCGTCCACTCGAGGTCGTCCGGGTCACCGGCCGACGTCGCGACGTAGGTGACGGGCGGGACGGACGCCGCGCGGGCCTCGGCATAGCCGGACTTGCCGGAGCGGTTTCCGCCGAGGACCAGGACGCGCCGGCCGGAGCCCTGCCGGACCTGCGGGGCGGCACCGATCACGATCACGGCCGGGTTCGCCAGCCCCGCGTCCGCGACCTGGTCGGTCAGCGCGTGCAGCGGTGCGCGGACGGTGCGCTGGGACGGCAGGGCGGCGTCCGCGATGCAGGCGGACGGGGTGTCGGCGGGGACCCCGGCGCAGATGAGACGCGCGGCGATCAGCGGCAGGTGCTTCATCCCCATCAGCACGATCAGGGTGGTGCCGGTACGGGCAAGGGCGTCCCAGTCGAGGGGGCTGGCCGGGTCGTCCGGGGCGAGGTGTCCGGAGACGACGGTGAAGCCCGCCGCTCCCCCAGCCTCGACACCGGTAAGCGGCACCCCCGCGAGCACGGGCGCGGCGGTCGCGCTGGTGACGCCCGGGACGACCTCGACCTCGATGCCGGCCTCGGTGAGCGAGCGGACCTCCTGGGCGCCGTGGGCCAGGACATACGGGTCGCCACCCTGAAGCCTGATCACCGACCTGCCGGCTCGGGCTCGGTCGACCATCAGGGTGATCAGTTCGTCGTAGCTCATCGTGCGACGGGCCGGTCCGCGCGAGGCGTCGACGATCTCGACGTCCGGACCGAGCCGGGCCAGCAGCTCGGTCGGCGCGAGGCGGTCGTGCACCACCACATCGGCGGAGAGCAGACGAGTGAGGCCGCGCAGCGTGATGAGGTCCTCGGCACCCGGTCCGCCGCCGATGAGGACGACGCGGCCGGTCACCCGAGCACCTCGCGCAGGGCGGTCACGAAACGGTCGGTGGTGTGTCCGTTCCGGACTGCGACCCGGATCCAGCCGGCGTCCAGTCCGGGGAAGGTCTCGCCGCGACGGACGGCGAACCCCTCGTGCTGCAGCCGGATCCGAATGTCGGGAGTCCCGGTGTCGAGCAGGACGAAGCAGGCGGACGGATTCGGGACGAGCCTGACGGCAGGTAGGCCGGCCAGGCCGGCGACGAGGTGGTCGCGCCCGGTGGTCAGGTCCGTCGCCCAGGCGTCGACCTCGGCCAGGGCCGCGGGTTCCGCGGTGGCCAGGCAGGCGGTCAGGGCCGGGGACGACACCGGCCACAGCGGCTGGGCGGCTCGAAGTGCGTCGATGACGGCCGGGGACGCGAGGACGTAGCCGATCCGGAGGCCGGCCAGCGCCCAGGTCTTGGTAAGGCTGCGCAGGACAACGATCCCGTCCAGATCTGCTTGTGCGGCAAGGGATTCCGGCTCCCCCGGGATGCAGTCGGCGAAGGCCTCGTCCACGACCACGAGCCGGCCCGGACGGCGCAGGGCTCGTAGCGTCTCGCGGGCGTGGAGTACCGAGGTCGGGTTGGTCGGGTTGCCGACGAAGACCAGGTCCGCGGCCTCGGGGATCAGCGCGGGGTCGAGCGTGAACGGATACGGCAGGACGATCTGCTCGACGTCGTGGCCCGCATTGCGCAGGGCAGCCTCGGGCTCGGTGAACTGCGGGTGCACCACCACGGCATGCCTCGGGCGCACCGCCCTGGCGATCAGGACGAACGCCTCTGCGGCGCCGGCAGTGAGCAACACCTCGTCCACCGTCCGTGCGTGCCGCGCGGCAACCGCCTTGAGCGCCTCGGCCTGATCGGGATACGCGGCGAGGTCGGTGCCACGGATCCGCTCGGCGAGCCAGGCCGGGGTGCCGCCCGTCCGCACGTTGACCGCGAGGTCGACCAGGCCGGGCACCAGGTCGGCGTCGCCGTGATGGATGAGGTCCGTGGTTCCGAGGCTCACGGCGTTCGCACCTCGACCGCTGAGTCCGCGAAGGCGCGGGCGCCGGCCACGAGTCGCTCGGCTGTGCCGGGACGACCGGCCCAGTGTGTATGCAGGTACGAGGCGTGGACGTTGCCGTGCACGAATCCCTCTGCCACGGCGGTGCCGCGGGCCGTCCATCGCCAGGCGTTCGGGGCCGCTGACGCGGTGATCGCAGTGCGGTGGAACTCGTGCCCGCGTACGCGTGATCCCTCGGCGGCGTAAGGGGAATCCGTCACCGCCACGGCAGCACGGTAGCCCAGCGTGAGCCGGTCGGTCATGGCCGTCTCAGCGTCGATGACTCCGCACATCGGCATGCCGTCCAGTGTGCGCGAGAGGTACAACAGGCCCGCGCACTCGGCGACGATCGGTGCCCCCGCGGCAGCCAGGGCGGCGACCTCCTTGCGCAATCGCTCGTTGGCGCAGAGGTCGCCGGCATGCATTTCGGGGAACCCGCCGCCGATGATCAGTGCGTGCACGTCCGGCGGCAGCGATTCGTCGCGCAGGGGGTCGAAGGTGACGACCTCGGCGCCGGCGGCGGCGAGCAGTTCAGGGTGCTCCGCGTACCCGAACGTGAACGCCGCACCCCCCGCAACAGCGACCCGAACCCCGCTTTGTCCCCCACCAGAGCCACTTTCGAGGGCGGAATGTGGCTGTGCTCGGGGACAAGGCGGAGCGGTGTGGGCGATCCGGAGGAGGGCGTCGAGGTCGATGCTGTCGGCGACGACAGCGGCGAGAGCGTCGACCGCGGCCTGCGCCTCGGGGCGGCGCTCGGCAGCGGGGATCAGACCGAGGTGGCGGGACGGGACGGCCAGGCGGTCCTGGCGCGGGATCGCGCCGAGCAGGGCGATGCCCATCGGCTCGACCGCGTTCCGCAGCAGCGTCGCGTGGTACTCCGAGCCGACCTGGTTGAAGATCACGCCCGCGAGTCGAACGCGCGGGTCGAAGGTGGCGAAGCCGTGCACCAGCGCGGCCACCGACGCGCTCACGCCGTGCGCGTCCACCACCAGGACGACCGGCGCGTCGAGCAGGCGGGCCACGTGCGCGGTCGAGGCGAAGTCCTCCTGCCCCACGACTCCGTCGAAGAGACCCATGACGCCCTCGATGACGGCGATATCGGCGCCCTCCGAGCCGTGCAGGAAGAGTGGGAGGATGCGCTCCTCGCCGACCAGCCACGCGTCCAGGTTGCGCCCCGGCCGACCCGCCGCAAGTGCGTGGTAGCCCGGATCGATGTAGTCGGGGCCGACCTTGTGCGGTGACACGGTCAAGCCGCGGGCGCGCAGCGCGGCGAGCAACCCGGTGGCCACGGAGGTCTTGCCGTGGCCGCTGCCGGGCGCCGCGATCACGATCCGGGGAATACTTGTCCGAGGTCCCCGCGGAACCGCGGAGCCCTGCGGAGCGATCTCATGGGGTGTCACCATTCGATACCGCGCTGGCCCTTCTGGCCGGCGTCCATCGGATGCTTGATCTTGGTGGTCTCCATGACGAGATCCGCCGCCTCGACCAGGTCCGGATGCGCGTCCCGGCCGGTGATCACGACGTGCTGATGTCCGGGCCGGTTCGCCAGCACCTCGACGACCTCGTCGACGCGGATCCAGCCCCACTTCATCGGGTAGGTGAACTCGTCCAGCACGTACAGCCCGAACCGCTCGGCGGCCAGGTCGCGCTTGATCTGCTCCCAGCCCTCGCGGGCGTCGCGCGCGTGGTCCTCCGTGTCGCCGCGCTGGATCCAGGACCAGCCCTCGCCCATCTTCTGCCAGACGACCTCGCCGCCCTCGCCGGTCTGCTCGTGCAGCCGTCCGAGCGCCTTGAACGCGGCCTCCTCGCCGACCTTCCACTTGGCGCTCTTGACGAACTGGTAGACGCCGATGCCCCAACCCTGGTTCCAGCCGCGCAGCGCCATCCCGAAGGCGGCGGTCGACTTCCCCTTCATCGCACCGGTGTGGACGATCAGCAGTGGACGGTTCCTCCGCTGCCGCATGGTCAACCCGTCATCCGGGATGGTCTCCGGCACACCCTTGGGCATCAGGCCACCTCGCGATAGGAACGGACGGTCTGCGCGAGCCCGCCGGCGGAGAGTTCCTCCGGGCGCAGGCAGGGTCCGCGGAGGTTCTGCGCCAGCGCCGCGGCCAGGCCGAGGCGGACCGGGCCGGACTCGCAGTCGATCACCACCGCCGCGACGCCCTCGCGCGCGAGCAACGCCGCCGCGGCCATGGGGTCGGCCCCTGCGGTGTGCCGCCCGTCCGTCACGATCACCAGCAGGGCGCGGCGCTGCGGGTCCCGGATTTTCTCCCGGCCCAGTACGGCGTGTGCCTCGAGCAGGGCCGCCGACAGCGGGGTGCGCCCGCCGGTCGGCAGCACCTCCAGCCGGGACGCGGCCGCATCCACCGACGAGGTCGGCGGCAGCAGCAGTTCGGCTGCCTGGCCGCGGAAGCAGATGAGCCCGACCTTGTCGCGCCGTTGGTACGCATCAAGCAGCAGGGACAGGACGGCACCCTTGACCGCGGCCATCCGCTGCCGCGCCGCCATCGAACCGCTCGCGTCGACGGCGAAGAGCACCAGGTTGGACTCGCGCCCCTCACGACGCCGTTCGCGCAGGTCGTCCCGCTCGAGCAGCAGGCCGGACGGACGCCGCGAGTGGTCACCCACGGCGGTCAGTGGCCGCATATCCGCGCCCACTCGGCCGCGCAGCTGACCACTCACGAGGGCGCGGGCGCACTGGTGCGGGGCAGCCGCTGTCAGCGTCGCGACGACGTGCACGTCGTGGAGGACGCCGGACGGCACGCGCGCGCCGATCGTCCGGCCGCCGTCGGTGTAGGCACGGGAGCGGCGACCGGCCGCGCCGTCGCCCTTACCGGGAACCTCGAGCCGTTTGGTGCGGAAGGCCGCCGACGGCGCTACGACCGACGGCGCGGGGACCGAGTCCCCGGCGTGATCAACAGGGCGCTGTTGCTGCTCCGGCGCCGACAACTCCGTGTCGATCATGGACTCGTCGGGGCCGCCCCCGGGACCCTGCGGGTCGTCCGGCGGCTCCGGTTCGTCGTCCGGATCGGGGCCGAGCGCGTCGTCCAGCTGCCGCTCGTCCTCGGCGGAGAAGCCGGGGGCGTCGAACGGGTTGCGCCGCCGGCGGTGTGGCAATGCCAGCCGGGACGCAACCCGGATGTCCTCCTGCGCGATCGCGGTCGACCCGCGCCACGCGGCGTGCGCGGCGGCCGTACGGGCGATGACGATGTCGGCGCGCAGCCCGTCCACGTCGAAGGCGGCGCAGACCGCGGCGATCCGTTCCAGCGACGCGCCGTCGATGACGACGGACCCGCGGCGGGCCCGGGCATCCGAGATCGCCCCGGCGAGCTCGGCCTCCTCCTGCGCGAAACGCAGCACGAACGCCGCCGGATCAGCGTCGAAGTCGAGCCGGCGCCGCACCACCTCCGCGCGCAGTGCGGGATCGCGCGGGGCGGCCACCTCGACGGTGAGGCCGAAGCGGTCCAGCAACTGCGGCCGCAGTTCGCCCTCCTCGGGGTTCATGGTGCCGACGAGCAGGAAGCGCGCCGCGTGCCGTACCGACACCCCGTCCCGCTCGACGTAGTTCGTGCCGAGGGCGGCGGCGTCCAGCAGCAGGTCGACGAGGTGGTCGTGCAGCAGGTTGACCTCGTCCACGTAGAGCACGCCGCGGTGGGCGGCCGCGAGCAGGCCCGGACGGAAGCTGGTGACGCCTTCGGTGAGGGCCCGCTCCACGTCCAGGGAGCCGGTGAGCCGGTCGTCGGTCGCCCCGACGGGGAGTTCGACCAGCCGTGCGCCGCGGATCTGTACCGGCGCGCCCTCGTGCGGCCCGTCCGGGCAGTCGGGATCCGGACTTCCCGGGGCGCAGGAGAAGCGGCAGCCCTCGACCACCTCGACCGGCGGGAGCACCGCG